>OMEK01000444.1_pt1 | contig 14149 bp, 9 predicted proteins | sample 1645351 | NCBI WGS metagenome assembly OMEK01 (sample SAMEA103958146, study PRJEB25191) | human gut metagenome
CCCAAGGATCTGGAGAGCTACTATCAGGAGGCGGGCCGCGCGGGCCGCGACGGTCTACCGTCCCGCTGCATCCTGCTCTATTCCGGTACGGACGTGCGAACCATCCGCTTCTTCATCGACAAAGAGATGGAGGCGGACAACGGCCTGCCCGCCGACGTCAAGGCCGAGGCGGCCCGCAAGGCGGAAGAGCGGCTCAAGTATATGACTTTCTACTCCACCACCCAGAAGTGCCTGCGGCGGTTTATGCTGAACTATTTCGGCGAGGCCGCACCTGAAAAGTGCGGCAACTGTTCCTGCTGCCTCTTTGCCGAGCAGAATGCGCAGGAGGTGGAACAGCGCGCTGCCGCCGCAAAGCAGAGGGCTGCGGCCAACTCCCGGCGGCTGTCGGCCCGCCGTGCTGCTGCCAGCGGCGACCTCAGCGAGGCCGACGAGAAGCTGCTGGCCGCGCTCTACGCCCTCCGCAAGCGTCTTGCAGCGAAGCAGAATGTTCCGGCCTACATGGTGTTCAGCGACGCTACCCTCCGCGAAATGGTCCAGAGCAAGCCCCTGAGCATGGATGAGTTTTTGAACATCACCGGCGTCGGCGAAAAGAAAGCCGCCCGCTATGGCATGGCGTTCCTGCGGGCCATTGAGGATATGGTGGGAAGCAGAGAATAAGAAAAGGCGCAGATCTTCCACGAGCGGAAAGGCTCGTTGTGGAAAATCTGCGCTTTTTATCGCAAGTCAAGAAAATAACGCAATAGGATAACAGCATATTTGCGATATGCAATTCAACGCTGTTGCTGTTGCATTAAAAAGTTGAATTGCTATGTCTGGCGGCTAAGAATCTTAGCTCAAATCGTCCCCAAACACAACTGTTCCGTCATCTTTCACATCCGAACTGCCCGTTTTTCTTTTCTTCCCGCCCCAAAAAGGACAAACAAGAAACCCCCGCCTCCGGGAGTACCGGAGGCGGGGGTTTCGCCGAACTGTGATTTATGAAGAAGGTTCTCGGAAGGACCGCTTATCAGGCAGGCTGTGCCTTGTTGGTGTTCTTCTTGCCCGTCATGAAGCAGTAAGCCATGATGAGTGCGCATCCAGCAATGCCGATAATATCAGACATGGAGCTGGGCAGGATGAAGATGAAGGCCACGACATAGCAGGCGATGCGCTCCCACATCTTCAGGGGACGGAACAGGTAGCCAGCGATGCCGCAGGCCAGCAGATAGGTGGCTGCAATGACGATGCAGTATGCAATGATGATCTCCACCATCGTGCCTTCCAGCAGGATAGCGGGACGATACACGAATGCAAAGGGGACGATGAAAGCGGTGATGGCGAAGGAGAATGCCTTCCAGCCGGTCTTCCATGCGCTTGCACCCGCGATGCCTGCCGCAGTAAAGGATGCCAGACAGACGGGAGGAGTGATCTGAGCCACGACACCGAAGTAGAAGATGAACATATTGGTGACCAGAGCGGAGATGCCCAGACCCTGGATAGCCGACGCGAACAGAGTGACAGCGATCAGGTAAGCGGCCACGGTAGGCAGTGCCATGCCCAGCAGCAGGCAGCCCAGAGCGGCGATGAGCAGTGCGATGAACAGGCTGCCCTCACCAGAGGTACCGATGAGCTTTGCGATCTTGACGGCAACGCCGGAGTTGACCACGATGCCGATCATGATGCCGCAGGCAGCGGTGGGGATCGCAATGTTTGCGGCCTGACGGACGCCGTCCATCAGGGTCTGGAGCAGCTTGCGGGGACCCATGCGGGTCTCAGGAGAGATCGCTGCGATGATGATGGAGAAGATGGTGCAGTAGATCGCGGAACGGGGCAGAGAGTAGCCCATGATGATCATGATGACCAGAACGATGATGGGCAGCAGACGGTACACGCGGGGCAGGATGGGCTTGCCTTCGTAATGTACGCCGGAGTCTTTGCCCAGACCCTTCTTCTTTGCGATCATGTGGACAAGGATGAACACAGCGAGGAAGTAGGCCACAGCGGGCAGGACGGCTGCTGCTGCGATCTGCGCATACTGCACACCGATGATCTCGGCCATGATGAATGCGCCAGCGCCCATGATGGGGGGCATGATCTGGCCGCCGGTGGAAGCAACAGACTCGACTGCTGCCGCCTCTTCGGGGTCATAACCGGTCTTTTTCATCAGGGGGATGGTCAGAACGCCGGTGGTGGAAACATTTGCGATCGCAGAACCAGAAACCATGCCCAGCAGGCCGGAAGAGATGACAGCTGCCTTTGCGGGGCCGCCGACCGTCTTATCGCTGAGCTTCATGCCGCCGTCGATCAGGACACCGCCGCCGCCGCAGTTGGAGAAGAAGGTGCCGAAAACGAGGAAGTAGAACAGGGTGCCCAGAGAAGTGACCAGCGGAGAGCCGAAGATGCCATTCTCGCCGTACATCAGGACTTCCATCAGTTTGGGGAAGCTGATGCCGGAGAAGCGGAACAGGCCGGGGATATACTGGCCGAACCATGCATAAGCAAGGAAGAAGCAGATGACCCAGAACAGGGACATACTGACCACGCGGCGGACGGCCTCCATGACATTGATGACCAGAAGCACCGCCACGATGACCTCGGTGGTGGTCATAACGTCAACATTGAAGATGCGGTAGTTGAGCTGTTCTGCGTGGCTCAGGAAGAACCAGCAGATAAAGCAGCTGGACGCGATGAGGAAGATGTCGTAGATCCACCACAGCTTATTGTGGCTCTTGGATTTCTCGACCATCGGATTGTACAGCCACACCACGACCAGTGCAAGGCACATATGGAGCGGCAGCTGGAACCACGGGTCAAGGGGCTTGACCAGCTTGATGTAGAGCTGGAACACCGTCCAGATAACGGTAAGAACTGCCAGCGAATAGAAGCGCCATTTCGGCATATTCTTCAGCAGCTTGGCGATTTTGGTATCTTCGTCCTCTTCGTTTGCCAGAGCCTTGGCCTTGGCGTCGAGAGCCGATACCTTGGTTTCTTTTTCGTTGCTCATATTTCCCTCCATATTATCCCTTGTGAAAGCAGAGGCCGGACACCGCAAAGCGTCCGGCCTCTGCCTACGGTCAAAGGATAGATCTGATGTCGTGCGGAGAGCCTCCGCCGAAAGCTTTCAAAGCCGGAACTTACTTCATGTAGCCTGCTTCCTTGTAGTACTTCTCAGCACCGGGATGCAGCGGGCAGCCGCCGCGCTTCATCTCTTCCCAAGCGGTCTCAGGCTCCCACGGAGACAGGGAATTGTACTCGGCCACCAGAGCGTCGCGGTTCTCGCTCAGGCTCTTGGTGATGGCGTAGACGACGTCCTCGCTCAGGCTCTCTTTGCAGAAGACGCAGTCGGGAGTGCCGGGCAGCGTCAGCTCCTTATCCTGACCCTTGAAGGAGTTGGCCGGGATGGTGATAAGGTCGAAGCCCTTTTCGCTGACGAACCAGCTGCACAGGTCATCGCCCCACTGCAGGAAGGTGACATCCACACTGGTAGCGATCTGAGCCATGGTGGAAGAAGCAGAAGAGGTGTGGTCGATGTAGAAGTCGATCTGGCCGTCCGCGATGGCGTCTGCGTTGGCATCGCCGCCCTGGTTGGTGATGGAGCCGCCCCAGCTCTTCAGGTCGTCCTCGGTCACGCCGAAGTACTCGAGCAGCAGGTAAGCGCCCTCAGCATCCATGGAGCCCTTTGCGGAGCAGCCGATGCGCAGGGGCAGCTTCTGCTCGAAGATCTCCTCGATGGTGGAGACATTGTACTTCTGCAGGAATGCGTTGGACACGCAGTTGATGTAGCAGACAGCAGTCAGGCCGCCGATGACCGCTGCATAGCCGCTGGTAGCAGGCTTGCCCAGAGTGCCTTCCTCCATTGCCCACTTTGCAGGAGCACCGTTGATGAAGGCCAGATCGGTGTTGCCGGAAGCAAACAGATAAGGAGCGCCCATACCGCCCGGAGAGTCAGGGTTGACGTTGACAGTCTGGAAACCGCCAGCCTTCTCCAGCACCTTGGACATTGCAACGATCATATTGTAAGAGCCAGAACCGACCTTATCGGAGCTGAAGTTCAGAGTCTCTTTGCTCATATCGGGCAGACCGTCCACAGCCTTTGCCTCAACGGAAGGAGCTGCCTCACTGGAAGCTGCAGTGCTGGTGGAGGAAGAGCCGCCGCAGGCTGCCAGAGCACCAGCCGCTGCCATAGTACCAGAAACCTTCAGAAAGCTGCGACGAGAAATCTTTTTCATAATCTTGTTCTCCTTTTCTCTTGGGGTTCTCGTGTAGCGAACCGGACTGTGTACTTCATGCCTTCTTCTGCGGCGTCGCCGCTTTTCACAGTCTTTGTTCGTTTTTGTTGTCTAAATTATATTCAAAATAGCAGGCCCTTACAACGGCTAAATCGCCTTGTTTCCGTTTCATTCTGAAACATTTTCAGGATATTTCATGAATGTTCTATTAAAAGTGTAACATTTTAGAACATTTCAGCAGTTTTCCCCGGATTTATCCGTTTCAGGATAGAACTTTCCTTTCAGCCTGTTAAGCAAAAAAACACCCGCCTCGCAGCAAAGCTGCAAAAGCGGGTGTGCAAGGAGCTATTGGAAAATTTACGCCTCGCGGCCGGTCATCTTGACGGCATACTTGATGGCGTTGACAAGGCTCAGCTCATTGCCGTTGCCCTTGCCTGCATGGTAGAAGTCGGTGCCGTGGTCCACGCTGGCGCGGATGATGGGCAGGCCCAGCGTGACATTGACGCCCTCCACAGCCTTCCACTCCTGCTTCTCACGGTCGTAGACGAAGCCCACGGTCTTGAGGGGGATATGGCCCTGATCGTGGTACATGCAGACCACAATGTCGTACCAGCCGCCGATGGCCTGCGAGAAAACGCTGTCCGGCGGGCAGGGGCCGACAACGCCGGTGATGCCCTCGGCCTTAGCAGCCTCGATGGCCGGGGTGATCTCCTCGATCTCCTCGCGGCCGAACAGGCCGTTCTCGCCGCAGTGGGGGTTCAGGCCGGCCACGGCGATGCGGGGGTTCTCGATGCCCATATCCTTGCAGGCTTTATTGGCGATCTCGATAACTTCCAGCACACGCTCTTTCTTGACCCGGTCGCAGGCTTCGCGCAGGGAGACGTGGGTGGAGACGTGGACCACGCGCAGGTCGTGGTGGGCCAGCATCATGGTGTACTTCTTGGTGTGGGTGTAGGTGGCGTAAATCTCAGTGTGGCCGTCGAAATGGGTGTAGCCGTCCGACTTCTCGCCGTGATAGTATTCCAGAGCCTTGTTCATGGCTTCCTTGTTCAGGGCGTTGGTGCAGGTAGCATCCACCTCACCGGCCATGGCCAGCTCGATGACCTTCTTGACGCACTGGAAGGCTGCGTTGCCGCCCTCCACGCTCACCTTTGCCATCTCGAACTTGTTGATGTCCTCGATGAGGTCGAGGTGCAGCACGTCGATGGTTCCGGGGGTGAACAGAGCATCCGACACCCTGTCGCAGCGGTGGATGACGATGTCCTCACGGCCAACGAACTTCCTGGCCTGCTCAAACACCTTCACGTCGCCCACAACGATGGGGCGGCAGTAGGTATACTGCTCCGGATCTGCCAGAGCCTTGATGGTGATCTCCGGGCCGGAGCCGGCGGGATCGCCCATCGTAATGCCAACGATAGGTTTATTCATAACAGTGCTCTCCTTGCTCTTCTCAGTTCAGGCCCTTGGCAGCGTTCTCAGCCAGGACCTTCTTGATGGCTTCCAAACCCTCTTCGGGGACGTAGTTGAAGGGGGCGCGGCACTTGCCGATGTTGTGGCCCTGCAGGGCCACAGCGGTCTTGATGATGGTGTGGGGATTGCCGTACTTGTAGGTCTGCTGCAGGATGGCGACGGCGTCCTGAGCGGCCTGTGCGCCCTCGAGGTCGCCAGCCTTGAAGCAGTCGTATATCTTTGCAACAGTGGCAGGCCAGATGTTGGCGCGGCCTGCAATGCCGCCTGCGCCGCCCTCTTTCAGGCAGGTCAGGATAGCGCCGTCGTTGCCGGCGAGGATGGCCACGTCCTTGTCCAGCTCACGGGTCAGGCGGATGTAAGCTTTCAGGTTCTCGATGTCGCCGCTGGAATCCTTTGCGCCGACGATGACGTCCACGTCACGGCAGAGGGCCTGCACGGTCTCGGGCAGGAGCTTGTTGCCGGTGCGGGGCGGGATGTTGTAGAGGATGATGGGGATGTTGACCTGCTTTGCCACGGCCACATAGTGGTCGTACAGCTCTTTCTGGGAAGCCAGTGCGAAGCTGGGGGTGATGATGGACAGTGCATCTGCGCCCATCTCCTCGGCGCGCTTGCTCATGCGGATGGTCTCGGCGGTGGTGATGCAGCCGGTGCCTGCGTAAACGGGGACGCGGCCCTTGACCTGGTCGATGACGGTAGCCAGGATCTCTTCCTTCTCCTTAAAAGAGAGGGCGTAAGCCTCGCCGTTGGTACCCAAAGGGAACATGCCGTGGACGCCGCCTGCCAGCAGGCGCTCGACCTGCTGCCGCAGAGCCTCGTGGTTGACGGTCTGCTCGTCATCGTTGTTCATCGGGGTAATTACCGGAGGGATAATGCCTTTGATGTCGCTGGTCTTCATAACGTGTTCTCCTTTTCTATTACATGATCTCCTGATACAGTTTGCGGGCGTCGTCAGCGGTGACGGGGCGCATATTCTTCACCAGCAGACGCTGCACCCGCATACCGGACTCGACCAGACCCTCGAGGTCCTCAGCGGGGACGCCGAACTCCTTCAGGCTGGTAGGGATGTCCAGATGCTTGACGATCGCTTCGAGACGGGCGATCATCCATGCAGCCTTCTCGTCCACGGTGGTGCAGGTCTTGTTCTCGTGGCAGCAGCGATCATAAGCCACAGCCAGACGCTCTTTGACAGCCGGATGCTCGCTGTTGAAGCGCATGACAGGAGCCAGCAGGATGGCGTTGGAGACGCCGTGTGCGATGTGGTACTTGCCGCCCAGAGGATAGCTCAGAGCGTGGACTGCGGTGGTGCCGGAAGCGGTGATGGCCAGACCGCCGTAGTAAGCTGCGATCTGCATCCGGTTCTTCTCTGCCATGGCATCAGGATCATCGCAGGCTTTCTCAATGTTGTTCAGAATGAGGTCGAGGCCCTCCAGAGCGTACAGGTCGCTGAAGGGGTTGGCCTTGTTGCTGGTGAAGCACTCGATGCAGTGTGCCAGAGCATCAACGCCGGTAGCAGCTGCGATCTTGCGGGGCAGGTTCTTGATCATGCGGGCGTCGAGGATGACGTAGTCCGCGATCATGTTCTCGTTGACGATGCCGACCTTCAGCTCCTTCTCGGGGACAGCGACGATGGCGTTGGGAGTGACCTCAGCGCCGGTGCCGGCGGTGGTGGGGATGAGGACGATGGGGACGCACTTCTGAGCCATACCGGGGTTGTCCAGCAGCTCCTTGACGCCGTAATCATCGGTCACCAGCACGCTTGCCAGCTTGGCTGCGTCCATGACGGAGCCGCCGCCGCAGGCCACGATGAGGTCGGCGCCGGAAGTCTTGAACTCATCCACCAGCTTCTGGACAGCCATGTAGCTGGGTTCGGGAGGCAGCTCGTCCAGAACATAATACTCTGCGCCGGAAGCCTTCACAGCCTCCTCGGGCAGGGCGAACAGGCCAGCGCCCTCAATGCCCTTGTCGGTGAACATTGCCACCTTCTTTGCGCCACGGGCCTTGATGATGGCGGTGATGTTGTCCATTGCGTTCTCGCCGCCGTAAACTGCGTGCGGCATCTTCAGATTGTACTGGGTCAGCATAACAAATTTCCTCCTTCAAAAAAATCAGCGGGTCTGGGCGCCGGTGGGCAGCAGAGCTTCCAGCGTATCCATCTCTTCGTTTTCGTAGATCGTACCGTCTCAGGGCAGGCCGGGAAGTTTCTGATAGGCCATGGTTTTCTCCGAATCCATCGTCTATCTCAAGTTTGCTCGGCTGCAATGCGGTCTGCAAGGTCGAGCAGCAGTTTTTCGTGGCCGAAGCCGCCCGACTTGGTGATAACGTAGCGTGTGCAGCCGCAGTAGGTGAAGCGGGCCAGCACGACGCCCTTTTCCACCTCGCACACCGGCTCAAGCTCCTTGATGCCCACGCAGTTCATGCACTGTAACAGCGTGTCACCGCCGGTGAGCAGCAGGGTCCCAAGCGCGGGGCTGGTGAACAGTTTGCCCAGCATATGGCCGATGCTGCTGGCGATGCCGACCCGCATGCCCTCAAGGTCGAGGCCCCGGGCGGCGGCGTAATCCGCCGTGGGCTGGTTGCCGCCCTCGTCGTTGGTCTCGATGATGCAGCGGGGATTCGCGGCCAGCATCTCGTTGATGCCCTGCAGGGCCTCTTTGCCGTTCTCGCTCTCCCAATAGCCGGGGTCGAGCTTCTGGCGCGGGGTCAGGCGCAGGCGGGAGAAGCCGTTCTGTTCGGCCACATCCAGCTGGCGCAGGGTGATGGAGTTGACGCTTCCGCAGACCACCAGCAGACGGGGGTCCAGCTTCGGCATGGTGACCGTCCTGCGCTCGGTCATCTTCATCAGGTCGGGCAGCAGCGCTGCAAAGCCGGCACAGCCTGCCATCAGGCGGGGCTTGCCATTCTGGAACAGGGCGCGGCCCGTGGACGCAAGGTCGTCAAGGCTCCCGGCGTCAAAGACCAGGATGCCCTCCTGCTCCGGCACAGCCTCACCCTCTTTCAGGGTCGGGAAGCTGTAGGCAGGCGCATCGGTCTGTTCCCCGATGAGCTCCGTCACCCTGGCGTGGCGCACCGGCTCGAAGGGGTCGATGCCGAAGGGGCTCTCGGTCACAGGCACGCCGCTGATATAATGTACTCCGTCCCGGGTCACACGGTCGATCTGGGGGAAGGCCGGCAGGAACGGCAGCTGGCGCTCCCCGCTGGTTTTGAGCAGGGCCGAAAGCTCTGCGCCGATGTTTCCGCGCAGAGCGGAGTCTGTCTTTTTATAGATGCTGAAAACGCCCGCACTCATCGCCTCCCGGGTCAGTTTTGCGATGACGGCGTAGGCCTCTGCAGCGGGCAGATGGCGCGTCTCGGTGTCCACCACCAGCACAGCGGCGTCATTGGCTGCAAAATCCACCTGCTCTCCGACCACGACGCGGGTGGGGATGCCGCAGGCGGCAAACTGGACGCCCGTATCCAGCGCGCCTGTAAAGTCATCTGCAAGGATCAGCAGAAGCAGCATAGGTTGCTCCTCCTCTCATGATTTATTCTCGTGATACCATTATGCCTTATTTTGACACGGCGTGCATGGAAACGAGCGGTCTTTTCCGTTTTAATTTGAAACATCGATTAAGTTTTTTGGTTATAAAGTCTTAAACCGTTTCAAATCAGAACAGTCTTTGTTTGATTTTCGGGCGTTTATTTGCTAGAATAGTAGCAAATATGAACGGAGGTGTCCGTTGTGATAGAGACTCACACCCGTATTCTGGGCATCGCCCCCTACGACGGAATGCGCACTGCGATGGAGCAGGCGGCACAGGCTTATCCCAATGTCGAAATGGACATTTACACCGGCGACCTGGAAGACGGGCAGGCCATCGTGCAGCAGATGCCCCCCAACTCCTACGACTGCATCATCTCCCGCGGCGGCACCGCCGCCCTCATCCGGCAGGTGACCGACCTGCCGGTGGTGGACATCCACATCTCGGTGTACGACGTGCTGCGCACCATGAAGCTGGCCGAGAATTATTCCAGCCTCTACGCCATCGTGGGCTTCCCCTCCATCACCGAGCCGGCCCACACCCTGTGCAGCCTGCTGGACTTCAACCTCGACATCCTCACCGTGAACAACGCTGCTGAGGTGCGCCACACTCTGGAGCGCCTGCAGCAGGGCGGCTACCGGATGGTGGTCTGTGACATGGTCACCCACACCATCGCCCGGGAGATGGGCTTCGACGCTTTCCTCATCACCTCCGGCGTCGAAAGCCTCCACGCCGCCATCGACCAGGCCGTGAACATCAGCTCATGGTTCGGCCATCTGCGGCAGGAGAACCTGTTCCTCCGCAGCATCACTCAGGGCCAGAATGGCCGCGTCATCGTCATGGAGTCCAACGGAGACCTCTTCTACAGCAGCATCTCCGAAGTCCCGGCGGAGCTGAGCAGCGTCCTTCAGTCCCACATCCGGGAGATACCGGCCAGCGGCAACCTCCGCTTTTACTACACCGAGCGGGACCAGCTCTACAGCATCACCGCCCAGCAGCTGCTGATGAACAACGTCCAGCGGTATCTGTTCTACTGTGTTCCGGCCCGCATCCCGCTCCATTCCAGCCGTCCCGGCCTGCGCACCCTGAACAAGGGCGAGTGCGAATACCTCTTCGCCAACAGCTTCTACAGCCTCAGCGGCGCGATGGGTACCCAGGCGGCCGAGATACGCTCCCTCGCCCTGTTGCGCCAGCCGGTATTCATCTACGGCGAGCCCGGCACCGGCAAAGAGCAGATCGCACGCTACCTCTATCTGCACAGCTCCCTTGCAAACCACCCCTTCATCGTGGTGAACTGTGCGCTGCTGAATGAAAAGACCTGGGATTTCCTGCTCAACCACTACAACTCCCCTCTCAGCGCCACCGGAAACACCATCTACTTCCAGAATTTTGAGTCCATCTCGCCCCAGTGGAGTTCAGAGCTTCTTGCCGCCATTGAAGAAACCGGTCTTGCCCGCCGGGTGCGGCTCATCTTCTCCTGCTCCATCGTCGAGGGGGAGCCGGTGCCGGAGGTGCTGCGGCATTTCAGTGAGCGGCTGGGCTCACTGGCCCTTCCCCTGCCCTCCCTGCGCAGCCGCTCCGACGAGATCCCGTCTCTGTCCAGCCTCTACCTCAACAGCCTGAACCTCGAGCTGGGCAAGCAGCTCTCAGGCTTCGAGCCCCGGGCCATCGAGATGCTCCGCCAGTACCCCTGGCCCAACAATTACACCCAGTTCAAGAACGTCCTGCGCGCCCTCGCCGCCCTGTCGGACGGCCCCTACATCCGGGCCGGGACGGTGGCCGATATGCTCTCCAAAGAGCGGACTCTGCGGGCCGTGCCGCAGCCGGCTTCTGCCCGCAAGCCCAGTGAGCAGACCCTCGAAGAGGTCATCCGCGATGTCGTCCAACAGACCGTCGCCGCCCACGGCGGAAACCGCGCCGCCGCTGCCCGTCAGCTAGGCATCAGCCGCACGACCCTCTGGCGCTATATGGAAAAAATCGAGCAGAAACAACAGAACGTAGAAAAAGAGTCCTGAAAAGCACAAAAAAGCTCCGGCTTTCGTACGAAAACCGGAGCTTTTTTGTGTTTTTACACGCCCGAATAGGCGGAGAAGCCGCCATCGATGGGCAGGCAGATGCCGGTGATGAAACCGGCAGCGTCATTGTTCAGCAGGAACAGCAGTGCGCCCACAAGGTCCTTTTCGCTGTCGCCGAAGCGGCCGGAAAGGGTGGCCTGAATGGAGGAGGACAGCATAATGGGCGCCTTATTGCCGTGCTTTTTCAGGCAGCACAGCAGATCGGAGGCGAAGCCGAAATTCCCCTTCATGAAGTCCTCCGGTTTTTCCGGCCGGTTCACCCCCGCCAGGTTGAACACAAAGTCCGCCCTGCGGCAGTAATCATCCAGGTCCTGGGGGGTAGACTGGAGATCGTATTCAAAGATCTCCCCAATGTGCAAGTCAGGGCGGGTACGGTTTTTGCCGTCGCGCAGGTTTTTCAGATTGTTCACCAGGGCGGTCCCCACCATGCCCCTGGCGCCGGTTACCAGAATATTCATCGCAAGCTCCTCAGTTGTGCCGGATCCCGGCAAGCTCCTCGCGCACATAGTCGGTAGTCAAAATCTTCTTAACGGTGCCCTCCACATCCAGGCGGGTGGTGTTGTGGCTGGTGTAGGATTCCTCCGCCTGGGTGAGCACCTGCCCCTGGACGAAGAATTTATCATAGTTCAGGTCCCGGCTGTCCGCCGCCACCCGGAAATAGTTGCCCATGTCCTCGCTGCGCAGCCGCTCCTCCCGGGTCATCAGGGTCTCGTACAGCTTTTCGCCATGGCGGGTGCCGATGATATTGGTGCCGGTATCGCCAAAGAGCTGCTGCACCGCCTTTGCCAGGTCGCCGATGGTGGAGGCATCCGCCTTCTGGATGAACAGGTCGCCGGGGTTGGCATGCTCAAAGGCGAATTTCACCAGATTCACCGCCTCGTCCAGGTTCATCAGGAAGCGGGTCATGTTGGGGTCGGTGATGGTGATGGGGTTTCCGGCGTGGATCTGGTCGATGAACAGCGGGATAACGCTGCCCCGGCTGCACATCACGTTGCCGTAGCGGGTGCAGCAGATGGTGGTGTCCCCCCGCTCCGCCGCCACCCGGGCGTTAGCATAGATCACGTGCTCCATCATGGCCTTGGAGATGCCCATGGCGTTGATGGGATAGGCCGCCTTGTCCGTGGACAGGCACACTACCCGCTTGACCCTCCCCTCCACGGCGGCGCGGAGCAGATTGTCCGTCCCCTCCACGTTGGTTTTCACCGCCTGCATGGGGAAAAATTCACAGGAGGGCACCTGCTTCAGGGCCGCCGCGTGAAAAATGTAATCCACGCCCGGCACTGCGTCCCGAATGGACTGGGGATCGCGGACGTCGCCGACATAGAATTTGACCTTTTGGGCGCTGTCGGGGTGGGTCGCCTGAAGCTGATGGCGCATGTCATCCTGCTTCTTCTCGTCCCGCGAAAAAATGCGGATCTGTCCGATATCCGTATCCAGAAAATGCTTCAGCACCGTATTGCCGAACGAACCGGTCCCGCCGGTGATCAGCAGCGTCGCGCCAGAAAATGCAGACATATGTGTCTCTCCTTTACTGTTTTGGCCACAATGCACCTATTATCGTTTTATTATAGCACCGAACGGTCTGCCTGTCCACAGAAAATAAAAAAGCAATCCAAAAACCACGTCTTTTCTGCCCTTTCCCATCTTTCAGGGAAGCGCCGGATCGATCGTCCGCTGTTGGAGGCTGGTCTTGCCGATTGACCCAGCGCCTCCCTAAGATTTCTTGAAGGCCCTTGCGCTTCACCGCGTTTTGCTGTAAAATACCTCTGGTATGATTTGCAAGAGAAAGGACGTGCTTCCTGTATGATAAAGGCTGACATTTCCAACGTGTGGGGAAGTGTTGAATTTGGGGACCTGATGGCCATTGAGAAGGAGGTATCCTCCGCCCACGCCTGTCTGGACGACGGCAGCGGGGCGGGCGGGGCGCACCTGGGATGGATGGCGCTGCCCACCCGGGAAGCCAGCACCGAGCTGTCCCGCATTCAGGAGACGGCGCAGGCGCTGCGCCGCGACTCCAATGTGCTGGTGGTGGTGGGTGTCGGCGGCTCCTGCCTCGGCTCCCAGGCCGCGATCGAGCTGCTCCAGGGGCAGCAGCGCAACCTGGGACGGAGCCGGAAGGGAGACCCGCAGATCTTCTACGCAGGCAGCAGTCTGAGCACCCGGCAGTGGAACGAGCTGGTGCGGCTGCTGGATGACCGGGACTTTTCCGCCATTATCATCTCCAAATCCGGCGTCACCACTGAGCCGGCCATTGCCACCCGGGCGCTGCGGTGGATGCTGGAGCGCAAATACGGCACCGACGGAGCCAGGGAGCGCATCGTGGCCATCACAGACCCCATCAAGGGGGCGCTGCGGCAGATGGCCCAGGAAGAAGGCTGGCAGGCCTTTCCCATCCCCCCCAGCGTGGGCGGGCGGTACTCGGTGCTTAGCCCGGTGGGGCTGCTGCCCATGGCCGCGGCAGGGCTGGACATCCAGCGGATCCTCTCCGGCGCGGCGCAGGCAATGGAGGACTATGATCTGCGCTCCTATGAAAATCCCGTCTGGCTCTATGCCGCCATTCGGAATCTGATGTGCCGCCACGGGAAGGCCATTGAGCTTCTGAGCAGCTTTGAGCCGGATTTCCATGCCTTCGGTGCCTGGTGGCAGCACCTGTTTGCCGAGTCCGAGGGCAAACAGGGCAAGGGGCTCTTCCCCGCCGCCGCCCAGTTCACCGCCGACCTGCACACCCTGGGGCAGCTGCTCCAGCAGGGCAGGCGCAATCTCTTTGAGACCATGCTCCGCTTCGACCCGCCGGAGCAGCGCTGCGTCATCGGCACCGATGTAAAAAACCTGGATCAGCTGAATTACCTGGCCGGGAAAAATCTGGACGAGGTGGACG
>OMEK01000452.1_pt1 | contig 13876 bp, 10 predicted proteins | sample 1645351 | NCBI WGS metagenome assembly OMEK01 (sample SAMEA103958146, study PRJEB25191) | human gut metagenome
CAAGCCGTTTTTCTCCGGTCTCCAAAACTCCGCAAGATTCGGCACTTGCAGCGTGAACAGTTCGCCCTGCTCGACGTGGCACATCGTCAGTCCGCCGTTTTCCGCCGGAAGCACATAATAGCCGTTCTGCGTATGCCGGTCATACGGTGCGCTCGTGCGCATCAGTACATTGCCTGCGTGGTCAATGATTCCCCATTCCTCTTCAGAAAATTTCACTGCTGCATAGCCACCGCTGAAATCCTCCGCCTCCGCAAACTGCGGCGCAATCACCACTTCGCAAGCCGTGTTGCAGTAGCCGACCCGCCCGTTTTCATCTGCCACCGCAATCAGCCCTTCGCTGACGCAGGGGTCATATATATTTGCAAACTGCATTCCGTCCGGCAGCGGCGTTTCCTCCCCGGCTTCATTCAGCAGATAGCATTCCTGAATGACATAGTTTTCATCCTCCGTGTAAACCGCCGCGTAGCCCTCACAGAAATTCGCACCCCTATCATAAGCCCCATAGCGGTAGGGAATCACCAGCTCGCCCGTGTCGCGGCTGGCATAGCCCCACTGGGCATAGTAGTCATCATTCGCCACGGCAATCAGGCGGCTGTCCGAAGCCATCTCGCGCACGAGCGCCCATTGCAGCCCGCTGTATACCCCGTTGGTCGGGTCAAAAAAGCCCGCTCTTTGGTCTATTTCCGATTCCGCACCGTAATACTCCATGACATTCCAAACGCTGCTGAAATAATCAACCAGTGGATCTTCCGTATCTTCCAGCAGTCGAATTTCACCCGTCCGGCTGACAAACCCCTGCTTGCCGCCTATCTGAATCCACGCATAATCCTCTACAAAATTCGACGCATCATCAAACTGCGGCGGAATCACCCAATTTCCCGTCTCGTCGATATGCCCCCACAAGCCGTTGTCGCCCTTCGCGCTGTACAAATACCCTTCCGCCGACGCGCAGCCCAGCAGCATCAGCAGGCACAGCAAGCCGCACAGCAATCTCTTCATGCGTTTTCCCTCCTTATTCCGTCCAGCTGTACACCCATTCGCCCTGCTGGTTGATGTAGCCGCAGCGGGTCGTGCCGTCGTCCTGCACCATTCCCACATACGCTAATTCGCCGTAAAATTGCGTCGCAAAGCTGAATTGCAGCGGAATCGCCAGTTCGCCGCTTTCGTCGAGATACCCTGCCAGCCTCGTGCCGTCTATATCGTACACTGCCTGCAAGCCCGACGGGAAATACACGCCCGGCTGGTCGTATTCCGGGAATGTCCACTTCGCTTCGCTGATGATTTTGCCCTGCATGTTCACCCAACCGCAGCGGCGCTGTCTGCCCTTCTCCACGACGTACATGCACAAGCCGTTTTCCTCCGGTGTCCACAGCTCCACGATATTTTCGCCTTGCAGGGTGAACAGCTCCTCGCCCGCCACGCTGTACATCGTGAAGCTGTGTTCGCCCGTCGGCAGCACATAGCATCCATGCCGGATCTGGACATGCAGCGAATCCGTCGTGCGCATCACGACGTTCCCCGTCCGGTCGATGACGCCGCAAGTGCCGTCGGTCAATTCAACCGCCGCATAGCCATCCTCAAACTCGAAGGCATACGCGAACTGCGGTTCAATCACCACTTCACCGCTCGTATTGCAATAGCCGTATAAGCCGTTTTCGTCCACCACCGCAAACAGCCCGCCGCTAATCACGGTATCGCAGCTCGCCGCATTGATGCCCTCCGGCAGGGGATATTCCTTCCCCGTTTCGTCCAGCAGCAGCGTCTGCACAATGTTGTAATCATCATCTTCATCTAAGAATGTGACAACGGCGTACCCATCATAAAAATTGGAACCCATGTTGTCCGAATCATACTTCGCCGGAATCACCAGCTCGCCCGTGTCTCGGCTGACATAGCCCCACTTCCAGTTTTCATCCGCCACGGGAATCAGTCGGCTGTCCGAACACCAGATTCCCTCCGTCCACCACTTCAAGCCGCTGTAAACGCCGCTCTGCACATCAAAGAAGCCTTCCAGGCATTCCGTGCCGAGACTGTTTTTCCCCGTCGCCTCCTTGTATAGCAGCCAAATGCCCGTTTCGCGTCCACCGTAATAGAAGCCGTCATAGCCGCTGTCTGCCACTACATTCTCATCCAGCAGCAGCACAATTTCGCCGTCACGGTTCGCGAACCCCTCCCGGTCGCCCTGCTGAATCCACGCATAATTGCCCCGGAAATCGTCCGCGCTGTCGAATTTCGGCGGAATCACCCAGTTCCCCATCTCGTCGATATGCCCCCACAAGCCGTTGTCGCCCTTCGCGCTGTACCAATACCCCTCCGCTGACGCGCAGCCTAACAGCATCAGCAGGCACAGTATCCCGCACAACAGTTTCTTCATGCGTTTTCCCTCCTATGGTGATTTCTGCCTTCATGATACCAGCAAAGAGGCTATTCCGCAAGCGTTCCGACGCATTTGTTACAATTGAAAAAGGCAGGGAGAACGAATCCCCCTGCCCATATTGATTGGTTACTCCGCCAGCAGCGGCGCGACAAGCCCTTCCAGCACCGTCAGCGTCACCGACCCGACCTTGTTGTACACGATTTTCCCGTCCGCATTGACAATCACCGTCATCGGCAGCTGCGTCGAGCCGCCCAGTGATTTAATCACCGCGCCCGTCTTGTCCAGCGCGAACGGCATGTCGAGGTTCTCCTTCGCGAGGAACTTGTCCACGTCGTCCGTCACGAGGTTCGAGTGAATCGCCACCAGCGAGATTTCGTCGCCGTACTCCGCGTACAGCTCCGCAAAATACGGCAATTCCGCCACGCACGGCGTGCACCATGTCGCCCAGAAGTTGATAACCGTCACTTTCCCCTTCTGCGCCGACAGCGTAAATTCGCCGCCTTCTTCCCCGTACAGCGGAACCGTGAAATCAGGGCATTTCATGCCGACTTCGTAGCCAACCGGCGTGTCGTCGTCCGGCGCTTCCGTGGCTTCGGGTGCAATCGTTTCCGTCGCGGCGGGCTGACTTGTCGGCTCTGCCACCACATCATCCTTGTTTACCTGCCACATCACCACGCCTAACACCACCAGTGCCGCCGTCCACGCCGCCATCACGCGGATGCGGCGGTTCGTGCGCTTTTTGTTGTCCTCCGGCTGCGGTTCTTCGCCCGGCTTCATCGGCTGCACCTCGTTCGCTTTCAGCGTAATTTTGCCCATTTTCATGCTGATGGCCTTCGTCGGGCAAACGTCCACGCACGATGCGCAGTGGATGCACTCATGGTCGCCCACATGCCGAATATCCATCTTGCAGTGCGCCACGCAGCGCCCACAGTTCGTGCATTTGCTTTTTTCGACCTTCACGCCGAGAATCGACACACGCGCGAACAGCCCGTAAATCGCCCCCAGCGGGCAGAGGAAGCGGCAGAACGCGCGGTAGAAGAACACGCACGCCAGCAGAATCGCCACCATGATGACGAATTTGCGCGTAAAGAGGATGTTGAGGATGGAGAACTTGCCCGCATTGACCGGGTTTGCCAGCAAGCCCATTGCGCCCTCGAACGTCCCCGCCGGGCAGATGTACTTGCAGAAGCCCGGCACGGGGTACTGCTGCAAGCTGTACGCCAGCGGGATGATGACCACGAACACCGCCAGCAGGACGTATTTGAGATACGACAGCGCATGGGTGAAGCGGCTCTTCTTCACCTTCGGCGTCGGAATTTTGTAGAACAATTCCTGAATCAGCCCCAGCGGGCAGAGCCAGCCGCAGATGGTGCGCCCCAAAATCAGCCCGTAGAGCATCAGAATGCCCAGAACGTAGTACGGCGCGCGCTTATCCGAGGACGCCAGCGCGTTTTGCAGCGCCCCCAGCGGACATGCGCCAATCGCGCCCGGACAGGAGTAGCAGTTGAACCCCGGCACGCAAAAGTTCTTGATGCCGCCGGTGTAAATGTCGCCCTTGATGAATCCCTTCACATAGGCGTTGTAGAGCAGGGCGGCGTAAACCTGTATGAGCCGCCGGGTGGTGGGCTTATGGGCGCTCCACCATGCCGCAAATTTCTTAGCCAAGGCCGATACACTCCGTACAAATATTGATTGCCTTCACCAGCACATCGAACATGCCGCCGTTCATCACACCCAGCACAATCAGCACCACCGCAGCAGCAGCGATGATCACGCGGATGACGTTCCTGCCCGTCGTCTTTTCCGGAGCGGCTGCATCCGGCTTGCGCTTCTGGGCGCTCCTGCGCAGTTCCAGTTCCTTCATCAACAGGCGGAAATTCCACTGCTCAGCCGCCATCAGGAGGATGAACGCCAGCCCAATCCACGGGAACGTTTCAATCGCCATCTGGCGCACGACGACTTCCAAATCACGCGAGGCAAAATTCGACCAGTCCAGCAGGAATCGCCCCGCCATGCCCCCACAAATCAGGCACAGAATCGCCGCGCCGCACCATACGCCGATGCGCTGTTTCTTCACTTTGCGGATTTCGTCCGTCTCCTCCGTCCGCGCGCGCAGCATCAGCAGCTGATTCTCCACCGGCGCGCGAAGCGATTCCTTCTGCTCCGGTTTGCCCGCGATGATGTTCGCCGCCAGCAGCGCCAGAAAGACCCACACGCTCCACGCAATCGAGGCGAAGTGCGCCGTGACAATTTCCCGGCTGTAAATATCGTGAATCCGCAGCCCGTTTTCGCCCATGTTTTCCGGCGCGATGCCCTCATGATAGATGGTCACGCACTGCCAAATCAGCAGCGCCGCCATCAGCACCGTCGCCACTCCCAGCAGCCACTGAAGCATGATGCGCACCGAGCGTTTGCTCTCTGCCTTCATTCCGCGTTCCTCCCACTTTGCCGGGCGCGCAGTACGCCCGGAACGCTACTGGCTCCATTATAGTGCAATGAATGGGATGCGTCAAACAATTCATCAAACTTTTGCTGTTTCTTTTCCGTTTTTCCGATTGGAGCCCGGCGATATTGTGAAAAAATCATCAATTCTTGTCCATTTTGTGCCGTCCGCTCTTGCTTTTCCGCATCATCTGTGATACCATAAACGCACAGGCTGCTTGTTCAGCCCTTCACCATGAAGGAGGAAATATATAATGGGTTTTCTGGCAGGAAAGACAGCGATTATTACCGGCGCGGGCTATGCGAAGCTCAGCAACGGCCGCTGCGGTTCGATTGGCTACGGCATTGCGACCGCTTACGCCAAGGAAGGCGCGAATCTGGTCATCACGGGGCGCAACGTGAAGAAACTGACCGACGCGAAGGAAGAACTGGAACGCCTCTATGGCGTGAAGGTGGTGTGCGTGCAGGCGGACGTGAATGACAGCGCGGACAACGAGGCTGTTGTGAACAATGTCGTCAAGCAGGCGATTGACACCTTCGGCCGCATCGACGTGCTGATTAACAACGCGCAGGCTTCCGCATCCGGCGTTCCGCTGGCTGACCATACCACCGAGCAGTTCAATCTCGCACTGTATTCCGGTCTGTACGCCACATTCTATTATATGAAGGCGTGCTACCCCTATCTGAAGGAAACGAAGGGTGCTGTCATCAACTTCGCCTCCGGCGCGGGCCTGTTCGGTAACTACGGGCAGTGCGCGTATGCCGCGGCAAAGGAAGGCATTCGCGGTCTGACCCGCGTTGCCGCCACCGAATGGGGCAAGGACGGCATCAACGTCAACGTCGTCTGCCCGCTGGCATGGACGACGCAGCTGGAGAACTTCCAGAAGGCATATCCCGAGGCGTTCAAGGCGAATGTCAAGATGCCCCCGATGGGCCACTACGGCGATTCCGAGGTGGAAATTGGCCGTGTGTGCGTCCAGCTGGCTTCCCCGGACTTCAAATTCATGTCCGGCGAGACCATCACCCTCGAAGGCGGCATGGGTCAGCGCCCTTAACCGCTCGCATCTTTGCTCCCTTCTGCGCACCGCGGAAGGGAGTTTTTTGTCCCCAGTGGAGGTCTTTTCGCATGAACACCGACCGAATCGCGTATTTTCTCGCCGTCGTTCGCGAAGGCAGCTTCTCCGCCGCTGCGAAGAACATGTACGTCTCCCAGACCGCCATCAGCCAGCAGATTGCGTCGCTGGAAAAAGAAATGGGCTGTGCACTGTTCCACCGTCTGTCTACCGGCGCGGTGCTGACCGACCAAGGCGAGCAGTTTCTCCCCTACGCCGAGCGCCTGATGGGGATTCAGCTTGAATTGCAGGACGCTTTCGCCGATGCACACCGTGTGAGCGCCATCCACATCGGCTACAACGGGCCGCTGGAAAAAGAACTGATTGTCGATGCGTACCTTTCCCTGCATCCGCGCCTGCCCAATTTGGTGATTCACCCGCTGTACCTCTCGCTGACGGCCATGTCCGACGCCCTCTACCGCGGGCAATGCGACATGGTGCTGACGCTTCCCGGCGAAATCGACCAGCGGAACACCTATCAGGAGGTACTCTACGATGTGCCGATGATTGCCGCCGTTTCCGAAGTGTCGCCATTAGCGGAAAAGTCGGTTGTGTCGCTTTCTGATTTACGCGCATATCCGCTGATTCTGCTTGCCCTCGACCAATCCCGCAGCGGGCGCGGCGCGATTCACGACTGGGCGCAGAATCTGGGATTTTCGCATCCATCGATTATTTATGCGGATTCGGCAGATATGCAAATTCTGATGGTTTCGCTGAATCTGGGGATTTCCTTCTTTCCAGCGAGAAAGCCAGCCTATTTCAAGGGCGTGAAGCTGATTCCGCTGACGGAGGATATTGGACATCATCGGTCGGTGCTGGTGTGCAGACGGCTGACACCGGCGATTCGGATGATTCGCGACTGCATGATAGAGGAAATGAAAAAGGGCTAAACACGCGGAAAAAATAGAGTAGCGTAACCAGCTCAATCGCGCGGAGTCCAGCGGAGACGACCAAAGTGTTTTCTAATCGCTCCCTTGACCCCTACCAGCATTGACTTGTTCCGCAGTACAATGAATCACACCCATCCCCGCACTCAAAAAAGCACCAGCCCTTCGCAGCATTTGCCGCTTCGGACTGGTGCCATTTTTATCAACCGGTTACTGCTGGTTCGCCGCGTTTTCGCCCGCAATGCGACCCATCGACAGCGCGTTCAGGAAAGACGAACCGGACATGTAGACCAGATCGTACAGCGCGCCGTTGGAGGCTTCGCCCGCCGCGTACAGCCCACCGATGGCTGTGCCATCCGCACGAAGCACCTGCGCGGAGGTGTCCGTCACAACGCCGCCAATCGTGCCTGTGTACTGAGGCGCAATCTGCACCGCGTAGAACGGGCCAACCGTCGCGAAATTCATGAAATCCACGCGCGCGCCAAACGCCGCATCCACGCCGGTTTCCTTCGCCGCATTGTAGACCGCGATGCAGTCAAGGAACGCCTGCTTGTCAAAGCCCAGCTTGTCCGCCAGCTCTTCAAGCGTGTCCGCAGAGGTCACCGCCGGGTCATCAACGTTGTTCGCCAAAATCGCCGCATAGTCCTCGCGGTCAGAGCCGTAGATGCAGTAATACGGCGCCGCATGACGGTAAATCAGGCTCGGATAATTCAGGGAATGGCAGTATTCATTGACGAAGCGGACACCCGTGTTGTCCACAATCGGCGCCTGACTCCACGGGCCGCCCAGAGAGGTCAGCTCCGCGTTCGTGCCGTCGCCCACGACGTAGGACATACCCAGCCGCGCGCCCTTCTCATAGACCGCCGCGCCGATGGCCTCCGCCATCAGGATGCCCTCGCCAGTCTGACCCGCGGAGCCGTAGAAGTACGCCACCTGCGCCGCGTCAACGGGCGTGAAACGTTCCATCATTTCCTGATTGTTGCCGAAGCCGCCAGTCGCCAATACCGTGCCCTTGGCGTAGATGTTGAAGGTCTGACCGTCCTTTTCGACCGTCGCGCCGATGCAGTTGCCGTTTTCGTCGGTCAGCAGCGCCGTTGCCTTCGTTTCCAGCCAGTATTCCACGCCCAGCTCCTGATTCTTCGCATAGAGCAGGTCGGTGGGCTTGCCGTTGGAGGCATAGTGGAAGCGATCCACGCCCTCAATCAGGTCGAAACTCATCGGACGGCCGAACTCGAAGCCGTTCTCCGCCAGCCAGTCAATTAGACCCGCCGCCTGACCCACCACGAAGCGGATGCGGTCTTCATCCATGCCGCTGTCTTCGCGGAAATACTCGTTGTGGTTGTATTCCACCCACAGATCGACGTAGGCTTCGCAGGTATCCTCGATGCCGTACTTCTTCTGCTCGGAGGATTCCGGCGCCGCAATGCCGCCGCCCGCCATCGCAGACGTGCCGCCGATGGTCGCCAGCTTTTCAATCGCAATGACCTTCGCGCCGGCTTCCGCAGCCGCCATCGCCGCTGCTCCGCCAGCCGCGCCCGTGCCAATGACCAGCACATCGCAGGTCAGGTCGGTATAGGTTTCCTTCTCCGCCGCCTCGACCTTCGCCAAGTCCGCGTTCGTCAGCCCCAGCTCCGCCAGTGCAGCCGCAGCGGCCGCTTTCACCGCGTCGGATGTCACCGTCGCCGCCGTCACGCCATCCACCTCGACGGAGTTGTTTGCCAGCATCTGCTCCGCCAGCACCTTCGCCGCCGCTCCACCGATGGAATCAGTCTGCGATGTCGCGTCGATTTCCACGTTCACCAGCTTGTCGCCGTCCACGCTCAGCGTGACCGTCACGTTTCCGCCGCCAAACCCTTCCGCCGTCGCACTCGCTGTCTTGACCTCCGCCAGCGCCGTCGCGCAGGCCATCGTCAGCACCATACACAGGCTGAGCAGCAGCGCCGTCAGCTTCTTCATGATGAAAAACCCCTTTCCTTTTTGAATGTCCCCGTGCAGGGAAGACACCCTGGTTGCTCTTCGCAACTTTGTGAAAAATATACCATACATCTTTCCAAAACACAAACATCAATTCAGGAAGGGGGCTATAAGGATTTCTTATACTATTTCCGGATGAAAATGCGCGGCGCAAGCAAATAGCGCAGATGAATTGGGAAATCGTATTATTTTTCTCCGCAATTTTCCCTTACCCCTGGAAAAACGCACCGCTTTATGCGTCTAATCCATTGAAATCACCCTGAAAATGAAAGGAGGGCAAAGCATGGAGCAGCAATCCCCCAATGAACGCCGCTTAGAAGATTGGATGCGCACCTACGGCACCGCCATCCTGCGCACATGCTTCGTCATCCTTTCCGACGCGCGTGAAGCCGAGGATGCCATGCAGGACACCTTCCTCCGCGCTTGGCGCGCCATGGACACCTTCGAGCAGCGCAACGGGGCGAGCGTCAAAACGTGGCTGATGCGCATTGCCATCAATGTCTGCCGCGATTATCAGCGGAAACGGTGGTTTCGGCACATCGACATGCGGCACGCGCTGGAAGACTTGCCGCAGGGCATGATGACCGTGCTGCCAGAGGATCGGGAATTGATGCTGGACATCCTGCGCTTGCCCGACGACCTCAAAAAACCGCTGATTCTCTACTATTATCAGGACATGAACCTTCAGGAAACCGCCGATGCACTGGGCATCAGCAAGTCGACGGTGCATACGCGGCTCAAAAAAGCGGAACAGGCGCTCAAACTTTCGCTGACAGGAGGTGACTGCTATGTCTGATAAACTCAAGCGGGTGCTGGATACGAATTTAGCTGGACTGCACGTCACCGACGCGCAGGTGAATGCCGTCCTGCGCCGCGTTTCGCAGGATGAACAGCGTCCGCGCGTGATTCGCTGGCAGGCCATCGCGGCGGTGCTGCTCGTGCTGGTACTGGGCGCGGGTGTCCTGCTGCAAACCGGGATTTTGTCGGACGATTCTCCGCAGCTCACTGCCGACGTCACCCGTCAGGGCGATTTCCTGACGGCGGCACAGGTGAAAAAGCTTCTGGCCAGCGCGGCGGATTTGCAGTTTTCAGTGGATGAAGAGGCGATTTCGGCGCTGATGACGCAGGTCGAAAAGGACGGTGGCTGTTCGCTCTCCACGCTGCTGGAAATTCTCTGCCCTGTGGGGTCGTCGCTGGGGCAGTGGGATATCCGCGCGCAGGTGGCGCTCAGCCAGACGCTGGAAAGAATCGGCTATCAGGGGATTCTGCCGGGCATGACGCGCGAACCGCTCTCCACCGAAATCACCGCGCAGGACGCCCTTGCCCGCGCAGTTGCCTACATCCGCACCAATGACGACCCGCAGGCGGATTTCACCAATCTTGATTTCTATCGTGTAGGTATCCGCTTCCTTTCCGGTGTTTATGACGGCACCTGTGAGGGAGCGTATTACTGCGTAAATTTTGATGCGCTGGATGCGTTCGGCACAACGTACGAAGTCGCGGTGAACGCGGAGGACGGCAGCATTTGCCGAATGCGGCGGGAGCGCGGCGCGGGCAGCAATCACACGGCGGACGAAGTGACCCGCGGCTTCCGGCGCATTTTCGGCTACGACATGCGCACATGGACGCCCATGCAGCTGCGTGTGTACATTCTGGCGCTTTCGCGGGCGGATCGCTCGTCAATGCAGACGGTGCATGAGCTGTTCCTGAGCGTCGGGCGCGATGGTTTCCCGGATGTTCCGGCGGAAGCGCTGACCCGCGAAGAAGCCATTTCCGCCGCACTCGCCATTCAGGGCGGTTCATCGTCCGACGTGCTGGCGGCAGAGTACCTTGCGGGCGCGTCATCTGACTTCTGGAAGATTGCCATCCGTCAGCCGAATGCCCCCAGCGGGCAGAGCATCGTCTATCTGGAGCTGAACGGGCTGACCGGTGCGCTGCTGACAACGACGTACTCCGGCAATCTCTACGGTTTGCCGCAGGAGTTTTTCCCCAGTCAGTTGCTGTCCACCCTTGACCGCACGGACTTCTCCCATGGCGTACCCGCCGTGGATGCCGAAACGGCGCAATCTGCCGCCAGTGCCGCCATTGAGCGCCAATATCAGCGGAATATGGCGGAAGAAGGCTACACCTGCTTTATTGAAAGCGATTTTGAGGACACGGCAGGCGGATTCTCCTACTACACGGGCGGCGGTGTCGTGATTTTCACCAAGGATGCGCAGAACACGTCGCAGGGTGACATTTACTGGGCAGCGCTGAACTGGTACGGCGAAGTGCTGGATGTCGGCTGGAACCGCAATCCGCTGGATGCAGCGCGCTTCACGCTGCTGATGCAGGGCTATCTGCCCCCGATTTACCAGCGCGAAACCGTCCAGCAGCTGCATGCGCTGCTGATCGGCAGCCAGACGGACGAAGCCGGTCTGCGCCAGATGGAAACAGACGGAACGTTGCCGCTGTTCAACGCCCTGCTGGCGCTGGAGGTCGTTCCTGATGCCAGCACGAAATCCACCGCCGATGATGTGACCGCTGCCGCCTTGAAATCGCTGAACGCCCATTTGTGCTATGAGAATTCCTCGTTCCTTGTTTATCGCGAGGATGGTGAGCTGATTTGGCATTTCTGGTTGTCCACCGACATGGGGTACTTCCTCATGGACGTGCGCGACAGCGACTTGTCCGTGGTGGGCTCCGTACAGATTCCGAGCTTCAGCGCCCTGCGCGCCAGCATTCTGCTGCCCGTGCGCGTCTGGAACACGCTGGCGGAAAACCTGCGCGTCACCATCTTCTACCGCGACGCGAACACGCAGCCCGGCATCGTCTACGGCATGTACGCCAATCATATTGTTCAGCGCTATGTTGATTTGTACGGCGCCAATATCCTGCGCTGGGATCAGGCGACGCTACGTTCTTTCCAGTCCGCGATAAGCATCAGCGGCAGCTACGTCGGCGACTGGTCTGTTGCCTGCCTGTGTCAGACGATTTACCCCGACGTCCCTGACTACGCAATTTCTCAAGAGGTCGCGGCGGAATACGCTGCCCGCGCGCTGGGCGACGATGACTACTCCCTGCGCGGCGGTGTGCTGATTGACCCCGGCGAGGGCGACCCCATCTGGAAAGTGACGCTGGATTACCCCGACGGGCGCAGCTTCAACGCGGAAGTGGACTGCCGGACAGGCGCGATTCGGACGCTCCGCCAGCAGGACACGCGCATCATGCCCTTCTACACGGACTACCTTGATTTCCCTGATGACGGGGAATACTGGTTCCGTAATTTTGTGCTGGATGAGGTTATCGAGCAAGTACGGACACAAATGACTGGTCGATACGGCAATAACATCTGATTGCATCAAGCGACGATTTTGCTATTTTTCTGACAAGTTTGTCTGGACAAACCGGCACTGCTGCGCGTATAATAGTGTTGCTGGTAGAAATTCTGCCAAGTTTCGCAAAAAAGAGGTTGGCTCCTATGAAAAAGTTTTTCGCACTGCTCCTGTCCATCATGCTGCTGTCCACGGCTGCGCTGGCTGAAGTCAAAATCGGTCAGGTTGAGTATGCCGCACATGGCACGTCCTGCTTCGCTGTGCTGACCGTGGCGATGGATGGCGACACCATCGTTGCCGCGCACATCGACGAGTTCCAGTTCATGGATGCCGCCACGGCGGAAGGCGTTCCGAACTCCGACGCTTCCTTCGGTCAGAACTATCCCGAAGGCAAGGTGCTGGCTTCTAAGGTTGTGAACGACGGTCTGTACAGCACCAACATGACGACCAAGGCGGGCGCAACCACGCCGCTGGGCGTGAGCTACAACGCCATTGAAGCTTTCGTGACCGGCAAGACCATCGCCGAACTGGAAGCTGCCATTGAAGGCAAGACCAAGGAAGAAATGGTGGACGCCGTCTCCAGCAGCACGCTGGTGGATACGCTGGGCTATGTGCAGGGTCTGCTGGCCGCTGCCAAGGCTGCGAACAACCAGACCGGCTACTACACCGTCTACAACAAGACCGGTGAAACCGTGAAGGAAGTCAGCATTACCATCAATGCGACCGGCGAAAAGTTTGTCATGGCGACGGACGTTCCGGCTGATGCGGTGAAGGTGATTGTCTTCTCGATGGACGGCGCGCTGGAAGGTCACAATGCGCTGACCTTCGCTTTCACGACCGAGAGCGGCTATGAAGGCTCTTTCGCAACGCTGAGCGTCGAAACGGCTCCCATCACGATGCTGTCCGCTGATGCCATGACCGGTGCGACGCAGATTTCCTTCTTCGCGCCTGCTGCGGAGTAATTCCCCCTCGATTGCATCAAAAAAACGGGTACTGTGTGAGGACGAAATCCTCCACAGTACCCGTTTTTATTTTTCAAAAGATGGCGCAGGTGAATCTGGAAATAGGATTATTCCCCTTCCGTCAGAGTCATCTGCCCCGCGATGCTGCGGAGGGAGTTTTCCTCCAGCAGCGGCGTGATCATGACGTAAAGTGCTTCCTCGCCCTGCGCGTGCAGTCGGATGCTTTCCGCGTTTTCCATACGGATGGAACGCAGACCCGCCAGCGTCGCACCGAGCGATGCGCTGATACGGTAATCGCCCTTTTCCAGCAGCGCAATTGCCCGCGCGGGATAGATGCTCGTCAGCGTCACTTGAATCGTGTCGCTCGCCTGATACGTCAGCGTGAGGATACGTCCCATGCCATTCTCGAATGCAACATCATAGCATGTACCGACGACAAGCGGCCACCCGGAGGTGGTTGGCGTCAGCGCGGGCGCGGGGAACATCCGCAGCAGCAGCGGCAAATCATCCGCGCTGGTGATGGTCACAACGTCCTGTCCGGCGGGCAGCAGCGGCTGATCCATGCGCGGCGTCACGGTGGAAGCCGTTTCGTCCTCCTGCGGCTGCCCGATGATAACCGCGAGGTAGAACGCCGCCATCAGCAGCAGGCACAGCAGCGCCATCAGCAGCTTTTTGGCGCTGCGCTTCCAGAAGCCCTTGGAAATGGGGAATCACCGTCCTTTGGGAGGGAAAGTTTTTCGGAGAAAATACATTGGGAAAAACGCGCTTTTATGCTTTTGGCGCAGTTGAATCAAGCAGCATGGAAGCC
>OMEK01000459.1_pt1 | contig 13738 bp, 10 predicted proteins | sample 1645351 | NCBI WGS metagenome assembly OMEK01 (sample SAMEA103958146, study PRJEB25191) | human gut metagenome
ATAATGCTTTCCTCCGATTTCATTTCAAAGGGTGATTTTCCGCGCCAATTCCAGCGCCAGATACGCCGCACGGTCTTTTTCATCCAGTTTGGCATGGGTGGACAGGCTGCGCGGATCCCACTGCTCGCGGTCAAGGTTATCGCCCGCGTAGAAAAACTCAAACACGTCGATTCCACGGAACTGTGCCAGCGCCATCAGCGCCGAGCACTCCATATCCACGCAGACGCACCCCTGTGCCTTGCGCAGTGCCACCTTTCCGCGGGTTTCGCGGTAGAAGGCATCCGTTGTCCATACTTTGCCTTCGGTGAAGTCCACGCCCGTTTCGCGCAGAATCGCCTCGAACGCCCCGCGGTATTTCGGATTCGCCGGAATTTCGTCCGACGGCGGCGCGTAGTGGAAGCTCGTGCCTTCGTCGCGCACGGCGGCGGTCGGGATGATGATGCCGCAGTCGCGAATCTGCTGATTCAGCACGCCGCAGTTGCCGAATACGACGAACCGCTTCGCACCCAGCGCGTGCAGCTCTTCCAGCATCGCCACGCAGGACGGCGCGCCGACCATCGCCAGCGCAAACGTCAGCGGCGTCCCCTGCCACACGCCGCGGTAGACGGGATACTTCGCGTTTGCGTCGCCAAGTTCGGCAAGCACGCGCACATCCGCCGCCATATCCAGCATCCGCTCGAACGTGACGTGCGAAAAGCAGCTGACGGCCGTCTCCGGCAAATCCGGCACAGGCGAAAAGAGCATATCGGGGTTGATGACTGCTTGGCGCGACGCATCAAAATCCGTCAAAAGCATGGTGATTCCCTCCTGCCGCCGTTTGCCCTCTATCATAGCAGATTTTGCGGCAAAAGGCAACAGGAGGGCTGCAGTTTATACTATTTCCAAATGAGAATGCGCCGAAATGCGAAGTGAATTTTTCATTCTGGCTAACGGGAGTGAAACGCAGCGTAGCAGCGCTACGCTAAGTGGAACGAGCGGACGCCAGAAGGAAAAAGGCGCGAGCAGATGGCACAGGCGAATGCAGGAAATAGGATATCAGAGAGCCGCCGGGTGGTGCGAGGCGGCAGGGCGCATGGCGTGAACCTTCATCCCGTGAGTTTTTGGGCGTGGGCAGCCTTATCGCCTATCAAGCGGCGGCAGCGGGATTTTTTCCTTTGCCGCAAGACGAGTGGTACCGCGGATTCAGTCCGTCTCATCAAACGATGGGACGGGCTTTTTTCATCCAACTGTAAGGAGGAACATCCGGAATGAACGAGAAGATCGAAGCCCTGAAAAGCAGCTTTGATTCCGAGCTGAAGAAGATCGCCAACATGGTGGATCTGGAAGCCCTGCGCGTGAATTACCTCGGCCGCAAGGGCAAAGTGACCGACGCGCTCAAGGGCATGGGCGGCTTGACCGACGAGCAGAAAAAGACCGTCGGGCGCGAGACGAACGAGCTGAAAACCGCCATCACCGTCGCCTTGGCGGAAAAGCTGGAGGCGCTCAAGGCGCAGGAATTGCAGCGCGAAATCAACGCTCTGCCCGAATTTGACATCTCCATGCCGCCGGACATGACCCGCGGGTCGTATCACCCGATCACGCTGGTGCAGCGCCAGTGCGAGCAGGTGTTCAAGTCGATGGGCTTCACGGTGGAGGATTACGCCGAGGTGGTGACGGACTACGAGTGCTTCGAGAGCCTGAACATTCCGAAGTTCCACCCCGCGCGCGACATGCAGGACACCTATTATCTGGACAACGGGCAATTGCTCAAAACGCAGACCTCCGCCGCCCAGAACGCCATCTACCGCCGCTACCGCGACGCGCTGGTCGACGGTGGCGTGCCGATTAAGGCGATTTTCCCCGGCCGCTGCTTCCGCAACGAGGCGACCGACGCCTGCCATGAGAACACGTTCTTCCAGATGGAAGGCATCATGGTGGACAAGGACATTTCCATCGCGAACCTGATTTACTTCATGAAGACGATGCTGAGCGAGGTGTTCCGCAAGGACATCAAAGTCCGCCTGCGTCCGGGCTTCTTCCCGTTCGTTGAGCCGGGCTTTGAGCTGGATATTTCCTGCCTCATCTGCGGCGGCACGGGCTGCCCGTCGTGCAAGCATTCCGGCTGGCTGGAGCTGTGCCCCTGCGGCATGATTCACCCCGAAGTATTGAAGGCCGGCGGCATCGACCCGGAGCAGTACACCGGCTTCGCGTTCGGCTTGGGCATGACGCGCCTTGCCATGATGAAGTACGGCGTGAAGGACATTCGCGACCTGAACAGCGGCAGCCTGACGCGCCTGGCGCAGTTCACGGACGACGAGTAATGCGGAGGAAAGACGAACATGCTGATCTCAATGAACTGGATTTCCGACTTCGTTGACCTGACGGGTCTTGACAAAATGGCGCTGATTCGCCAGTTCTCCCTGTCCACGGCGGAAGTTGAGAATGAGATTTTCCACAAGGGCGCGGATTTGTCCGGCGTTGTCGCCGCGCAGATCGTCAGCGTAGAGAATCACCCCGAATCCCACAAGCTGCACCTGCTGAAGGTGGACGCGGGCGACGGGCAGCTGACCGACGTGGTCTGCGGCGCGCCGAACGTGCAGCTGGGCATGAAAACCGCGTTCGCCAAGGTGGGCGCGCAGCTGGGCGACATCACCATCAGCCCGCGCAAGCTCGCCGGGTACACGTCCTACGGCATGTGCTGCTCGGAGAAGGAAATCGGCATCAGCGACGACAATTCCGGCATCATGGTCCTCCCGGAGGATGTTCCCTGCGGCACGGATTTGAAGGCGCTCTACCCCATTGACGATATTATCTTCGAGGTGGACAACAAGTCCCTGACGAACCGCCCCGACCTGTGGGGGCACTACGGCATGGCGCGCGAATTCTCCACCCTGTCCGGCCGTCCGCTGAAAGCCCTGCCTGTGGCGGATTTGGCGGCGTACAACAATCTGCCCGCCATCGACATGAAGATTGAAGACCCGCTGTGCCAGCGCTACTCCTGCCTGCGGGTGGAGAACATCAACCGCCACGTCAGCCCGATGGCGATGCGTATCCGCCTGAACTACTGCGGTATGCGCGACATCAACTTCCTCGCCGACCTGACGAACTACCTGATGCTGGAAATGGGGCAGCCGATGCACGCCTTCGACAGCCGCAAGGTGGAGAAAATCCGCATCCGCCGCTTCCCGGAGAGCTTCCCTTTCCAGACGCTGGACAAGGTGGAGCGCACCATCGACCCGAACACGCTGATGATCTGCAACGGCGACAAGCCGGTTGCCATCGCGGGCATCATGGGCGGTCTGGACAGCGAAATCGTCGATGACACGACGAGCCTGACGCTGGAATCCGCCACCTTCGACGCGGCGTCCGTCCGCAAGAGCAGCGTCCGCCTCGCCCACCGCACCGACGCCTCCGCCCGCTACGAAAAGAGCCTTGACCCGGAAATGACAACCGTCGCCATCGCCCGCTTCATCAAGCTTTTGCAGGAATACGACCCGGAAATGCGCGTCACCTCCCGCCTGACCGACGAGTACGCCTTCCACTATCCGAAGGTGCAATTGTCCTTCGACAAGGCGTTTGTTGACCGCTACACCGGCATCAACATCTCCTCCGACGAAATCATGCACACGCTGACCGCGCTGGGCTTCGGCATGACGCGGGACGGCGATTCCTTCACCGCGGACGTTCCCTCCTGGCGCGCGACGAAGGACGTGACCATCAAGGCGGACATCATCGAGGAAATCACCCGCATCTACGGCTACGACAACTTCGACCTGCACACGGCGGAATCCCCGCTCTACCCGGTTCGCATGTCCACCGAAAAGACGGTGGAGGACAAATTGAAGGACATCCTCGTCAAGCGCTATTCGCTGCACGAGGTGCATTCCTACATCTGGCAGTACGCCGACGACTACAAGAAGCTCGGCATCGCCGTCGAGGACAACGTGAAGCTGCTCAACGCCTCCAACCCCAACATCGAGACGCTGCGCCGCTCCATGATTCCCACCCAGCTGTGCCAGGTGAAGGTCAACACGGGCTATGCGCCGTCGTTCGGCATCTTTGAAATCGGCCACGTCATCGACGGCGTGGACGAGAACAACCTGGCGAAGGAACACAAGAAGCTGTGCGTGACGCTCTTCAGCAAGGTCGATAACGTGGAAACGCTGTATTTCCGCCTGCGCGACATGCTGTGCGTCGCCGTGAGCGACATCCTGCACAAGGATTTGTCCTTCCACGCAATGACCGCGACCCACTCCTATGAGCATCCGAAGAACCTGAACGCCATCGTGCTGGACGGCGTTGACCTCGGCGAAATCGGCGTGGCGCACCCGGTTGTCGGCAAGAACATCGACAAGAAGGCGGCGATTGTGTTTGCCGAAATCAACACGGAAGCGCTTGCGTCCATCGCGCCCGCGCCCATCGTCTACCGCGAGCCGTCCCGCTTCCCCGGCATGGAGCAGGATTTGACCTTCGTGGTCAATCGCTGCCAGCCGATTCTGGACGCGGTGAAGGCGGAGAACTCCCCGCTGGTGCAGAAGGTGACCGTGCTGGGCACATACAGCGACATCACCGGCAAGACCATCACGATTCGCCTCTCCTTCTCGCACCCGGAGCGCACGCTCACCCGCGACGAAGTGCAGGCGGTTGTTGACGGCGTGGTTGCGCGGCTGAAAGGTCAAGGGATTGAACTGAAGAAGTAACTTCCTCTATATATGCATCTTTCTTCCTCCGAAACGCGGCTGTGTTTCGGAGGTTTTTTCTTTGCGCCAAGGACACGCAGACTGCTGCGGCAGCTGACCTGACCGCCGCACAGGCTGCCCTGACCGCGAAGGAAAACGAACTGGCGAACGTGCAGAACACCCTCGCCGCGACGGAAAACGTGCTGGCGCTGACGCAGGATGCCCTTGGCACGAACGAATCGCTGATTACGATTATCAAGGAATCGCTGGTGGCGAAGGATGGTGTCGCGGCGAACGCCGTGGCGGCGAAGGAACCGATGCTCTTCCTGCACCTGCTCTCCACCGACGCTGCCACCCTGACCGGCACGGACACCACCGCGCTGGATGCGGAAAACTACCTCATCGTCACCGTCGGCGAGCAGACCTGCGCGCCCATCCCGATGCCGGAAGAGGGCAGCTACTTCTGCCTGATCCACGGCATCAACATGAATCTGTTCCACATCACCGCGGACGGCATTGAACTGGTCAACGCCAGCGCCGACCACAACTGCCTTGCGCTGGGCGAAATCACGATGACCATCGTCAGCCGCGACGCGCTCAAGCAGGAATAATCTTCCTTCCCCTGCCCCTCTGCTTTTGTCGGCGGAGGGGCGTTTTTTGTGCTTCCGCGAAATTCGAGATTGACAACTTCCCCCGATGGTGGTAAACTGGAAAAAACGGAAGTTTTCTGCCCATTTTCGTCGCTTGTTAGGAGGATTGCTATGAGCCCTATTGCCGCCCGGAAAAAGACCATCATCTGGATGATTGCCGCCATCGTGCTGGCAGTCTCTTCCATCGCACTTGGTGCCGGTCTCATTGTCAGCCAAAATTCGCTGACGGACACCCGGAATCAGCTGACGGACACGCAGAGCGCGCTGTCCTCCACCCAATCCACCTTAGCGGACACCGAAAACAGCCTGTCCGCCGCGAAGGACACCCTTGCATCCACCGAAGCCACCCTCGCGGACACGCAGACCACGCTGGACACGACCGCCGCCGCCTTGACGGATACCCAGACCACCCTCGCGTCCACCGAAGCCACCCTCGCCGAAACGCAGACTGCCCTGAACAGCCGCGACACCACGCTGGCATCCACGAAGGACACGCTGATGATCACCCAGACCAAACTGGCGGCAGTGAAGGACACGCTGTCCACCACGCAGAACGAACTGGACACCTTGAAGGCATCCCTGCCGGCGAAGGAATACGAGCTGGAGAACACGAAGGAAGCGCTCGCCGCGACGGAAGCCGAACTGGCGGTGACGCAGAACACGCTGACTGCCGCGCAGACGGAGCTGTCCGACACAAAAACCAGCCTGTCCACCACTGAAACCGAGCTGACCGCGACGAAGGACACCCTTGCCGCCGCCACGACGGAATTGTCCGACACCAAGACGGCGCTGACCGCCACCGAAGCCGAGCTCACGACGACGAAGGACAGGCTGACCGCGAAGGAATCGGAACTCACCGCGACGAAGGACAGCCTGACCGCGAAGGAAGCCGAACTCACCGCGACGAAGGACACCCTGACCACTGCGGAAAACGAACTCGCCGCGACGAAGGACAGCCTGACCACCGCCACGACGGAGCTGGAAACCACAAAGGCAACCCTGGCCGCGACAGAGGCGGAATTGACGACGACGCAGGAAACCCTCGCCGACGCACAGGCGATTCTGGCGGCATCGAACGAATCGCTGAGCTTCGCGAAGCTGAACCCGGCGACGCGCGGCACTGACCCCGGCATTGCGCCCTCCCCGATGGCAAGCGCGGTTCGCGACCCGTCGGAAGCCGTCGCGTTCCTGCTTGTGACAGTCGGCACAAAGACATACGAGCCGATTCCGCTGCTGGAGGACGGGTACTACCGGCTGATCCACGGCGTGTGCGTGAACATCATCCACGTCACGGAGACGAGCATTGAGATGACCGACGCCAGCTGCGCCGACCACGACTGCATCGCGCAGGGCATCGTGACGCTGGAGAACAAGGACATGCGTGAAGGCGGCAGCTACATCATCTGCCAGCAGAACTTTGTGACGCTGCGCCTCTGCACCCGCGCGGAACTGGAAGCGGAAGGCATTGTGCTGCAATAATTGAGGATTTGACCGGGGGCGGCGCAGGCTGCCTCCGGTTTTTTGCATAATCAGAAATATCCCCAAGGAGGAAAACGCCCATGCTGACGTATCATCCGACCACTGAAGCCGAGAAGGAAGCCATCTGCGCGTGGCAGTACCCCGGCGAATACGCGATGTACAACAATCCGCCGTATGCCGAGCAGAAGAAGCACGGATACGGTTTTGCGAATCCGGCAAACAATTTCTATTCCTTTTACGATGGCGAAACGCTGGTGGGCTTCGTGAACCTGTCCGATGAGGGCAGCGAGGTGTTTTTCGGCATCGGGGCGCATCCCGACCACTGCGGGCAGGGGTACGGCACGCAGATGACGGCGCTGGCGTGGGATTTATCCCAGCGGCTGTATCCGGGCAAGCCGATGTATCTGGAAGTGCGGACGTGGAACACGCGCGCCGTTCGCTGCTACGAGAAGGCAGGATTCCGGGTGGTGGGCGAGCCGGTGAAGCGGGTGACGCTCAGCGGCGAAGGGACGTTTTACCACATGGTGCGTCAGGCGCAGGGATCATTCCGCGCAAGATGTTGATTTGCCAAGCGGCATCCGCTGCGAATTTGACATTCGCCGCCTTTCGGGGCGGCTTTTTGTTTTCCCCCGCTGAACGCCGCCTAAAATCTCTATGAATATGTAAAATTCAGTTGAAAACAAGCGCAAAGTGTGGTAAAGTAGGTATGTATGCGATTTTTCCCCGCACAGGCGGAATTCTGCTGCATTGCGGCACGCTCGGAGGAAACGAACCATCATGACGATTATGAATGTCTTATCCCTGTTCGGCGGACTGGGGCTGTTCCTGTTCGGGATGCAGCTGATGGGCGAAGCGCTGGAAAAAGCGGCGGGTACACGGCTGAAAAAGCTGCTGGGCATGGTCACGGGCAACCGCTTCCTCGCCATGCTTGCGGGCATCACCATCACGGCGGTGGTGCAGTCCTCCTCCGCGACGACGGTCATGGTCGTCGGCTTCGTCAACGCAGGGCTGATGTCCCTGACGCAGGCGGTCGGCGTGATTATGGGCGCAAACATCGGCACAACGGTCACGTCGCTGCTGCTGTCTGTGCAGATTGATTTCGCCGCCATCTTCACGTTTCTGGGGCTGATTCTCTCGAATCTTCCCGACAAGTACAGAACCGCCAAGCAGTTCGGCACCATCACGATGGGTCTGGGCATCCTGTTCATCGGCATGAACACCATGTCCGGCGCGATGGAGCCGCTGCGGACGTGGGAGGGCTTCCAGACGGCGATGGCGTCCATCAACAACCCGATTCTGGGCGTGCTGATCGGCGCGGGCATCACCGCCGTCCTGCAATCCTCCGCCGCCAGCATCGGCATCCTGCAAACGCTCGTCGCGCAGGGGCTGATTGGGCTGGATGGCGCCATCTTCATCCTCTTCGGGCAGAATATCGGCACTTGCGTCACGGCGCTGCTGGCGTGCGCGGGCACAAACTCCACCGCCAAGCGCGCGGCGACGGTGCACCTGCTCTTCAACGTCATCGGCACGGTGATTTTCGTCATCATCGCCTGCTGCCTGCCGCTGGCAAGCTGGGTCGAGATGCTCTCCCCCGGCAACCTCAAGCTGCAGATCGCCATCGTCCACATTCTCTTCAACGTCACGACGACGGCGCTGCTGCTGCCCGCCGCAAGCTGGCTGGAGAAGCTGGCGTGCCTGCTGATCAAGGGCGACGGCTCGACCGCCGAGGAAATGAAGCTGCTCTACTTTGACGCGCGTATGCTCAAAACGCCGCCGATTGCCGTGGCGCAGCTGTTCAACGAAGTGCAGCGCATGGGCGGCATCGCGATGGGCAACTTCCAGCGGGCGATGGAGTGCTTCAACGAGTGGGACGCGAAGAAGTCCGAAGAGCTGGCGCGGAACGAGGACGTGCTGGACTACCTGAACCGCGAAATCACCGATTCGCTGGTGGAAGTGAAGGGGCTTGACCTGTCCGAGAAGGACACGAAGCTGGTCGGCTCGATGTTCCACGTCGTCAACGACATGGAGCGCATTGGCGACCACAGCCAGAACATCATGGAATCGGCGCAGCTGAAGAATCAGGACGAGGTGAAATTCTCGCCCAAGGCGGTACAGGAGCTGGAAAGCCTGTCGAACCTTGTGCGCGCGCAGATGCAGCGCTCGCTGGACATGTTCAAGGCGCAGGTAACGGACGACACGCTGCTGGGCGAAGTGGAGGGCGTGGAGGACGAAATCGACACGACGACCGAAGCCCTCCGCAGCCACCACATGGACCGCTTGAAGAACCACAAGTGTTCCGCGAAGAACGGCATGATTTATCTGGACATGCTGACGAACCTCGAACGTATCGGCGACCACGCGGAGAATATCGCCACGTCCGCGAAATCCGCAACGGGGATTTGATTTGCACATGAAAACCTCGCGACAGGTGATGCCGCGAGGTTTTTTGGTTCTATTGATTATTCGCCGATTTCCGCGTAAATCATTTCCACATGATTCTGGCATTCCTTCGCGAACGTCGCCGCATCAAACGCGCCGTTCAGATAGCGCTGCACCAACACCTGAAGCGCGTCATCATACGTCAGCGGCGAACCCTCGGACACATACAGCGATTTCGCCATCTCCTGATAGTAGGCAATATCCTCCGCCGAAGAGAAATAACGCCACTGCTCCATGTTTGCGTACTGATCCTGCAAGTCGCGCAGGGTGTCCTCGTCCGCGCGCTCTTTATCTGCTTTCTGTTCCAGCAGTGCGATTTTTTCCGCAAGTTCATCCAGCTGCGCCACCATCGACGGATTTTCAATCGGCTCGGTCAGGTTGTCATAGATAAAGTAACTTCCATCTGTCAGATGTGTCGCGCAGTATTCCAAAAACTGAATCGCGGCTTCCTGATTCTTGCCGTAGGGGTTCACCACAGCAATGGTCACATACGTTTCAACCGCGCTGTTCTGCTCCGGGAAAATGCGCGGCACGAATTGAATCATCTGCGACGGGGCGGACGAAGCACCCGGAATCATGAAAATATTTTCAAATGCCATGCGCGGCTCTTCTTCCGCGGGCAGTTCATCCTTGATGCGCTGGACGTAATGCAGAAACGTTTCGTCCGTAAAGTCCAGCCTGCGTCCCTCCTGCAGGGAGGTCATGATGTAATACTTCATGAACAAGTCCATCATGCCCGACTGGGTGTATTTCTGCATCAGAAGCCCTGTCTCTTCCGGCAGAAGCCCTTCTTCCAGAATTTCGTTGCACACATCCAGCAGTTCGTCGAAGGTTTCGGGCGACTTCATTCCCCATTCGTCCAGATATTCCGTCAAGACCATCATGCCCATCGGGGAAGCATCTATTATCCAGCCCATCAGCGTATCGTCATCCGTGCAGACGGGGCGCAGAGCGGGATAGACATGCTGGAAAGCGTCCTGCAAAATCACGCTGCCGGTTAGCGGCGCGTAGTATTTCATGTTTTTGAGGGTATATAAGCCGTCGTAAGCAGTGAAAACAAACAAATCAATGTCGGGATTCTTGATAACGTAGGCGGTCGAAATCGTGTCCATGATGTCTACGGACTTTTCGCAGGTGATGCTGATGCCGCTTTCCTGTTCAAACTGCTCCATGCGTTCCATCAAGGCATAATACTGATTGGTGGCAATGTTCAGTTCTGTATTTTCCGCGTGGGCGGCAAAAGCGCACAGGGGCAGAGCGGCGCAGAGCATCAGCGACAGAAACTTTTTCATTCGCTTCTCCTTTATCTGTCACAGTAGGATTACGATTGCCGCGCTGTCTGCCCCATGGGATTCACGCCTTTCTGTATCGTTCGTTTTTCATGCCAGTATCTTCATTTGTAATATATCATGTGCTTTTTGTTTTGTCAAGTCGCGTTGCCATTTTTTGTAGCATATTAGATGTGACGAATATACTCCCCCACCACCTCCACCAGCTTATCCGCCTCCTTCGGCGCGTACCTCGGCGAAATCGCGAGCGTCACGAAGTCGTACGCCCCCGCCGCGCGGAAATCGCGATAGTCGTCGTACACGCGGAACGGCACGGTCGGCTCTGCGCCGTTTTTCGCGGCGAACATCTGCGCGGTCAGCGAATTGAGATGGATGTTGCCGTCCGCGTCAAGCAGCACTTGCGGGATGTCGGCGCGCGAACGCGGATTGCGCACGTTATCCAGCGACGAAATCCGCCGCATCGCCAGCGCGAACAGCAGGTAATTCGCTTCATCGAGCTTCTTCTGGGCATAGAACGCGGTGTAGTCCAGCCGCTTTTGGACGGGCATGGACAGGACGTTGAACAGCACGAAGTTCGGGCCGGGATAGCCAATGCCGAGGTCGCTGTGCGCGTCAACGTGGGTGACGTCGAAGGGGGCGGTCAGGCGTCCGGCGGCGATTTGCTCCTCCCAGAAGCGGAGCGCGCCGTCGTGCGTCTCGAAGATGCGCCCCGGCTTGGGCGCGGTGCGGGACAATCCGCACTGGGTTTCGAGGAACGCGCGGACGGCGGATGCTTCCCACGGCTCATGTCCGGGGAGGGACGGGCGGTGTCCTAATTCGGCAAGAGGGCAGCAGTCGGCGAGGAAAAAGTCGAGGTCAATGTCGAGAACGCGCATGGTAATGCTTCTTTCTGCTGAAATCAGCGGGATTTCCGTTCTATTATACCCCATTCCCCCTCACGGCGCAAGGTCGATGATGCTGTTGTCGCTGCCGCCCTCGGCGAAGGAATCCGGCACTTGCCCGACGATGATGCTTTCCGCCATCGCCATCTGCGTGCTGGCCTGCACGTTTTTCGCGCCGGTCGGAATGACGATTTGCACGTTCGCAGTCAGGACGAGGGAAATGCGGTGGCGTGTCTGGTTGATGCCGGCGGTGGTGAAATCGGTACTGAACGCCGCCTGCACCGAGCCGACAGGCAGAATCTGCACGGCGATGCCCGGCCCCGCGCCCGCCAGCAGCGTCAGCCCGATGGCACTGCCCAGCGGCACGACGACGGTTTTCTGCCCCATGGCGGTCAATCTTTCCTGCGCAAGCAGGGACGCCTGCGCCGCCAAGCGGTTCATCTCCGGGGTATTCGCCTGAATCAGGCGCACTTGCCCTTGATCGTCCTTCTCGACGGTCATCAGGTCGGCGTAATGCACGCCGAGTCCGAGCATCTCAGACGCTGCCTCGTTGAGCGCCTGAATCGCCAGCGACCGCGCCGTCGCCTGCGAGAGCGTCAGCACGACGTCCGTCACGTTGCGCTCGACGCGGAGAATCAGCAGCGTCATCAACACAAGCAGCAGCAGTACGCGTTTCCACCGCCGCCGGGGAGATTTTCGGCGCTTTGCAGGAATTTTCGCTTCTGATTCGTTGTTTGTCTGGGGCATGGTGCATCCTCCTTTCGTCGCCTGCCATTGCAGGATGCGCGAATATGTGCTATAATATAGGATGTAATTCTGTATGCTCTTGTGGATTGGCATCCACGTTTTCATATTCCGCCGGGGCGCGCATCATGCCGCTGACGGCGCAAAGGGGCTGAAGCAGTGAAGAAACGCAACGATTTCCCGGACTTTGTGCCGGAAAACGACGATTTTGCCTATCAGGACGGTCATCCCGACGACCCGCAGGGCGATTATCCTGACGAGTACGACCCGAACTGGGCGGACGACGACGACCCCGTGGAAGTTGCGGGGCAGGCGGACATGTTCGCGCACGAGGACTTCTGGAACGCTTCGGCGGATGATAGCGAAGCGCTGCCGGAGGAGGAAAAGGTCTACAAGCACTCCATTTTCAAGCCGGAGATGAAGAAGCCGAACTTCGTGCTGTCGATCGCCGTCAACGTCATCCGCATTTTCGCGGTGCTGGTGCTGGTGGCAGGGCTGGCGGCAGTCGGCGCGGTGGTCGGCATTGCGAAAGGGTACATGGAAACTGCCCCGACGCTTGACCTCGCCGCGATTGACGATCAGGCGCAGACCTCCTTCATCTACGACGCCAACGGCAACCTCATCACCGAATACAAAGGCTCGGAGAACCGCGTCATAGTGTCGATTCAGGCCATGCCGACATACCTCCAGCACGCTTTTATCGCCGTGGAGGACGCGCGCTTCTACACGCACAACGGCGTGGACATCAAGCGCATTATCGGCGCGTTCGTGTCGAACCTGTCCTCCTCCTCCACGCAGGGCGGCTCGACCATCACCCAGCAGCTGATTAAGAATACGCTCCTTTCCTCCGAGCAGAGCTACAAGCGCAAAATTCAGGAAGCGTACCTCGCCATGCAGCTGGAAACGCGCTACACAAAGGATCAGATTCTCGAAAGCTACCTGAACACCATCTACCTCGGCGAAAACTACTACGGCGTGTACACCGCCGCGCAGGGGTATTTCGGCAAATCGCTGGGCGAACTGACGCTCCGCGAATGCGCCATGCTGGCGGGCACATGCAACTCGCCCTACTACTACAATCCGCGCCGGAATTTCTACACGCGGCAGAAGGAGGGCGTGGATTACCCCGCCATCACCAACGACCGCACCAACTACGTCCTGCGCTGCATGTACGAAAACCAGTACATCACCTACGAGCAGTATCAGGAGGCGCTTGATCCGGCGACCGCGCATGTGCTGGAGAAAGACCCGAACACATCTACCGGCATGTACGCCTACGCGCACTACGTCGAATACGCGGTGGATGAGGTCATCGACATTCTGCTGCAGCTGAACAACCTTGAGGACACCTCCGCCAACCGCAACGCCATGGAAAACAAGCTGCGCACCGGCGGCTACCACGTCCAGCTCGCCATTGACACCTCCATTCAGTCCACCGTCGAGGATACGCTGGAAAACTGGACGAACTACCCTTCCCTGCGCGACCCGGCGGACAAGGTCTACCGCACGCGCAATTCCGACGGCACATACGACGAAACGGTTGAGCCGCAGGCCGCCGCCGTCGTTGTGGACTACCACACGGGCGAAATCAAAGCCAT
>OMEK01000468.1_pt1 | contig 13631 bp, 10 predicted proteins | sample 1645351 | NCBI WGS metagenome assembly OMEK01 (sample SAMEA103958146, study PRJEB25191) | human gut metagenome
CTCCCATTTTATAAAAAACAGCCATAACACCGTGCAAAGAGGCATTATGGCTGTGAAAGCTTAACTTTTCCGTCTCGGCGGTTTTGTCTGTGTATCATCCCGCTGCTTCGGATCTCCGAAACGACTCGGTGTGCTCCTATACCGAACGGATTCTACATTTTTGGATACTACGCCACGCTCATCATAAACGGGTTTCCCGTTATCATATACCGGCTTTCTCTCCACAACAGATTCACCGTGGATTGCAAACCACTGATGTCCATCACGGTCTTCAAATACCTGATAGTCACCACGAGGAGCATCATACTGAGCAGTATCATAGAACATCGTACCGGATCCATCCTCGTGACGGACTTCAAAGTGACCGTCGCTACGCTGTGATCCATCAACAGATGTAATCTGCTGCTCAAAGCCCGGCATAAACTCTCTGAATGCGGCCTGATTGTAAATCATGGCCTCATCACCACTTTCAAATTCAGGCACTGCACCGTGCTGTGCCATAGCATACCATTCCACACCATTCGCATCGGTCATAACGGAATGAGGTGCATCCGGCTCTTGATAGATGGCGCTGTTGTACCAGTTCGTATTTCCGGTGCCTGTACTTGCCTCCAAAACGCCCTCGTCCACAGAGCGAAGAACTGTACCTTCTTCCGCTCCGGGGAATGTTGCCGCAACCTGTGCCGCCTCTGCAGGGCTGCCCGTAAATTCAGGCGTGCTGTAAAAGGCGCCTCGGCCTTCTCCGCTTGCCATTTGATACCACTGACTTCCATCAGAGGCTGTAACCAGCGAATGCGGGCCCTGTGGCTTCTCAAACTGTGAGGCATTGTACAAATCCACATTTGAGGATTTTCCGTCTGCGCCGGTCGCTGTGGTGCTGATATGTCCTCCCGAAATCTGTGTGTTACTAAGCTTATGTCCTGCCAACTGTGGCATATAGTTGGAAAGGCTACGATCCGCAATATCTCCGGCAATACTGCCAGAAACATTAGGTGTTCGAGTGGCCACAGACGAAATAGACTCTCCCGTAAGAGTTGCTCCATTTCTCGCTGCCATACCCCCAAAGGCTCTTCCAACAAATCCGAGACCACCGCCGGCACCCATGCGGGTTCCGCCATTTACCACTGCGTCTCTAACATACGAATTGCCTTTGAATTTGCTCGCAAAACCACTTGCAAAGGCTGTTGCTGTAGCACCACCTGGAGCGCTTGCATTGCTATGAAAGACGCTGCCTGCACTTCTAACGCTACCGCCAAGACCTGTAAGTACGCGAGCAGACATCAAAAGCTCCATACCCATGCCGGATCCAGTTTGGGCAACATTTAAGCCCATTGCGGCCAAATACGAATCGAATTTTTGCGCTGTTTTTAAGAATGCCAGCGCACAGAACATCCATAAGAAGATATTTCCTTGTCCCGTTGAAGTAGCTCCAGCGTTTGCGATAAACTGTCCAACAGCACTGTTAAAGCCGCGCAAAAACCACACATTCAGCACAAGCAATAACAGCTGCGAACCTACCATCCTGCACCAGGACTTAAAAACCGGCTCCGTTGCTTTCGAGCCTCCCATACAATATGCCAGAGGGGAGGTATAGCACAAAACGCCGACAACGATATATCGTTCAACGACTTCCAGTAGCAGTTTGAAATAGTTCCAGCCCAGTGAAATCTGTAGGATCAGCATTAGAATAAGTCCAACAACAGTGATTACCGATACCAGCGTTGTAATACCGCTCATCAGAACCTGTTCGACACCAGCGAATGTAAAATCTTCCGCACTCATCTGTATATCCATCAGGGCTGTATACGGCGCTCGCGCAATATCAAGCACAATCTCGAAGATCGGTTTGGCATATCCAATCAACAACGCAAAAATAGAGCTTCGAGCAACCAGTTGGAGCGGATGCTCACTCTCGCTAATCGGTCCGCCAAATGCTTTGAATAACTGCCAAACAGTGATGAGGAACAGCATTGCCCACGCAGTATATTGCATAACATCAAATGCTTTTGACAGGAATGGGAAATATTCTTCCATCACCGTTAAATCTGTTCCAAGTGCCGACAAAAAGATTCCGGACACTGCGTCCATCAACTGACTGACAATACTTGCAATCCAATTGGCGATGCCTTCAAAAATCCAGTCTAAAATAGCGCATCACCTCCAATCCGTTTGCCCTTTAGCTGGAATCGGAGGATCATCCCGTGTACTGTCCGCCGGATACCAGCGGCTGAAGGTATGCCACCACAAACCCCAACGAGTTCAACACAATCCACGCAACAACAATTCGTTTGATCCAGGATGTCGCTTCGTCAACGGCTCTCTGATTTCGGGATATCATTCTTACCAGCAGCGCTACGGCAGCTGCAGTGACTGCAACAATGGTACTGATACCTGCCAGCTGACCATAGATATCTCGCATAATGTTGGAAAAGCGATCCCAAATCGTGTCTGCCATAACAGGCTGCAGGGAGATGATCATTGCTGAAAGAGCGCCGACCATCGCCCAGTATCCATTCTTCAGATACTGCCTGCCTTTTTTGAGTTGATTTGCCATACTGTTTACCTCCTTGTATTTTTCCGAAAGAAAAAGCGCTGTTCATAAGGCTTTATCAACCTTAGAAACAGCGCTTTTTTGCTCGGTCCCACTTTGGGATAATACAAGTATAGCTCATTTTCATTTGCGTGTCATCGGCATTATACTTGCCAATTTTTCGCCATTTTTGTGCCATTTCATTTTCAGCATAATTGTTCCAGCAGGTTAAGCACTTCCAGCCACGAATCCATCTCGGCCACTGGTGCCGACCACAGACGAATGGAAAGAATTCCAAATGCCTGCTGGCGAAGCCTGTAATAGTGCCTCGAAGAAATGTCAAGACGGTACAGCAGTTCAGAATGTGACAGTTTTTCCGGGGCAATATAGGTCAGATAGATAAGCTCGTACATCTTCTCACCGTTATCCGGCTTTTTCTTCAAGATTGTCAACGCATCGTTTACCCGATCCAGAAGCAGCCTTGATTTTTTGATGCTCTCAATGCGGCTCTCCAATTTTCTATTGTCCAGGCTCATTTCCACATCCACATAACTGATGAGCGCATCCAAATCGTCCAGGGGACGATCCAGTTCCTCCACAATCGTCGAGGGGAAGCACTCCAGCGCCCACACAATATCCCTGTAATGCTGCAAAAGCATTTCTGTGTTGTGATATGTATGGCGCTTTTTCTCTTTTTGAGCCTGACGGATCTTATCGTCGTCAATCTCAGCATCTCCAAGAATACCTCGCTGTGTAAGCAGTTTGATGAATGCTACTGACTGCGCAGAAAGCTTGCTTTCCTGCTGCTCATACGCAGATTGCTTCGATTTTTTATTCTCACTCATAGTGATTCTCCTTTGCGTTTAATTCCTGATTGACAAAATCGGAAAGACTGCAAGGCCCTCTAATGTTCTTGAAATTACCTGAACAGGAGAGATATACTCTTACCCTGCAGTCATATTCACAGTTCTTACAATTCTTTTGAGAAAGATACGCGCGTATTATAGGGGCTGAAAGTGCAACGCGGCCTTCTTCGCATCCTGCACATACATCAGACTCCGCCTGTTCTGCACCAGCATCCAAAGCTTTCTGGCTGAACCAGGCAATCAATTTGTTCAGTCGCTCGTGATCCGTACCGAAAATATGCTTATTCGCTCCTAAAATGCGTATTTTCTCAATTATGCGTACAACATTCGCCTGTGACGGCATTGAAACCTCTGCTCCTGACGGATACAGTCTATTAAAAATGAGACAGCCATAAGAGCCGGGGAGTCGATACAGCGTGAAGACATCCTTATATTTTTGCAGGAATCGCCATACCTTTGTCTTTTCCCAGTTCCAGCGCTGTCCCAAGGTTTCCAAAGTTAAAACAGCCCCATATCGTCCGAACTGAATGACAGGTGCCAAAGAGGAAAATATATTGCCCGGATCCTGCCACACACTATGGCACCATAAATCCATCCAGGCATCTGATTCGCCGAAGGTATGCTTTCTGTCTACAAGCCTTTGCGTAATGCTCCTTGGAAGGCAGAGAAATCCGTAACCTTCTGTCGCATATACGCTGCCCTCCATACATTCGGCCCCGGAGCATTTGACAACCCAATCATTGATCTGATAGGTCAGTTTCTTTGTTTTCTTATCGAGTGTGTAATGGATATATCCAAGCTCGGACAGCTCGTCCATTATACTCATCACCTGCGCGCGATTTTTTAGCCCCAGAATACTTTTCAGTCCGACAATACCACCTGACCACATTCCTGGGACAACTTCATTTGTATAGCCGCAGTATACGGCTTGTCCTTTACGAAACGCCGCGCGAGATGCAAGTTTCGCCCAATGACCCATTACCCCCTTGCCCTGGGGCAGGTATGCTCTTGAGAGCTTGACCCATTGATACTTTCTCAAGCATTTCATAGCGGCGTTCTCCTTCCTTTGGAATTTTGGACACAAAAATAGGGCAGCTCCTTGATTCACAAGAAACTGCCCGGCAGATTTCACAGATTCACTTTCGGACGCGCAAACCGTTGATTGACGCTGTTTTAATTCCCACTAAATACCAGTCTTGATACAGTTCTATTCTTGTGGGGATCCATTTGTTCTTCACGAACACTTCCAGCGTGTCTCCGCAATGCAGACCGCCATAGTAGTCTTCCAAACCGAATCGAATATCCATCCGATCTGTATTCTGATCATAAATCAATACGCCTTGTCTCATTTGATGTACCCTCCTTTTTGTTGATGAAATTATTGACACATTTTGTTGCCTTGATACAATATGTAAAGAAGACCGGATCGAGTGGCAATCAATCCGGCCTTCTGTGGCTAAATAAAAAATGTTGATTCGGCTACTGCTTATATATCGCTTGCCTCCTTCATATGGGATAAATTTGGACTAAATCAGCATACTCGCCTGAAACAGCGGCATTTCTGACTTGGGGTTATTATAACACGCTCCTCGCTTTTAAATTCTATTGCCGGTGAAACAACAGCATTAGAAAAACCAGTTATAGGAACTATACTACCTGCACCTGCAAATCTTGCGAGGTCATCATATACTCCAATAACAGTGAGAAATGCACCAAGGAAAATTAGTGTTGAGCTTGTTGCGGCTCGGGAATCAATTTCTTGCAAGCCAAAACTTCGATACATTAAAAATAGGCTGTGTCCTATGGTGCATATAGCACCGCCGACCAGAAAAGCACAGCTACAATCCTTGAGCAATGAACTATTTTTGGATGCTTTATCGGTCATACTTGAATATTCAGTTTTAGTAACCCTCATAGAAAGATACTCCTTTCAAAAAGAATGTTAGTGTTATTCAACAAATAGCCTTTATAACCTATATTTTCCCCGAAAAAGCTCTTTATATTCGCAAAAAAATGTAGTATAATAAAATGTACGCTTTGAGTGGTGTATTTAAAATTTTTAAGATTAAATTGATTATATGCTGAAATATACTTTTATTTGATATAAAATAGAAATTTAATTGAATATATTTGGTGGTATTTTAATTGAGTAAAATTGTTTATCTTGATAATAGTGCAACAACAGTTGTCTGTGAGGAGGCCGCTAAGAAAGCCTACTATATTATGACTGAAAAATATGGAAATCCTTCGTCACTTCATACACTTGGCTTTGAGGCGGCTAAGGAGCTTGAGGCGGCAAGAGATGTTATTGCAGGTTCTCTCAGCGTTTCGCCAACAGAGATTTTCTTTACCTCAGGTGGAACAGAGAGCAATAATACAGCTGTTTTTGGAGCAGTTAATGCACTTAAACGCAGAGGAAACAGAATCGTTACAACGGCAATAGAACATTCTTCGGTTGTAGAAGCTGCCGAAAAGCTTAAAAAGGACGGTTATGAGGTTATATTCCTTGAGCCTGATGAATCTGGTGTTATTCCAAAAGAAAAATTTATTAATGCTATAAATTCTGATACAATTTTAGTCAGCGTTATGGCGGTTAATAATGAAACAGGTATTATCCAACCTATAAAATTGGTCAGCAATATAATAAGCAAGAGCGGTTCGCCTGCTTTATTTCATTGTGACGCTGTTCAGGCTTTTGGAAAGGTTAATTTGAAGCCTCAAAAGCTTGGCGTTGATTTGATGTCTATAAGCTCACATAAGATACATGGTCCGAAAGGTGTGGGAGCTTTATATATCAGAAAGGGTGCAAGAATTGTACCTTTACACTATGGTGGAGAACAAGAAAGAAAAATTCGCCCTGGTACAGAATCACTTCCTTTGATTTGTGCATTTGCTGAGGCTGTAAAGGCTTTGCCGAATATTGATGACCAGCACGAAAAGATTGAAGAACTTTGGAATTATTGCAAAGAAAAGGTTTTAGAAATTCCGAATGTATATATCAATTCTCCGGACGGAGTTTTGCCGTATATATTGAATATATCAGCCGTTGGAGTTCGCTCGGAAACAATGTTGCATTATCTTGCTGAGAGCGGAATATATGTTTCGAGCGGTTCAGCTTGTGCTAAGGGCAGAAAAAGCCATGTACTGACGGCAATGGGTTTATCTCCTGAAAGGATAGATTCTGCTATAAGAATCAGCTTTTCAAAATTTAATACAAAAGATGATATTGATATATTTGCAGAAAAACTTGCTGAGGGAATGAAAAATCTCGCAAAATCAAGATGAATAAGGGGTATTTTATGAAAGAAACAATACTTATTAAGGTTGGAGAAATAGCTTTAAAAGGTCTTAACAGAAGAAGCTTTGAAGATGTTCTCATAAAAAATATTAAACGCAGAGTTAATTGTATAACTCCTTGCGAAGTTAAAATTGCACAATCTACAATAGCTGTAACACCATATAAAGATGATGTTGATTTTGATGAGATTGAGGAATGTATATCTAAAATCTTTGGTATAGCGACATATTCAAGAGCTTGTATCGCTGAAAAGAATATGGAATCTATTCTTAGCTGTGCTAAGGAATATCTTGCTGAAACACTTAATGAGATAAATTCCTTTAAGGTTGAATCTAAGCGCTCGGATAAGAAATTCCCTTTGACATCACCTGAAATAAGTCGAGAGGTTGGTGGTTTTCTTGCAGAGGAATTTCCACATCTGATAGTTGATGTACATAATCCTGATTTGGTTGTGACAGTAGAAGTTCGTGATTATGCGGCATTTATTCGTGGAGCAGCTAAAAAGGGTGCTGGCGGAATACCTGTCGGAACAGGCGGAAATGCGGTTATACTTATTTCTGGTGGTATAGATTCTCCGGTTGCGGCTTGGACTATGGCTAAGAGAGGTCTTTCACTTACAGCTGTTCATTTTGCAAGCCCTCCATATACAAGCGAAAGAGCAGAAGATAAGGTTGTAAGACTACTTAAAAAGGTATCTGAATATAGTGGTCGTATGCAGATGTATACAGTTCCGTTTACTAAGATTCAGGAACAAATCAAAGATAATTGTCCTGAGGAACTTTTCACTATAATAATGCGTAGATTTATGATGCAAATTTCTGAGAGGATTGCAAGAGAGAAAAACTGCGGTGCTTTGATTACAGGTGAAAGTCTTGGTCAGGTAGCAAGCCAGACTATTGGTGCAATAGGCTGTACTGATGAGGCTTGCAGACTTCCTGTTTTCAGACCGCTTATAGGTATGGATAAGGAAGAAATCATTGAGATTTCGAGAAAGATTGATACTTTCGATATTTCAATAGAGCCGTTTGAAGATTGCTGTACGGTATTTACACCAAAGCACCCAAGAACTAAGCCTGTACTTAAGTATGTTGTAGAGGCACAAAATAAGCTTCCTGTTGATGAATTGATTGATGAGGCTGTTAAGAATGTAAAAGTTACAGAGATTTCTTTCTGATAGTTGAGATTTGTTGTGGCTGAAAGGAGTTCTAAAAATGAATGCTGAAATTTATCTTTTAAGAGGTGGAAATGCTTCGTCAGCCTGTGGAACAGAGGATTTTAACAGACAGATGAAGGTTCTTGCTGAACATAATGTCTGTGTTCTTTATAAAACTGCTGTTGATAATAGCGAGAGCAGTTTGAAAGAAGCTTTAAAGCTTTCGCTTACTGATGATGAGGGTATAGATGTTGTAATTGTAGCTGATGCTATTGAAGAAAGCACAAGGCAAAATGCAGAGGATTTTTTTGCAGTCTTTGGAGTTAAGAAAAAAGATGTAAGAAGAATTTCTGTTGAATTTGATATATCTACATCTGAGGCAAAAGATAATGATAAAGAAATTGAAATAGGCAGTCATTCAGAAAAGAATAGTTCTGAAGCTGAAAAGAAAAATGTAAATGTTTATTCTGCAAGAGTAGGCGGTAAAAATGGAGTTAAGATGATAATTCTTCCAAAGGCAGAATCAGCAGAGGTTGAATTTTCAGATTTACTTTATGGTGCTATATATAATTCTTGCATAAAAAATAATCAAAAGAGAGCATGGTGGAAAAACTTTATTCCAATAAAAGGAGATAAGCCACTTGAGATTGTAAGAAAATCTATTCTTATGCTTGCTATTGCGACATTTTTGGTTTCAGGTACATTGCTCTTTAATGAGCTTGTTATTAAGCCTGCGATTGCAGATAAAACTAAAAGCGAAGTTAAGGACTTATTAACAGAGGCCACTGGTGGCGGTGATAGCGATGACGATGATTATAATGCTGTTGCACCGAAGCGAAAGAAAATTGTCATAGGTGAAAGTGAAATTTTACCAGACTTTGAAAAGCTTCTTAACGAAAATAAGGATACTGTTGGTTGGATTAAGATTCCTAATACACAGATTGACTATGTTGTTTGCCAGTCACAAGACCCTGAACAGCCAGAATACTATTTGAAGCGTGATTTCTACGGAAATTACAGCGACTACGGAACAATCTTCCTTGATTACAGAAGTCCACTCGATGCAAAGAATCTTATTCTACATGGACATCATATGAATGACGGAAGAATGTTTGCAAATTTACTTTACTATCAGGATATTAATTTCTATAAGGAAAATCCTGCCTTTACATTTAATACTATATACGAAAAGGCAAAGTGGAAAATTATTTCTATATATAAGACTAATACACTCGAAAGTCAGGGTGAGTTTTTCAATTATCTGAGAGGAACTTTTGAAACAGAATCCGACTTTATGAACTATATATATCAGGTTCGTGCAAGGTCTATTATAGATTGCCCTGTTGATGTTAATGAAGATGATACACTTGTAACTCTTTCAACTTGTGCTTATGATTTTGACCAGTTCAGATTTGTTGTTGTTGCAAGGCGTGTTCGTGAGGGTGAAACAGCAAAGGTAGATACTTCAACAGCTAAAATGGCATCTAATCCTGTTTATCCTGATTGCTGGTATGAGGCATATGGTGGCAAGAAGCCGGTTTTGACGAGCTTTGAGGAGGCTCTTGCTGCAAAGCAGATTACTTGGTATGATAATCCTCATAAGAAAAAGTGGAATGCATCAGAAGCTCAAAAGGAAGCCACTAAGAAGGCAGAAGAACAAAAGAAAAAAGAGGAAGAAGCCTCGAAGGCTGCTGAAAAAGCAAGCAAGCTTAAAAGTGCAAAGGCTGAGCTTGAAAGTGCAAATTCATATCTTGATGTAGCAAAAGAAAATTATAATATTGCCAATGAAATGTATTCTGATATAAAATTATTGGCAAATTCTGCAAAAGAGGCATCAGCTACCGCATATAATAATGCAAGCAAGGGTATCCCTAAGGCTAAGTCTGAGAGTGCAATAAATAGTCTTATTAAAGATATGAACAATGCAAAAGCTCTGAATAATCAAGTTATAGCTACTGATATGAGCAAATGGAAAGATGCTATTGATAGGCAATGTGATGGTGTAATAGAATATGTAAATGCTGCTTTGAAATATTCTACATATAAAACTATAAAAACTGAGGCGGCAGCCTTAAAGAAAAGTGCAGAGGATTATAAGAAAAAAATCCAAAGTATTATTGATGGTTTGGAAAAGCTTATATCAAGTGCAAAAGATAGAAATAGCAAGCTTGATAATATGATTGAAAAGGGTAATGCAGCTATTAAAAAGCTTAAAGCACAAGAAAGCAGTAAGCCAAAGCCAAGCAGCAGTAAACCAGAGCCAAGCAGCAGTAAGCCTGAACCAAGCAGTAAACCAGAGCCAAGCCGCAGTGAGCCTGAATCGAGTAAGGAACCCGAATTAAGTATAGAGCCTGAGCCAGAATCAAGTATGGAAGAAACGACACATCCAGAAGAGCAGACCGCATAAAGAGGCAGCCTAATATAGAGTAACGGAGAGATTTATTATGGATTACGAACTTATATATTACACCGCAGGAAGAACTGCTGAGGTAGAGCGTGTTCTTGATAAGAACCTTTCTCAGATGGGGCTTTCACATTCGGCAGGTGAGGCGGCAACTACTACATCTGAACTTGCTAATGCACTTGCGAAAAAGTTGAAGAAAAGCCAGCTTATATTTGTTATTGGCGGTCTTAATAATGGTTATGATAGTACAGATAAGGTCCTTTCTAAGATTCTTGTGACTAATGATTCTAATGTATTTTCTAAGCGTGTTGACGGAGAGAAAAACAGTGGATATATTATTAGGGCAATAGGTCAGACTATTGTTATTTTGCCTGATGAACCTGATGAGGTTTCTAATATATTAAAAAATGGAATTATATCAGATTTGGCAATAACATATTCTTTGAAAACACCTAAAGAAGAAACAAATAATGTAGATGACATTATGCAAAATCTTGATGAAAGCCTTTCGGGGGTTCAAAGGGTAAGATTGATTTCTGCTCCGCCTAAACCTAAGCTTTATAAGCGTAGCCGTAGAGCAAAGGTTATTATTGGGGTGTTGATTGCATTGGGAGCGGTTCTTGCCATAGCTGCCACAGCTGTTGCAGCTATTTACTATTTCATTCCATATTCAACAAATGTTTAATATACAGAAAAGAGGTAAAGTCTATTTCAGGCTTTACCTCTTTTCTTATAGGAAATGGGTCTATTTAAAAAGAAAATATCTTATTGTGATAGCTAATAATCTTAAAAAATATTAAATTCAAGATTTTCGCTAAAATTGGAATTTCAGGGAACCCCCTGCGAGGGTTCCCTACGAAAAACATTCCACTGGAATGTTTTTCTACCCTCCTGCGCTTTGTGGAGCATAAAGTATTTCGCTCTCTGCGGAGAGCGACAAGGGCATTGCCCTTGACCTACAAGCCTTTAAAAAGGCTTGAGCGAAACTTCTAAGTGTCTTAGGGGAAATTTATCAGCTAATTGGTAGTTACTCACATAAACATAGGTCTATTAAGAATGTCTATTAATTATGTGTCTTGTGAGTTCACGCACCTTCACTCCTTGCGAACTGGCTATTATAAAGAGTATTATAAAATCCACCTTTAGCAAGCAATTCTTCGTGATTACCTTGCTCAATAATATGGCCGTCTTTCATAACCAAAATAATATCAGCTTCCTTGATAGTTGAAAGTCTATGTGCAACAATAAAGCTTGTTCTGCCTTTCATCATTGCATTAAACGCTTGCTGTACTCGAATTTCAGTTCTTGTATCGATGCTACTTGTAGCCTCGTCAAGAATAAGCATAGGTGGGTCGCAGAGCATAACTCTTGCGATACACATAAGCTGTCGTTGCCCTTGCGAAAGGTTCATACCGTCTTCGGTGATAATTGTATCATAGCCATCTGGCAAACGCCTGATATAACCATCAATATAGGATTTCTTTGCAGCCTCTCGAATTTCATCAGGGGTTGCATCAGGCTTGCCGTATGCGATATTTTCAGCTATTGTCGCATTGTAAAGCCAGCTTTCTTGCAATACCATTCCATAAAGCCCACGCAAACTGTTCCTTGTGATATTTTGAGTATCAACACCATCAATCAAAATCTTACCACTATTTATTTCATAGAAACGCATAAGAAGATTTATAAGGGTAGTCTTTCCGCAGCCTGTCGGGCCGACTATTGCAACCCTCTGTCCAGGCTTGACCTTAAGGTTAAAGCCCTCAATAAGCCTTCTTTCGGGTGAATAAGAGAAGCAGACATTCTCAATATCAATAGCACCCTTGCAATAGCTCATTTCTACTGAATTTGCGGAATCAGGTGTCTGGTTATCCTCATCAAGTACCTCAAAAACTCTTGATGCACCTGCAAGCGCTGATTGAAGCTGAGGGATAACGCCTGTAACTTCATTAAATGGCTTTGTATACTGGTTTGCGTAAGTCAAGAAACAAGAAATCTGCCCTACAGAAATAATACCGTTAATTGCGTTTATTGAGCCTACAATAGTTACAGCGGCGGTTACTATGCCGTTGACAAATCTTGTACTTGGGTTGGCAAGTGATGAATAGAACTGCGATTTTTGACCACAGATACGAAGTCTTTCGTTAATTTCTTCAAAGCCTTCAATAGAGCGTTCCTCGTAACCAAAGGTTTTTACCATTTTCTGATTGCCGACAATCTCTTCTACATATGAGCTGACCTCACCTTGAGTTCTGGATTGCTCAATAAACATTTTGTGTGAAAGTCGAGTAATCATAGTTGCTACGAATATTGAAAGCGGGCTGATGACTACAACAACTATTGCAATTCTGAAATCAATCGAAAGCATAAACATAAGCGTTCCGATTATCATTACAACGCCAGAAAAAAGCTGTGTAACACCCTGCAGTAATCCATCACCCACTGCGTCAATATCGTTAATAACTCGGCTAATTAAATCACCATGTGGGTGTCCGTCAATATATTTAAGAGGAACTTCGTTAAATTTTGCGAAAATATCACGCCTCATATCTCTTACAGTCATATAGCTTACTGTGTTTGTAAAAAGTGACATAAGCCATTGGAAAAATGCTGAACCGATAACTGTAAGCATTATCAAACCGATAATATTCAACATAGCCTGAAAATCAACATTACCCTTGCCAATAGCCTTATCAATAGCCTGTCCAATAAGAACCGGTGTTGTGAGGTTAAGAACTACATAAAGAATTGCAGTAAGCATTGCACCGATAATTTGTTTTTTATAGGGCTTTATATATGAAAGAATGCGTTTCATAGTTCCCTTTTTGGCTTTTGATTTTTTCATAACACTCACTTCACCTCCTCAGCACTAAGCTGTGACAAGCAGATTTCCTTATAAACTTCACAATTCTTGATAAGTTCATCATGCTTTCCTACTCCAACAAGCTTTCCATCATCAAGAACAAGTATTTTATCAGAATATCTTACTGTTCCTACGCGCTGAGAAACGATTATTGTTGTCATACCGTTTGTTTCTGTTGCAAGAGCCTTTCTTAATGCAGCATCTGTTGCAAAGTCCAAGGCACTTGCACTGTCATCAAGTATGAGAATTTCAGGTCTTGAGATTATTGCTCTTGCAATAGTCAATCTCTGCTTCTGACCACCTGAAAAATTCTTACCGCCCGCAAGGACCTCATGTTCTATTCCATCAGAAAGCTTTGAAACAAATTCATAGGATTGTGAAACCTTTAAAGCCCATTCTATGTCCTCATTGGTAGCAGCTTTATTGCCCCAAAGGAGGTTACTTTTTATTGTTCCGCTGAAAAGTATTGCCTGCTGTGGTGCGACGCCTATTTTTGCACGAAGTGCAGAAAATGTGT
>OMEK01000480.1_pt1 | contig 13354 bp, 14 predicted proteins | sample 1645351 | NCBI WGS metagenome assembly OMEK01 (sample SAMEA103958146, study PRJEB25191) | human gut metagenome
CCGCCCGGAAAGCTGCCCGCCGATGTCGGCTGCGTTGTTATGAACGTTGCCTCCGTCGCATTTATAGCAAGATATCTCAAGAGCGGCAAGCCGCTCGTCAGCCGCTCGCTGACCGTTGACGGCTCCGCGATAGCCGACCCGAAGAACGTCCGCGTGCCTATCGGCATGAACGTCGGCGAAATAATCGACTTCTGCGGCGGCTTCAAAGCCGAACCCGGCAAGATAATAACCGGCGGCCCGATGATGGGACTTGCCGTTGTCAACACGGATATTCCCGTTCTCAAGCAGAACAACGCCATTCTCGCCTTTGCCGACGATGCGTCAAAGGTCAAGAAAGAGCGCGACTGCATCCGCTGCGGCAGATGTGCGGCGGCATGTCCGCTGAGCCTTATGCCCACGCTTGTTGAACGCTATATAAAGGCGAAGGATATAGACAGGCTTGAAAAATCCGGCGCCATGGTCTGCATGGAGTGCGGCTCATGCGCTTATTCATGTCCCGCGGCAAAGCCGCTTGTCCAGTATATGCGCCTTGCAAAACAGATGCTGAGAGAGGAGAAGAGCAAAAATGCCTGAAATGCCTGAAAAGAAACTAACAGTCAGCGCATCTCCCCATGTGCGCTCGGCTCAGACGGTCAGCGGAATAATGCTCAATGTTATTATCGCGCTGATCCCCGCCCTTGCGGCATCCGTCTGGCTCTTCGGTCCGCGCGTCCTGCTCATCTGCCTCGTAACGATAGGCACATGCATGCTCTCCGAGTATCTGTCGCGCAAAATCATGAAGCGCAGCAACACGCTCGGTGATCTGAGCGCGGTCGTCACCGGACTTCTGCTCGCGTTTAACCTGCCTGTGTCTATTCCGCTGTGGCAGGCGGCGATAGGTTCCGTCATCGCGATAGTTGTTGTAAAACAGCTCTTCGGCGGAATCGGCCAGAACTTCGTCAACCCCGCAATAACCGGAAGAATCATTCTCATGGTCTCGTTCCCGACCGCCATGACAACATGGATAAAGCCCCTCTTGTGGCTCGACAAGGGCGCCGAAGCGGTCACCACCGCAACGCCCCTTACTATGATGACAAAGGGCGGCGAGCTCTCCGACGGGCTGCCGAGCCTCGTTGATATGCTCATCGGCATCCGCGGCGGCAGCCTCGGCGAGACCTGCGCAGTGGCGCTGATAATCGGCGGAGTTTATCTGATGATAAGAAAGATAATCTCTCCCGCCATTCCGCTGTCGTTTATCGGCACTGTAGCCGTTATAATGCTCATAGCCGGCAAGGGCAGTTTCACTTTTGTCGCCTATCAGCTGCTCAGCGGCGGACTCATGCTCGGCGCGTTCTTCATGGCTACCGACTACACCACCTCGCCTATCAATCTCAAGGGCAGAATAATCTTCGGCATCGGCTGCGGTCTGCTGACCTCGTTCATCAGACTCTTCGGCTCGCTGCCCGAGGGCGTCTCGTTCTCAATAATCCTTATGAACATACTCGTTCCCCATATAGAGCATCTGACCACCCCGAAGCCTTTCGGCACGGTCAAGGAGAAAAAGAAGAAAGGGGCTGAGAAGGCATGAAGAATTTCAAGGAATTTGCCATCCCGACTGTAGCGCTCTTTCTGATATGCCTCGTCGCCACGACTCTTCTCGCCGTTACAAATAAAGTCACGGCTCCGAAGATAGCGGAGCTCTCGGCGCAGACCGAGGTCGAAACAAGGCAGAAAGTCCTGCCCGCCGCGACTCAGTTCGGCGAAACGCAGGAGATGAAGGGCGGCAGCGGCACTTACGCTGTCGGCAAGGATGCAAGCGGCAACGAAGTCGGCTATGTCTTTGTCACCGTTTCCAAGGGCTACGGCGGAGATGTGAAGATAATGACCGGAGTCGACAAAAACGGCGCAGTCACCGGCATTTCGCCGCTCGAACTCAACGAGACCGCCGGTCTCGGCATGAAAGCCCAGAACGCCAGCTTCCTCGACCAGTTCAAGGGAAAGGTCAAGGATATTGCAGTCAACAAAAACAGTGCCTCCGGCAACGAGATCCAGGCGCTCACCGGCGCTACGATAACCTCGAAAGCCGTCACGGCGGCAGTCAATGAGGCGCTGAGCTACTATGATTCCAATTTAAAGGGGGCGGAGTAAAAAATGGCAAAGAAAAAGAGTCTTTTTCAGGAGTTTACCAAGGGCATTCTCGTTGAGAACCCCGTTCTCCGTCTGGTGCTCGGCACCTGCCCGACGCTCGCTGTTTCGACCTCGGTCGAGAGTGCGCTGGGCATGGGCGTTGCGGCTTCGATAGTCCTTGTGTGCTCGAACATCGCTATTGCGGCGCTCAAAAAAGTGATTCCGCAGAAGGTCAGAATCCCCGCTTATATTGTTATAATCGCTTCGTTCGTTACAATAGTCCAGATGCTCGTCAAGGCGTTCGTCCCGCAGATTGACGCTCAGCTCGGCGTTTACCTGCCGCTGATAGTCGTCAACTGCATCATCCTCGGCAGAGCCGAGGCGTTCGCCTGCAAGAACTCCGTTGCGGCCTCCGCCGTTGACGGTCTCGGCATGGGCGTCGGCTTCACCGCGGCGCTGCTCCTCATGGGCGCAGTCAGAGAGCTGCTCGGCACGGGCGCTATCGCCGGACTTCAGATAATCCCGGCTTCCGTCAGCCCCATGCTGATATTCATTCTGCCTCCCGGAGGCTTCTTCGTCTTCGGCATACTTATGGCGTGCGCCAACAAGCTTGCCGACAAGAAGGGTCTTTCAAAGGCGGAGCTCAAGGGCTGCGAAGCTTGCCCGATGGCGGCTTCCTGCTCTCTTCGCGGCGAAGTTGAAAACAAAAAGGACGGAAAGGAGGCGGCAGGCAAATGAAAATAATGCTTTCAATACTGCTTACCGGTATCCTTACGGAGAACTTCATTCTCGCAAAATTCCTCGGCATCTGCCCGTTCCTCGGCGTGTCGAAGAAGCTCAACACCGCAGTCGGAATGAGTGCCGCCGTTATATTCGTCATGCTGCTCTCGACTGCCGTTACATATCCCATCAACGCGAAGCTGCTCGTGCCCAATGATCTTGAATATCTCCAGACTATAGTATTCATTCTCGTCATAGCGGCTCTCGTTCAGCTCGTCGAGATAATCCTCAAGAAGTATATGCCCGCGCTTTATAACGCGCTTGGCATCTATCTTCCGCTGATAACAACGAACTGCGCGGTGCTCGGCGTCGTGCTTATAAACGTTGAGAACAACTACAATTTCGGCCAGTCGATGATGCGTTCGCTCGGCGGCGGTCTCGGCTTCATGCTCGCCATGGTCATGTTCGCGGGCGTCAGAGAGCGCCTCGAGAGCTGCGACGTGCCGAAATTCCTTCAGGGTCTGCCCATAACGCTCATTGCCGCATCGCTCACCTCGGTCTCCTTCCTCGGATTCTCGGGCGTTGTCGACGGCATATTCGGTTGAGAAAGGACGGGATAATATGCATCTTATTATAATTGCGGTTGTCATCGTCTCCGTCATCGGACTTATAGCCGGTCTCGGTCTCGCCGTTGCGTCAAAGGTCATGGCTGTCCCGGTCGACGAAAAGGCCGAGGAGATTCAGGCGGCGCTGCCCGGCGCAAACTGCGGCGCGTGCGGCTTCTCCGGCTGCTCAGGCTATGCGGCAGCCCTCTCTCAGGGCAAGACCACCGACACTGGACGTTGCATGCCCGGCGGCGCGGAGGTCAGCAAAGCTATTGCAAAAATAACCGGACTTGCGGCGGGGGATGTCGTTCCCATGACTGCCGTTGTCCTCTGCCAGGGTAACATGCACAACACGGACACGAAGCTCAACTATGTCGGAGTCAAGAGCTGCAAAATGGCAACTCAGCTTTTCGGCGGACCGAAAGAGTGCGTCTACGGCTGCATCGGCTTCGGCGACTGCGTTGAGGTATGTCCCTATGACGCGATTCATATCTGCGAGGGCGTTGCGAGAATAAATCCGCTCGCGTGCCACGCCTGCAAGATGTGCGTCAACACCTGCCCCAAGGGCATTATCGATCTGATGCCCCTGCACGAGGCAAAGGCCGCCGTCATGTGCAAGAACCATGACAAGGGCGCCCAGACCAGAAAAGAGTGCAAGGCGGGCTGCATTGGCTGCATGAAGTGCGTCAAGACCTGCGAATACGGCGCGGTTACGGTCGAAAACTTCTGCGCGAAGGTCGATTACGACAAGTGCGTCGGCTGCGGCAAGTGCCACGAGGCGTGCCCGGTCAAGTGCATCGATGTTATCGAGCCCGGAGTGAAGATAACTGAGACGAAAGTCAACTAAATGAATACGCGAGAGCACCCGGAGTTGTGAAAACAGCTTCGGGTGTTTTGCTTTTTATTATAATTTGTAGGGGTTGGCGACCTCGACAACCCTATGCCGCCAACGGCGGCACTGTTTAAAAGAAAAGTAGATCGTGGACGGAAAGTTGACATTGACAATAATGTCTGATAATATTAAATAAAAAGAGATATACGGAGGGATGCCTATAGCCGATTGAACGCAATCTTCAAAGGGAACAGGGCGCGGAATAAATATCAAGCCCGGAGGCGAAAACTATGAAAAAAGCAATACTTTCTATATTAATATCGGTTCTGCTCATAACGAGCTTTTCGGCGTGCCGAAACGGAGACGCGGAGACGGCGGGAACGACCGTTCCGGAGAACACCACGGCAGAAAGTACAGCCGAAATAAGTTCAGCTCCGCAGACAATCGAAAAAACTCTCGACGGAGTGACGCTGAAGGTTTATATCGAAAATCCGAAGGTCAAATCCGGCGGCGAAGTGCATATCACGGCGACCGTCACGAATAACAGCGGAAAAGATATAGTTTCAACGCTCCCGATATATAACCGGCAGCACTATGAGATACGCACGAAAATTCTGACGCAGGACGGAAAAGCGTTCTACGACAAAGATTATCCCATAGAAGTGACCGAGGATGCCACGCGTCAATTTATCGTCAAAAGCGGGGAGAGCTATGTTCAGGATATGTATCTCGTCGCCGCCGAGATGGATTCCGGCATGAGTGGCACCGCAAATGCCGTGCCTTACGGTGCGGGAAAATGCGCGGGAACCTCGACTTTCAAATGGAACGGCGGCAACGGCGCAGAGAAGTCGCTGACGGTTTCGTTTGAGATAGAGATAGCCTGAATTTTATAATGAAACCCGACCCGAGGATATAATTTTTCGGGTCGGGTTTGCAATTTTTAGCGTAAAGTTATATGACTTTACACAGCGTTCAACTGTTAAATACGCTTTTTGGGTCAATATCGCAGAACACTTGATATTACTGCGATTCGACGGCAATTTTATATAAAATTTCGCTGATATAACAAAAATCCATATGTAAAGTTAAATCACTTTACATATGGATTTTTCTCTTAATCGAATTTTGTCTCCCAATGTTCGCTCTCGTTCGCATCGAAGCACATCAGTATCTGCTCGCGCGAGGTCTTTTCGCCCGCGAGATTCTCCGGCAGTTCGTCTCTTCCGAAATATTTTGTTTCGGTCGTTTCGATATTCGGAATGAATTCGCCGCCGACAACGGAGCAGAGGACGAAAACTTTTACGACCCCGTAAGCGTATATTGGCTTATTGTGCTTGTTCCTGTCCTGAACGGCGATGAGCCTGTCCGCGGTGACGCGCAAGCCTGCCTCTTCAAAAGTCTCTTTTACGGTGTTCTCCGCGACCGACTGATTTACATCGCACCAGCCGCCGGGGAGCGACCATGTGCCGTTCGATTCGTGGACGAGCAAAATCTTTCCGTCATTGAAAATCGCGGCGCGGGTATCGACCTTCGGTGTCTGATATCCGGTCTCGTTGCAGAAAAGCTCTTTGACCTTTTCTGCCGGGATGTCGCTTTTGTGGGCTACCATCTCGGCGGATATCTCTCTTATCCGCTTGTATCTCTCGAGGTCATAGGGGTCGTGTCCATATGTCAGCCCCGCCTGCGCGAGACTCTGGAGCTCAATAGCCCAGCTGAGCCAACTGTTCTGTTTGTCCATATTATCTCCTTTTTTAAAGGCTCCGTCAAATCCACTCCTTGATAACTTCCGGGTTCTTGAAAGTCTCGTCAATAGACTTCAGGAAGGGGACTACATCGCCCATGTCGAGCGCACGGTGGTCGAAAACGACGGTGAAGACGAGCTTCTTGCCGACCGTTACCGTGCCGTCGGAATTTGCAATAGCCGTGTCGCGCGGAGCGCCTACGCCTATCGCGGCGACCTGCGGCGGGATTATCTCAAGCAGTGCACAGATGCCGTCCCAGTCCTTGTAGAGCGAACCGAGGTTCGATACGGTTATCGTGCCCTGCTCAATGTCGTATTTTGTGAGCCTGTCGTACTCGGGTATATCATAATATTCTTTCTTGCTCTTGCCGGAGAGGGTTTTTACTTTGTACTTTCCGGTCTTTGAGCCGATGAGGCGGGATATCGTCTGAACCAATTTGCCTTTTGCAAGCCCCTGCAGCGTGTCGTTGAGCGAGACGTCGTACATGACCTGCGACATGTTTGAATTTTTCGCTCTGCGTTGAACATCGGCGAGCGTATCTCTGATATCCCGGAGGTTCTTGTCCTGCATGTTGTGCAGATTTACTGTCATCATCTCACCTGAGTCGAGAAGCATGGGCATCGAGATATTTATTTCGTCGAACTCCGTCACGCATCCGCGGACAAGGCGGGGTTTGAAATCGATATGTGCATTCATCGCGGGGCACTTCTTGAGCGCCTCTGTTATTACTTTTAATATAACTGCGTTGAGCGTGATCTTATCTTCTTTTGCGCGCCCTTCGTTGATTTCTTTGAAAACTTTCAGAAATTCGGACGCCTCAGGCTCGTTTGTAACAACGACATGGGGAATGTCGTGCCAGCTCTGCGCGGTCATGTTTGCGATTATCTTCCTGTTTATGCCGAAGTGCTCGGCTCTTCTGACTGTGAGTGACTGTCTCATTCTGAGGACTCCTTTCATTTTAGCGGTTATGCCGCATTAATAAAAGTATATATTGTCCTCAAACTTAAAAACAAGGAACAGTATCTGGAAGCATGTGCAAAAAGCGACACAAAAAGTGATTTGTGTCGCCAAAAATTATAAACAGTTTAGAAATATTTTCTGAAGCCGTTAAAATATATGCTTGTGGTGAAAGAGACGATAGTCGATGGATCTTCGCGGAAGTCGGAGTTTATCCACTCTGCAATAACGCTGACGATGCCGTTGAAGAACATTATATACATCCAGCGGAACTGCTTATCCGTGATCTCGGGGAAAAACTTCTTCCACTTTATCTGTGTCCTGTCGTAGTTCTTTACGAACAATGAATTGATGAAGCCCTTTCGCGGGCCGCATCTCATCATGTAGCAGCACAGGTCGGAATTATCCCTGACAATATCAAACAGACCGACCAATACTGCATCGAAAACCTCGGGATCCATTCTCTCGATCTGATTATCGATATCGGAGACGAACTCAGCCTCGATGCTCTTCATCAGCGCGTTGATGTCGTCATAGTGGCGGTAGAAGGTGCTTCTGTTGATGTCCGCGCGCTGACATATCTCTCGCACGCTGATCTTGTCGAAGTCCTTTTCTTCAAGCAGTTCGAAGAAGGTGCGGCGTATTGCCGTTTTTGTGTATGCCGTGCGCCTGTTGTGCGCGGGCCTTCCGGTTGCCGGGCTTGTCATGAAAATCACCTGCGTTCGTTTCTGAATTCATATAAATATTACCACTAATATGCCCGATTGACAAGAGTTAGCGCGATTTTACTCATGTAAAAAAATATGTTGACAAAAGTGCTAAACACTGTTAAAATAACTAATTGCCGCAGGAAAAAGGCGGCTAATCCTTGCTGCGGACGAACCGCAGCCAAAAGACCAGAAGGAGGTGCTTTAAGAATGTCAGCAAACAACAGCTATGAAGCAATGATGGTTTTCTCCGTCAAGAACGGTGAGGAGGGCGTTCCCGCTCTCATCGAGAAGTTCAAGGCTCTCATCGAGCAGAACGGCACTCTGGACAGCATTGATGAGTGGGGCAAGCGCAAGCTCGCTTACGCTATCGACGATGAGCCCGAGGGATTCTACGCTCTGTTCAATTTCAGCGCTGCACCTGAGTTCCCCGAGGAGTTCTACCGTATCGCCGGTATAACCGACGGCGTTCTCCGCTCACTCGTTGTCAGAAAGTGAGGAAACAAAGATGCTTAACGTTGCAATAATTATGGGCAGACTCACTGCCGATCCCGAGCTGCGTACCACCGCATCCGGCGTCGCAGTCACCACTTTCTCCGTTGCGGTCGATCGCCGCTTCCAGAGGCAGGGTGAAGAGAAGCAGACCGATTTCATCAACGTTGTCGCCTGGAGACAGACTGCAGAGTTCGTCTCCCGCTACTTCCACAGAGGATCGATGATCGCTGTTCGCGGAAGTATCCAGCAGCGCAACTACGAGGACAAGAACGGCAACAAGCGCACTGCGTTTGAGATAGTTGCCGAGGAAGTCAGCTTCTGCGGATCAAAGGCAGAGACCGGCACGGGTGCCCGCCAGAACGAGCAGCCCGCGCGCGTTCAGCCCGCAGCGTCCTTCGCCACAGGCGGAGCGGACGATTTTGAGGAGATCCCGATAAGCGACGATCTCCCGTTCTGAGAAAAACTTGAACACGGCGTCTGACGCCGAACGAATAGCCCCGAGCCGCGAAACGGCTTTCGGCTTCCACCTTAGCCAAAGAGGAGGTTAACATCATGGCATATGAGAAAAACGACAGAAGACCCAACCGCAAGGGCCGCAAGAAGGTTTGCGCTTTCTGCGTCGACAAGGTTGAGTGCATAGATTACAAGGACACAGCCAAACTTCATAAGTATATCTCTGACAGAGCGAAGATTCTTCCCAGAAGAGTCACCGGCAACTGCGCCGCTCACCAGAGAGAGCTTACCACCGCTATCAAGCGTGCCCGTCACGTTGCTCTTCTTCCTTACACGAGCGACTGATAAAGCTGTCTACGGCTGCCGCATTCAGCGCAGACCAAAGAGCAAAAATGTTGAAGGTCACAGTTTGCGTCCGAAAACGCAGATTGTGACCTTTTTATTTTTTGCCGCAAATGCGTCGGCCTTATTTTTTTCTTTTTGCTTTACATGGCGGCACAGATGTGATAACTTTATATTTGGTATTATATAAGCAGTAACTTGAACGAGAGGAATAACAATGTCTCAGAATATGAACCGCCATTTAACGGCTTTGGAATTTGATAAAATATTGGAGCGCCTCGCACAGTTCACGGCATGCCCCGACGCGCGCGAGCTTGCGCTGAGCCTCCGCCCGGAGAGCGATATTGATCTCGCGCAGATGCAGATGAATCAGACGCGCGACGCGCATATGCTCCTTGCTCGCTTCGGCGGTCCGTCCTTCGGCGGGCTTCGCAATGTCAATAATGCCGCAGCGCGAGCCGGCGCGGGCAGCACGCTTTCCATGCGCGAACTGCTCGATGTTGCCGAGGTGCTCAGAACCGTGCGTGCTCTCGCCCAGTGGCGCAGCACGAACGCGGGAGTCGAGACCGTTCTCGACCCGCTTTTCTCTGCGCTTCAGCCGAACAAATATCTCGAAACGAAGATAACCTCCGCCATAATCTCCGAGGAGGAGATTGCAGACAGCGCCTCGCCCGAGCTCTTTGAAATAAGGCGCAAGATTCGCATGCAGGAGTCGAAAGTTCGTGACCAGCTCGATAAGATGACCCACTCTGCGCACTACTCGAAGTTCATGCAGGAGAATATCATAACCCAGCGAAACGGGCGCTATGTTGTGCCCGTCAAGGCGGAATACCGCGGCGAGGTGCAGGGACTTGTCCATGATACATCTTCATCGGGTGCCACTGTGTTTGTCGAGCCGATGCCGGTCGTCGAAGCGAACAACGAGATAAAAGTCCTGCGCTCTAAAGAGCAGGACGAGATTGAACGCATACTTACAGCGCTCTCCGCGATGGTCGGCGAGTTTGAGCAGGGTATAAAAAACAGCTACGAGTGCGCTGTTGAACTCAATGTTATCTTCGCAAAGGCGCAGTATGCCTATTCGATAGGCGCGACGGTGCCGCTACTCAACTCCGACGGCGAGATAGAGCTGCGTGCCGCCAGACATCCGCTTATTGACAAAAACAAAGTAGTCCCTGTTGATATAAGGCTCGGTACGGACTTTGACACACTCGTTATAACCGGTCCGAACACGGGCGGCAAGACCGTCTCGATAAAGACTGTCGGTCTTTTCACGCTCATGGCGATGTGCGGGCTCATGATACCCGCGGGCGACAGAAGCAGACTTTCCGTATTCAGCGAAGTCCTCGCGGACATCGGCGACGAGCAGTCGATAGAGCAGTCGCTCTCGACCTTCTCCGCGCATATGACAAATATTATAGATATCATGGGTCAGGCGGGCGACCGCAGCCTTGTGCTCATAGACGAGCTCGGAGCGGGCACAGACCCCGTCGAGGGCGCGGCTCTTGCAATGGCGGTGCTCGAAGACCTGCATTTCAAGGGCGCGAAAATAGCCGCGACAACGCACTATGCCGAGCTCAAGGCTTATGCCCTCGAGACTCCGCGCGTCGAAAACGGCTGCTGCGAGTTCAATGTTGCGACTCTCAGCCCGACCTACCGACTGCTTATCGGCGTTCCCGGACGCTCGAACGCGCTTGCGATTTGCGAACGCTTGGGCATGGACATACGCGTTGTGGACAGGGCGAAAGAGCTCGTCAACAATGAAAATGTCCGCTTTGAGGATGTCGTTGATAAGCTCGAAGAGAACCGCCGCCGCATGGAGGAGGAGCACGAGCGCGCCAAGGAGCTGACCGCAAAGGCGCGCGCCGAGCTGGAGAAAGCCGAAAAGCGGCTCGCCGAAGTCGATTCTCTGCGCGAGGCGGAGATAGAGAAAGCCAAGGCGCAGGCAGCGAAGCTGACCCAACAGGCGAAGCGCGAGAGCTACGCTCTGCTCGACGAACTCGACAGGCTCAAAAAAGAAAAAGAGAAGACAAAAGATGCCGCAGACCTCGCGCGCCGCGCACGCGCCGCAGTCAGAAAGGGTCTCGGGGCGATAGACGAGGCGGTCGACCCTGTGGTCGCCATGGGCGTTGAGAACGACGGCTATGTCCTCCCGCGCGAGCTCAAAAAGGGCGACACCGTTCTGATAGCCGATCTCGGCAAGGAGGCGACTGTCCTTTCGCCCGTTGACAGAAACGGAAATGTCGAAGTCCTCGCGGGCGCGGCAAAGACGCGTGTAAAGCTCAAAAACCTGCGCCTTATCGAGAACGCGCCGAAGAAGCGCAGCCCGAACTCCGGCGCACGCCGTACGGGAGTCGAGAGCAAAATGAACATGGATGCCTCCGCGCGGCTCGATGTCCGCGGGTTGACCGTTGACGACTGCATCATGGAGCTCGACAGATATATTGACTATATGCTCCGCATGGGTCTCGGCGAGTTCACCATTGTCCACGGCAAGGGCACCGGTGCGCTTAGGAGCGCCGTCAACCAGTATCTGCGCAAGTCGCCGTATGTCAAGAGCTTCAGACTCGGAGTCTACGGCGAGGGCGAAGACGGCGTGACAATAGTCGTGCTCAAGTGACTCGAAAAAAGTTTTCCACACGGTTTTCCACATGCCTGCGGGCGCATAACGGCACATTTTGTTGTCTTTTGCCGCTCGAAACACAAGCGGTTGATGATAAAAAACCAATCTTGCTTTTCCGCCGCTTTTCCACATCCGGAATGTTGAAAAAAGTTCGGTTTTGGCGAAAAAATGTGCTTGACAGCCGACGATATTTTTAGTATAATAACCCCCTGTAAAGCGTTTTAACTTTACAGAGGGGCTTGACATTTACGCGATCATGATGAAAAGGGGGAGAAAATAAAGTGGCAAAGAATTTGGAAATAGCTGTTTTGCTTGACCTTTACGGCGATATGCTGACTGAAAAACAGCGCGACTTTCTGGGCTATTACTACAACGACGACCTGTCGCTCTCCGAGATCGCGGAAAACGAGGGGATAACCCGCCAGGGCGTGCGCGATGCGATAAAGCGCGCTGAAGCCCAGCTTTTCGATATGGAGTCGAAGCTCAAGCTCGCCTCGAAATTTGACGAGATACGTAGCGGACTCACTGAAATCATCGATTGCGCCGGCGAGATAGGGGATTACAATCTCAACCACAGCCTGTCGCGCGAAGTGAATGATTATACCGTGAAGATTAAAGCCATCGCCATGTCTTTGATGGAGTGATCGGACTGCGGAAAAATCCGCCGGAGCCGCGTTGTGGGAACCTGTGAATTCAGTTACGCACACAAAGTGCGCTCCTTCATTCACAGAACCCCACGCCTTGCTCTGACAAATTTTTCTCAGTCCTCGACAGAGTGCTGTGATGCGGAAAAATTGCCCAGTACTGCGTTGCAGGAACCCGTTCGCTCGGTTGCGTACACAAAGTACGCGCCCTCACGCCCGGAACCCTGCGCCTTGTCCTGAACAATTTTTCTCAGTCCTCGATTGTGCGATGTGATGCGGAAAAATCGCTCGGTACAATTCGGCTTGAAACGGTAACATAAAAACTACTTACTTTTTATACAGAGGTGAAAACATTGGCATTTGAAGGTCTTTCGGAACGCCTTGAAGCGGCGTTCAAGCGTCTTAAAAGCAAGGGCAGCCTCAACGAGGCGGATGTCCGCGCGGCGATGCGCGACGTGCGCATGGCTCTGCTTGAGGCGGACGTCAGCTACAAGGTAGCCAAGGATTTCACCGCCAAGGTCACCGAGAGAGCTATCGGTGCGGATGTTATGGAGAGCCTTACTCCCGCGCAGATGGTCATAAAGATAGTCAACGAAGAGCTTATCGACCTCATGGGCGGCACGAAGACCCGCCTTGCCACTGCTCCGCATCCGCCGACGGTGATAATGCTCTGCGGCCTTCAGGGCGCAGGTAAAACGACGCACTGCGCAAAGCTTGCGCTCATGCTCAAAAACCGCGGCAGCAGACCGATGCTCGTCGCGTGTGATATCTACCGTCCCGCGGCTATCAAACAGCTTCAGGTGCTCGGCGAAAAGGTCGGCGTACCGGTCTTTGAAAAGGGTACGCAGGATCCCGTTGAAACAGCCAAACAGGCGGTCGCACTTGCAAGGGACGAGGGCAACGACTATGTCCTCATCGATACCGCAGGCCGATTGCATATAGATGAGCAGCTCATGGATGAGCTCAAGCGCATCAAGTCGGAAGTCCGCCCGCACGAGATCCTCCTCGTGGTCGACGCGATGACCGGTCAGGATGCGGTCAATGTCGCCTCGACTTTCAACGAGACGCTAGGCATTGACGGACTTATCCTGACAAAGCTCGACGGCGACACCAGAGGCGGTGCTGCACTCT
>OMEK01000490.1_pt1 | contig 13141 bp, 10 predicted proteins | sample 1645351 | NCBI WGS metagenome assembly OMEK01 (sample SAMEA103958146, study PRJEB25191) | human gut metagenome
AAAACAGTCTATGCAAAGGGGTAGGTCCGTGCAATAACCCATCCGTCTCGGCTTCGTAATCTTACCCCCTGCGTAAAACCGCTGTCGCGGCAACGGTGCGTCGAATCGCCGCACCCTACAAACTGAGCATCAGCAAACAGCAAAAATACCGCAGGGCTTTTGCTCTGCGGTACTTTGACTTCAGGCTTTATTTATGCTCGGCGAGGTATCTGTCCACGACGGACTCGACATAATCGGGGCGGTCGGTGATGATACCGTCAACGCCGTTTTCGAGCATCTGGATAACATCCTTTTCCTCGTCAACCGTCCATGCGTTGACCTTAATGCCGGCGGCATGGGCGCGGCGGACGAGCGCTTTTGTCGCAAACGCCTTATGCGGATGCAGTGCGTCGCAGCCGATCTTCTTCGCGAGGTGCAGAGGCTGGAAAAACCATCTTCTGACTACCTGTCCGTAAATCGGATAGAGATACGCCGTCTTGCACTTGGGATCGTACTTCTTCGCCTCAACAAGCATCTTATAGTCGAAGCTCGAAATGAGAAGCTCATCGAAAAGTCCGTAGTCCTTGACTGCCTCTATCGTCTTGCGCACTATGTCCTCGCGCTCGGACTTGTTGGGCTTTATCTCGATATTCATAACGCTCAGCTTGTCGCTCTTCTTCATGCACTCGAGGTACTCCTCGACGGTGGGTAGAGTGACGCCGGCGAAGTCCTTTGAGAACTTGCTGCCGAAATCGAGCTTGCGGATATCGTCAAACATATAGTCGCCGATAGCGCCGGTGCCGTTGGACATCTCGTCAACGGTGTCGTTATGGCAGATGACTATATGCCCGTCCTTGGTGATATGGACGTCGGTCTCGGTTCCGTCCGCCCCGAGCTCGACTGCTTTTTCAAATGCGGGGATCGTGTTCTGGGGAGCATAGCGGTTAGCACCGCGGTGTGCGATTATCTTTGGCTTATTCAACACTGTTCACCTCTGAAAAATTTCTGAGGACATTATAGCACTTCGCCGCTGAAAATTCAACAGGAATGTGATAACACTGAAATAATTATTAAATTTCTGCTTTTATTGTACTTAAGTCCAAAACGCTGTTGCAAGCTATTAATATTTTTGCTATAATGATAAGAGCTTTTATGCAAATTGTCGATGCTTCCCGATTGAATTTTTTTCATATCGGGGGGCTAAAACAACTGTCTGCGGGCGTATTTTCCCTGCTTCGCCGCGGACCTGAAGGAGTGTTGAAATGGGAAAGAGTAATCTCAAGGAAAAGGTCAGCACGACATGGAACAATGTCGTACTGCACTGGAAAACACCCGCCTTGGGCAAATATGTCTCCTACAAAGAGATAATTGCCTACGGCGTCGGAGGAATGGGCGTTCAGTTCGTCATGTTCTTCTGCTCGCTCATCGCGCTTTCCGCAACGAGCTTCCTTGTCGGAAACACGATAGGCATCAAGCCGATGCACTTGCAGTATATGGCGGTCGCATCGACTATTATCGGCTTCGGAATCACTATCGGACGCTCTTACATAATCGACAGCGCCCGCTTCAAATCCGGAAAATTCCGTCCCTGGCTTGCGATAACCGGTATTCCCACCGTTATTATAGCGGTCGTGTTCGTCTGGCTGCCATATGAGACGATGTCGTATATGCAGAAAGTCATTGCGGTTTTCCTCTGCTATAACCTTCTGCAGTGCTTCTATCCTTTCTTCCAGCAGGCATACACAGACCTTGCAAACGTCATATCGCCCAACTCCCATGAGCGTACCGATATCGTTTCGGTCTCGTCGATCATCTACTCCATGGCGCCGTCCCTCACGGGTCTTTTCGTGCCGATGCTCTCGACGCTCACCGGCGGTCTGAACTCCATCACCACCTACCGTATAATCCATCCCCTCGTCGCCATTGTCGGACTTCTTCTGTCCTATGTGGCATACGCGGGAACGAGAGAGAGAATAATCGTGGCGGAAAGCCATGTTACCCAGTTCAAATTCTCCGACGCATTCCGCGCCGTTGCAAAGAACAAATATTTCTGGATAACCTCCCTTGCAGGCTGGCTCGGCTTCCTTGAGGGCGCAGTCGGCGTTATCATCGGCTGGACATTTATATATGCCTACCCCGACAGAATGGGTCTTTACGGAGTCGCGACAACGCTTATCGGCAATGCGGCGCTCTGGGCAATGCTCATCTGTCCGATAGCGATAAGAGTCCTCGGCAAGAGAAACCTGCTTATCTGGTGCAATGTTACAAACGTCGTGCTCATCGGACTGCTCTATCCCCTTTACAACAACATTCCCGCTCTTATAATCCTCTACTATCTCAACGGATTCATCAACTCTTTCTCGATAGTCTACAACCCCGGCATCAACGCCGACATGCGTGACTATCAGCAGTATTTCACCGGCGAGCGCATAGACGGAATGTTCGGCGCGGTCGGCATAATCGGCTCGTTCATCGGAATGTTCACCGGCATGGTGCTCCCGACCATCTATCAGATGCTCGGCCTTGAGGACAACTACGACGTGCTCGAAGTCGCTTCGTTCAGGGAGGATATGTTCGACGTGCTCATCATCGCCGCAGTTATCGGCGCAGCGCTCAACTTCGTCCCCTACCTCTTCTACGATCTGACCGAGACCAAGCAGCGCGGTATAGTCAAAGTGCTCAAGATACGCGCGATGTTCGAGGACTACGGCAACGGTATTCTCCGCGACGAGAGCATCGTTGAAGCCATAGACATAATCGACGAAGCAAATCTCCTCTACAAAGACAGAACCCTCATGACCACAAAGGACGACATCAAGAAGGCAGAGAGACTGCCCGCGAGAACGCCCGAGGAAAAAGAGTTCAAGAAGAATGAGATCAAGCGACTGAAAGCCGCTTACAAAGAATTCAACACTCAGAACCGCGGCATAAAGAAAGACCGCATAAATCAGGCAAAGGCCATGCCCAAGAGCACCGACGCCGAGAAGGCGGCGAGAAAAGCCGCGATAAAGGCCGCGAAGAAAGAGAACAGAGAGCTCAACAAGCTCAACGCGGACATCTCCGTGTGCGATTTCATCATCGACGAGATGAACAAATACGACACCCTGCGCATCAAGAAGCAGGTCGAGCGTTCCCGAGCGCTTGAGGCTGCCGGATACAACGGAATCTTTGATTACAACAAAGAGATCATGGTCGAGGCAAAGGCTCTGCCGAAGTCCACTCACGAGGAGCGCGAGATTCGCAGTGACGCCATAACCCGCGCCCGCGCGCTCAAGAACGCCAGAAAGGCAATGATAAAGTTCTACGGCTCGCCCGAAAATATCGTCGAGCCTTCAGACGATGCGTTCAAGGCCGCAGAGGCTCTGCCGGACGACACCTTCGCGCATCAGCTCGAAAAGAAGAGAACCGTCAAGAAGCTCGTCAACGAGAAGTCGAAGTACATCAGAAGCGTCAAGCCTCTTCTCGACGCAAGACGCCAGCTGACGGAAAAAGAAAACTACGCGCATCTTGACGATATCCGCGCAAGATACGCCGACGCAAAAGCGAACACCGACGCCGAGTACGAGGCGCGCAGAGTCGAGATCGAGAGACTCGAAGAGGCGCGCAAGGCAGACCTCGAGCGCAGGAAGCAGGAGCGTCTGACAAAGAAGAACGGAAAGTGAGGAACAGACGATGAAAAAATTCAGTAAAATAGCAGCCGTTGTTGCGCTGATGCTCGTTGTCTGCCTCTCTTTCACAGGCTGCGGCAATCTCGGCAACGCGATAATCTCCGCCCTCTCCCTCGATGTCACGGTCGACGACCCGGCGCTCATCAAGGTTGAGGATATACTCGACAAGACCGTCAAGACGGAATCCGTCAAGAGCGGCGACTTCACCTATACATTATATACCGACAACACCGCCTGCATCACGGGCTACACAGGGAGCAACCCCGTTGTTTCCATTCCCGCGGAGATAGACGGCGCAAAGGTAGTCGGTCTCGAGAACAAGGCTCTCAAGAGCAGCAGCACGCTCAAGGAGCTCATACTCCCCGACTCTGTCGAGGCAATCGGCAACTATGCCGCGATGTACTGCGACAGTCTTGAGAAAGTAACCATCGGCAAGAACATCAAGCACATCGGCATCAGCGCGTTCGAGGGCTCGCAGGAGAACGCCTACACCGGAAAGAGCAAGCTTACGACCGTTGTTTTCAACGGCGCGCCCAAGACTATATCCGAAAAGGCTTTCTACTTCTGCTCCGCGCTGACCGAAATAGTCCTGCCCGAAGGCGTTGAGACCATCGGCGACTGGGCGTTCGCGAAGTGCTTCAGCGCAAAGAAGATAATTATCCCCGAGGGCGTCACTCAAATTGACGACCACGCGTTCCTCAAGTGCACCGGAGCGGTCGAGATATCGATTCCCGGCACGGTTGAGAGCATTGCGGTGAGCACATTCTACCGCTGCTCCTCTCTTGAAAAGCTCACTCTCGGCGAGGGAGTCAAAAAGCTCGAAAAGGGCGCGTTTGAAGAGTGCAAATCGCTCAAAACAGTCGTCCTGCCCGAGAGCATGGAAGAGCTCGGCAAATATGCGTTCTACAACTGCACCGGACTCGACGAGATAACCATTCACTCCGGAGTCACCGTGTTCGGCGGCGAGATATTCAAGGATGTCGGCAAGCTCACGATTTCGACCGAGAGCGGAAGCGACGCCGAGAAATACGCGCAGGACAACGGCTTTGATGTTGCCGTTATCGGCTGACGGAGGACGAATGGGAACGATAATCGCACTCGGCGGCGGCCGTTATGACGACGGCGAGGTCATGCCGATATTTGAAAGAATAGTCCGCGAATCGGGCAAAAAAAATCCTCACGTTGTGTTCCTGCCGACTGCCGGGCACGACGACACCGAGGGCGACGAGCCCATATGGGAGAGCTTCGAAAAGCTCGGATGCACGGTTGAAATACTCAAGCTCACCGACCCCGCGAACACCCGCGAGCACATATATGATACGCTCGTGAGCACGGACATTGTCTACGCCGGCGGCGGAAACCTCGAGTTCATGATGAACACATTCAAGGCGACCGGCGCGGACGAGGCGCTCAGAGAAGCGTATAAACGCGGAAAAGTCCTTTCGGGGCTCAGCTCCGGCGCGATGTGCTGGTTCGACATGGGATATGACGACTGCGGCGAAAACGGCAGCTTCATGTTCATCGACTGCATCGGACTTCTCCCCTACTGCTACTGCCCGCACTTCATCAGCGAACGCTGGCAGAGCTTCGGGACAGCCGTAAAAGGCTGCCGCGACTCCGGCATAGGCGTTGAGGACGGCGCGGCGCTCATCTTCAAAGACGGTCATTTCTCCGCCATGTGCGGAAACGACGGCGGAAGCGTGTTCTATTTTGACAAGGACAACGGCTTTGAAAAGAGCGATATAACCGAGGACGCGTCGGCGCTGGATATATAAAAATCATGCAGGGAAAACGGATGATATCTGTTTTCCCTGTTTTTTATTGGGGTATCTATAAGCCTGTAATTCCGGCACACGGTTTAATAACGAACTTGCCTAAATCTGCTGAATATGCTATGATTCCGATAGCGGACAGCCGCAAGGGCTGTCCCTACGGGATATATGAGCTATAGTCATTGCTGAATATTCGATTTAGTTGCAATATGGAGGACAATTATGTGGTGCTTGCCCAAAGACAACTCAAAAGCAGTTATTACTGCACAAGATCAAATACATAGCGCTCATCGCGAGTGTCACTTGCAACTACCCGAAACGGCAATTTTATTCTTTATGGGCAAAGCGACGGATTACCTCATATCGCAATATAATGCAACAGAACTGCCTGAACCGCTTCCGCGATTTCTTAATTCCTGCCCAATTTGGGAGATTGGGAAATTCCAGCTATGCTTTGCGGACGGAGGACGCGGTGCTCCGCAAGCAGTAGATACAATCGAAACTCTCGCCGCATTAGGAGTAAGAAATATTATTTCCGTCGGAATGTGCGGAGCATATGATGAAGTCGTCCATGTCGGTGAAATTATCGCTCCGCAAAAGGCTTTTGTGGAAGAAGGAACATCACTTCATTATTACGAGGACATCGAATATTCAAAGCCGGACGGTAACCTTCAAAAAGCCGTCACCTCTTTGCTTGGCATACGCAACTATTCTATTGTCTCGACAGATGCCGTATATCGTCAGACATTGTGTAAAGAACAGTTATGGCGAGATAAAGGTGCTGTCGGAGTAGATATGGAAACATCGGCAATCTTCAGCGTTTCCAAATATCTCGGATTAAAGGCTGTCGCTATGCTAATGGTTTCTGATATACACCCAATTGATTCAAATTCTGCAAAATGGGAATGGAAAATGACAAATGAAATGAGATATAATCTCGTCGATCAAGCCGTTGCATTTGCAAAAGCGATCAATAACACAAAATAATATCTCGCCTATGCCGGATTGAGCCTATTCGAGTTTGTGCCGTTTGCGCGGCAGCGGTGCGTCGAGGTCGCCGCACCCTACAAAATCAGACTTTATTATTGGGCGCAAGCGAGGCAATTAACCAACAACACTCCCTTCGCATATTCTTATAGTAAATGAATATGCGGAGGTATTTTTATGCCCGATGTCTATCTCAGTCCTTCAACTCAGGACTATAACCCCTATATAATCGGCGGGAGCGAGAAATACTACATGAATCTCCTCGCCGACGCAATGGAGCCGTATCTCTCTTCAAGCGGGATAAGCTACGGCAGGAACGACCCGAACGGCAACGCCGCGGCGGCTGTCGCACGCGGAAACAGAGGAAACTATCGGCTCTATCTCGCCCTGCACTCAAACGCCGCGCCCGCCATATATGAGGGCACTCTGCGCGGACCCGATGTCTACTACTATCCGACGAGCGCGCAGGGAAAGCGAGCGGCGGAGATAATCGCGAACGGACTGCGCGAGATATATCCCGAGCCGGAGCTTGTGAACACGCGCACCTCAACAACACTGCTTGAGCTTAAGCGTTCGAAGGCTCCTGCGGTTTACCTTGAGCTTGCCTACCACGACAACGAGCAGGATGCGCGGTGGATAGCCGACAACATCAACGCGATAGCGGAAAATCTTGTCATAAGCATTGCGGATTTTCTCGGCGTGCCGTTTCATCCGCCGGTATTCCCCGCCGAGGGCACCGTCCGCACGCAGGGCGGGGTGCTCAATGTCCGGCGCGCGCCGAATATGACCTCCGTCGTTATCGGCACTCTCCCCAACGGACGCACCGTAAAAATAATCGGCGCACTCAACGGGTGGTATGCCATAGAATTCAAAAACACAACAGGTTACGTTTTTGCAGGAAACATCAGCAGAAACTGACACAGTTTGTACACAAAATTGACATATTCATACACTTATCCGATTTTTTCCGACGGCGTTTGTATAAAATGCAGATTTTTAAACTTTTCCTTGCTTTTACCCCCAAAAAGCCCTATACTATTATTGTATTTTCACCGAACTTTTCTTTAGGGGGAACGAGGATTTGAAGCTGCTTGAGGAGCGCATAATTGCTGACGGCAAAGTGATCGGGGACGATATTCTCAAGGTGGATATGTTTCTCAATCACCAGATCGACGTGCACCTTCTTCAGGAGATCGGCAAGGAGTTCAAGCGCCGTTTTGACGGGTGTAATATAAATAAAATTCTGACTATCGAAGCATCGGGCATAGGGATCGCGTGCATAACTGCGCAATATTTCTCTGTGCCTGTTGTTTTTGCCAAAAAGGGCGCGCATAAAAACGTGGGCAGCAATGTCTACTCCTCCGTTGTCCACTCCTTCACAAAGGGCACGGACAGCAACGTTACAGTGTCGAAAGACTACATAAACAAGGGCGACAAGATACTCATCATCGACGATTTCCTTGCAAACGGCGCCGCCGTTTCGGGACTTATCGATATAATCAACCAGGCGGGTGCCGAGCTTGAGGGCGTCGGCATCGCCATTGAAAAAGGCTTCCAGCCCGGCAGAAAGGTTCTCGAAGAGAAGGGCGCGAGAGTCGAATCCCTCGCCATCATCGAGAAGATGGGCAACGGAACAATAACATTCAAAGAACAGGACGACTGAGTTATTTTTTCCCGTGTAGGACTGCGGGATAAATATAAAAAAATTTTTTGGAGGTAAGTCAAAAAATGAAGAAATTCACAAGAATCCTCGCGATCGTTCTTGCGCTCGCCACCATTTTCAGCTTTGCAGCTTGCAGCAGCAAGGACGGCGGCGAGAAGAAAATGAAGGTCGGTTTTATCTTCCTTCACGACGAGAACTCGACTTATGACAAGAACTTCATCACCGCAGCTGAGGAAGCTTGCAAGGAGCTTGGCGTTGAGATAGTCAAGAAGACCGGCATCGGCGAAACTCAGGCTTGCTACGATGCAGCGGCTGACCTTGCTGATCAGGGCTGCTCAATCGTTTTCGCTGACAGCTTCGGCCATGAGAGCTTCATGATCCAGGCTGCTGAGAAGTATCCGGACGTTCAGTTCTGCCACGCTACAGGCACCCAGGCTCACACCAAGGGTCTCAAGAACTTCCACAACGCTTTCGCTTCCATCTACGAGGGCCGTTACCTTGCAGGTATTGCCGCAGGTATGAAGCTCAACGCTATGATCAAGGAAGGCAAGTTCGAAGCTAAGGACGCTAAGATCGGCTATGTCGGCGCATTCCCCTATGCAGAGGTTAAGTCCGGCTACACCGCATTCTTCCTCGGCGTAAGATCCGTCTGCAAAGAGGCTACCATGGAAGTCCAGTTCACCGGTTCCTGGTACGACGAGGCCAAGGAGAAGGAAGCTGCTACCCTGCTTATCGGCAGAGGCTGCAAGCTCATCAGCCAGCACGCTGACTCCATGGGCGCTCCCACCGCTTGCGAGAACGCAGGTGTCCCCAACGTTTCTTACAACGGCTCCACTCTTGACGCTTGCCCGAACACCTTCATCGTTTCCTCCCGCATCAACTGGGAACCCTACTTCGAGTACATCCTGAACTGCATGATGAACGGCGAAGATATCGCGCTTGACTGGACTGGTACGATTGCGACCGGCTCTGTCGAGTTGTCTGCCATCAACGAGCAGGCCGCGGCGGCTGGCACGGCTGAGAAGCTGGAAGAAGTGAAGGCTGCGCTGGCGGCTGGCACCATCAAGGTGTTCGACACTGCGACCTTCACCGTGAACGGCGCGGCACTGACCTCCTATCTGGCGGACGTGGACGACATGGGCGACTTCGTGGGTGACACCGAAGTGGTCATCGACGGCGAATTCAAGGAATCCTTCTTCCGCGCCGCTCCCTACTTCGACCTGAACATCGACGGCATCACGCTGCCCGAAGGCATGTAATTCCATTTTCGACTGCCCCGATCTTTTGCATGGGGTCGGGGCGGTCGATTTCTTGTTGACACTGCAAATGAAAGTGCAGGCAAACCCGCTGCATTCCCATTTGCAGTGTTTCCTATTCATTCGCGTCATTTACGATTTGCAATCATAAAGGAGTGAGCCGGTTGGAACAGAGAACCGCAGCCGTCAGCGTTCGCAATGTGACCAAGCGCTTTGGCCCTGTGCTGGCCAATGATAAGGTGTGTCTGGATATTTACCGCGGCGAAATTCTTGCGCTGCTGGGCGAGAATGGAAGCGGCAAAACTACACTGATGAACATGCTCTCCGGAATTTACTACCCCGACGAGGGCGAAATCTACATCAACGGCAAGCCCGTGTCCATCTCTTCCCCAAAGGAGTCGTTCCATCTGGGCATCGGCATGATTCACCAGCACTTTAAGCTGGTGGATGTGTTCACGGCGGCGGAGAACATCATCCTCGGTCTGGATGAAAAGCTGGATATGAAGTCCGCCATCCGCAAAATTCGGAAAATCTGCGACCAGTATGGCTTTGATATCGACCCGAACCAGAAGATTTACGATATGTCCGTTTCGCAGAAGCAGACGATTGAAATCATCAAGGTGCTGTATCGCGGCGCGGATATCCTGATTCTGGATGAGCCAACCGCTGTGCTGACCCCGCAGGAGACGGACAAGCTCTTCGCCATCCTGCGCAACATGCGCAACGCCGGCAAGGCGATTGTCATCATCACCCACAAGATGCACGAGGTGGAGTCTCTGTCCGACCGCGTGGCGGTGCTGCGCAAGGGGCAGTACGTCGGCGACGTGATGACCCGCGACACGAATGCCGAGGAATTGACGAACATGATGGTCGGACATCCGGTAAAGCTCAACATTGAGCGTACCGAGCCGGTCAATCCCCGCCCGCGCATCGAAGTCAAAGACTTGATTGTGCGCAACGAGGAAGGCACGACGAAGCTCGACCACGTCAGCTTTACCGCCAACTCGGGCGAAATTCTGGGTATCGCGGGCATCGCGGGTTCGGGTCAGAAAGAACTGCTGGAAGCGATTGCCGGGCTTCAGCCTGTCGATTCTGGCAGCATCAGCTACATCGAAGACGATGGCACGCATGTGGAACTGATTGGGAAAGATCCGTTGACTATTCAGAACATGGGTGTTTCGCTCTCCTTCGTGCCGGAGGATCGGCTGGGCATGGGCTTGGTCGGCAACATGGACTTATCCGACAACATGATGCTGCGCACGTTCCGCAAAGGGCACTCGTTCTTCACCGACCGCAAGAGCCCGCGCAAAATCGCGGAAAACGTGGTCAAGGAGCTGGAAGTCGCGACACCGAGCCTGAATACGCCGATTCGCCGTCTGTCGGGCGGCAACGTGCAGAAAGTGCTGGTCGGGCGCGAAATCACCTCCGCGCCGAAAGTGCTGCTGACGGCGTACGCGGTGCGTGGGCTGGACATTCATTCCTCCTACACGATTTATAACCTGATTAATAACCAAAAGAAGCAGAACGTGGCGGTCGTTTATGTCGGTGAGGATTTGGATGTGCTGGTGGAACTGTGCGACCGCATTCTGGTGCTGTGCAGCGGCAAAGTCAGCGGCATCGTACCCGGCCGCGGCGCAGACAAGCGAGAAATCGGCATGATGATGACCCGCGTGGGAGGTAACGAGCATGAGTGAAGCCAAACGGGAGCCGCTCTTCCACATTTCCAAGCGAACAGACATTTCGTGGCAGAAGGCGCTGCTGATTCGCGTGATTGCCATTGCGCTGGCACTGGGCGCAAGCGCCATTATCTGCCTGCTGCTGACGGATGACGACCCGCTCGCCATTTACAGCACCATCATCAAAGGCACGTTCGGCACGCCGCGCAAGACGTGGGTGACTTTCCGCGACGTAGCGATGCTGCTGTGCATTTCCCTCGCCGTTACCCCCGCGTTTAAGATGCGCTTTTGGAACATCGGCGGCGAAGGTCAGACGCTGATGGGCTGCCTCGCCTCCGCCAGCTGCATGATTCTCCTGCGCGACGTGCTGCCGAACTGGGCGCTGATCCTCGTGATGCTGCTGACCAGTATGCTCGCTGGTGCGATTTGGGGCGGCATTCCGGCGCTCTTCAAGGCAAAGTGGAATACGAACGAGACGCTGTTCACGCTGATGATGAACTATGTCGCGACGCAGCTGGTCGCGTACTTCTGCATCTTCTGGGAGTCGCCGAAGGGGTCGGGCAAAATCGGCATCATCAACCAGCGCTCGCAGATTGGCTGGCTGCCGAAGGTTGCTGACCAGCAGTATCTGCTCAACATCATCGTGGTCGGCGTGCTGGTGCTGCTGATGTTCCTCTACCTATATTACACCAAGCACGGGTACGAGATTTCCGTCGTCGGCGAAAGCCAGCGCACCGCCCGGTATGTAGGGATCAAGGTGGAGTGGGTCATCATCCGCACGATGCTGATTTCCGGCGCAATCTGCGGCTTGGCGGGCTTCCTGCTGACCGCGGGCAGCGACCACACGCTGACGACGACGCTTGTAGACGGGCGCGGCTTCACGGCGGTCATGGTGTCATGGCTGGCGAAATTTAACCCGTTCGTTATGATTTTTACCAGCTTCCTGCTCGTTTTCCTTGACCGCGGGGCTGGCGAAGTATCCTCGAAGTTCGGGCTGAATCAGTCTTTTGCGGACATTATCACCGGTGTGATTCTGTTCTTCATCATCGGCTGTGAGTTCTTTATCAACTACAAAATTAGCTTCTGCAAGCGTAATGGGAAGGTGGAGAAGCTGCGTGTTTGATATCATTTCATTCATTCCCCGCGCTGTGGTGCAGGGCGTTCCGCTGCTTTACGGCAGCACGGGTGAAATACTGACGGAAAAGTCCGGCAATTTGAACCTCGGCATCCCCGGCATCATGTATGTCGGCGGCATCTGCGGTGTTATCGGCTCGTTTTTCTACGAAAACTCCCTGCCCAGCAAGGCGGACATCAGCGCACTTCCGGCAATTCTGATTCCGATTGTATGCTGCCTGCTTGGTTCGCTGCTGATGGGGCTGCTCTACTGCCTGTTGACCGTTACGCTCCGTGCGAATCAGAACGTGACGGGCTTGGCCATGACGACCTTCGGTGTGGGTGTTGGCAACTTCTTCGGCGGCTCACTGATTAAGCTGTCTGGCAGTGAAGTTCCGTCTATTGCCCTCTCCGGCACAAGCTACTTCTTCCATCGCCCACTGTTCGCCGAGAGTGAAGGCTGGTTCTATCAGGACTTCTTGTCCTACGGTTTCATGGTATTCCTCGCGATTGCCATCGGCTTCTTTGTCGCTTGGTTCATGAAGCACACCCGCACAGGTCTGCACCTGCGTGCGGTCGGCGAAAATCCGAACACAGCCGATGCCGCGAGCATCAACGTGACGAAGTATAAGTACATGGCAACGTGCATCGGCAGCATGATTGCTGGCCTTGGCGGACTGTACTACGTCATGGACTACGCAAGCGGCGTGTGGTCAAACAACGCGTTCGGCGACCGCGGCTGGCTGGCGATTGCGCTGGTCATCTTCACCATCTGGCGCTCGAACGTTGGCGTGTTCGCGTCGATTCTCTTCGGTGGACTCTACATCCTGCACATGTACATCCCGACCGGCTCAAACCCGGCGGTGAAGGAACTGTACAAAATGCTCCCCTACATCGTGACCATCGTGGTGCTGTGCATCTCCAGCCTGCGCAAGAAGCGGGAGGACCAGCCGCCGCAGCATTTGGGGCTGCCATACTTTAGAGAAGAAAGGTAAACAAATAGAAGAACCGCGGCGGGTGCTGAAGA
>OMEK01000518.1_pt1 | contig 12706 bp, 5 predicted proteins | sample 1645351 | NCBI WGS metagenome assembly OMEK01 (sample SAMEA103958146, study PRJEB25191) | human gut metagenome
AGGCACAATTAAATTTATATAAACCTTTTTCAATTACACTTCTATCTATATTATTACCTATCAATTTAAACCCTTCTGAAAAACTCCAATTATGGTATGGGGGTAATGCAGTTGTGCTACCCAAAATATTCTGATTACCATCAGTTGTGGTTTCAGTACACCATCCCCCATTACATGGATATAGACCATTAATTAAATGAGATGATTCCGTGTTTTCATGTTGTAATGTTAAAAAATATGGGACATGATAATTATCATATACTATACAATTTGACTTGTAATTCTGATAATGTCTATTATAAGCACTCGCTATGTCAAATTCTTTTCCATCAACAACTGCTTTATAATCTTTAAAAGTTACACCTTCGGGAGTTTCTCCACATAGGATAACAGGTATTGATAGACGACCGTTTGAGTGTCTACCTTCTATGAGAAGCTCTTTTTCTATTGAGCTTTTAATTCCATCTTTAGTGGATATATTAAAATATTGATAAGTATTATAATTATCTTTATTAAAAACTACATATCTGTTATTAAAAGATAAATAATGTGTATCGTATCGTTCATATATATATACTGCTTGATTATAAGTGGGAGGACTTTTTAAACGAACTCCCACAGTAAATACATCGCCAGATTTAACAAATATATTTCCTAACTGATATATGGCTTTATTTTTTTCATATGTTATATTTTTATCTATTTCTATATCACCAAAATTTATACTTTTATCACCATAAGATATTTTAACTGTACAATTACAATCTTTATCTTTAGACCAATCTTCATTACAAAAAGTTGCATAATTGTTATTAAAATCTAAAGCGTAAATATATGTATTGTTATCTATTGATAATTTTACATTTTTCACATTATTTCCATTTGTATTATAAGCTAATTTTACGATTCCATGTTCATCATAATATTTTATAAAGTCAAAACTCATTATATCACCTTCCTATTGTATATTTACTATTATTTCATAAGTGTCATTGTAATTTTGACCGTCTGTGATACGAATTGTGCAATTACCATTAGTTCTTGGACTAACTATTCCGCCCTCTTCTACAATAGCTATATATGTATCACTTGAAGTCCATGTAAGGTTTCCGTTAAATCCATCTGGTACAATTAAAGGAATTGTATAAGATGTATCATACTTAGTAAATGTATGAGTTTTATTGTCTTCTGCTATTCTAAAACTATTATTAGTTGGATGATTATATGTGAATTCAGCTGAATAATAAGTGTCACCTGCATCATTTACATTTAAAGTAACAGTAAATACATTACTTGTCTTGGTAGTTCCACCAGCAGTTGTAACTCTTATAGCCATATTATATGTTCCTGCATTACCACTGTTATCATGTTTAAATTTATATGATGTTCCGTTTGCTATAACGTCACTAGTTTTATCATAGAATGTATTTCCTCCATCCCATGATACTTCATGTTTTGTCACTGTTATATTTGTACTATATTCAATGTAGAATTCTGTTTTTTCAGGTTGTGTTATGTTTGCTATATTACTTATAGTTAGTGTTTCAGGAGTAGGACTAAGCTCTGCGGTTATAATGGTAATATAAATTTCACCTGTAACATTAGGTATACTAATATTGTTACCGCTAACAGCTGAACTACTTATATCAGTACCACCCATTACACAATAAATTTCAGTTATTTTATAGCCTTCTTTAGGGGTAACAGTAGTAGAATAACTAGAACCTGCTTTAACAGAAGTAATTGAGTTAGTACTTGTTGATTCTCCTAAAGTATAAGTTATATTGTAATAAGTGTCTGTAGTTCCTCCACCAGATTCAGTGTACACACATTTTAGTTTACAATTATTGTATGTTCCATTACTCCAGCTACTAACATTGAAAACGGCTTTGGAGCTGGTAAATGAAGTAGCGCTAGTATATGTACTACCCCCATCCTTGCTGATTAATATATCTGAAATATTAGTAGCATCGGTTGTAAAATTTACGGTCAATGTATCCCCTGTCGTACTGGGGTTACTTGACACAGTTATTGTTGCCATATAAACACCTCCATTAATCACAAGTAGTTACTATACACTCTTTACTAAGTATTATAGTATACCCATCTAAATTTTGAATTGACTCTTTTATTTGATTTAATCCCTCTTTTGTTGCATATGTATCACTAACTGTCATCTTGAACCCATCTAAAGACTGCTCTAATTTTGACTGTTTACTAGTTACATCATTTACATTGGTTTCTAATTTTCCTATTGTAGTTGTATGTTTATCCACAGTGTCTTTTGTACTATTATATTCATCCTTTAATTGTGTTACAGTTCCGTCCGTCTTAGTTATAGTTGTATTACTAATAAGACTGGATATTTGACCTTGAGCAACACTGATATTAGTTGTATTAGTAGTTACTTGTTCAATAACACTGCTTAAGTCTCCATCTACAGTAATATTCTTAATTGTATCAACTGTCTTTTTAAGCTGATTGAATGATACATCTAATGTCTGTTCAGTATCATCAAATTTTATATGACTCGCTTTTATGGTATTAGTATTATTATTTATACTACTAATAACACTACTTATATCCAATTTACTACCAGCGATATTAGCATTATCATTAACCATGGCATCTACTATTAATCCATTAGCTACTGCACCGGATTTAATACCTTTTTCATCTATTAATACACCTGTGCCAGTAGCATCAAATAAGCTGAATGTAAAATTACCTGTGGCATCTTTTCCTATTTGAATACGTACATTGCCTTTGTCATCTTTAAATTGTTGAAGATTGCCTTGCAATAACATACTTCCATCTTTTGATTGTATTTGCACATTATTTGTATTAAGAATACCTGTATTAATCTTATTGGCACTAACAGTATCAATCATTGCGTCCTTTATTAATGCATTAGCTATAGTTACTTTATCACTTGTTAATACTAAAGAGTGGATATTATCCATAGTTAAGTTTCCGCCTATTAACGTTTGTATCTGTGCTACTGTAGCTTTTAAGTTAGTGATAGTCGCATTAATAGCATCTAAATCTCCAACATTTAAATTATCAATTTTAGCATTAACTGCAGTAAAATTTTTAGTAGTAAGGTCTTTAAATTCACCATAATCAGCTTTTATCTTTTGAGCCTCTAATTCTATTACTTTTAGTTTTGGTACTTGTTCCCCATCTAATAATAAATTACCTTCATCGTCTACGTATAACCACGGTGCCTTTCCATCTTTTGTTAGTGTTTCCAATAATTCCTGTAAGTCTTGTGGAATTTTAGTATCGGGGTCAGTTTGTAATGCTTTTGTTTCGGGGTCACCACATAGGTCAGTTATAGTTTGTTTAGCAGTTTCCATGTTGTTAGTTGCGTCTTGTAGTTCTGCACTCATCTCCTCTGTCATTTCTTCTGTACTTAATGCTTGCATTAATACACCAACAATTCTATCCATAGCCTCATTATAATCTTCTCCGGCTTGTTGAATATCACCTATTTTGGGATCCTCACATTCTTCGTCTTCTATACCTTCAACTTGCACATCAATTCTATCTTGGTCATCTTCTACAGTGTCAGGTACTTCATAATACGTATCATCTTCTGTAGTATCGTCAGAAGCAGCTACAGTAGCTACTTCTGGTTCCTCTGCAAATTCTTCCATATCCTCATCTAGTGTTGGCCATATAATTATCTCACCGTCATCATCATATACGGGTCTGTCTACACGCTCTTGTCCATCACCTATCATATATTCACCTCCTATCCTATCATAAATCTGCCTACAAATAATATATTTTTACTCGCAAGGTTTTTTACTTTCACTTTCCTAAATACGCCACTTGATAATCCATTAGTACATTCAAGTGCCACATAATCTCCAGCTTTATCTTTTTCTATTACTATGGCAGTATGTGATATCGCCATGAATTCACCATTATTTTTACTGTCAGCGTCCATGAATATTATATCTCCAATTGCTAGATTCTTAAATGTTTCTAAATCTGCTACATCTACTACCCAGTTTTTCTGTACAAAATATTTTCCTATATTAGCTTCATTTCTAGTACTTGGTATAGCCCAGCTAACACTATTATTTCTATTATTATCAGTCTTTTTCTCGTTACCAAAAGGAGATTTTTCATAAGTCCAACCTGTTAATACGTAGTTAAGAAAACAGCTATCATCTATTTGATATTTATTGTTGACCTTCCATTTACTAATGTTTTCGGATGGATTCTTGAAATCTGCGGGAGTTGTACTATTATAACTGAACTTACTATTATTTTTATAATAACTATCAGCTATTTTAACTAGGTCTGAGGAATATTTAAAAAGAGGCTGTGCATAATTACTACCTTTTTCCTTAGCTCCAACACTTCCAAGGTATGCTTTATCACTAATTGTAGTATCAGGATTATAGTATACGGATACAATGTAAGTAGTATTTACTTTTGGTATTAATACACCATTCTTACAGTCAACACCTTCCAAATATACCGTGTCAGGTTGTATTAGCTTAAATCCTTTGGCAGTAGTAAATATAATACGAGCATAGTAACTATCATTATAATTAGTGGATGAAGTTGCTGGCACTCTAAATTGTAGTTTTGTCATTGGTTTATTATAAGTATAAACACGCTGGCTATCCAACATTTTATTACTAGTTACGCTATTACTTTCCCAATCTGCTCCCTCACCAAAGTATAATATCTTTTTCTTATACTCTTTATAATAAGTCTGAGTAGATGTTTTATCCTTCATTCTATAGCCGTCAGTAGTTAAACTGCTAAGCCAGTAATATTTATCAGTGGCGTCACACATATCCTTTGGTTTTCTTAGAAATATTACGTATCTTGTTTTATTGCAGTAGTCTAACATCATATTATTAAGTGAGTCTATTGCCTCGTTCATTTGTTGGTAATTACCTGATTGTGAACTTCTTAAACGAGCTTCTTCACATACAAATATAGGCTTTTTAGGGTATTTTTTTAGTAAGGCTTTTATAAGGGACTTATAATCTTCCACAACATTATCCACATTATCTCCAAGTGCAGGAACCCCAAACGCCAACATTACGTGACTTACAGTTTTAGGGTATGGAGTTTTGTCTGTAACTCCATTTACTGTAATATTAGTAATAAGTTTTCCACCTTCTACAAAGTCTTTAGGAGCTGCACTGTTAAGTCCTTTAAATGTAACTTCATAAGTTAGCCCGTCATCATCATCTACAATGTCTTTTGGGGGTGTTGGCTTAGTAGCTGATTGGTTTTTAACTTTGGCTTCCCTGTCCGCCCTTGCCAGGTCCCAAGGTCTAAGTATTATCCCGTGTGTGTACCAATGTGTCATACTACCTCTTGAACTATATGTTATACTCATGTCTTCATATCTTATAGCTCTAGGCCATTTATAAGGTGCACTAGCATGAGCTATCATACGTTTACCATTTACTTTTCCGCAATATACTACTACGTGATGTGTCCCACCACTAGCATATTTAGAGGAACCTCCAGACTTTGATGCCCAACTAACGGTTACACTTGATGGAACTGTGGCATTACTTAACATTATTAAATCCCCAGGTAGTAATTCATTAATTGTTGTACTTGTTAGTTTCTTTAATGTATAGCCACTGTATTTACAAGCACTTTTAACTAAAGTCCCATATGAACAGTTGGCTCCACCATATTTAGCAGTTACACTTCTAAGACCTGCATATAAATAAGCACATGAACTAAGAGAAGAACACACATAACAGTATGGATTTTTAATACCATTTATAGTTCCACTTACTCTATGTCTTTTACTATCATCATAAATACAAGCTCCAGCATAATATGTAGCTTTTTTATACTTTTGATGTAATTCTGCTATCTCTTTAGCTTTATTTACTATTTTCTTTCTTACATTTTCTGCAACGCCTTTTTTAGTAGTAGTGTTATCACTTATGCTCCATGTAGGTGCATTTTTAACACTTGCTGCTCTAGTCATTGAAGACTCTGTAGATACAGCAGTAGCTTCGGCACTCTTATTTGATGTGCCCGGTTTTATTGCTCCATAGCCTCTTTTCTTACCTTTACTATCAATACAGTATGGCAATTGACCGTCTACTACCTTATACCATCTAAGATACCACTCTATATTAGTAGGTGTACCCCATCCGGTTACTTGTTTATATTTCTTTCTATAATTTTTCCAAGGTGCTTGCATTGTGTCTATTACTTCCCAGTATTTCTTTTTAACTGCTGCGGATTGTTTGTATAGTAAGGCACTTTTTCCATTATTAGTTACAACTATATTAAGTTTGTATCTATCCTTTATGTAGTGCATAACCACCCATTGGAATCCACCTATACCAAAGTTATAACCACACAAAGCAGCAAATATATTAAAATGGTAGTCTTCAAGTCTAGCTCTCATTTCGTTACAACCAACCATTATTTGATTACATATAGCTTTATCCACGGTTACACCGTTTATTCTTTTAGTGCCACAAGATTTAGGTTTCATATTAGAATAACTTGGTGTAAAGTATTCAACTTTGCCATCTAAATATTTAATTTTCATTTTCTTATTAAAATAAGTACCTCTCTCACATTGCATAAGTCCGTACGCACCCGCTGGGTCTTTTGTAGCATCGTATGGGTCGGCACTAGATTCTGCATATATCATTGCGTAAACTAGTTGTGGGTCAAGTCCAAATTTCTTACTATAATACTCAACTGGGGCATATATTTTCCAGTGGTTGGATTTGCTACGCATATTTCTAACATCACTATATTTATCACTCCACTTACCAAGTCCAAAGCCGGCATAATAATCTACGGCTGCTTTGTATTGTTTTGCAGTTTTACTGCTATCTTCTTTTTTATCAGGTTGTGGTTGAGTAGTAGGTGTTTTACCTTTTATTTCTCCACATTTGTATTTTATACAGTCATGAATTCTACTATCTCCTATCCATAATCCATTGTCTATTTTCTTTATATTTATTGCTCTATAATCTTCTGTGTCCTCACTTATTTTACTTGTATCATCTCCAGGTTTTACTGGGTCAGGTACTACTTTATCTGTATATTGTTTAATAAGTTTATCAATTAATTTTTTATCCACTCCTAATTGATTTAGATAATTTCTAATAGCAAGTAAATCACTAGCGGTTAATTTACCATGTTTCTTTATAATGTCTACAACATCATTAACTATGTCATCTTTATTTAAAGATTTCATTTTGCTACGTATTTCCTTGTAGTTACCTAGTGTTACACTGTTCTTAGTTCTATCTGTAAAACTAATTTCAAACTTTGTAATACGTGCCTCTAATTGAATTGGTGGGTTGAATTTTCTACTCACAACATAGTTAGTATCACCAACATCAATTTCCTCATAATCTCGTTCAGTCATGTACACTGGTATCTCATAACTAAATTTAGTTTTATTCAGTTCTTTTAGTTTTGCATATCCCTCATGTATTAATGTGTATATATCATCGGCATCACTTTTATATTTCATCAATACATATTTTCCACCATTATTAAGCATCTCATGTGCCTGCTCATCGAATATATAGTTTTGTCCAAGAGGTTTGTCTGTTGGATCGCCTTGTTCTTTTTCCCATTTGACATCACTAATAGTAAGACCATTCTTTCCTACTGGTATAATACCACTGCAGAAGTTTGTAATATCTCCAGTACGTTTCATACCATAACTATTTCTATCACTCTCAAATCGTTTGTATCTCTTAGTACCACGTTCACCACTTGCAAAACAATCTACATAGAAGTTAAACTTACCACGTTTTATATCCACTGGAACTGTTCTAAATTGCCACTCACATTCATACAATATTGAAGTGGCATTCTGTATAACTGAATATACACTAGTAACCTCTGTAGCCTCTACCCTAAAGGCTTCTTCGTCTAATGAAGGGCTTACATACCCTACCTTGTAATTAGTATCCATTAATATTGTTTCTAGTAGTTTTGTGGCATTCCCATCAGCCACAAATTTATCCACATAACTATTGTATAATTCAATTCCTATAAACTCTGCATAAACTGTAATAACTACATCGTCTATGTGCTCAATACTAGTAGTTTTCTTTATCTGCATAAGTTTAAAGTTATCTTGCCAATAAAATCCAATATAATTACCCTCTAAAAATATTGGTTGGTCTTGATAATTTACTTTAAAGGAGGCAGTATAAGTTTCTGCCCCTGTTAAAAGTTCACTGGTATATGTATCATCGTATACTTTTATACTAATTGTGTTTATGGTATTTATAATTTTTATCAGTTTTTTCGTGTTGTCTAAAATATATAAGTTTTTATTCATACATATACCTCCTATTCACTCGTTAAATCTAAATCTTGTGACGGTGTACTTCTGTCTTCATCAACTACACCTAACCATTTTTCTCTTATTAATACTCCTAAACTTGCTGATGTATCATCACTAAATACTTGTAATGTTGTTTCTCCTTCATCCACCGTGAAGTATGAACTACCAATGTCCACTAAATCATTCCTTAATTCATTGTTTAAATAGCAATCACCATTCTCAAAATCTAAGTCTAATTTATCACCACTCTCAAAGTATTTTACATTAACTTGCTCCTCACCTTCCGGGTTAAGCTCGTATACTCTTATATCACTAATACCTACTCCACAAGCATTCTCTAACTTATCTGCCATAGTTCCTATATATATTGCTAAGTAACTTAATGGGGCAGTAGAATACTCGCTACTGCGTTTGTTATTAGCTGATACAGATTGAGTAAATTTTCCATCATCATTCTTTTGTACTTGTGCACTATATACGTAGTTTTTACCAGTTTTCTTTCTAGTTAATGTGAAATATGCGTTGGCATCATTCCAGCTACCATGTTTACCACTCATGTAGTGGTTAGTAACAATCTTACCAGAATTATCAACTGTCTGGTCGGTCTTTTCTTTTGGTTTATCATTACTTGTGATTAATATAGATTTTTTACTCACGCTCACCTCGGCTTGATTATATTCAAAGTAAGGATTAATATCACCTAAATATAATCTAAATATTTGAGTACCATTGACATCGAATCCATATACCTCGGCTATTCCTGTCTTATGGTCTGCATATGCAGGGTCGTCACTGTAATCAACACTATTATCCAATGCTGCTGCCCCTTTAAGGTAATCTATATTTATATAACCAGTATGTTTTTTACCGTTCTTATCCTTCCAAGGTTTGTATATTCTATAGTATGTTATTGTCTGGGATGCACTATTAGAATCCTTTGGTTTATATGTATATGCTCTTTGTATTATTCTCAATTTTGTTCCATATGGTATAGTACATTCTACCTTACTGCCTGGGTTAGGTTTTGTATATACTGCACAACTACCTCCTGTTAATGTTTTACTTGGAGTTAACCACATATTCGCCACGGTGAATTCCTTTACAGTACTTTTAGAATTGTCCTTTACTTGTTTCTTTATATATTTTGCAGATACATAATAGGTCTTAGTTTTATATTTTATCTTTGCCCAACCATTTTGAATTGTTACATCTGTTAATTTTGTACCTTTAGGTATAATCCCTTGAGATTTTCCTTTTGTGCTAGGTTGGGTTCTGTAGTTAACACCATTGGCAGTTACTTCATAATAAGTAACTTTGCCACCCTCAATTACAGTTTCTTTGACCTTCTCTTGCTCACTTAAAACATTGTTAGGGTCCCCATTCTTACCACTTGACCTACATTGCATTCTCACCATTACTTTAAAATCATCAAGATTTTTACTTAGTGCAATACGTGCACACGCTCCTTTTATTTTCTCTGTGCTACTGCCTAATTCACTAAGTATAAAACTATTACCGCTAGAAGAAATTGTAAATGATCCGCCTGTACCACGACCAGAATTAATATTAGCACCGCTTTGAATTAATGTGCCTACACTTTCACATGGGTTGTGCAATATAAGAGTTTGCTCCTTCTTTGTAGTGCTAAGTTGTAGTTGTGGGTAATCTCCTACTAATATTTTTTCTCCAGTTTTATTATTTTGTAATTGTGCAAAATGTGCGTCTGCACCAAATCCTATACTTACATATGGTAGTGTTGCTAATTCACCATTGTTTTCCACTACAACTGTCTGTTGGTTATCTTCTGCATTGTATGCCTGCACATTGTCACTATAGCTATATGGTGTGTGGCATATAAGTTCAATGTCAGCATAACCACTCATACTATTCTTTTTCTTTACCTTTAATGCACCTTTTAACATACCATAAATTGTAATATTCTCACAAAATTTTATTGGCACTTCCTGTTTGGTACTTAGTATATCGTGTAAACATTGTACACGAGTTCTATATTCCTCCTCACTAGCTCCTATTACTGCAAGGGATATAGGAATAGTTACAGGATCATATTTTGCCCCGTCAAATATTTCTCCATCCCTGCTGCTAACATTTATGGTATCGATAGATTTTTCCGGTATGTAAGGTTTTTCTATACTAGTTACTATTGCTAAATCATTTATTTGCGAACCATTAAAATTAAAATAATTATACATAATCCTTATCACCTCTAAATCTATCTTGTTGGTTTTGTAAGTAATCATTTGTGTCTTGTACTGATTTAGCCACCTTTTGCCCTACCACTACTTTGTCCATTATAATTGGAGTGTTAGTATCTTGTAATGCTTTTCTATATTGTTTACCCATCTCTTTATAATCAAATTCTTGTTTACTATCTTGTATTGCTTGTGCCATACTTTTTATTGCATATAATAAACTACTATCTGTGTTGTTTTCACTATTTATATTAATACCGGCAGTACTCATATTAACTTGACCTAGAAATTTATTTGTATCTATCGCAGTTACCAAGCTGCTAGCATAATCTTTAATTGCCTTTATAGTTTTTCCTGCATTTGCTTCGATACCAACAGTCACGCCTTTAGGAATCATTTTACCTATTTCATCTCTAAATATTCTTGAAGGTGAGTGTATTCCTAAAGCTCCTTTTGCTGCATTTAAGGCTCTACTTGCTATATTTTGCATTGTACTAAATAAGCTGCCGGCAGCGCTTGTAATACCACTTATAATACCATGTATGATATTACTTCCTATACTTACCATTCTGCTAGGTAAACTGCTAATACCATTTATAATATTGTTTTTAAATGTCTGTGCCGCTTGTGTTCCCTTTTGTGCAAATTGTGTTGCAAAAGATATTACCCTTGCAATCGTTGATACTAGGAAAGACCATACACGTCCAGGTAATTGTCTTATAAATGTACTTACATTATTTAGGAATCTACTACCGGCTTGTTGTGCTCTACTTGCCATTTGGGATGCCCAACTACCAACACGACTAATAGTATTTACTAACCAAGTCCATACTTTACCCGGTAATTGTTGGATAAATGTAATAGCATTTTGTACGAATTTACTACCAGCTTCATATGCCTTTTGTGCCATTTGTCCTACCCAAAGTACGGCATAAGCTACTGCATAACATAACCAGAACCATATTTTTTCAGGTAATTGGCTAAACCAATCTCCTATATTACTTATCATTTGTGGAACAGTTTGTGTAAAGAAGTTTTGTAATCCTTGTATGGCATTACTTGCTGTAGTTTTTATATTTTCCCAAAGGTTAATCCAAAATTCTTTAAATCCGTCAATATTATTCCATGCCCAAATAAAACCAGCTACAAGTGCAGCAATTGCAGCTACAACTAATATAATAGGGTTAGCCATTAATACTCCCCATAAGGAACTTAGTGCTGGAATTACAGTGTCTGTTATCACTGGAACAATTGTATCTAATAGAATGGATTTAAAAATTAAGAAGGTTGTTCTTACTGTATTAAATGCAGTTTTTAATATTCCTATCGCCTGCTTCATTTTTATAAATCCCTGGATAGCTTTACCCACAACTAATAAAATTGGACCGACGGCAGCCACTAGTAGAGCGAATGTTACTATTATTTGTTTAACGGGGCCAGGTAAACTTTTTAACCAACGTACTAATACTGTAAGTCCATTAACTATCTTTGTTAATACTCCCGTAGTATCTCCTAAATCATACTGTAAGCCTTCCCAGGCACTACTTAATTGCTTTAATGCCCCACTTAATGTACTGCTTAATGTGTTAGCCATGTCTTCGGCAGTTCCATCACTATTTTCAAGTGACTTAGTAAAGTCCTCAATATTGTCTGCACCGGTATTACATAATATACCCATACCTTTAATACTATCCGCAGTAAATGTTGTCATAAGTGCAGCAGTTTTTTGTGCGTCTCCCATACCTTCTGTTGCCTTATCTACATCACGTATTATGTCGGTCATACTTCTAAAATTACCATTGGCGTCCTGTACTTTAACGGACGTATTTCCTATTTGTATTGCACCATTTTTCATCTTTTGAGTCATATCTCTTATAATTGCATTTAAGGCTGTACCACCTTCACTACCTTTAAGACCAGCGTCTGCAAATCTACCTAATATTGCAGTAGTTTCTTCCAAACTCATACCGGCATTGTGTGCATTAACTGCACAGTTCTTAAACGCTTCACCTAGCATTTCAGTTGTTGTGTTTGAGTTAGCTTGTGCATAGGATAGTACGTCCGCCATACGCCCCGCTTGGTCAGCTTCTAACCCAAATGCTGTTAAGTAATCCATTTGTTATTAACGTGGAGCTTTTTATCTATTAATAGTAGGTCAATT
>OMEK01000529.1_pt1 | contig 12518 bp, 11 predicted proteins | sample 1645351 | NCBI WGS metagenome assembly OMEK01 (sample SAMEA103958146, study PRJEB25191) | human gut metagenome
ATATATAATACTATTTAATCATATTATAATTTACCTCCCCTATTATTAACAAAAAATAAAATAGAGTAGTTTAACACTAAAATAAAACGATATATTGGGTATCTATTATATTGATTTTTTACAACCATTAATATAATAATAATGAAAGGAGAGTTGATTTTATGTATGGTTATGGATACCCTCAATATGGATATGGAGACGGAAGTGGCAGCAATTGGATATGGATTATAATTGTAGTATTAATAATATTCTTTGTATTATTCTGGAACAACGGAAACAATTGCGGTTGCAACAACCACAAATGCTGTAATTAATTAATTGTGACGCATTATAGTATATGTGTCCCTTTTTCTATATCTCCCCTAGCCTGTTAATTATAATAACTATATCGCATTTAACAGAAGTTCTATTTTATTACAGAAACTTCTGTTTTTTTTAATTATATTTTCTTTCATTTTTCGTACTCAACATTTATATAACTATCTAAAAAACTACATAATAAAAAAAGAGTTAAAAGAAAATCAGGCTGCAAGCGAAATTAACTTTTATAACTCGATTAAAACCCAAGCAAAAGAGTTTTCTCTCTTGCACTCTAATTATATCACTCAATTTACTTAGTTGTCAAGTAATTATTAAAATTAGATGTAGTAAACTAGATATGGGAATAATTATTAATCAGTGTTTGTATCAAGTCTTTCTTTATATTTTTTTAGTTCTTCGATTGTTTCAACAATTTTTGATTTATCCTCATTTTTGTATATTTCATATACGTGTTGTGGATATACGTATTTTTCAAGTTTTTCTTCCAAAGAAAAAGAACTATTTTCTAGTCCTCTGCTATTTTGTCTATCATGTCTATTACTTTGCCTTTTGGAATATGCATTTCTCTGATTGATATCAAATAATTCATCATTTTTTGAAGTTGCATTGGTGTTTTCAACCACCCTAATGCCCAATTGATTGTTTGTTTGTCTGCTCCCTGGTGCTTCATTTCTTGAATCACTTGATTTTGAATATTTAACATTACTATCAACTCCTGAATCTTTGGATTTAATAATCTTAAATTCCCCACTTGATTTATAATAAATTTCATAATCCTTATATTTTCCAGAATTATAATCATATATATTTTCAATTATATTTTTACCAGGTTTAACTGATTGGTCACTATTTATTATAGATGCGAGATTTGCGAATTCGAGATTATTCAGAATCTCCTGTTTAATGTTATTATACTCATTTTCATCAAATGATGCAATATTTTCTATATAGTAATTAGTTTTACCATTTAAATTATTATTTTGTGTTCTATAAGCATTTTCCCATTTATTCTTTAAATCACGAATAAATAATGCTTCATTAGAATTACCAGTTATCTTGTTTGCTAATTCTGCTATTTTATTATAGATTCTTCTAAATATATTAGGTTTTGTTGTTGATAAATTCATAATAAATTCTTGATTACCGAATAATTGACCGCAAACATCAGCAAATACTTCTTCACTTGTTAAATCTTTACCATATAATTGTTCTAATGATTTAAGTGCTTGATTAAATTCTTTATTTTTACTTGCATAATCATTAACTCAAATCTATCTCTATTACTATCAATCCATTCTTTTGTTTTGTTTTGTAACATTTTTTCATATGCTTCAGATAATTCTGATTGTGCATAATATACCATTCCTTCTGGTGTTAATCTATTTAGGATATTAAATGCTTGTACTGTTTGACCTACTTTAGTTCCTATTTCTCGAAGTTTTTTTGCTACTTCTACCATAGATCTATTTAATTCATTTTTAGTATTTGTATCTGTTTCTTTTGCTATACTATCTTGATATTGCTTTAACAATATCCATCCTTCTGCAACATCTACACTTGTTGCATTTTCACTTTCTTTTCTTAACCAATTTTCTGTTTCACTTTTGCCACCTTTGTTTAGTCTTTCAAATGCTTTTTCTAAACTTTCTTGGTTTGTTACTTTTTCATAGAATCTAACATCATCACTTGATAGTATTGTATCTTTGCTACTTTCACTTAACATATTTGTCTTATTTCTAATATTTGATGCAAATTTACTTTCACCATCTCCTGTCGATACTTTTACTTTAGGTAGTATTGGTGTGGTGTTTGAATCTTGTTTGGTTATCTTAGAAATTTCTAAAGGATTCATTACTTTCTTTGTTTGTGTTTTTGTATTATTATTTTCGGTTTGTTTTGTAGCATTAGATTTCATATCACTAAACATTGTTCTAGTTCCTGTTGCTTTGTAGTTTTTTTCTAAATGTTCTTGCCACCTATTATTGTTTTGTGAATATCTTATATCTTCATTAGAAGTAGGATTGGTATTGTCTACGTTTTTAATTTGGTTAGGATTAAAGACAACTATTTCATCTGTATATGAAGCTGTATCTCCTTGAAAAATACCATCGTATCCTTGTTCTTGTAACAACTCACTGAATGTTTTTATAGGTTCTTGATTATTTAATTTTCTTATTTGAGCTTCTGATGTTATATTTTGTAATACTTCATTACTAGAAATATATCCAAAAACATCTCGCATTTCTTTATTTAAGGTATCTCCTAGGACTTCATTAGCAGTATAACTATCTATTGTTGAAACAAAATTTATTTTCCCATTTACTTCAGTTCTAAATTGTTTATATCCATCTGCTGTTCTGCCTGCTTCTTCCACTTTGATATTGTCTATTATTTTCGTTACTTCTCTAGCAACGTCTTCATAAGTGTTTCCATAATTTAACTTGATATTTCCCCATTCTGGATTCATATCTACTAAGTTTTTAATTTCCAAATAAGGATTAGAATTTTCACCTCTTAAGGAAACCCCTTTATATTTTTGTAAATTTTTAATATTATAAGGATTTGTAACATTTAAGTATGTCGCCATATTCTTACCACCATAGTAGCTTGCTTCTCCACTATGGGTAGCAAAATAGAACCCATCCCCTAAAAAACCTAAATCTCCACTTGTACTACCAATATAACTTCTATCAAACACAGTAAATTCTTCATTTGTTCCATGATAAACCTCTAATAATCTACCCTTTTCATCTCTTACCTTACTATCTTTAAAATACTCTTGTTGTTCTTTTGTTAGTTTTCTTCCTTGATTATCATAAGAAAAAGAACTATTGTCTAGTCCTTCTTCGATTTGAATTGATTTTTGTCTGGAGTTGGTATTATTTCCCCATCTTCCATTATTATAAAGTATTCCCTTTTTCGTAGATTTTTGAGTTTGGATATCACCTTTTTTATTAATTTCAGCACGATTATATTCTCCTTCGATACCTTTATTATAAATCTCATTATACAATTTTGCAACTTCTTTATTTTGCATTGCTTTTATAGCTGTTCTTGAATTTGGTTCATTATGCATCTTTTTTAACAAAGGATGAACAGGATTTGATTTAGAAATTTCTGGAGCATTCGCTTTTATTTCTGCATAATCCATATTACTTCTTGTTTCTACTTCACTTGATTGAATTTCGCCTAAACTAGTATAATAACGAATTAAATTTTTACCAACATCACCTTTTTCTAATTTCTCTATTGATTGAATACGATGTTGCATTTCGTGTAGTAATATATTTCTAATTGTTTTATTTTTATCTAAAAAATCATTATTTAATTCTAAGGTTTTAGTCAATTGGTCATATTGCCCACCATATATTTCACCTGTTTTAGATGGTTTAATATTTATGGTTTTTATTTTCATATTTTTCAATTCTGGATATGCTTCAAATAATTTATCATGAGAAAAAATTTCTGACAATCTATATTTTTTATTTGGTTCTAATTGTTTAGTAAAATTTGCATCTTTATCAGTAATTTCAAAAAGCCATTTCCCGTTTGGGTCTTGAAACCACAATGTTCTTTGTCTAATACTCTCATTATCTAATCCTTGTTGTTTAAGTTGTTTAGCTTTTGATAATCTGTTTACTACATTTATATTATTTTTATTTGTTTGTAATGCATTATTTAAACCTTTTTCGCTCATAAATGAATAATTTGTTCCATCTAAATTATTGTTTTGTGTTCTATAAGCATTTTCCCATTTATTCTTTAAATCACGAATAAATAATGCTTCATTAGAATTACCAGTTATCTTGTTTGCTAATTCTGCTATTTTATTATAGATTCTTCTAAATATATTAGGTTTTGTTGTTGATAAATTCATAATAAATTCTTGATTACCGAATAATTGACCGCAAACATCAGCAAATACTTCTTCACTTGTTAAATCTTTACCATATAATTGTTCTAATGATTTAAGTGCTTGATTAAATTCTTTATTTTTACTTGCATAATCATTAACTCAAATCTATCTCTATTACTATCAATCCATTCTTTTGTTTTGTTTTGTAACATTTTTTCATATGCTTCAGATAATTCTGATTGTGCATAATATACCATTCCTTCTGGTGTTAATCTATTTAGGATATTAAATGCTTGTACTGTTTGACCTACTTTAGTTCCTATTTCTCGAAGTTTTTTTGCTACTTCTACCATAGATCTATTTAATTCATTTTTAGTATTTGTATCTGTTTCTTTTGCTATACTATCTTGATATTGCTTTAACAATATCCATCCTTCTGCAACATCTACACTTGTTGCATTTTCACTTTCTTTTCTTAACCAATTTTCTGTTTCACTTTTGCCACCTTTGTTTAGTCTTTCAAATGCTTTTTCTAAACTTTCTTGGTTTGTTACTTTTTCATAGAATCTAACATCATCACTTGATAGTATTGTATCTTTGCTACTTTCACTTAACATATTTGTCTTATTTTTAATATTCAATGCAAATTTACTCTCACCACTCCCTGTACTAACATTCACTTTCTTTAGTATAGGTGTAGTGTTTGCATCTATTTTTTTTAATTTAGATATTTCTAAAGGATTAATTATTTTCAATTTTAGATGCATTTATTGTATTTTTATTACTATTTTGCATATTATTAGTAATAGATATATACTAGATTTGACATTTTCGTTAGATTATGGTATATTATTGCCATAAGAAAGAGGTGTCAATGAAGATTTACTTCTAGGCATCTCTTTTTTATTTTATTTAATAAGCCATTGCTATTATCAGGTATAACTTCAACAACAAACGTTGTATTGTTGTTATATCTTTTTATATACCCAATCGTTTCTCCCATCTTATGTTAAGCTCCTTTTAATATACGTTTTAATACCAATTAAGATGACATAGAGAGTTAAAATAAAGGTTTTATCATTGATATTACCCTAAATACTTACTCTAGTAAGAATAGCTGCTTAGGCAGTTTTTATTATGTATTCATGTATAAAGATAATTAAACTACTTAATTAAATTATACCAATATATCAAATAATTAGCAAGTAAATATTAAAACAAATTATCGTATAGTTAATTTCAGAAATTATAAATCATTAAAATAATATAACAGTTGAAAGAAAAACAAAGGAAAAACACCATTCAACATTGATATGATGCTTTTCTTTTTATATTTAAAAACAAATTAATTATTTATTCTTAATAACCTTATTTTTAATCTCATCCTTTAGTAAATCAATAAATTCCAAAGTAGATATATTTATAGTTTCAGTAGAACCAAATTCACGATAACTTACGCTATTGCTATCTTTCTCTTTATCACCAATAATTAAAGTATAAGGTATCTTTTTAGTTTGTGATTCGCGCATTTTATAAGAAAGTTTTTCGTCTCTATCATCCAACTGAACTCTAAAATTATATGTTAATAATTTTTCTTTTAATTCTTTAGCATATTCTAAATGATATTCATTATTAACCGGTATAATGTTAATTTGAACAGGAGATAACCAAAGAGGAAAAGCCCCAGCAAAATGTTCGGTAATAACACCAATAAATCTTTCAAATGAGCCAAACAAAGCCCTATGAACCATAATTGGTCTTTGTTTACTACCATCTCTATCAACATAAGTTAAATCAAAACGTTCAGGTAGATTCATATCCAACTGAATAGTTCCGCATTGCCAAATTCTACCAATAGCATCTTTTAATTTAAAATCTAACTTTGGACCATAAAAAGCCCCATCTCCAGGATTTATTTTATAACTGAATCCAGCAAGTTCACAAGCTTCCGCTAAAGCTTTTTCTGAATTATCCCAAACACTTATATCGCCAATATATTTTTCTTCAGGTCTAGTAGAAAGTTCTATTGTAAAATCTAAATTAAAAATATCATAAAATCTTTTATAAAGTAAAATTATATTTGCAATTTCTTCTTTGATTTGTTCTTTGGTCATAAATATATGTGCATCATCTTGAGTAAAAGTTCTAACCCTAAATAAACCAGATAAAGCTCCACTAGCTTCATGTCTATGCACCAATCCAAGCTCTCCTACTCTCAATGGTAAATCTTTATAAGAATGAATTTTATTTTTATATACGAGCATTCCTCCAGGGCAGTTCATAGGTTTAATTGCAAACTCATTATCATCAATAACCGATGTATACATATTTTCTCGATAATTATACCAATGTCCAGAAATTTCCCATAACTCTTTATTTAACATAATTGGGGTTTGAACAAACTGATAACCAGCTTTAGTATGTTCATCATACCAAAAGTTTTTAAGTTCATTAAATATAATCATCCCATTAGGTAGCCAAAAAGGGAAACCAGGACCATATTCAGATATCATAAAAAGTTCTAACTCCCTACCTATCTTACGGTGATCCCTTTTCTTTGCTTCTTCTAACATATTTAAATAATCATTTAAATCTTCTTCTGTTTCAAAACAAATACCATAAATTCTTTGCAACATTTTATTTTTGGAATCACCCTTCCAATAAGCTCCACTAACTTTTAATAATTTAAAATATTTTAATAGTTTTACATTATCAACGTGAGGTCCTCTACAAAGATCAGTAAAATCTCCTTGTGTATAGCAAGATATAACTGTATCATTTTCATCCATACGACTTATTAAATCTATTTTATATGGATCATCCTTAAATTGTTCTAGTGCTTCTTCTTTTGAAATTTCGTATCTTATAATTTTCTTCCCGTCTTTAGCACATTTTTTCATTTCTTTTTCTATTTTAGGCAAATCTTCTTCTTTAATTACTTCATCACCTAAATCAATATCGTAATAAAAGCCATCTTCTATTACTGGACCTACCCAAAATTTTGCATTAGGATATAGATGTTTAACAGCTTGTGCAAGCAAATGAGCACAACTATGATTTAATGTATTTAAACTATTATTTTCCTTTATATTAATCATTTTATTTCCTTCTTTCTTTTCTTTTTATTTTATTTTGTTCTAAATCTCTATAATAATCTTTAAACAAACTTCTTTCCTTTTGATGAGTCATGATTCTAGACAGAATAATTTTATCGATCATCTCAGTAGCACCCAAATTATAATTTTTAATTTCATCCTTTAAAGAACATAATTTTTGAATATTTAAATCACTAATATCAACATACCATATGTGTTTCTTATTATCCCAAAAATATATATATTCCATAAATCCACCCACCTTTATTTATAACAAAAAAACACTCCATAAGGAGTGCTTAATGCACGGTACCATCCCACCATTTACTTAATTACTGATAACGGCTACTAGCCGGGTATCTTTTTCAAGACCAACTCCAAGGTAGTAAACATATAACGTTAATATTAGTTTTCACCATCCACTAACTCTCTAAAATTAAAAATTATATATTCATATCCTTATCTATGTTTTTATATTAAAAAGCCACCAAAGGCTTAAATAATCAATTGGTGACCCGTACGGGATTTGAACCCATGTATGCATGCGTGAAAGGCATGTGTGTTTAACCACTTCACCAACGGGCCATATAAATATAATATTATACAAAATGGTGGGCCTGAATGGACTTGAACCATCGACCTCACGCTTATCAGGCGTGCGCTCTAACCACCTGAGCTACAAGCCCATTTCGCACTTGCTTTATAATTATAACATAAAGAATATAATGAGGCAAGACTTTTTTTAAATATTTATTAATTTTTTTGTTTAATAATATTTAAAATAAACTACATAATAATATATAAATAAAACTTCTAATTATTCCACCATTTAAAAGTTAAAATAAACAAAAATATTTGGTGACCCCTTAGGGGCTCGAACCCTAGACCCACTGATTAAGAGTCAGTTGCTCTACCAACTGAGCTAAGGAGTCACAAATCAAATACAATAAAGATTATAGCACACATCATCTCTTTTTGTAAATACTTTTCTTAAAATTATTTTATAAAAAAATATTATCAAAATACCTGATAATATTTCAAATTATAATTATATTTTTCTAGCTTGAATTTCCGCAATTTTATCGAATACTTCACCAGCATTTTTTTCAGTAATCTCACTATAACCAAGTTCTTTAAGTGCCTGTATCTTTGCAGAATTAAGTTCTTGCGTCCTACTTGTTTTTTCTTCTTTTTTTTGTTCAATTTTTGCTTCCCATCTCTTATGGGACTCCATTAACTTACTGCGAGAAGCTCCCCCAGTATTATATAAAGTCATAGCAGAAAACATTATACTTTCAAAAATAAACTGATTTTCTTCTTCAAAATCATATACCGTTGGTTTCACAAATCCAGCCGATTTAGCCACATAAGCTAAAATATATTTAAGCTCTTTAGTATTCATAAGTGATTGAATAAAATGATAAATATAAGTAATCGTAGTAAGAGAATTCTTAGTTTTATCTTCATTAAGCATTTCTTTTAAAATAAATATAATATCACTAAGTACTTCTTGTTCTTCTTTTTTATAACCTTCTAAACTAATAATATAATTATCTTTCTTAGTATTAGTTTTTTTAGAAACATATAATTTATTTTCTAATTTTTCAATATAATTATCATCTATCTCAATATTATTTAATTCATTTACATCTTCAACTTCTAATAAATTAAATAGCAAATTTTTCTTATCTTTCGGCCATTTATCTAAACTATCACAATCCAAATAATTATAAACCATCTGTCTAGAAACGCCCAAATATTTAGCTAAATTAACCTTAGAAATATTGGTTTTTTTTAATATCTGGTTTACCTTTTCAATAGTCTTCATGTTCTACCCTCCTATTAACATTTTACTAGTTTTCATATAATATGTCAAGTAAAAACCTATAAATACCAAAGCTTCTTATCGTCTTTAAAAACCGTTTCAATAATACCTCCTAAAATACATTCATCGTTATTATACACCACGCAAATCTGCCCAGGAGTAACAGCTTTAGTCAACTCATAAGAAATCTCTACGGTTTTATCATCTAGATATTCTATATGACAATTAATATCCTTTTGGCGATACCTAAATTTACAATTACCATCTTTAACTTTACTATCGCTAAGTAAATTAACATCTTCTAAAATAGCTTTATTAGAATACAAATATTTACTATCGCCATAAGCTACATATAAAATATTTTTATTCAAATCTTTACCCACAACATATAACTTATCACTATTACCACCTATATTTAATCCTCTTCTTTGACCGATCGTATAATACATAAGTCCTATATGTTTACCAAGCACTTCATTATTATCAATATTAACAATATCCCCTTCTTTATTTGGCAAATAGTTTTTCAAAAAATTAGTAAAATTTCTCTCTCCAATAAAACAAATTCCTGTAGAATCTTTCTTATCAGCAGTCACTAAACCATATTCAGAAGCTATTTTTCTCACCGTCTCCTTATTGATATTACCAAGAGGGAATAAAACATTATCAAATTGTTCTTTTTTTACCATTGACAAAAAATAACTTTGATCCTTATTTAAATCTAAAGCTTTATATAACTTACCATCGATTAATTTAGCATAATGACCAGTAGCAATATAATCTGCCCCTAATTTTTTAGCCTCTTTAATAAATAAATCAAACTTTATATACCTATTGCACATTACATCAGGATTAGGAGTTCTTCCCTTATTTAATTCATCTAAAAAATACTTAAATACATAATCCCAATACTCCGCTACAAAATCGACTCTATGTAAAGGAATGTCTAATTTTTTACACACTTCTAAAGCATCATTGTAATCTTGCTCTTGCGGACATATATTATTATTTAAATTTGGATTTCCTAAAATATCATTATTAATTGTACTATCCCAATTTCTCATAAAAAGTCCAATGACATTATATCCTTGTTCTTTTAAAATTATCGCTGCTACCGAAGAATCTACTCCACCAGACATACCAATAACTACACTTTTCATAAAAAACCACCTCATTCACTAAATATAAGTATATCATAAATAAAAAAAAATAACTAATGTTAGTTATTAAAATAAATAAATTATTTATCTTATCCCAATAGTTTATAAATTAATTTTAACAAACTAGGAAAAATATAACTTTCAAGCAATGCAAAAATAATAGATAATATAAACGTTATTCCTAATATAACTAAATATTTTTTAAATTCTCTTTTAACATTAACCTGTCTTTTATTAAAAATCATTTTAAAAAGCATAAGTGAAAAATTAATACTATAAAAACTTATCATTAAAAAACTAAGAATACTAATAAGTTGTGCTGGAAAAATATATATAAAAGAATATATTACCCCTTTATAACTAAAAATACTAATTAGCGATGAAATAGAAAAGCCTAATATTAATCCTTTAAAAAATATAAGCAAAATAATAAGTGGTATTCCAATAACAGAAAAACCTAAAGCAAAAATAATCAAAATACTAACCAATTCATTAGTAATTGAATTAATTAATACTTGGGCATAATTAATCTGATCGTTATTTAAAGTAGAAAAAAAATCAGTTATACTTTTTTTCACGATATCTAAATCAGTCTTAGAAAGCATATTATAATAAATAGCCCCACAAATAATACCAACAACAACCAAAGAAATAATAAAGAAATTAAATTTATTACAGGGAATAATTTGTTTTTTTATTGCTTCAATTTTATTTTTCATATTTTCACCTAATTAAATTTATGGCCAAGCTCTTGATAATATTCCATTAATTTTGTATAATTAATATGAGGTGTTTTATGAATAAAAAAACAAACCACAAAAAAAAGAAAAAAATAAAAAATTTAGGAACAAAAATAATGGCTTTATTTATGCTTCTAATTATGGTAGCATCATTTATTGCTGGTATTATTGCCTACTTATAAATAGACTATACTCTTTGTATAGCCTATTTTTTCATAAATAATATTAATAATATCAAAGATAAAACTACTGATATTACCCCAAGCAACAAATAACTAACATTACCAGAAGAAGCTAATGCTTCTTTTTTGTTATCATTTTCTTTTTCCTTATAATAATTTTGATAATCATCATAAGGATTTTTAATTTCTATAGTAGTAGACTTAGGAGTATCATCATAATTATCCCTGCCAACAATATAATTTAAACTTCCAACACTAATTTTTTTAATCTGAGAATCACTCTTAATTCCTTGATTAATTAAACTATATTCTTTTAATATTCTAAAAACATTAATACTACCTACTCTACCCTTAAATTTATTACTAAAATAATTAATAAAATTATTATATTTTTCATCATCGACAAAGAATACTGAATTCCCAACTATAAATTTATTACTAGTAAGAAGTCTATGTGCATTATTTAAAATCTTTGTTACCAATCTTGCTAACTTTAAATAATCTTTTTCATCATTTAAATTATTAAGTAAACTAATATCTATATTAGGCAAAATCAGTACCATCGATGTATTATCAATATCTTTATATATATTTCTAATCTCTTCATTCACTTTATTTATATTAGGAGAAAGAATGTCCACATATTTATCTAAATCAATAGCCATATGATAACTTATATCCTTATTATGAGGAACAGACAAATAATAAGAAAATTCTTTGCCTATAACATAATAAACCGTATAATTATTAAATACCATTAATTTATTTACATCCATATGAAACACCTCCTCTATCATAAACAATTATATAACAAAAAAGAAAAAAAGTCTATTATTTTTCTTCTTTTAATAAATCTCTTATTTCTCTTAAAAGGACAACTTCATCGCTAGGTACAGGAGATGCTTTTTTATTCTTATCTTCTTTTTTACTAGATAGCCTATTAACAAATTTAATAAACATAAATAAGCAAAAAGCAATTATTAAAAAATCTACAACATTTTGAATAAAAATCCCATAATTAATATTAGCATTGTTAAAAGTTAAAGTAAGTCCACTAAAATCTAATCCACCAAGTAATACTCCAAAAAGTGGCATAATTATATCATCAACCAAAGAACTGATAATCTTAGAAAAAGCAGAACCTACTATAACACCAACCGCTAAATCAATAACGTTTCCTTTTGAAATAAAAGTTCTAAATTCTTTTAACATAATAACATTTACCTCCTAAGATAATTATAAAAGGTAAAAAGAATTAGTCAAGATTAAAAGATGAAAATTTGTATAAAAATTACTCCAATTACAAAAAATAATAAAGAAAGAATTTTATTTTTTTCTT
>OMEK01000538.1_pt1 | contig 12350 bp, 11 predicted proteins | sample 1645351 | NCBI WGS metagenome assembly OMEK01 (sample SAMEA103958146, study PRJEB25191) | human gut metagenome
TGCTGCGCTCCTCGTCGGTGAGCGACCCGCGCACCGAAAGCTCGATGCAGGATTTGGCCGCACGGTCATCCTCGCTGAGCGGGATGCGGCCCGTCAGACGCTTCATGGCGTCGATGTTGAGTCCGTGTTCGGCCACGACGCTGGTCACCTCGGCGATATGCCGCGCCGTGACGGTGCGCCCCAGCAGGGTTATGATGTATCGGTTTTTGCCCTGACGGCCCACCCAGTCCTCGTATTTCCGCTCCGAAATCGGCGTGAAGCGGATCATCACGCCCAGCTCCGAAGCCTTGAACAGCAGCTCTTTCATGATGTTGCCCGACTTGTCGGCCGTGGTCTTGAACAGGATGCCCAGCGTCAGCGACTGGTGGATATTGGCCTGACCGATGTCGAGGATGAAGGCGTCGTAGCGCGCGAGTATTTCGGTGAGCGAAGAGGTCATTCCCGGCTTGTCTTCGCCTGAGATGTTTATCTGGATAATTTCAACGTTGTTCTGCATCGTTTCCTGTTTCCTTTTGGTAAATTCGTAGACAAAGTTAGTAAACTTTCTTTTTTTTGGTTATTTTTGCACGATAAACTTAAAAATCGGACTTTATGTGGTCTTTTCTCGTGCCGTTTTTTACGGAAACGCCCGAAGCGCCTTTGATCCTGCCCGACAGCGTGCAGAAAGCCAATCTCGCCGAAGCGGTGAATAAAATCATCCATCTGGACGTGGGCGACATGCTGCGCTCTCTGCTTTCCGAATCCGTCTGGATACTGGTGAAGATCCTGATCGCGCTGGCCATCTATTTTATCGGCCGCTGGATCGTGCGCCGCATCGTGCGGCTGCTCGACGCCGCATTCGAGCGCCGTCAGGTGGACACTTCGCTCCGCTCGTTCCTGCGCAATACCGTCAAGGTGGTCTTCACGCTCATCCTGCTGATGATCGTCGTGCAGACCCTCGGCGTCAACGTCACTTCGCTCATCGCCCTCTTCTCGGCCGCCACGCTGGCCATCGGTATGGCCCTGAGCGGCACGGCCCAGAACTTCGCGGGCGGCGTGATGATCCTGCTGATGAAACCTTACCGAGTCGGCGATTTCATTTCGGCGCAGGGCCAGTCGGGCACGGTGCGCGAGATCAAACTCTTCTCGACGGTCATCACCACCGGCGACAACCAGACGATTTATATTCCTAACAATTCCATTGCCACGGCGATCATCGACAATTATTCGACCTCCGAGACGCGCCGCGTGGACTGGACGATCGGCATTTCGTACGGCGACGACGTCGATGCGGCGCGGAGGGCGCTTCTCGACCTGCTGGCCGCCGACAAGACGACCGCCATGCGTCTGAACGACAACTATATGATTACACCTGAGGAGGCGCTCTGCGGCCTGTTCTTCGCCGACGCCGAATATTTCTCCGTCGGCCGAATCGACCGAGAGCAACTGGCCGACTACGCCGCACGCCGCAACATGGACATAGAAACGATCGAAAAACTGATACCCAATAACATCTGATGAATATTACGGATCTCATACAGGGCGCCGTCGCTTCGCGCACGACCCGTTTCGCCTTCGAGCTGCTCCCGCCCCTGAAGGGGGACGGTACGCGCAGCGTCTTCGGAGCCATCGACCCGCTGATGGATTTCAACCCGGCCTACATCAACGTCACCTTCCACCGCGAAGCCCTCAAAGAGGACATCCGCCCCGACGGAAGCCGCGAGTGGCACATCATGCGCCGCCGTCCGGGCACGGTCGGCATCTCGGCCGCGATCCGGCGCAAGTACGACGTGGAGGTGGTTCCCCACCTGATCTGCGGCGGCTGGTCGAAATACGACATCGAGGATTCGCTGATCGACATGGATTTCCTGGGGCTGCACAACGTGCTGGCGCTGCGGGGCGACAAGCGGCAGAACGAACCCCGCTTCGTCCCCTACGCCCAGGGACACGCCCACGCCGCCGACCTGGTGCGCCAGATCCAGGCCATGAACCGGGGAGAATTTATCGACGGCGAAGTCGAGGAGTGCCACCACTCCAAGTTCTCGGTAGGCGTGGCGGGCTATCCCGAAAAGCATTTCGAGGCGGCGAACGCCCAAAGCGACCTCCAGTACCTCAAGGAGAAGGTCGATGCGGGAGCCGACTACATCGTGACCCAGATGTTCTTCGACAACAGCAAGTACTTCGATTTCGTGGAGCGCTGCCGCAAAGCGGGCATCACGGTACCGATCATCCCGGGCATCAAGCCGATCTCGACGCCCAAGCACCTGGAGATCCTGCCCCGCACCTTCAGCGTCAGCCTGCCCGAAGAGCTGGTGAAGGCCGTCCGGGCCTGCGGCGAGGACACACAGGCGGCCCGCGAGGTCGGGATAGAATGGGCGATCCACCAGGCCAAGGAGCTCAAGGCGGCCGAAGTGCCGATCATCCATTTCTACACGATGGGACGCACGGACAACATCCGCAAGATCGCCCGCAACGTATTCTAATTCCGAATAGGGCAAAGTAATTGCTATTAAACGCTTAACCATGACACCCGTAGAGTTTCGCCGCCACCTGCACCGCCACCCGGAGCTTTCGTTCCGCGAAACGGAGAGCGCCCGCTTCATCGCCGAGGCGCTCCGCGAGGCAGGCATCCCCTGCCGTCCGATCGCCGGAACCGGCGTACTGGCCAAAATCGAAGGACGCGGCGACCTGCGGCGAGCCGTCGTGCTGCGAGCCGACATCGACGCCCTGCCCATCCGCGAACAGAGCGGCGCGGCGTGGAGTTCCGAGAACGACGGAGTGATGCACGCCTGCGGGCACGACATCCACGCAGCGGTGCTCTACGGCACCCTGCTCCGGCTCTCCGCCGAGCGGAATTTCGAGGGTACTCTTTTCGGAATCTTCCAACCCGGAGAGGAATCGAATCCCGGCGGAGCCTCCAAAGTGCTGGCCGAAAACCCCTTCGAAGGCTATACGGTGCTGGCCGTCGTCGGCGAGCACGTCGAACCCGCTTTGGACGCGGGCACGCTGGGCTTCCGCGCGGGCAAGTACATGGCCTCCAACGACGAACTGCGCCTCACGCTCGAAGGCGCGGGCGGCCACGCGGCCATGCGTGCCGAACACCGCGACACGGTGAGCGCCGCCGCACAACTGATCCTGCACCTCACGGCCCTGAACACGCCCGAACGGGTCGTTTCGATCGGCAAGGTCGAAGCTGCGGGCGCTACGAACGTCATCCCGGACCGGGTCTATATGGAGGGAACGATGCGTACCTTCGACGAACGGGAACGGGCCGAAGTGAAACGCAGGATCGAAGAACTCGCCGCCGCGAACGACGCCTCGTACGGCGTACGAACCCGGGTACACTTCACCCCCGGCTACCCGTGCGTGGTCAATGACCCGGAGTTGATCCGGCAGGCCGTCGCACTGGCCGAAACCGAAGGAATTCCCTTTCAAATGCTGCCCCTGCGCATGACTTCCGAAGATTTCGGCTTCTACGGCACCCGCTACCCGGCGATCTTCTACCGCCTGGGCGTCGGTCCCGGAGCCGGAAAACTGCATACATCCACCTTCAATCCCGACGAGGCGGCCATTCCGACCGGCATCCGGTTCATGGAACTCCTCGCCCGTAACTATTTCAACCGATGAATAAACTGAAAAATACGAAGAAGTCGGCCGCATTCGACCGCTCTTCGCTGATCATTAACCTGTTCCGGGAATTCCCGAACAACAAGTTCTCCCTCAAGCATCTGGCTTCGGCCTCGGGCGGCGCCACCAAGGAGGGCCGTCTTCGTACCCGTGAAATCATCACGGAACTGCTCGCCCAGGGCACTATCGAGGAGTGCGGGCAGGAAAAGTACCGTCTCAGCGGCAAGGAGCGTCCCCGTCAGGAGGGCATCGTACAGATGATCTCGACAGGAGCGATGTATATCCGCTCCGAGGAGTTCGAAAACGACGTATATGTCAGCCAGCGCAATTCGCTGAATGCTCTGGACGGCGACCGCGTGGAGTTCGTCATCACCCGCCGCTCCCACGCCGGGTCCCTCGAAGGCGAGATCACCCGCATCGTGGAGCGCAGCCGCAAGCAATACGTGGGCACGGCCGACGTGAGCGACCACGCCATCTTCGTCAAGATGGATCCCCGGCGTATGCCGATGGACGTCTATCTCTCCAAGCGGGACAACCCTAACGTACAGCACGGCGACAAAGTCGTGATCCGCATCACGGACTGGGCGCTGGGTTCCAAAAGCCCCGCCGGAGAGCTGGTCGAGGTATTGGGCCGCGCCGGAGAGAACAATACCGAGATGCACGCCATCCTGGCCGAATACGGCCTGCCCTACCATTTCGAGCAAAAGGTCGAAGATGCGGCCCAGGCCATTCCTTCGACGATCACCAAAGCCGATTATGCCGCCCGGCGCGACTTCCGCAAGATAACGACCTTCACCATCGACCCGGCGGACGCCAAGGACTTCGACGACGCCCTCTCGATCCGCAAGATCGAAGACGGCGTGTGGGAGGTGGGCGTACATATCGCCGACGTGACCCACTACGTTCAACCCCGCTCGGTGATCGACACCGAAGCCGAGGAGCGCGGCACGTCGGTCTATCTGGTCGATCGTACGATTCCGATGCTGCCCGAAAAATTGAGCAACGAACTTTGCTCGCTGCGCCCCGACGAAGAGAGTCTCTGCTTCTCGGCGGTCTTCACGCTCAACGAGGAAGCCGAAGTACTGGACAAATGGTTCGGCCGCACGGTCATCCTCTCCGACCGCCGCTTCACCTACGAGGAGGCGCAGCAGATCATCGAAACCGGCAAGGGCGACTTCGCCGAAGAGGTGCTGACGCTCAACCGTCTGGCCCAGCGGATGCGCAAAACACGCTTCAAGCGCGGAGCCGTGAGCTTCCAGCGCGAAGAAGCCAAGTTCAAACTCGACGCCGAAGGCAAACCGCTGGGCGTCTATTTCAAGGAGCAAAAGGAGGCCAACCAGCTCATCGAAGAGTTCATGCTGCTGGCCAACAAACAGGTCGCCGAATTCTGCGGACATCACAAAGTGAACGGCCGTGCCGTTCGGCGTACGATGGTTTACCGCGTACACGACGTTCCGAACGAGGAGAAGCTCGAAAAGTTCCGGACCTTCGTTCTGCGCTTCGGCTACGTATTCAAGGCCGACAAGGGACGCGCCGTGGCCAAGGAGATGAACAAGCTGCTGGGACAGGCCAAAGGACGCATCGAGGAGAACGTCATTTCGAACCTCGCCGTACGTGCGATGTCCAAGGCCTTCTATTCGACCGACAACATCGGTCATTACGGCCTCGCTTTCCCCTACTACACGCATTTCACCTCGCCGATCCGCCGCTACCCGGACATGATGGTCCACCGGCTGCTGGCCCGCTACCTCGAAGGAGGCAAATCGGCCGACCGCGACACCTTCGAGAAACTCTGCGTACACGCCTCGGAGCGGGAAGTGATCGCTGCCGAAGCCGAACGCGCCTCGATCAAGTACAAAATGGTGGAGTTCATGCAGGATAAAATCGGCCAGTTCTTCGACGGCCATATCTCGGGCATGAGCGACTGGGGCATGTACGTCGAGCTGGACGAAACCCACATCGAAGGCATGGTTTCGCTGCGGGAAATGGAGGACGACCTCTACCAGTTCGACGAGAACCGCTACGAGGTCTATGGACGCCGCAAAGGACGGATCTTCACCTTGGGCGATGCCGTGCGTATTCGCGTCAAGCGGGCCGATCTGCAACGCCGCCAGCTCGATTTCGAACTGGTGCACGATGCGGCGGCCGACTCCCGCGAGGACGACGTAAAGGGGCACGCAGCGATTCCGGTACGCCGCCAAAGCACGTCCCGACCGGGTAAGGGCGGCAAAACGTCCCGCAAAGGGGGCAAAAAAGGATCGAAGCGATGATCCGGGAACAGACGCAGCGAACCGCCGGGACCGGCCCCAACCGTGCGGAAGAGATATACGAAAAATGTCTGAAGCGTGATCCCCTCACGGCGGAGGAGGCGTATTGGCTTTACGAACAGGCCCCCCTGCAGGAGCTGGCTCTCACGGCTGACCGCGTGCGCCGTGCCGTAGTGCCCGACCTGGAGGTCGTGACCTGGCAGATCGACCGCAACGTGAACATCACCAACGTCTGCATTTCGGGCTGCCACTTCTGCAATTTCCACTGCAAACCCCACCAGACGGAGCGGGCTTTCATCACTACGCTGGATGAATACAAGGAGAAAATCGAGCGGATGCTCGCCCTCGGCGGCGACCAGTTGCTGCTGCAGGGCGGTCTACACCCGAAGCTGGGGATCGATTTCTACGAGGAGCTCTTCTCGACACTCAAGAGCCTCTATCCGCAGGTACGCCTGCACGCCCTCGGAGCGCCCGAAGTGGCGCACATCGCCCGCATCAGCGGCCTCACCACGCTCGACACCCTGAAACGGCTGATCGCCGCCGGATTGGACTCCCTGCCGGGTGCCGGGGCCGAGATCCTCGATCCCGGCGTGCGGAAAGCCATCTCGCCCGCCAAACCTTCGGTCGAGGAGTGGATCCAGGTGATGCACGAAGCCCACTGCCTCAACCTGCCGACCTCGGCGACGATGATGTACGGCCATGTAGAAACATCCCGTCAGCGTGTGGACCACCTGCTGCGCATCCGCGACCTGCAGGCCCGCTGTCCCGAAGGACATTACGGCTTTCTGGCCTTCATCCCTTGGATTTTTCGCTCGTCGGGCACCGAATTGGAGCGGCAGGGAGTTGCAACCCGCTTTTCACCATTGGAATACATTCGCATAATCGCCGTCAGCCGACTGGTTCTGAACAACATCCGCAACATCCAGGCTTCGTGGCTCACCGTCGGCAAGGCCACCGCTCAGGTAGCGCTGCACAGCGGCGCCAACGACATGGGTTCGATCATGATCGAGGAGAACGTCGTTTCTTCGGCCGGGGCGCACAACCAGTTCGATGCCGCAGGCATCCAACAAGCGATCCGCGAGGCGGGCTTCACGCCTCGTCTGCGGGACCAGCTTTACCGAATGCGGTAACGATCCCCATGCGGCAAGCCATATCAACTGAAGAGGGGTATTTCCCTGCACGAAAAAAAGCCGGAAAATTCCGGCTTTTTTATTCGGAACGAATTTTGAACTCTACCCGACGATTATAACCAACTCCCTATGACGGCATATTTACGGCCTGCTCTTCGACAGACAAGATTCTTCTCTCGATCCGGACTTACACGACATCTCGGACTTCTATACCGGACCGTACAGCCGACTATTGTGCTGTTCCTGCTTGTACTCGCCCTAACGGGCTGCCTTTCCGAAGAGATCCCGACGGAAAAGGAAACCACGCTCGTCCGCGTCGGAGAGGAGGCCCCTCACTTCACGGTCGGAATGCTCGACGACACAGCGATCACCCTGTCCGACCTGCAAGGCAACGTGGTGTTGCTTACCTTCTTCTCCACGTGGTGCCCGACCTGCCGGAAACAAATGCAGCAGATGCAAACCCAAATCGTCGATCGCTTTGCTGACCGGAAATTTCGCTTCCTTCCAATCAATCGAGGCGAAACGCAGCAGACCGTTCAAGAGTTCTGCCGCGAGCTGGGAATCGCATTCTCCGTAGGTCTGGATCCCGACATGTCAATCTACTCGCTCTACGCCACCCGATACGTTCCCCGCAACTTTATCATCAGTCCCAATGGCAAAATCCTGCTCTCCGAAACCGACTACGACGCAACAATACAACGCCTGCTGATCGAGCAAATCGAACAAGCGCTCCAAACAACAGAATAAAGCAGCATACCCAACAAAGCCGACCACACAAAACAGCCGTCTATGACTGACATGACCGGATTCCGAAGACACCCCGGAATTCCAGCGGTTTCCACCCCGTAACCGTCCGATCTGCCGGGACACAGCAACATTGCCGAACCCCGCAATTTACTCCACCTCGAATCGAACCGTCCCCTCTCATGCCTTCTCCAAAACCCCTCCACACACACCCTCTTCCTCACAAAACACAAACAGGCGGAGCTTGCAGAAGCTCCGCCTGTTCTTTCGAAATCCGGGATTTCGATTACTTCATCAGACCGGTTACCAGGAAGGTGATCGCCACGGTCAAAATACCGTACAACTCCGGGAAAGCGGCGAGGATCAGGGTTTTGGTACCCACGTCATGACCGTTACCTACGGCAGCGATACCGTTGGCGCAAAGCTGGCCCTGACGATACGACGAGAAAAAGTTCACCAGGCCGACCAAGATACCCAAACCGAAGATAGCGGCCGCCTGCAGCATCGTAACCGAATCGGTCAGGTAATTCATGATAAGGAAGAGCGAGGCAAAGCCGTAAAGACCCTGCGAAGCGGGCAGACCCGACAGGATGATGTAGTTACCGAAGGCATTCGGGTTCTTCTTCATCGCACCGACTGCGGCATTGCCCGCGATAGTAGTACCATAGCAACTGCCTACGGCCGCCAGAGTAAACATGATGGCCATACCGAGATAGCCCAACGTAATAGGTTCCATAAATCGAATTTTGTTTTAGTTGTTAATATTGATTATCATTTAGTTTATTCGTTTTTCAACGGGGTGAAGACGCGCGTTGCGGCCTCGAACCCGGCGTTCTTGTAGAACTCCACGAACGTCAGACGCAGCGGATGCACCACCGACGAGAGAACGCACATGAAGAGGTTGATGCCGTGTCCCAGCAGCAGGATCAGCAACATCACGAGCTGCTTCACGACCGGAATATCGGGACTCATACCAACGGCCAACTGGTTGAAGACCATCGCCAGAATACCACCCGAAAGGCCGATGGCGAACAGACGGATGTACGACAGCAGATCGCCCACCAGCCCCGACACATTATTATAGGTATTCCAGATACCGAGTCCGAAGTTCACGAAGATATTCTTGCCCGGCGTATTGAAGAAGAACATCAGCACCAGGCCGATGCCCAGGATCACCAGATAAGCGACCGAATGGAACGTGAAGCCCACGCTTTCGGGCAGCAGGAACGCAACGGCACTATCGACCAGCACGATGATCCAGCCGATCAGTCCCAGCGCATAGCGCAGGCCGAAGCTGCGGGCCGTGACATAAGCGTTGATCATCATGGCGAAAAGCACCTGCACGGCACCCAGTCCGATCGAAAGCGGGAAGAGGATGTCCGGTGTCAACAGATGATCGCGCAGGCTGCCCAGCCACTCCCATTCGGAGAGCTGCAATCCGAAGAACGAGCCCGACATCAGGCCGAAGACCATGCCCGAGAATCCGCACAGCATCGTCAGCATACCGATCTCCTTCATGGCTGAACTCCCCTTCTTGCGACCCAGCATCACTGCGGCCAAACCGCCCAGCATGATGACCAGTCCGTAACCGCCCTCGGCCATACAGAAGCCGAAGAAGATCATATAGAAAGGCGCGAAGAAGCGTGTCAAATCGATCGTGCCGTATTTGGGCAGCGCATACATCGCGCCGATCACCTCGAACAGATGGGCGAAGGGACGGTTGCGCAGCTTCACCGGGGTATTGTCCTCGGGGGTCGGCGTACTCTTCAGGAAAATCAGATTGGGGTATTCGGCCAGCAGAGCATCTACCTTCGCGGAATCGGACTCCTCGGCCCACCCCTCCAGAATAACCAGCGTACCGTCGGCTTCAGGCTGCGCAGTATTCTTCACGCGAATCTCTTCCAACTTCCGCTTGAGCTCGATCCCATGCCGGCGGATCGCCTCCACCGAAAGAGCCGCACGGGAAAATTCCCGATCCAGCTCCGCGAGCTTCCTGCGAGCCTCGGCGATCTGGGCTTCGGCCTGACGACAGTCCATCGTCGGCGCCTTGACCTCCTGCGCATCGAGCACCACCTCCTCGCCCGGCCGGGTCACGACCACGAAGTAATCGAAGGTTTCACCCTCGTGCACCAGAGCGATCGTATAACGCTCCGACCACGCCTCGATATCCTTCTCGTAAGCCGCACGGCTGGTGAAGAAATAGCGCAACACCACGCCCTTGTCCGCTAACTTGCGAAGCGTATCGACCGAAAAATCGCCCCAGGGACGCAGCTCGTCGGCGGTTTTCTGCAAGCGTGCGATCTCCGAACGGAGCGCCGCTGCCTGCTGCGTAGCGGCCATGTAGCGGTCGAAAGCCTCGCCGCCGTCGGCGATGGGCTGCTCGTCCTTGACAAAGCGCTCGTCCTCCAAGAATCGTTTCAGGGTCTCGACCGCCTTGTGATGGTTGTCGATCGTAAGCAGCAGCTGACGGTCTTCGTCCGAAGGCTCCCAACCCGTAGTGGTGATATCGACCAGCCCCAGGCCGCGCAGCTTCTCGATGAAGTCGCTGCTCTGACCCGCATAGAGTACCAGGTCGTATTTCGACATTCTCGCTATCATAACATCGCGCCCTCCCCGGCTTGCTGTTGTTTGGTTTTCACGATCTTCTGAGCCGACTTGGAGAGGTTCTCCTCATCCTCCATGAAGCGTTTGATCTTGCGTATGGCATCCTCGTACCCGGGTATCTGCACCTTTTCGTAGAGGTTTACCTTCTGAGTAGTCTTGCGGCGTGCGAAATCCAGCAACTCCATCTTGCGGTTGAACACCTCGAACTCGATACCCAGGCGCGCGAGGCGCTTGAGAATATCGACTCCGTCGGCGAACCACACGGGAGCCGAGAAGAGGTCGTAATCCTTCTCCTCGAAACGGATGTCCTGCAACACCGGCGTACGCACGCCCGCGATCTTCTGCTCCGCAAGATCGACGTCGGCGATGCGCAGCAGGTCCGCATCGAACTCACCCCACAGGGAAACCATGTAGTCGTACTGCGCCGTGAGCGCGTCCAACTGCCGCTGGAAATCCTGTGCGGTGTCCTTCGCCTTCTTCACTTCGGAACGCAGGGCCGACTCCTTACTCTTGATCGTAGGGAGCGCCTTCTGCCGCATTTTCAGCTGTTTTCCGAGTTCGCCCAGCGAGGTCTTGTTATATTGGAATTTTATAGCCATTCTGTTTGAGTTGAATTGCTCTACTCGGTTTTAGGCCAGTATTTCTCCACCAGTTCGCTCTTGATGGCCACCTCTTCCTTCGAGAAGTATTTGGCGAAGAGCTCCCACGCCGTGTCGAGCATCTGCGTAATTTCGATATTGACGTCGATCGCCAGCAGTTTCTCCGAATAGTCGTAAGCGAACTTGAGCGCACGCTCGTCGTAGTCCGAAAGGTCGAAGCCGTTCTCCAGTTTGGTCTTGGCATTGGCCGCATCGGCGTAGAGACGCACGGCAGCGTTCATCACCTGCGGATGATCCTCGCGGGTCTTCTTGCCGATCACCAACTGTTTCAGACGCGACAGCGAACGGAACGGATCGACGATAACCTTACCCGTGTCCGAATCGTTGCGCAGGAACAACTGACCCTCGGTGATGTAACCCGTATTGTCGGGGATGGCGTGCGTGATGTCGCCGCCCGAAATCTTGAAGACGGCGAAGAAGGCGAGAATGTAGGGAATTACCATGATGAAGTTGGCGATCGTAAGTCCGAAAATCGAGGCGAAGTCCTGCCACAGCGAGGTTTTGCCCGCGCGGTTGCGGCGGATCTGGGGAACGGGATTCTGGGCGAAGATGTAGACGCCGACGATCACCACGAAGATGCCGCCGATTACGCGTAGCAGCGTGTTGTACTGCTCGATCTGGGTTTGGAGCATCGAATAGAAGAACAGCGCCGCCATGGCCATGAAGGTGTCGGCGCAGGCGACGCCCAAGCCCGATACGATCCCCGAACGGCGGCTTTTCGACAGCGTGCGCTGGATGCAGAGCACGGCCACGGGGCCGACGGTGATCGATGCGGCGACACCCACGCAGATGCCGCGGAACATAACGTCCAGAAATTCAAATCCCATTTTCGCTTGTTGCGGAGTTTTCAGTGAGCAAAGATACTAAAAACCTCCGATATCCGCCAAAGGGAGGCAAAAAAAGGGCGCGACGGGTTGTCTGAAATGGCCGATATGTTGATAAAATATCGAAAACTTTGGCCGCATAGTTGTATATCGGTACTTGTTAGTCAGTATTTTTGCATAAACAACAATCGGGCCTATGGCAGAAATGAAACAATTCGGGATCGACCTCGAACTCGACGATACGATCGCTCAGGGCAACTATTCGAATCTGGCGATCATTTCCCACTCCACCTCGGAGTTCATCATCGACTTCGCCGCGGTGCTGCCCGGCGTGCAGAAGGCGCGCGTCAAAAGCCGCATCATCCTTACGCCAGAACATGCCAAACGGCTGTTGCGTTCGCTGCAGGAGAACATCGTCCGCTACGAGAGCAACGTGGGCAAGATCGAGATTCCGACCCCTTCGCCGGCCTCCGAGGCGGGGCCGAAGATGGGCGAGGCTTAAAAGATAAATGAGGG
>OMEK01000581.1_pt1 | contig 11665 bp, 7 predicted proteins | sample 1645351 | NCBI WGS metagenome assembly OMEK01 (sample SAMEA103958146, study PRJEB25191) | human gut metagenome
CCAACTTATATAAAAATGTTTATTAAAATTTATAATTCAAAATATGATACTATGGAAGATATCAAGCAACCTGCAGAAGTGCGTAATTTGAGAGCCAAAGAAGTTGATAAAGCAGTCAGAAAAGCTATATGGCAGTATAAGATAAAACACTTTTGGGATAAATAAAATCTTAGCGGTAGTAAAACACCCCGATTTTTACTACCATTTTACTACTACAGCCTGCCGTAACTTGCTCCATTTTGCCCTGTTTCGGGAAAACTGTGACAGAGTAGATGCTGTTACACCCTAAAAACAGGCGAGATAAATCGGAGCAAATCGGTGCAGGACAGCGCATTTTAGGAGGAATTACATTTTGATAAAAGTATTATTTATTTGCCACGGCAATATCTGCCGTAGCCCGATGGCAGAGTATGTGATGAAAGACTTGGTGCGACAGTCGGGGCGGGAAGATGAGTTCGTGATTGCTTCCGCAGCAACCAGCCGGGAAGAACTGGGCAACCCGGTGTATCTACCGGTCCGACGCAAACTGGCGGAGCATGGCATCCGCTGCGATGGACATGCGGCCCGGCAGATGACCCGCAAAGATTATGAGGAGTTTGGTTACCTGATCGGAATGGACCGGATGAACCTGAGCAACATGGCCCGCATTTGCGGCGGCGACCCGGAAGGAAAGTGCTCGCTGCTGCTGGCGCACGCCGGGCAAAGCGGCGATGTGGCTGACCCGTGGTATACCGGCGATTTTGAAGCCACCTGGCAGGATGTCAACATTGGGTGCCGGGCATTGTTGAAAGAGTTAACGGAAAAAAAGTAAAATGAAAATAGCAAGCGCTTTATGTTGCACATGGATCCCCTGAGAAGAGGAAAACCAGCGATGATGCGCTTGCTATTTTATCGCTTTATAGAGCGAATGTTTCGATAATTTAAATCGGCTGAGAAACGAACGGCTGGCAAAAGGTCAGTACACGGATGCGGCAGATGATATGCGGCTAAAATGATTCTAAAACCAGAATAACATTAAAGAAAAAACCTCATTGCAAAAACACATTGCAATGAGGTTTTTGAGTGTGCCCGAAGGGATTCGCCAAGCCGCGCCCTAGAAACGCCCCACTGGGGCGTTTCTGCCCCGCGGGACGCAAAGCGCGGGGCACGGGCTGTTCGAATCCTCCCTTTTGCTGCCCCATAAAATCCATGCAAAACAAAAAGAGCAGCACCCCATAAGGTGCTGCTCTTGGTGCGACCGGGAGGATTCGAACCTCTGGCCTTCCGGGTCGGAGAACCGTGACAAACGGCAGAACTCAATAATACAGCGCCGGAAATTGTGTGGTGTGCACAACTTCCTGCGCTGGTTTTGGTGGCTATAAAAGAATGTTGAAACGTAAAAAACGATGCACGGAACCGGTCGGAAAGAAGGAGTGGTCAGATGGTGGTCAAGAGCATTTAGCTTTTTCAAAATGGGTGGAACAATTACATAATTGGAATCGGCATTTAATCTGCATTCAATATTTTGATGCACCTAGGCATAAGCCGACTTGGTTTGGTTCCTTGAACTAAGAAAATCAAACGGTATCAGATTATAGTCACTGGATAGAAAATGTCCATCTGCTTGTAAAACGACGTGTTACCATAGTATAATAAAAATGATTTCTCTTGAAAATGAAAGGGGGAAAGAGACGTGGCACAAGAGCAACTGAATAAAATAGAAGAACAGCTGCAGAATCATTTGGAATTAAGCCGCGATGAATTCCGCAGTGCCTTGCGAACTAACGCGTCCGTTCTGTTTCTGGGACAAAAATATCAAACCGATTTTTACGGAGAGGAATACTTTTTGCAGGCGGCATCAAAAGTCTTGGAATGTTTGAAAGGTGCGGCCGTTCCTAACTATACCGAATTGTGGAAGAAACTTACCCGAGTGGTTGAAATGCCCGAAGGCGGTGAAGAATTCTGCTCTCTGCCCGAGGATATCGTTAACAATTGGGACGCCATTACGGATGCGGCGCGGCAGGCACTGCAGCGGAACGCTTCGGAAGCGATGGTGCGCGTCAACCGGACGCTTTGTGGCGGCTGGCGCCTCGTAGCCACCAGCGCACCGGAATCCCTTGTACGTACGGTGCCTGGCAGCCCTTTTTCAGTCCAGAAAACCGTGATTTATACCGATGCTCCCCTTCCCCAGACGTTCCGTACCAGTTCGCTTTCGCTGCTGCAGCTGTTTGCACCAGGCCACAATCTACACCTGAGCTTTGATGAACCGGATTTTGTATGGGAAACCGAAAACCGGGCCCGCAATGCACTGTGTGTGGCTGTGAGCCGGGCCCTCCCTTACAGCGGATACCTGATTCTGGATGGCTGGGACCCCTCCAGCGACTGGCTCCATGCGCAGGACTTGCTGTATATAATGGACGAACTGCAGAATAAACAGGGCCGTAATCAAATCAAGGTTATCTGTTTCGGGGTGCCCCCACAAGCTTTTGTTGACACCGACCGTACGCTGCGTCGCCTAGTCGCCCGAATTACTTTCCTGGACGGACATCTGACCGACCTTTTCTGGGAAAAGAGTTTCCAGGAAGCCATCCCTGTGCAGGATGAGGAATATTATCATTTTCATCTGTTGGGAGTGCAGGCCCATGAGCGTCCACTGGATATCTCTGTACCGGTAAAGCAGTGGGAAAAACTGCCCTTTGCCAGCAAATCCTGCCTGCTGCCGTTGGAAAAATTTTCAGCGGCAGAGATGACAAATGTTGACCGGACAATACAGATGACTGCTTTCCTGGCCAACAATCGAGATATTCCGTTGTGGGAGGGCTACGAAAACTGCTATTTTGAGCGGGATTTGTATCAAACGCTTTATAAAAAGGCCTTTACGTCTTTGAAAACCGGTATCCAGCGTACCGATTTTCTTCTGCTCAAAGGCCCTGCCTGCAGCGGAAAAACGGTGATGCTGGGGCGTCTGGCTCTTGACCTTTCCGTCCACTTCCCAACCATTTATCTCGGGCCCTCCTCGCTACCACGGGAATGTGAGGGGGACGAGAACCCGTATGCCCAGCTGGCTGTTTTTATCCGGGAACAGTTCACCAAAGTCATGGGAAACCGCAAATTCAACCGAAAACGTGTGCTGGTCATCTGGGACGGCGGTTTTTATGAAACGGAAGCGCGGGAAATCTACTACCAGCTGCGCCACCAACTACAGATATCTACCGAATTTCTGCTTGTTGGTAGCGCGTATGCCAACCCCCGCAATGGAAACGCCCTGAGGGACGACGAAGTGATGCTGCAGCCGCGGCTTTCCGAATACGAACAGGAATCTCTGTATGAAAAGCTGAATCGGAATCTAGGGCTGGATCGCATCCAGTTTGAGCGGGCACTACAGATGGGAAACCAGCGCGGCGACTGGCATATACAACAGGACAAAGAGGAAAACACACTGCTTAGCGTGTTGAGCCATCTGTTCCGTGGTGTAGACGATGATATTGCCCAGAATCTACAGAGATCTGCCATGAACGAGGTCAATGCTGCCAGAGTCGCTCTTCAGTCGGCACTGGATCGCAATATGGCCATGCTGGAAGATGCCCGCCACGACGGCGCCCTAGTTACGGCGCTGAAAGCTTTCAATTGCGAATGGGACGAAGAAGTTCGGAACCGAATTACCGACTGTGCCGTTGTACTGGATGATATTCTTGCGGTGGCGGGCCGCTGGCGACAAAGCTTACATTTTGAGCTGGTCTTCCGTGTTATGGAAGATCTTTACAGGGAGCGATATGGGAAATCGCTGGGCTATCTTGGCTATTGGCAGGCACTGCTTAATGCACTTCTAGACTATAGTCCTATGATTGCGTGGAATGGTGAGGACTCTTCCAACTGGACACTGAGATACCGCTCTGCACTGGAAGCACAGCTGTTTCTGGACTACAGATATCCCCGGAAAATTACCAGCAGCGACGAGGCTGAGCATGCAAAGGTGAAAGTCTCCTGCGAGGGGATGCTCGGCTTGGAAGGTCGAGACATTTGGCGATACATCGGAAAAAACGGAGAGGCACTGCAGGAGCAGGTGACTGTACAGGTACTGTGCAGTGTATTGAAAATGGGGCGGCTAGACGATGGCAATAATGAATTTGCCTATGAAGCGCTACATTTGGCAGATTGCTTCGGTCCTAACAACGAAGCTGATTCAGGTATGATACGGTGGTATCCCTACATTGCTCAGCAACTGATCCGTTATAGCGAAAAAAATGTTGCAGCCTTACAAAAAGCGGCCTTTCTGCTGCGGCATTATGATTGGACTGACAAGTGCCTGCAGACTTTCAATAAAACGTCTCCGCAGTCGGAGGATTTCTATAAAAAGCAGCTTTCTACCAGTAACATATTGATAGAAGCTATCCGGCAGGTGAATGCTTCTCAGACATCGGTGAGCAAACGTCAACAGATTCAGCTTTATACCGAATGGTGCTGCAACCGTCGCTGCCTCTATTGCCCTGAGACCGCGTTTATGGACCACCTGACAGAAGCAGAACGCCAACTGGTAGCAGGACGTCAGGAATATGGTGAGCAACTTTTGCTGGATGTGGAGCAGCTGATTAGAACTCGGCTGATTCCGTTGTCCGTTGCGTCTGGGGAATACGGTAACCAACGCATTGTATATATCTATAATGATATGCTAGTATACAACATCCGTGTTCATAAAAAGCTGGGCATCAAGGATTTGCGTAACCTGGCCGCACACATGGATTTCTACTGGCAATACATCCTGTTTGGCCTGATGGACATGAAAGAATTGGTCAACGCAGGGGCTAGCCAGCAGAATAAGATCAATGAGATTCTGAACAGTTGGTACGAACTCAGCAAAGATACCCAGTGGGAAGCCGGTGCCACCTTGAATCTTGACCGGCACGACAAAGAACTGTATCAGTGCGATCAAGGCAATTGGTGGATCAACCGAATCACCGCACTTTGGCACGAACCCTTGTCGGGTCAGACACAAATGCAGGGTGCCGATTTGTTGAAAAACAATTTGTACCTTCGCTCCTTGGACTTTCAATGGGAGGAGAAGAATCGCTACCTTTCCAAGGAGGAACGTGCCCGTGCCCAGCTAATTGTAGATGTGATGGAAGGGAAAGAAGGCTCGGCAGAACTGGCTGGAATCCGTCTCCCCAATGGAACTGCAGCGCATGGCTGCAAGAACATTTATGCCGCATACCAGGATACCCATCTTCGTCTGCAGGAGTATTATGTACGTGCCAAATGGATGGCTGAAACCGGTTTATTTCCTTATGTGGATATGGCTGGCGTATATCTGCTTGAACCTTATTGGGACCTTATTGATGTCGTCTGCCAAAATTATTGTGCGGATACCACTGGCTTGGGGAAAGACCTGTTGCTGCACTACCTGCATGCCGTACTGCTCTGGTTCAGGACTTCAGATTCGCGTTTGATTCGCCGTCGACGGCAGCCGGAAATGTTTGATGACTGCCGGCGTCCACTGCGCGCCCCCCGCAACGGACGATATAACACCAGTTATCTGCTACTCTGCTGGTCGGACCATACACCAGTACAGGTGACCTGTACTGTGGAATTGGAAGATAAGTGTGCAAAAATCATCGAGGTGCAGTCCGATTCTAAATCCGAACAGGCCCCGGAGTGGGAACAAATGAATAATCTGCTCAAAAACAAATATCTTTATGTGGCAGACGCTGTATTGGGGACTGGCTGGAACGGCGGAAACAGCTATACTTTTGGTGTTCGCTTTAATCGGGAAGGTCCCGTGGCAGCCCCGATAGCAGACCTCCCGGAGAAGGGAGGCACACTCTGATGAGCAAAAAGACCCATGATCACAAGCAACTGCGCGCCTTGGAAAAACAACGGCGCATTGATAGGGTTTCCCATAAAGATGAGCCTGGACTTTCCATCCGGGTTCCAAAGCTCTGCCGTGAGTCGCTTCTTTATGATTTGAGCCGGGATTTCTACCGGCTTACGGGAGTAGATATTTTTATCGGAATCCCCGCCAATATACAAAACGGACCACAGACAGAGACGGTCAATGTGGTTGCTGGGCAGGAAGCTATCTTGGTTGGCGCCCAGATGTCTCAACTATATGCTGTCTGCTTTAATGCGGCATTGAAGAACGCCTGTGCCGAGCCGGACTATTCCTATAGTTCTATAGAGATATTGCTTTCGGAAAGCCCTGACAGCGACCGCATAAAATGGGAAAACTTTTTAAGCCTTGTAGCCTTCACAAGACAGTTTTTCTGCCATTATGCATATATGTGGCCAGATGCAGTCTCCGACCAAGGGCTTCGCAAGCTCAAACATTATCTTGATGTCTGCTCTGAAAAAACGGAAAATTGCGGCACGTTACCACAACAGCTGATTGAACAGCAAGAAGGCGGTTGGCTGCAGTTACAAGAATATATGGCTCAGACAGCTGATGAACTGTATGCATGGCTCGAAAACATAGCGCATACCCGTGGAAACGAACCGGCAAATCCGGGCACATGGAAGAAAAAAATTGCGCTTTTATACAAGCCAACTAAAATGAGTGTTTTGACCAGGAAAAACTGGGAGGCTCCACTGCGCTGGCGGCAGAAAAAGTATCAACTGAATCTGCGAGATGTAACACTCTCCTCTGACATAAGTAAACTAGAGGAACGTTTGATAGATTACATTGATCAGCGGGAAGCAGGCCTTCCTACCACCGCTGCCGATTTTGTCTTTTTGCAGGATCAGATTTGTTACTGGGCAGATACAGAGATGCGCCGCCAGTATTACAGACCTTCTCATGCAAAACAGAACTCAAAATTCTTTTGTCGAGAATAAAAAGTTTTTTCGTTTTGTGTTGATTGATACAAAATGATTATGGAATAGCCAGCAAAGCTGTGTAATACTTGGCTTTGCTGGCTTCTTTATTCCGCATCCTGAATCCGGTACTTAACCCGGTTGCCGTAGCGGACAGAAGTCAGCAGACCAAGACTCTCAAATTTGAGAACGAAGCTCCGGATCGTGGCATAAGCCGCATCGCCGAAGTCTTTTTCCAACCGCTTGGTGGAAAACTCTTCGCTGCCATAAGCCGTGAGGACAAACTGCCAGAGCGCCCGCTCCTTCTCGGTAACCTTCCCTTGCCGCAGCGCTTCCACGAAAGCTTGTAGCGTCCGTGGCTGCGGCTGATCTTCTCCCAGCCGGTGATACACCGATTCCGCAAAATAGACCAGGAACGGCGTCACATCCAGCACGCCGCTGATCTGCTGATTCTGTTCCACTTGGGTGTACGCTTTATAATACCGGGAGCGGCTTTCCTCCACAAAGCGGGACATCGGCACGAACAATGCCGACGAGTATCCCTGCTGCACCAGATACCACAAATGGAGCAGGCGCGCCATCCGACCGTTTCCATCAAAGTAGGGATGCAGATAGGCAAACGCGAAATGCAAAATGGCTGCCTTGATTAGATCATTCTGTGCTGTTTTCTCGGCAGCAAACGCAACCAGTTCTGCCATATAAGCTGGCAGTTTCTGCCAAGGCAATCCAGTATGTTCCACCTTGCTGCCTACGATATACACGCTATCATGCCGATACCAATGTTCGGGCAGTAAACGATCCTCCGCTGGTAGGAAGTCTCCAATGGTCATCTGATACAGCCGAAAGAGATTTTCCTCCGTGATGGTATGAGATCTGTCCGCGATAAATTCCAGGCCCTGTTTCATACCATAGATGCGATGTTCTTCCTTATCCTTCGGTGCCTGACCGGATAAAATCCGCCGCACACTTTCCCTGCTGGTGTCAATCTGTTCGATTCGGAAGGTGGACAGGATTTCCTCTTCCATCGCCTTGGTTCCATACAGACGGGCATTCTGCTGCGGTGTCAGCAAAACACGAGCAGCCGACAATGAAACCCGCGCCACACTTTCCAGGTATACCATCGGTTTTCCGTCAAAGTCATGCGGGGGTAGTTCCTGATAAAAATCACGTTTGAGTAGTGTGAGGAATTCCTGCAGATCTCCTTGACCGTATTTATATCCCATCTTTTTGAGGTCCAACATTCCTGGGTCTGAGAGCATCTTGGCAAACACAGAAGCGTCCATGGAGGTCCTCCTTTCAAAAAGTGATATAAAGTAGTATCATTTAGTATCAGTATAACCTATTTCATTCGTTTTATCAACCTGTTTTTTGCCCCATTCTTGTTAGAAGTCCCTGTTAATGTATGCATAGAATGATATAATCAAAATAGTATCAATAGGGAATTCCACACGCCTTGAAAAGAGATGCCCATCGGGACACCATGTAGTCATATTCCTTCGGGTGTGTCAGCGACAATCTCTCAAAGCGGTTAATTCCCAATTTCCGTCGCTCCGCACACAGACCGAAACCACAAAACATACATCCGTTTCTTTGATATCCTTGTCCATATAAATCGGAAACAGGTATTTTATAAAGCTCAATATAATCCCAGATGTCTCGTTCTGTCCAGAAAGACAGCGGCCTACACTGGTTGTCTTTCTTCTGAAAGAAGATATTGGAACCATACGCAATCCAATCTCTTTTCCGGACTTGGCTTTCTTCTGCCAGTGTTCCGATTATGCTGCATTGCGTTTGCATCCGCTTTGCCATGCGCTTCAAGGGAGCCTTTTTCAATTTTTCACAGCACAGATCAGAAATATTGTAGTTCAGATAGGATAGTGCTTTGGGATACATCCGTCCCAAATAATCCAGTGCGTGCTGCTTTGTTACAGGCGTTTTCGCGTGTCGATATGTCCGTATTCCATTGGCAATCGCCTTGGAGAATAATGGGTAGCCATAAGTTGCAACTACACGCTCAAAGGTCCATACCGAACCATCCCGACAAACGGGACGCACAGGCACAATGTTTTTCCCTCTCTGGCGCTCCTCCTCGACGAAAGACAGGGTTTCCGGATATTCACAACCTGTATCCGAAAACAAATGCAGGATGTCTGGCTTTAAACTGCACACAAGAGATGACAGAACCGTTGAATCCTTTCCTCCCGAAAAGGAAATATAAACCTGCTCGCCAAAGGTTTCCATGCAGCTTACAATCAAGTTTTTAGAAAGCGTGATCTTCTCTTCCAACGGCAACTTTTGTAAATACTCCAGTCCTTCCTTTCGGAATTCAAATGCCCTCATTATCGTCGTTTCTTGATTTTCACAAACCCTATTTTCCATTTCACAACCTCCTCGGAAAAGCGTTTGTGTTGTGTTAACTCTATTCCGAGGGAATTGCAAGAGGTTTCTGCAAATTTGGTCAAATACCGGAAAGGCAGAGTTTTTTCGTCGGACAGGGTGCATTTTGTTCCGTAAAATGTTATACTTAATAATGGTCTAGTATTGGACAAGATTGTACTTCCGCATAGGAAGAATATACAGTTTTCTCCATACCAGAAAAGACTTCTAGAGGGAGTAAAATCCATACATGAAAGAATACAATGGAAAGCCTCTGGTTGAGGGTTTGCTTGAAGAAATTAAGCATGTGTATAGGTCCGACAATCGTCCTTGGGTGATTGGATATAGCGGTGGTAAAGATTCCACCGTCGTTGTCCACCTGGTCTATCAGATGCTGAAAAACCTTCGGCCTGAAGAGCGCCATAAAACTGTATATATCGTTTCTTCCGACACTCTTGTGGAAAATCCCCTGATCAAGATCTATCTGGATGATATGCTTCATCTTTTGGATAAGTCTGCCAAACGGGATAGCTTGCCGATCAGCGTAAATAAAGTTACACCCAAACCAGATACTTCGTTCTGGGCCAATGTCATTGGTAGAGGTTTTCCCACTCCGCGTCTGAACGGCACCTTCCGTTGGTGTACAGACCGCCTGAAGATTGCCCCCAGCGGACAGTTTGTAGAAAACATCATTAAGGAACAACATACCGAGATTGTTTTTATCCTTGGTGTGCGCAAGGCCGAAAGCGCGGCACGAAAGCGCCGCATTGAAGGTCGAGAACTGGCTGATCGCCTTTTGAATCGCCATGAGACCATCAAGGAAGCCTATGTATATCCCCCGATTGTTTCCTTGTCCACCGATGATGTCTGGGACATCTTGATGTCCAACAACCGGAAAAATGCCTGGGGTGGCGATAACTCCCAACTGATTGAATTATATTCTGGTGCTGACAGCGGTGAATGCCCCTTCGCGGGATACTCCTCCAAGGAAGATCAGCAACAGTCCTGCGGTCAATCCCGCTTTGGCTGTTGGATCTGCACTGTCGTTCAGGAAGATAAGTCTTTGAATGGCTTCATCCGTTCCGGGCACCGTGAATTGATTCCCCTGGCCGAATTCAGAAAATGGCTTATGAGCATTCGCGATGTACCTGAGTATCGCGAAAAGAAGCGCCGCGACGGTAGTGTCTATCGTACCTCTCAAAACCAGCTCGGCTTTGGTCCGTTTACCTGGGAAGCGCGCCAAATGATTTTGCGTCGCCTTCTGCAAACGCAAAAGCAGATGAATTATGAGCTCATTACCATCGATGAACTCCGCGCCATAGACCGTATTTGGGACGAGGAACAGGATCTGAGCTGTCGTGTGCTGGTAGACCTCTACTATGATGAGATGGGAGAACGCTTGCCTTGGGACCAGTTGAAGCGCCCCGTCTTTGATGAGGAAACCTGCAAAAAGCTGGAAATGTATGCCTCTGAATTCTCGGTTCCCATGGACCTGATGAAGAGCATGATTTTCAGAACAAGCAAAACCAAATTTTTCTCGAACACTCGCATTCTTCGTGAGTCTCTCCGGAAAGCCGTTACGCAGCAATGGCTCCAGGAAGCTGAATTGGTGAATGCGCAGGAAGGAACCCGGAATGAAGATCAACAGAGTGACACTCTATAATTTCAGCTCCTATGTGGGGGAAAACACAATTGCGTTGGATACCCATGATGTGCAAAATATTATTCTGATCGGCGGAAACAACGGTGCCGGTAAAACCTCCTTTTTCACTGCCATCAAATTGGCTTTATATGGTCCCCAATGCTTCCGCTTTCAGGATAAAAACAACCGCTATACCGCACGAATCAAAGAGCTGATCAACCACGATGCGTTCTTGTCCAACAATGTCAAGTCCTATGTCGAAGTAGAAATCGACCTTCCTACAGATCGCGCCCATACACTGTATACCATTCGTCGTGAATGGTCTTTTATCGAAAAGCGCCTTCACGAAACTTATTCCGTGTATAAAGACCAGCAGCTTCTTGCCGACAAGAACTTGGATTTCTTTCAGAACTATTTGTTCTCTGTCATTCCTCCAAACCTGTTTGACTTTTTCTTCTTCGACGGCGAAGAAATCGGGGACTTTTTTGCAACAGGCAATTACAGCAACTATATTAAGAATGCAGTCCTGACATTAAGTGGTTACGATACCTTCAATATAATACAGAAATTCTGTGATTCTTATATCGGAGAAGAAGAAGGAAACGAAGATTACGACCAGGTTGCCAAACTGGTGGAACAAGAAGAAGCCAACCTCTCTGCTTATGCGACCAGAAGCAGCGCCTTGGAGTCTCAAAAGCAGCAGCTGACGGCCCAATTGGTTTCTGCCCAGGAGGAGAAAGAATCTCTTGATCATCAATTTTCTCGTTCTGGTGGTCTGACCGCCAAAGAACAAGAACGGCTGGAAACACAACGTGCAATACAGGAACGCGTGAAAGGCGATAAGGCAAAACGAATTCGGGAATT
>OMEK01000583.1_pt1 | contig 11623 bp, 8 predicted proteins | sample 1645351 | NCBI WGS metagenome assembly OMEK01 (sample SAMEA103958146, study PRJEB25191) | human gut metagenome
CGGCCCGCTTTTATCCCCCGCCTTACTGCCGAACCGAAAAGACCGATTCGCTCCTTCGAAAGTCGTCTTTCGCAGAATTCCGACCGGATAAAAGGAGTCCCCCGGACACGGATATTTCGCAGCAATGCTGCCTTCGGTTACTTACGTTCCTTGATCTGGCCGCTGCGATAGGCCGCCAGCAGGTTCTTCAGGTCGTCGATCTGCACCTGCAACTCCTTGCCGATAGTCGTATCGCGCACCGTGATGCGGTCGGTCGTCGCCTCGACGATCACCTTCGTAGAGATGATGTCCTTTCCCTCCTCGACGGCCTTGACCGCCGACTCGAAAGGCTCGTGCTGCACCAGTTGCAGCCCGTGCGAATTGTAAATCAACGTATAACCGGCGATGCCCGTTTCGGAATGGTACGCCTTGGAAAATCCGCCGTCGATCATCAGCAGCTTGCCGCCGGCCTTGATGGGACTTTCGCCCTTGCAGGTCTTCACGGGCACGTGTCCCGAAATGATATGGGATTTCTCTGGATCGAGTCCGAAAGCCGAAAGAATCATACTGCACATCTTCGTATCATCCAAATGCTTGTAATAAGCTCCCTTCTCCTCGTGGTGCGTCTTCTTGTCCTCGATCAGGTAACGCTCCAGCGTTGCCATCTTGGCCTTGTCGAAGAACGGGGATTCGGGGCCGCACCACAAGTACCACATGTAATCGAGCGCCATCTGCTGACTCTTGGCCCCATTGCCACCGGAATAGGCCTCCCGGGTCAGGCGGTCCAGTTTGTCCAGCAGGCTCCGTCCGGCATAGGGTTTTCCGTCCACGATGACTGTTTTGAACTCCCCTTCGTCGGTCATCGGAATCGAAGCGTGGTACATCAGGTTCGAATTGACGATCAGATACATACTGCCCTTCGAAAAGAGCAGCCGGATATGTTTCTGTAGTTTGTCGCTGTTCAGGAACGAGGCTTGCAACGTACGAATAAGCTGATCTTCGCCCGGAGTCAGCTTATAAGGATCCCGGGGATCGACCGTCGGAAAGTCGGCGTCCTTCAAGGGATAATCCTTGCCGTCGATCTCGATGGTTCCCTTCTCGTAGTCGATTTTCTCCAACAAAGCCCGCCCCTCCATCTTGTATTCGGGATGGCGCTTGATCATCTGTCCCTCGATCTTGAACTGGATCACCGAAATCGCCTTGTGCATCTGGGCCATCAGCAGTACATCGCGCTCCGTAACACCCGAATTCTGCATCACTTTGGGCTGGTAGGGCTTGCAGGGTGAGTTCTCATAAACTTCCATGGCGAAGCGGGCCAGCGGCAGCAGATTGATGCCGTAGCCGTCCTCCAACACGTCGAGATTGTCATAGCGGGCCGACACACGGATCACATTGGCGATCGAAGCTAAATTCCCCGCCGCAGCGCCCATCCAAAGAATGTCGTGATTGCCCCACTGGATATCGTACATCTTGTACTGGGCCAGCGTATCGAAAATGAAGTGCGGACCGGGCCCCCGATCGAAAATATCGCCGATGATATGCAGACGGTCGATCGTCAGGCACTGGATCACATTGCTCATGGCGATAATGAAAGCATCCGCCCGTCCGATCGAGATGATCGAATTGAGAATCCCGTTGAAATAACTCTGCTTGGGCGATCCCGGCGAATCGGATTCGTGGAGAAGCTCCTGAATGACATAGGAAAAATCCGGAGGCAGCATCTTGCGCACCTTCGAGCGGGTGTATTTGACCGAAACGGCCCGGCAGACCTCCGTCAGCTGGTTAAGCGTAACCTTATACCAGTCGTCCAGATTCGATTCCTTCTGCTTGATGAGTTGCAGCTTCTCGGCGGGATAGTAGATCAGCGTACAAAGCTCCGTCATTTCGGATTCGCGCAAAGTATTGTTGAAAACCTCGTGCACCTTTTGCCGGATCACGCCTGAAGCGTTCTTCAGCACGTGGCGGAAAGCCTCGTATTCACCGTGAAGGTCCGTAAGGAAATGCTCGGTACCTTTGGGAAGGTTCAGAATAGCCTCCAGGTTGATGATTTCAGTCGTAGCGTCGGCAATGGTCGGGAATTTCTCCGAAAGCAAATTGAGGAATTTCAAATCGGCCGCCGAATATGTCTTGTTCACAGATACACTCATTGCAATAAACATTTTGGGCAATTATATATTTCAGTGTACCATCATCCGAGATCGCAGCATCGCAAGGGTCGCCTATTCGCAGCTTGTGGCTGCGTCTGTAATGCAATTCTCCCCTACATCCCCTCCTCGGAGGAACTTGGCGCTACATTCCCAAAGAGATCCACCAAAATATATCATTGCGATATTTTTTACTAAATTAAATACTTTTCCACAAAGTGCCAAATATTTCGGACTCAATTCCCGGAATTTCCTCCAGCTGCTCCTCCCCGGTTCCGAAAGACGCAAAAAAAGATTCCCGAAATTACTTCGGGAATCTTCGGTTTCGGTCAGCGGCCGAATTACAACACGCTAACGATTTTCATCGAATTTACGGTCTTCGGACACATCTTGCCCACCGAACTGAAAGCTACGGAAGAGATTCCGCTCTTCGAATTAGACTCGGGGAAAAGTTCCTCCACCGGACTGAGGTTAGCCTTGCTCACCTCGAACGGTTCACATCGGTAAATATTACCATACTCTCCGGCCTCGTTCTGTGCTACGATATAAGCGTAAACCATAAGGCCCTCAGGAAGCTTGACTATATCCATCATAGAAGTATTTGCATCAAAGCCCATACTCATAATGTAAGACAAAACCACGTCGTCAGACTCACCCGAAAGATCCACATCGGTCACCAGCATATTCCAAACCTCGGCACACTCTTCGGAGAACTGGGGTACGTATCGCAAGAAATAGGCACCTCCGTAATCATCGGGCTTATACGTAGTCGGATCAATGGACGAAGCCTCCTCACCGTCATACAGACGGACATCCACGTTCTCCACCGTAGCATCCGAAGCGACATATTCCAACGTTTCAAAGTCCTTCACGCTGACATCCGTCGTCGGACGACCGTACTCATCCATACCGCACACGAATACGACATACCCCGTTTTAGGCAGCAAACCAGTAAAAGTGGACTCCTCCAAATCACCCGTCATCCGCTGTTTCTTCATAAACTCGGAAACAGACATCTGGTAAGCCTTGGCCAAGTTAGCGATAAAAGAAGGGAGCAGCTCTTTCAGTATCGCGGGGTCGTTTTGACATTCCGAACTATACTCTTCAGCTGTCAGCGCATAGAAGAAATAGGGCACCTTCTTATCGGAAGGAGTAAAACTCATTGTTACAGACGTCGATTTAGGCTCAACCGTCCATTCGAAAGTACAATTCTCCTCCTCCAGGCCGGGCAATGTCTTCGTCGTAAACTCGGCAACGATTCCGTTAGCGACAATTTCAAGGTTCTCATTGACACCGGCAACGACAACCGAGTAGGATGTACCCGCCGACAAACCGGGGACATCCAATTCCAAAGGAGTTACACTACCATGCAACCGTCCCTGCTGAGTAAGCACATTGTAAATATCAGCAACAGTGGCTCCTTGCGACATATATTCCGCCTTATAATAGTTGATGACACCTTTCGCAATATCATTATCCGTAATTCCGGGAATTTGCTGCTCCAGGAACGCCGTCTCAAACACCACAGCCATAAAAGACTGGGACTTGGCATTCTCTGTAATCGCCTCGAACGTAGCAACCGAACTGTAATAAGACGTGTCGGAGAACGTCACCTTATATTCGCTCTCGACAGGATCTCCTCCCGTTCCGTTATTGCCACCGCCACCGGTGGTTTTATTTTCGTCGTCGCTACAACCGGCCAACGTCGCGAATGCTGCCAAAGCAGCCAACATAAACATTTTGATTTTCATACGTATTAAAAAATTATTGGGTTTATTTATGCAAATTTCTTCGTTCCTGCTCCTCATTTATTCAAAGGGCGTCGTTGCAAATATAGAAATTTATTTCGAATCGGCCTGAAAAATCGGATAAAAAAAACAACATTTCCTCCGCTTTGCGAGCGATTCCGGCATACTCGCAGACTTTATTCACGAATAGAACGGAATAAAGGTCGCTCTTCGTATAAAAGAGATGGCTTTCTTTGAATACGGGACAACCCGATATCCTCCCGCCACCGGTTGCGGATCTCCTCCGCAGCATATCCCTCGACAACCATCCGGCACACATATTCCACCCCGCCTCGTATCGTTCTTCGAGAATCGGTCCGTCGATGAGCATTCCGTTGAGATTGGGCCGCTCCGGGCCAATGGCTTCCCGCTCGAAACCTACGCAGGCATCCAATCGCTCTATATAATTTAGGTATAACACGCCCGCATCCAACCTGTTCACGCCACCTCGAACGAGTGCATCGCCTCGTCGGAAGGCCTCCGCGTGTTCCCGTCGCAGAGCGACCGGATCGGAATACCTGTCGCCGCATCGACGGAACCTCCCATGTGCTCTCCGGAATCGGCCGTTCCCCGGAATCCGTGCTCCGGAGCGAAGATTGCAGTCACATCGAATCCCCTCGCGTGAAGAATATCGACCAAATGCCGTTCGCCGATCCTCGAAGTATGATTCGCAAGCAAGGCCACACGCTTCCCTGCAAGCCGGGGATAATACATCGCCGTATCGGTCGTACCGACCCGTACGGACTCCGTCGGAACCGGGCTGATCGCATCCGACAGTAAATTCCGCGCTGCGACGACATCTGCCGCCTGTCCGGAAGCAACAGATACGAAAAAACGGATAAACCTAAAAATATCAGTCAATCAAAAACAGAAAATTTACTATCTTTGATTAATTGAACTTATACCATATAAAAATGAAAAACCGTCTGATCCAATTTTTGCCGGTATTGCTTATCGCTTTTGTTTCTTTTGCTACACTCGGAATCGTTCAAGCCCAAAACCGTAACCCTTGCGCAGACACTCCAGATGCGGAGCGACTACTCTCTGAACTCACTACGGCATGCTCCGAGCAGTCTTCGGAAAAAATCGAAAAATTCATCGAAAAATGGGAGCAGGAAAGCCGAACCGCGGCGATATACGACACAAACGATAAGCTAACAACAACTGTTTATCAACTTTTGGACTACCTAATGGAAAAATATTATTTCAATAACAAAGAACTCTCTCCGGACAAACAGGGGCGGATCGTCAACGGCAACTTGGTTTTTCCGGGAGAAGTTCCCGTCTATATTTTAAGTGACGAAGAATATCTCGATTGTTTCCGTCCTGAAGACTTATCGTCGCATCAATGGTTTTCCCAAATGGATTATACACCGCAACGAATCATCAAAGGGTACCGTCCCTGCAATGCGCCTCAACAAATTCGGTTCTTAAAACTCATTCCATCTTACAAAAAAGCCATTGACAGTTTTATCGACTCCGAAGTCAAAAAGTCGAAAAGCTTTATTTATTCACAACATGCTCTCAACTTTTATACAAGTAAATTTCCCGTGTGCTATTCATCCTTTTTACATTATCCGAATCCACGATCATCACCCTACTTCAGCTATATCGTAATAAACACTTCACTCACGGAAGCTATCATCCAATGCGACTACGGATTCTGGGGTGAAACGGACGCCCTGCAAAAAAAGAATGGAAAATGGGGACCCGCAGCAGGAAATACGATTTCGATCCATTCGATCGAATAAAACAAACTTAAAACAAGAGGGAGGGCGAAAATAAAATTTTCGCCCCCCTGCAATATTCTCACATCCCCACGCTTACGCCTGTCCGCCGAACTCCATCAGGTAGGCCTTGATGAATTCGTCCAGGTCGCCGTCCATCACCCCCTCGACATCCGAGGTCTGGACTCCCGTACGATGATCCTTCACCCGTCGGTCGTCGAAGACGTAGGAGCGGATCTGCGAACCCCATTCGATGCGTTTTTTCGTAGCTTCGAGTGCCTGCTGCGTAGCCATGCGCTTGTCCAGCTCCCGCTGGTAGAGTTTCGACTTGAGGATGCGCATGGCATTTTCGCGGTTCATCAACTGCGAGCGAGTCTCCATATTCTCGATCAGATACTCGATCGGCTCGCCCGTATCGGCATCCTTGCCGTGATAGCGCAACCGGACCGCCGTTTCGACCTTATTGACGTTCTGGCCGCCCGCACCGCTCGACCGGAAGGTATCCCACTCGATGTCCGCAGGATTGACCGTGATTTCGATCGTATCGTCGATCGCCGGCGACACGAACACCGACGCGAAAGTCGTCTGCCGCTTGTTATTGGCGTTGAACGGCGACAGGCGCACCATGCGGTGCACGCCGTTTTCGCTCTTGAGGTAGCCGTAGGCGTATTCGCCCTCGAATTCGAGCGTGCAGGACTTTACACCTACCTCCTCGCCAGCCTGATAGTCGAGCACCTTGACCTTGTATCCGTGCGCCTCGCCCCAGCGGGTGTACATGCGCAGCAGCATCCCCGCCCAGTCGAGCGCCTCGGTACCGCCCGCACCGGAATTGATATCCATGATAGCGCCCATACGGTCCTCGTCACGGCGCAGCATGTTGCGCAATTCGAGTTCTTCGATGCGGTGCATCGCACGCGCATACTGCTCGTCGAGCTCCTGCTCGGTCACCACGCCCTCCTTGACGAATTCCGGCATCAACCGCAGGTCTTCGACCTCCTTGACCACAGCATCGTACTCCTCGACCCACTCCTTGATTCCCGCCACGCGGCGCAACTGTTCGCGGGCCTTGTCGGGATTATCCCAAAAGCCCGGAACCTGCGTCTTCTCCTCCTCGTTCTGGAGTTCTATTCTTCGCTGATCGATGTCAAAGACACCTCCCCAACGTATCCTGACGTCTTATAGCCTCTTTAATCTGTTCTGCAAGTACCATATTTTCCGATTGATTTTTACAGGCGAGGCAATCCGTACAGACTCTCCCGCAAGGATAGCCGCCTCTCCTGTCTTTCTTCCAACAAATGTAAACAAAATTTCCGGTTTTCGGAAATAGGAACCGGGCTCGTTGCCAATAAAAACGATCCCGCCCTGGCAGCTCCTGGCCGAAAAAAGTCGGACGCCCAAACCCTTCTACCGAAAAGATCGCCTCGGGCGACGGGCTACCGAACGTTATCACAACCCACCGATCGAAAACCGATCGAAAACAGACTCCGTCGCACCGGCACTGACCGTCCGAAAACCGTTTCCTTCATCCCTTCCCAAAACCGTCCGACGCATCCTTGGATTATGCCGAACACGCTCGAAGCCGCCGACTACCGCCCGGACAGGTTCATCTTCAGTTTACGCTCCGCGAACTCCCGGATAAAGTCGGCCGTACCTTCGATCCCCAGCACCGAGGAATCGATGCAGAGATGGTAGGTTGCGGCTTCGCCCCACTTGCCGCTGCTGAAATAGTCGTAATAGGAAGCCCTGCGGGCATCCGTACGCTCCATCTGCGCTTCGGCCTCTTCGGGCGTTACATTCTCCTGCTCGCAAAGGCGACGCACCCGATCTTCCGGAGCCCCCGTAACGAAAACATTCACCGCGCGGGGATGATCCCGCAGGATATAGTCGGCACAACGGCCCACGAAAATACACGATTCCCGCGAGGCGATGTCGCGGATCACGTCGCTCTGTATCTTGAACAGCGCCTCACTGCTCAGCACATCGGTCACACTCCCCTCTTCACTTGCAAAAGGCATGCGCAGATAACCGATCAGCGAGGAAAAGAGGCTCCTCGACTTCTTCTCGTCGGCCTGCTCGAAAAGCTCCGTGCAGAGGCCGCTCTGCTCGGCCGCCAGATTGATCAACTGCTTGTCATAGACGTGTACGCCCAGACGACGCCCCAGCGCCTCGCCGACGGCTTTGCCGCCGCTGCCGAGCTGACGGCCTATATTGATAACGAACTTATCCTGTTCCATAGTGCAACGGTTTTTATTCATTCACTCTGCGATCGTTTTCGACTTCGGCTCCCGAAATCTCGCCTCTCCCCGCAGCGGCCTTGGCCTTGAACTTCCGGAATTGGCAGAACAGCATGACACCGGCAACCAGCGAAGCCAGGAAATCCGACAGCGGCATCGAACACCATACGCCCCAACTGCCGTCCCAGGGCGTCAGCTCGTCGAAGATGCGGGGCAGGAAAATCAGCCCCGGCATCAGGAAAAGCAACTGCCGCGACAACGAAAGGAAGATCGCCTTGCCCGCCATGCCGATACTCTGGAAAAAGTTGGTCGTCACCATCTGGAAACCGATGATCGGGAAGCAGAAGAAGACGATGCGCATACCTTCGGCCGAAAGACGGACCAACTCCGGATCGTCCGTGAAAACCGACACCGCCAGGCGCGGCGCCAATTCGCCGATCAGGAATCCGAGCGTGGTGACGCAGGTAGCGCCGATGATCGTCAATTTCAGCACCCGATCCACCCGGTCGAACTGCCGGGCACCGTAATTATACCCAGCAATGGGCTGCATACCCTGATTGATGCCCATGACGATCATCACGAAGAAGAATCCCAACCGATTGACGATACCGTAAGCACCGATATTGAGATCGCCGCCGTACTCCTTGAGTCCCTTGTTGATCAGAATCACGATGAAACAAGCCGCAAGGTTCATCAAGAAGGGCGACATGCCGATAGCCAGCACATTACGCACGATCTTGCCTTTCAGCCGGTAGATGCCGCGCCGGAAATGCAACAGCTCGTTCCTGTCCGAAAAGATGCGGAACTGCCAGACGAGCGCGAGTATCTGCGCCAGCACGGTCGCAATGGCCGCGCCGCGAATGCCCCAGCCGAAGCCGAAGATGAACAGCGGGTCGAGAATCGCATTGATCGTCACCGTCAGGATCGTGGCGTACATCGCCTTGCGCGGGTGCCCGGCGGCACGCAACACGGCGTTCAGACCCAAATACATGTGTGTAACGACGTTACCCCACAGAATGACGGACATATACTCCCGGGCATAGCCGATCGTCGCATCGCTGGCTCCGAAAAAGTAGAGAATCGGATCGAGAAAAACCAGCGTCAGCAACCCGAAAGAGATTCCGATAATCAGGTTGAGCACCACGACATTCCCCAGAATCCGCTGGGCCGTTTCGTAATCCCGCTGCCCCAGGCGCATCGACACCAGCGTCGCGGCGCCCACACCCACCAACGAACCGAACGCCGCCGCGAGGTTCATCAGCGGGAACGTCAGGGCCAGCCCCGAAATGGCCAGCGCCCCCACGCCGTGCCCGATAAAGATGCTGTCCACCATGTTGTACAGCGACGAGGCGGTCATCGCGATAATGGCCGGCACGGCATATTGAACGAGCAGCTTGCGGATACGCTCGGTTCCCAGCTCCATCGCCGCTCCTTTTACTTCACTCATACACAAGTCCTCCCTTCAATAATCATTCGACGCACGAAACGGCTGCGACGGACTTTCCGCCCCGGCAACCGCCCGCACGATCCAAACACACCGTTCCCGTCCGGAATACACCGAACAGGAACGATCGATTTATCAATACTTTAATTAAAACGACGAAACGCTATTCGATCTCCCAGTCGCAGCCGTCCTTGCGGTCCTTGACCCGGATACCGATGGCCGTAAGCTCGTCCCGGATCTTATCCGACAGCGCCCAATTCTTCTCGGTCTTGGCCGCCTGCCGCAGGTCGAGAAGCATATTCACCAACGGCGTGACCAGATCCTTGCCGCCGGCCGAAGCCGCCTTTTCGTCGCGCAAACCCAGAATATCGAACACATAACGACGGACGATCTCCCGGAGCTTCTCCAGGTCGGCCGCCGTGATCCGCTGCTGCCCCTCGACCAACTGATTGATGATGCGCACCCAATCGAACAGTGCGGAAATCGCCATCGGCGAGTTCAGGTCATCGTCCAACGCTTCGCGGCAGCGGGTTTCGAGCTCCGCAGGATCCACCGTGGATTGCTCCGACGGCTTGATCTTGTCGAGCGCCTCGACAGCCTTCATCAGGCGGTCGAGTCCCTTTTCGGCGGCTTGCAACGCCTCGTTCGAAAAGTCGAGCGTCGAACGGTAGTGGGCCTGTAATACGAAGAAACGGATCGTCATCGGCGAATAAGCCTGCGTCAGCAACTTATGATTGCCCGTGAAAAGCTCCTCGAGCGTGATGAAGTTGCCGAGCGACTTGCCCATCTTCTGACCGTTGATCGTAATCATGTTGTTGTGAATCCAATACTTAGCCGAGTCGTGGCCGAGCGCCGCCGTCGATTGCGCGATCTCGCATTCGTGATGCGGAAACATCAGGTCCATACCGCCGCCGTGGATGTCGAACCGCTGGCCCAGGTATTTGGTGCTCATGGCCGAACACTCCATGTGCCAGCCGGGGAAGCCGTCGCTCCAGGGCGAAGGCCAGCGCATGATATGCTCCGGCGAAGCCTTCTTCCAGAGGGCGAAATCGCACGAATGGCGCTTATCGCCCTGCCCGTCCAGCTCGCGCGTGTTCGTCAGAATATCGTCGAGGTTGCGGCCCGAAAGACGGCCGTAGCTGTATTTCCGGTTGTATTTCTCCACATCGAAATAGACCGACCCGTTCGATTCGTAGGCGAAACCGTTGTCGAGAATCTCCTTCACCATGGCGATCTGCTCGATGATATGGCCGCTGGCGCAGGGTTCGATCGAGGGGGACAGCACGTTCAGCTCGTCCATCGCCCGGTGGTAACGCTCCGTGTAATAGTGCGCCACTTCCATCGGTTCGAGCTGCTCCAGCCGCGCCTTCTTCGAAATCTTGTCCTCACCGTCATCGGCATCGTGCTCCAGATGTCCCACGTCGGTCACGTTGCGCACGTAGCGCACTTTGTAGCCGAGCGACCGGAGATAACGGAACAACAGGTCGAAGGTCACCGCCGGCCGGGCGTGTCCCAGATGCGGATCGCCATATACGGTAGGTCCGCAGACATACATTTTAACCTTACCTTCTTCTAATGGCTTAAACTCTTCTTTTCTTCTGGATAAAGTATTATAAATCCTCATGTCAGATTTCCTTTCATAATCACACTTTAGTTATCATCATACGAGCTGCGACTTTCATTGACGCTGTTCTCAAGGTGTGCAAGTCTCTTCTTAAGTCTTGCGTTCTCCTGCTTTAAGTTCTCGATATCCTGCATAACAGGATCTGGAAGATGTATCTGGTCTAAATCATCAAACAGTCTTACGCTGTCCTGAATAACAACTCTTCCTGGAACACCAACCACTGTAGAATTCGCTGGCACATCCTTTAATACAACAGAACCCGCACCAATCTTGCAGTTATCACCTATGGTAACTGAGCCAAGAATCTTTGCTCCTGCTCCTACCATAATATTATCTCCCAGAGTAGGATGTCTCTTCCCCTGTTCCTTGCCTGTTCCTCCAAGTGTAACGCCCTGATAAAGTGTTACATTGTTACCGATAATAGCTGTCTCTCCGATAACAACTCCATGTCCATGGTCAATAAAAAGTCCTTCGCCAATCTGCGCTCCCGGATGTATCTCAATTCCAGTCTGTCTTGCAGTTTTCTGTGAAATCTTTCTTGCCTTGTAATATTCGCCCTTAAGATATAACTTATGGGCTTTTCTATATTTAAGTATTGCCTTAAAACTAGGATAAAGATATACCTCTTTATCCGACTTAATAGCAGGGTCTCTATCCTTTATTACCGCTATTTCCTGCTTTACA
>OMEK01000589.1_pt1 | contig 11582 bp, 8 predicted proteins | sample 1645351 | NCBI WGS metagenome assembly OMEK01 (sample SAMEA103958146, study PRJEB25191) | human gut metagenome
ATGGAACTGCTACATCACCACATTTCGGACAATGAACTCCTGCCTTAACAACAAATTTCTTGATGTTCTTACACTCAGGCCAACCTGGGCAAGCAATAAACTTACCATATCTTCCGAACTTAACAACCATTTGTCTGCCACAAAGCTCACAAGTAATGTCCGTTTTATCCTGTTCAAGCTCTATCTTAACATCTTTCATTTCCTCTTTAGCTTTTTTAAGAGTTTTATCGAAATCACCATAGAAATCAGCAAGCAAATCTTGCCACTTGCACTTACCCTCTTCAACAGTATCAAGGTCACTTTCCATCTGAGCAGTAAATTTTACATTTACTATCTTCGGAAAACGCTCTTTCATAAGCTTAGTTATAACCTCTCCTAATTCAGTCGGAATAAGGGTTTTAGATTCACGCTTAACATACTCTCTTGATGTAATTGTAGAAATAGTTGCCGCGTAGGTTGACGGTCTGCCGATTCCATATTCCTCAAGAGCCTTAATCAAAGACGCTTCTGTATATCTTGCTGGTGGCTGTGTGAAATGCTGATTTGGCGAAATAGTCTTTACACGAAGTTCCATACCCTCTTTAAGTGGTGGAAGCTCTTGTTCGCTTTCCTCATCAGTATCCTTGCTTTCAACATAAAGAACTGTAAAACCATCAAAATCCACACGATAGCCCGATGCCTTAAAAATATAATTTCCTGCAAGAATTTCTGCTGATGTTGTCTTATGAATACAGTCAGACATCTGACAAGCAATAAAACGCTCCCAAATAATTTTATAAAGCTTATATTGTTCTGGTGTAAGGCTATCCTTAACCTTATCAGGTGAAAGCTCTATTGTTGTTGGACGAATAGCTTCGTGTCCGTCCTGAGCATTTGAACGAGATTTATACTTTCTCGGTTCAGACGGAAGATACTTATCTCCCCATCTCTGCTGAATATAATCTCTTGCACCATTAAGTGCATCATCAGAAAGTCTTAGAGAGTCAGTTCTCATATAAGTAATTAAACCAACTGCACCCATTCCCTCAATCTCAACGCCTTCATAAAGTTCCTGAGCAATACGCATTGTACGCTTAGATTGAAAGCCAAGCTTTCTTGAACATTCCTGTTGCAAAGTTGAAGTGATAAACGGTGGAGCAGGCTTTCTTGTTCTTCTTCCGTTTTTAACCTTGCCAACCTTAAAGCTTTCGTTTTCAAGTTCAGCAAGAATCTGATTAGCCTTTTCCTCATTGCGAATATCAAGCTTTATGCTACTATTTTTATCCTTAATGCGAAGTGTTCCCTCGATATTATCATAAAGTGATGCAGGAAAAGCCTTGCGTTCACCCTTTGGAATAAACTTTGCATCAATAGTCCAATATTCCTCAGGCTTAAATGCACGAATCTGTTCTTCTCTATCGACAATAATTCTTACTGCAACAGATTGAACACGACCTGCCGAAAGACCTTTTCTGATTTTCTGTGCAAGAAACGGACTAAGCTTATAACCAACAAGTCTATCAAGAATGCGTCTTGCCTGCTGTGCATTAACAAGGTCTATATCTATACAGCGTGGATTTGCCATACCATTTGTAACACCTGTCTGTGTAATTTCATTAAATGTAACACGGTTTTTCTCATCAAGTGGCAAATCGAGCAAATATGCAAGATGCCAAGAAATAGCCTCTCCCTCACGGTCGGGGTCGGTTGCGAGAAAAATCTCTTCACTTTTTTCAGCACGCTTTTTAAGTTCTTCTGCAAGTTCTTCCTTTCCCTTAATTATATCATACTTTGGCTTAAAGCCGTGTCTTATATCAACACTTAAACGCTTTTCGGGCAAATCTCTTATATGACCCATTGAGGCAACTACCTCATAGCCCGAACCTAAATATTTTTTAATTGTCTTAGCCTTTGCAGGTGACTCAACAATAACTAGCTTTGACACTCAAGTTTCCTCCGTAATATAAATTTAATGCAATATTTATTTTATCTTAAAATCAGCCTTTTGCTATATATTTACCTCCGACAACTGATTCTATGTAGCCAAAAATTTCAAGCTCAGTAAGAGCCGAAAGTAATTCGTGTATAGGCATACCCGTTTTCGCTGAAATATAATCAGTTGTCACAGGCTCATCACTCAGCACCATAAATACCTTTTTAGAAGCTTCTGAAACATCTGTCGGAATTTTTTTTATAGGTTTTTCTTCTGGTTTTGATTCTTCAATCGCAAAATCAGAAGTGCTGTCTACATTATCTTCAACAAAAATCGGCTTACAAATTTTTTCAACTTTTTCATTATAATCTATTTTCGCGAAATAATTCAAGTTATTCTTTTTAGTATCATACCAATTTAAAATATCATTTGGCTCTATTGCTGCTGAATATCCAAGCCTTAAAAGCTCATTAGAGCCTTTATTTTCTCTGAAAAAAATACTTCCTGGAATAGAAAAAAGCTTTCTTCCCTCTTTAATAGCATCGTTTGCCGTTATCAAAGCACCGCTTTTTTCTCCTGCCTGAACAATAAGTGTACAATCAGAAAGCCCACAGATTATTCTATTTCTAAGAGGAAAATTCTTTGCAATAGGCGGATACCCTGGTGGGAATTCCGAAACAACTGCACCATTTTCTGCAATTTTCTCATACATTGGAATATTTTCCATAGGATACCCAACATCTATTCCACAGCCAAGAACACTTATAGTTGTTCCATAGGCATTAAGCACAGCTCTATGTGAGGCTGTATCAACACCAAATGCACCTCCGCTGACAACTGTTGCCCCCGATTCAGCAAATGAAAACGCAAAGTCATTCGCTGCATTTAATCCTTGACTTGTTGCATTTCTTGAACCCACCATAGCAACAGACAATTTCCCATCAAGCTTAGGCATTTTACCCTTAACATAAAGTAAAACAGGTGGTGCAGAAATAGCACGAAGCTTATCAGAAAACAGCTCATCATTATATGCTATAATATCATATCCAAGTCTTTCGCAGTCATTAAGAATTTTCCTTGCCTTAGATAAATCCTTATTCATAAGCTTTTTTATAATATTAGGCGTGAAGCAATCGCAGATTTTATAATCATACTCTGAAGCATTATAAAAAACTTCGGCTGTATTAAAAAAAGACATACCATTTTTAAAGGCAATATTATTAACACCAAATACACATTGCAGCCACAGATAGTATATTATATCTTTTCTCAAGAGTATTCCTCCACACAGCAACATATCACTTACTTCTGATTAGTTCCCACATCAAAATAGCCGCAGCAGCAGACGCATTAAGGGATTCAGCCCTTCCTCCCATAGGAATTTTAATTCTTTGTGAGCAGGCAGAAATAGTTTCATCTGTAAGACCCGCACCCTCATTTCCTATAAGTACCATTCCACTCTTTAAATCAAGTTCAGTAACAGACACAGCATCTCTCGGAGTTGCGGCATATGTTTTTATTCCTTTTTTAGTAAGCTCAGAAATAAACTCAGTAAAGTTTTCAGCAATGCAGAATTTCATTCTGAACACAGCCCCCATACTTCCCCTTGCAACCTTAGGCGAATAAACATCACAGCAATCTTCCGAAAGTATTATTCCATCAAGACCTAACGCTTCTGCCGTCCTAAGTATAGTTCCGAGATTAGACGGGTCGCTGATATTTTCCAAAGCAACATAACGCCCCGTATTTTCTATTTTATCAACTAAAATGCTTTTGTCAAGCATAGAAATAACGCAAAGCAAGCCTTGCGGCGATTTTGTATCGGAAATTTTCAAGAAAATATCGGCACTGACTTCAATTTTTTCGCAGCCAGAATCCGATATTAACTTGAAATCGTCCGAATATTTTTCCATAGCTTGTTTTGTATATACAAGCTTATTTATTTTTGCACCTGATAAAGCCGCATCTCTGCAAAGTCTTACACCCTCAACAGTAAAAAGACCTGCATCTCTCCTTTGCTTTGCACTTTTTTGCAGCTTAATAATTTCTTTAATATTGGGATTATCTCTGCTTGTTATCATATTCATTGCACTTCTCTTTTATATATAATGCTGTTTCAGGTATTGCCATACCATTCTCATCAACTATAACATCTGCATATTTTTCATATAGCGGAATGCGTTCATTATAGAGGTCGAGCAAAGTCTGTCCTTCTTTTATAGAAACTCCACGCTGTGTAAGGTCACTAAGTCTTTTTGCAATTTCTTCATAAGGAAGTCTTATGTATACAACTATTCCTATTTTTTTAAAATGCTCCATAGCTTCTTTGCCATAAATAACACTTCCGCCTGTCGCAATAACAGAACGACTTACATCTATCGAAGCATTTATTTTATTTTCTATCTTATTAAAGCCGTCTAAACCTTCCTGAGATATTATTTCGCTTAAAAGTCTGCCATCTTTTTCCTGAATAAGCAAATCTGAATCCAGAAAGGAATATCCTATAATCTTAGCTAAAATTACGCCCACAGTACTTTTTCCACAGCCTGGCATACCTATTAAAATTATATTTTTCATATTAAAAATCCTTTTCAATATAATATAAATAAATGCACCTAAGAGCAAACTTAGGTGCATTGAATTTAATTATAAAGCAGCCTTAGCCTTCTCAACAAGAGCTGTGAAAGCCTGTGGGTCAGCAATAGCAATCTCAGAAAGAACCTTTCTATTAAGTGTGATGCCAGCCTTCTTAAGACCGTTCATAAATGTTGAATAGTTAACACCGTTTACACGGCAGCCTGCAGAAATACGAGTAATCCAGAGTCTTCTGAAATCTCTCTTACGCTGTTTACGACCGATATAAGCATAGTTGCCGCTCTTCATTACGGCTTCCTTAGCCATCTTAAAATGCTTGCTCTTTGCACCCCAATAACCGCGAGCGAGCTTTAGTGTCTTTTTTCTTCTTTTGCGTGTAGCCAACGCACCCTTTACTCGTGCCATTTATATAATACCTCCGTTTTGTGCATTAAACCGTTCTAATCGGTAATACTCTTAAATTATTTGTAAGGAATGAGTCTTTTGATTTGTGCTGTATTTGTCTTATCAGCAACAGCAGTCTTTCTAAGACCTCTCTTACGCTTTGTTGTTTTCTTGTTTAAGATGTGGCTTTTGTTTGCATGAGCACGGATAACCTTACCGCTCTTTGAAAGCTTAAAACGTTTTTTTGCTCCGCTGTGTGTCTTAATCTTGGGCATTTTATTGCTCCTCCTTATTGTTCTGATTTGCTCCCATAAAGAAAGCACTTATATAGTCTTTAGTTCCGAATAATCGGTTTACTTTGTTTTCGGTCCTAAGAACATAAGCATACTGCGTCCCTCAAGCTTTGCTGGTTTTTCAATATTCGCAAATTCTGCACAAGATTCTGCAAATTTCTGCATTACATCCATACCAAGCTCAGGGTGTCCCATTTCTCTTCCACGAAAGCGTATAGAAACCTTAATTTTGTTTCCAGCCTCAACAAAACGCTTTGCATGAGCCAGCTTAGTGTTAAAGTCATGGGTATCAATATTGAGCGAAAGACGAATTTCTTTAACATCAACAACATGTTGATTTTTTCTTGCTTCTTTCTCTCGCTTAGCCTGCTCAAAGCGATATTTTCCGTAGTCCATAATCTTACAGACTGGGGGTTTTGCCTGAGGAGCAATCTTAACGAGATCGAGATTCATACTTTCAGCTTTAGATAAAGCCTGAGAAGCGGACATAATTCCGAGTTGTTCACCGTTTGAGCCGATAATACGCAGCTCTTTGTCACGAATTTCTTCATTTATCTGAAGTTCCTGCTTGCCTATGTTAAAGCACCTCCACACATAACTATAAAACGAAAACGCACGGTACAGCCGTAGCTATCCGTGCGTCAATAAGCATAATCAGAGAACGCAAAAAGTTCTCACAGAATAGTTATTGACCCATGACAGCTAAACCTCATAGGTGAAAGCGTACCGCTTTACTTTGTTGTACTCAAATAGTATATACTGATTTCTGTGTTTTGTCAAGACTTTTCGCATAATTTTATTTAGAATTTATCCTTTCATTGGGCGATAGAATATAGCCACATAATGATAAACTCCTCTATCACAATATACACCTACACCGATTTTTGTGTATATAGCCTCTCTGATATTACCTCCTTCTACACTTCTGTTTAGCCATACACTGACGGCAGATGCTGAGTCTGGCATTCCTTTTGCAATGTTTTCTCCTGCAAATCTATAATCCCCCAGACCCTCTTCTTCCAACAATGTATTCCAACCTGTGCCATCTGGTCGATTATCAGAGAAGCATTGACTTATTTCTTTTGCTCTTGTTATCGCAATAGAATCAAGAGAGACATCTCTTTTAAGTTGCATTAAATTTATTGATTTTCTATATTTGTTTATCTCATCATATAGTTCATTAGCTTTTATAATATCATCTGTTGCACCCAATGTTGTAATACTTAAAGTAGAATAATCACTATAGCTTTTGCTCGAAGATACACTTCTGATTCTGAATTTATATGTTGTATTAACAGTAAGATTATCTACCATATAGCTTGTAACATCAGAATTTAAGGTTGTTATTAATTTATATACTTGTGAATCTGGACTAAGCTGATAAATCTCATAATTCACTGCCCCATTTTGTTTTGTCCAACTAAGATTTACAGAATAGTATGTCTGTGAAACCGCCTTAAAATCCTTAACAGCTGGCAAACAAGTTTTTACACTAACGCTATTATAAGGTGAGTATGTTGTTATTCCTCCAGATACCAGATAAGCTCTTACTTTATAATTATAATATCTATCTGATGACAAATTTTTATCAGTATATGACTTAGCTGAAGTTGATGCAATTTTTACATATTTTCCAGTATTTATATCAAGTCTATAAATCTGATAGCCTGTCGCTGATGGATAATCCCAATTTAGCGTTATAGTAGTCGAGGTTGAAGTTTTTGAAGTAAAACTAACTGAAGTTGAAGTAGTTTTTGCATTAACTGCTGGACTCTTAGCACTTAAACCTATTGAACCATTAGAATTAACATAAGAAGCTATCTTATAGTAATATGTAGTATCTAAGTAAAGAGCTGTATTAGTATATGAAGTTGATGAAGATGGTAATGTTTTTATCTTGCTGAAATTTTTATTATCAATGCTTCTATATATATAATATCCTGAAGCATTAGATGATTTATTCCAAACAAGCTTTATAGCGTCAGTAGCAACCTCTTTAACCGCAAATCCTGATGGATATGATAATTTTGAACTGCTTATTGTTAAAGCATTTACAGCACTACTCTTTGGGCCAATAGCTACTGCACCTGTTGAAGTATTCTTATATGATGCAATAGAGTAATAATATTTCTTGCCAGCTGTAAGAGAAGTATTTGTATAAGCTGTTGTATAAGCTTTAAGCGTCTTTATTTTTGAGTATTTTTTTCCGTCTGTACTTCTATAAACATAATATCCTGTTACATCAGATGCTTTAGTCCATGTCAACTTAATTGCACTGTTTGAATATTCAGCAACCTTAAGATTTGATGGTGCTGGAACTGATGAACTGCTTGTTGCAGTAATTTTAAGAGAAGATGTTCTTTCACTTTTTGTAATTTTTCCGTTAATATCAGTATAAGAGATAAGAGCGAAATAATAAGCTTTTCCTGCTGTAAGTCCACCAACTGTATAAGATGTTGTAGATTGTGAATTGATAGTCTTTAGCTTAGTGAAATTTGAATTATCCGTACTATAATAGACCAAATAACCTGTTACACCAGCAACCTTAGACCAACTTAGTTTTGCAGCTTTGTCTGAATACTCTGTTACTTTTAAATTTGTTGGAGCAGAAACCGCTGCATTTACATTTCCCGCTGTCATAGGTAATGTCAAAAATACTGAAAGGAGAATAAGCACTGCCAAAACAGAGCTAACAACTTTTTTCCCAAAAACATTAACCATCGCTAACACCGCCTTTATTTTTCTAAAAAATACAGAAAACTCCATATTTTTATATATTTATTATATCACTCAATCATTTTATTGTCAATCTGTTTAATCTTTTTGTGTATTTTTATATATTTACTGATACAAAGATTTTAACCAATTTATAAACTGTCCCCTACAAGCATAACAAAAACAAGTGATAGCATAAGCCACCACTTGCTTTTAATTTATTTTAAATTTAAAATATTTATCCAAAGACTGCCTCATTAGCGATTGCTATTGTTTCTCTGAAATGATATGTTGCAAGAAGATATAACGGTGTATCGGCACTCACCGAACCAGTAGGATTTAAACCAACTTTTTTAGCAAGCATACTTGCTCTAAACTCGTGGAAACCGTCTGTAACTATCGCAATATCCTTGTTATATCCTTTTTCCTCAATAATTTTCTTAGAAAACTCAAGATTTTCCGAAGTAGTAGTAGATTCATCCTCCATAATTATTCTATCAGAAGCTATTCCCTTTTCTGTTAGATAATTATACATACATTGAGCTTCACTTATTTCCTCATTAGAGCCTTTTCCACCCGAAACAATACAGACTGCATTTTTATTTTCATTTAAGTATTCATATGCAGCCTCAAGCCTCTTTGAAAGCATTAGGCTTGGATTTTTCCCATTAACCTTACAACCAAGTACAACTACCGTAGAATTTTCGTTCGGAGCTTTTAACGCCGCTGCAATCATAAATCCACTAATAACCACAACATATGAAACTCCAATAGTAACTAAAGAAGTAATAATCACAAGTATACATTTTCCAAGCTTTCTACTACTGATTTTCTTACAAATACTTTTAAATTTATTCCAAAAAACAGAAACTGCAAGACCACATATAGATAAAAATAATCCAAGTAAATTGCCAATATCAAAAATAGCAACTCTCATAGGAAGTATAAACCAGATTGCCAATCCTAAAAATATCAACGAAAATAGTACTCTTAATATAATTTTAACAATACTCAATTTTTTCAAAACAAATCCCCCTTTTTTTCAACATATTCTAACATATTTCAGCAAAAATATTGTTAATAGATGTTTAAGAAATCTCAAAAAATCGCTAACAATTTTCTGACAACTTTTTAATAAACAAATATAATAAACTAACTATTAGCTAATCAACTTTTAATTTTTGAGCCTACATTTTTTAGTAGTGATAAATAAAACAGAAAGCCCCAAATGAGCTTTCTGTCTTTAAAAACCAAATTTAATGTTTAAATTTTTTTCTGCTAATTAAGAATGATGCAATACTTATAGCAAGAAGTGACGCAACAAATATCAAAGCATAAATAGAATTATCTGCATCATCAGGTTGTTCTATCGGATTCAGTTCCTTACTTGGCTTTTGTTCATCACGATTACCGCCAGATTGCTGGATTGCTGACGATTCATCTTTACTCTCTTTATAAGTTCCCTGAGGCATAAGCCTTATCGTAATAACAAAATTTTCTGAACTCTCTCTGGTAGATACCTTAAATGGATTTTTCTCAACACAAAGCTTATTCGGAATATTGGTAAGCTTAACATTGTATTCACCTGCTGGAAGATTTGCACAAACAATCTTTCCATTTTCATCAGATGTAAAGCTTTTCGAATTTATTTCAGCTTCAACTCCGCTTATAGCCTTTCCGTTTTTATCAACAAACTTAAGTTTAAGGTCATCATATACAATAGTGTCGCAAAGTTTAATATCTGAAATATTATAAGCATAATCCAACGCTGCAAAAGCAACCTTATTTTGAGAGATTTTAAGTAGCTTCTTATCATCGTCATATTTCTCAGCAAGCTTTTTAAGTGCGACCTTCAGCTTTGTAATGTCATAAGTAAAGGTAGTGTTTCCGTTAGAATCAGATTTATGACCAACATAAATAATAGAATCTTTATCAAAGCCTATCTTAGCATCTTCCATAAGGTTATATATAGAGCTGCTATATTCATACTTTCCTGTTTTGCCATTATAAACTGCAACATATATATCAAAGCCTTGTATTGCATTATTATCATATCCCGAAATCTCAAGATAAGTTTTCTTATCTGCAAAATATGTCTTATATGATGTTTTGCTTGGTTTTTTGTTATCAACATTAAATTCAAAGCTTCTTTTCTGTTCTGAAATATTTTCCTTAGATTCCTCTATCTTACCACTTATTGTAAGAATGTATTTTCCATTGCTAAGTGACGAAAGTGCGGTATTTATTGAAGTAGAATCCTCATCAGAATTTGCCCTGTTTCTGTTAAACGGTTCGCTTTCATATATTATAGTTCCACTCTCGTTCTTTATAACACACTTAAAATCAATAAGATTTCTCTTAGCAAGCGAGCGTATGTATAATGTAGGATTTGTAGCTAATGAATTATTCAAAGCGGTTTTCAAGGTATTTACATTAAATGAAATATTTTTCTCATCAAAAAGCTTAGTGAATTTATTATAACCAAGCAACATAGAATAATTAAATTCTTCTTCATTATTAGTTGAGAGATAAAGATAACTGCTTTGTTTATCGACCTTTTCATTGCTATCATATATAAAGCTGCCAAAAGCACTTTCCTGCGTATAGTTTCCAACAAAACCAAGTAATGACGAACTGATTGTCACATCAGCTTCTTGAGAAAAATAAACATATCCATCGAGATAAAATCCTGCTGAAAAATAAGCTTTTTGTTCAAGGATAAAAGCTGAATTGAGCTTAATTTTAACAGTAACAGTTTTAGTTTTATTCGCATCAATACTTATAGCATCTACTTCTTTATCATCTACAATAAAACTTGAAAGATAATTACTGCTTATAATATCCTCACGATATGTCTTTTTATTCTTTGAATCATATCTTTCAGAAGAAAGTATAAGTGATGGTGTTAGAGTAATTTTTTTATTAGTTATATTAGTAATATCAAGCTTGATTTCATATGAACCAATATCACTGCTTCCAAGAACAGTAAAACCGCTTGAAATATAAGCATTTGCACTTAAAGCATTATCTAAATTAACAAGTCCTGCTCCCTGCATTCTGACAGCCTCTTTTGCTATATCATCTCTATCGTTAATAATATCAGCTGTACTTGTTATAAGCTTATATGCAAGGTCATTTTTCTGCTCTGCTGAATATTTTTCAAAGCGTTTATCCTTATTGATATATTCTTTTAGAAGTGCAAGCTTTCCAGAAACAAGTGCTGATGAAAACGATGAGCCATTTGCTGTGCCATAACGATTATTCGGAATTGAAGAATAGCTTGGTGAAGTTTCAGCAAGCAGCGGATTTATCGAAAGACTTCCATTAGAACCACAAGACGCATTTGAAGAAATCTTTTTGTAGTTTTCATTATCGCTTATAAGAATATATTCTGTTGAAATTCTTATTCCACCAGATTCCTCAAAATCTTTAATTGATGTATCCTTTACAATCGCAGTTGGAACTATTGTAGTTTCAGTAAGTTTCGTCTTATCATCACCAAAAATTACTAATGCTAAAGCACCTTTCTGCTCAGCAAGATTTATAGCAGATTCTATATCTTCTTGCTTATCAGATACGAAAATCACTTTGTTTTTAAGTTCAATATCTCCATCATTTTTCAGATTATCATTATATATAACATAATCATAATCTCCATCATTTATATTATAAAAAGAGTATTC
>OMEK01000598.1_pt1 | contig 11441 bp, 9 predicted proteins | sample 1645351 | NCBI WGS metagenome assembly OMEK01 (sample SAMEA103958146, study PRJEB25191) | human gut metagenome
CCCTCAGCGGCAAGGTATTCCGTGGCTGGAAGGATGCCAACGGCATCGTGTACGATTCCACCACCGTTTACCAGATTGCTTCCAACAGCACCCTGACCGCCGTGTGGGACAATGAGTCTCTGGTGATGCTGTACATCCACGTCAACGGCAACTTCAGCTCCTGCGACCGGATGATCCTCATGGATAAGTACGTCATCAACGACAACATCAGCCGTGCCGACGTGCTGAAGGAAGTGGCCAAGTACTACGCTGCCCGCCCCGGCTACACCCTGTCCATCGCCGGCCTGTTCGATGAGAACACCTGGGCAAGCTACCGTGCCAACACCAGCAAGGCTGGCGTGGAGAACATCGGTGTCTCCGACAAGCACCTGAACAAGATTTACGTGATGGTCAACAATGCCCAGAGCGGCACCACCATCCTGCCCACCAACCCCACCACGACTCCTACCATTCCCAACAATGGCAATGCTTACTGGGTCGTCACCGGCCCCAACACCGGCTACTGGGTCCAGTCCAACGGCAGCTATCCCCAGGGCTCTTACTGGGTGAGCACCGGCAATGGCAATGGCTACTGGAGCTACAACCCCAGCAACTATCCCACCACTGTCATCTACCCCACCTACGTCCCCGGCAGCAACCCCAAGACCGGCGATACCGCGCAGCTTGAGGTTGCCGCAGCGGTCATGATCCTGGCCGCCGCCGCGCTGGTTACCATGATGGCCCTGCGCAAAAAGAGAGCCTGATCTCCAAACTCCCAAACTCCCCCGGCTTCCCGGCCGGGGGAGTTTTCTGCTGAGGTACGCCGAATGGAATGCAGTCCGTCCCCTTCAAACAAATTCGCAGTTCATGCGATTGTCGTGGCTTTTCACGCGGAATCCTTGACAAAAGGCGCAATTCCTGTATAATAAACACAATCACTTTTTTGAAAGGAAGGAAGCAATATGGACACCGACGGCGGCGACTATCCCAGTAACGGACCTGTCCGCCATCTGTTTTTGAGAGCATATCTGCGCTGCATCGAGTAGGGCGGATGTGCTTTTTGCGCGTTATGCGCACCGTTTACAAAAAACAGATGACTGAAAAGGAGTTACATACTTTGTCTACAACGACCTGTATATTCATTATGGCAGTGTGCCTGCTGCTGTCCGCCTATTTTTCCGCGACGGAGACAGCCTTTTCCTCCGCCAATTCCACCCGCCTGAAGATGCTGGCGGAAAAGGGGAACAAACGGGCCGCCCTGGCCTGCAAGCTGCTGGAGCAATATGATAAGCTGCTGTCCACCATTCTGATCGGCAATAACATTGTCAATATTCTCATGGCCTCCATCGGCACGGTGCTGTTCGTCAAGCACTACGGCGATGCGGGAGCCACCATCTCCACCGTGGTGGTCACGGTGGTGGTGCTGATTTTCGGCGAGATCTCCCCCAAGAGCGTGGCCAAGGACTGCGCGGAGAAGTTCGCCATGTTTGCTGCCCCGTTCCTGCGGGTGCTGATCTGGATCCTGATCCCGGTGAACTGGCTGTTCTCCCTGTGGAAGAAGCTGCTGGCCAAGGTATTCCACCTGAACGCTGACAGCAAAATGTCCCAGGAGGAGCTGCTGATGCTGGTGGACGAGGTGCAGCAGGACGGCGGCATCGACAAAAACGAGGGCGAGCTGCTGAAAAATGCCATCGACTTTTCCGAGCAGCAGGCTCAGGACATCCTGATCCACCGGGTAGACCTGGCCGCCCTCCCCGTCACCGCCAGCAAGGAGGAGGTGGCGGAGATGTTCACCGAGACAAAATATTCCCGCCTGCTGATCTATCAGGATTCCATCGACCATATCCTGGGCACAGTGCACCAGAAGGATTTCTACGTTGGCTGCGGCATCACGGATAAGCCCCTGCCGGAGATCATCGCTCCGCCTCTGTTTGTGCTGGAAAACGAGCCCATCAGCCAGCTGCTGAAAAAGCTCCAGCAGGCCAAGACCCATGTGGCCGTGGTGGTGGACGAATACGGCGGCACCTGCGGTATTGTCACTATGGAGGATATTCTGGAGGAGCTGGTGGGTGAGATCTGGGACGAGCACGACGAGGAAGAGGTATTCATCCGCAAGACGGCGGACGACGCCTATCTGGTGGACGCCGGAATGGACTTTGAGGACTTCGCCGCCTATTTCCACCTGAAAACCGATTCCGAGATGGTATCCGTCAGCGGCTGGGTCATGGAGCAGTGCGGCCAGGTGCCGGAGGTGGGGGACAGCTTCACCTTCGCCAATTTGCAGGTGACGGTGACCGGGGTGGACAACCACCGCATCGAGCAGATCCGGGTCACCCGGCTGGCAGAGACCCCGACGCCGGTGAAGGAGTAAAAACGAGATGGAATATAAGGTTTTTCACTTAAAGGATACGTTTCCTGCCATGGGCGCGGCGGATGCTGACCCGACGCTTGCCGTCTACCTGCCGGATAACCTCAGCGAAATGGGCAGGCAGGCGCAGCTTCGCCCCTGCCTGCTGGTCTGCCCCGGCGGCGGCTATGTGATGTGCAGCCAGCGGGAGTCGGAGCCGGTGGCGCTGAATTTCCTGCCGGAAGGCTACAATGTGTTCGTGCTGACCTATTCTGTGGCCCCTCACCGCTTCCCCACCCAGCTGCGGGAGGTAGCGGCCGCCATGGAGTTGATCTACGCCAACGCCGCTGCCTGGCACTGCGATACGGAGCGGGTGGCCATCATGGGCTTCTCCGCCGGGGGCCATCTGGCGGCCCACTATTCCACCTGCTTTGACTGCCCTCAGGTGCGGGAGATCTTCCCGGACAGCAAGGGCGTCCAGGCCACGGTGCTGGGCTATCCCGTGATCGCGGCGGATCCCAAGGTGGCGCATCTGGGCAGCTTTGAGAACCTGGTGGGCCACAGCCCCCTGACAATGGAGGAAATCGAATTCTTCTCCTGCCACACCCATGTGACCGAAGGTACCCCGCCGGCCTTCCTGTGGCACACCGCCCCGGACGACTGCGTGCCGGTGATGAACAGCCTGCTCTATGCCCAGGCGCTGGCAGAGCACGGTGTGCCCTTCGCCCTGCGGGTCTATCCCCGCGGCGGGCACGGCCTGTCCACCGTGGACGACCAGACCAACGGCCTCCTGGAGCCGCCGGTGACCCTGGCCGCCGACTGGATCCCTGCCGCGAAGCAGTGGCTGCGGATTACCTTGGGTAAGGGGGCAGCGCAATGAAGGACTCCTTCATGCAGCAGGCTGTCCGGGCCTATTTTGAAGCCTGGCTCCGCAAGGACATTGGGGTGGTGGAGCGCACCTTCTCAAAGGACGCGGTCTACACGGAGTGCTACGGCCCGGAGTACCACGGGCTGGAGCAGATCCTGCGCTGGTTTGCCGACTGGAACCAGAAGGGGACGGTGCTTCAGTGGCGCATCCGGCGAATGCTGGAGCAGGGACGCACCGTGACGGTCCAATGGTTTTTTGAATGCGACTATGACGGCACCGTCAGCGCATTCGACGGCGTATCCGTCATTGATTTTGACGAGGCGGGCAAGATCTGCCGCCTCAGCGAATTCCAATCCAAGGCGGAGCATATCTATCCCTACGAATGACCTGTTGGCCCTCCAAACAGGGAACGATCACGGGCGCGCTGCGTTCCAGGCAGCGCGCCCGTGATCGTTTTATGCTTCCTTGTGGTAGATCACCACGTCTTGATTTTGGGTGGGGCAGCGGACGTAGCCGTTGGATTCCAGAAGGGCGGTGAGATTAACGAAGCCGTTGCTCTGGCCGTCGGTGTTGTACTTTCGGTAGTCGCTGGCGGACCGGGCGTTCAGGGCCACATATTCTGAACGCAGCACGTGCTCCAGTGAACAGTAGCGCAGGTCATACAGAATTTTCCGTTGGGAGAGGTCAACGGTATAGAAGGTGGTGGCGCAGACGCTGGCATCCTCCGGGATCTGGGACAGACTGTCCCGGACGCTTTGGTAGTATTCTCGGTACTGGATGCACTGGGCGGGATAGCTGATGCCTCTGGGCAGCACGGTGGCGGAAAAGCAGCCCAGGCTCATCGCCGCGGCGCATACCAGCACGGCCAACCGGCGGCGGGGGAGGCGAATGTCTGCCAGATTCACGATGGTCAGGTAGATCAGCAGGGCCGTGGAGCCAAAGGTATACTGATAGTAGATGCTGTACTGATAGGTGTAGTCCGACATGAGATTCATCAGCAGATAGGGAATCAGCAGGATATACCGCTCATACCGCCGGGTCAGCAGCGGCAGCCCCAGCAGCGGCCCCATGGTCAGTGCCAGCATTCCCAGCTTTTCCGGCTCCATGCATTCATACACGGCTTTCATGGGGCACATGACCACCGCCTGCACCAGAGTGAGCAGGGAAGAGGAATCGTTAAAATAGAAGTTTTTGTAGCGGTAGGTCATCACGCCCTCGCCGTCGCTGGACAGATAGGTGGTGACCGTCAGGAACCATCCCATGGCGCCCACCAGAACCAGCGCGCTCAGCAGAAGCCGCTTTTTCTGCGCATTTGCGCCCCGCGGCAGCGCCCGCACCAGCCCCCACAGGGCCACCACCGCCACATACATTGCCGCGTCTTCCTTGACCGTCAGGGTCAGCAAGGCGGCTGCGGTGGTGATGGGAATGCTGCCAATGTCCATGCCATAGAGCAGCCACAGCAGCAGGGGCGTGAGGAAGCAGTTTTCGTGCAGGTCATAACTGGTCCCGCCGGAGTAGGCGGGGAACAGAAGGAGCAGCGCGCACACCAGCACCCGGGCCGGGCCGGAGAGCCCGTGCCGCCGGGCGATCTTCCAGGCGGGGATTACCGCCGAGGCCAGTACCGCCGCTTGAAGCACCTGCAAGGTGGCAGGGTAGGGGGCCAGCGCGAAGAAGGGAAGCATCAGGTAGTACACCGGGGATACATGCACCGCGAAATGGGACATCAGCCCGTCCCGCTCCAGCGTGGTCAGAGGCGCGCCGGTGGTGCGCATATAGTAAAACATCTGGCTGAAAATGCCGAAATCATAGCTGGGCGCGCTGAAGCTGTAGACCCGTCCCACCGTCCACAAGCTGTCAAACAGCAGAAAGCCCAGCGCCAGCAGGGCGGCAAGCCAGGCATAAAGCTTGCGGTCGTGGGGTGCTTCGACATATGGCTCCGGGCTGCTGTCCCAGCCCCAGATCCAGAAGCCCAGGGCGAGGAGCACCAGCAGCACACATGCCCCCAGCAGCGCCCAGCTGAAGCTGGACAGCGCAGCGCACACCGCCAACGCACCCACCCCCAGCAGGATCCCGCCCCGCTCCGCCTTTCCCGTGGGTACGAAGCAGGACATCAGGCACAGCCCGCCCAGGATTCCGGCGAACAGCGCCAGCGTCAGCCCAAAGGACATCCCCGCCAGCGCATCCACCCCGGACAGATCCCACAGGGACCGGGGCAGCAAGAGATACTGAAGCGCCGCGGCCAGCACCCAGGCGGCCACCACCCGGCGGATCAGGCAGGGAATGCTCCATGCATTTTGTAACCGAATTCGTCGCTGCTCTCTGTATGCCATGCCGCTTGCGCCCTCCTTTTTCTGCCATTATAATACTTCGTGAAGTCGCGGTCAATAGGCTTAACAGAATGAAAAATATGCGGGGGACACTTGACAATTCTACTGCGACTCGCTACAATAACAAAACAATGTTACAGTATATGCGCTTTTAATTGCTGCCCCGGGGCAGCCGGAAGAAATGGAAAGAGGAAAGGACAAAGCAATGGACAATATCATTGAAATTGAACACCTGCACAAATCCTACGGCAAGGTCCATGCGGTTCAGGACCTGAGCTTCCGGGTGAAGCAGGGGGAGATGTTCGCCTTCTTGGGTGTCAACGGTGCGGGAAAATCCACCACCATCAACATCCTCTGCGGCCAGCTGCCCAAGGACAGCGGCGCCGTTACCATCTGCGGCAAAAACGCGGATACCGACCCGGACGCCATCAAGTGCAGCCTGGGCGTGGTGTTTCAGTCCTCCGTGCTGGATAAGGACCTGTCCGTGCGGGACAATCTCAGAAGCCGCGCTGCCCTGTACGGCATCCGCGGCAAGCAGTTTGAGGCACGGCTGCGGGAGCTGTCGGCCCTGCTGGATTTCGGCGACCTGCTGAAGCGTCCGGTGGGCAAGCTCTCCGGCGGCCAGCGGCGGCGCATTGATATCGCCCGCGCCCTGCTGCACCGGCCTGAAATCCTGATCCTGGATGAGCCGACCACCGGCCTGGACCCCCAGACCCGCAGCCTGCTGTGGGAGGTGGTGGGCCAGCTGCGTCGTCAGGAGAACATGACGGTGTTCCTCACAACCCACTACATGGAGGAGGCGGCGGACGCCGACTACGTGGTGATCCTGGATCATGGCCGGATCGCCGCCGAGGGCACCCCGCTCCAGCTGAAGAATACTTACACCGGCGACTTCCTCACCCTTTACGGGGTGGACGAGCAGGCGGTCAAGGCGTTGGGCCGCCCCTATGAGCCGATCCGGGATGCCTACCGGGTGTCCATTCCCAACCCTGCCGCCGCAACGCAGATGATCCTTCAAAACCCGGAGCTGTTCCGGGACTATGAGCTGACCAAGGGAAAGATGGACGATGTGTTCCTTGCCGTCACCGGCAAGAAGCTGACGGGAGGTGCAGAGAAATGATGGGACTGGGCGCGCTGATCCGGCGCAATGTAAAGCTTTACTTCAAGGATAAGGGAATGTTCTTTACATCCCTCATCACCCCCATGATCCTGCTGGTGCTCTATGGCACCTTTCTGCGCAATGTGTATGTGGATTCCTTCCGCTCCGCCCTGGAGCAGGCGGGGGCGACGGTGCCCGACGCGCTGATCAACGGCTGCGTGGGCGGCCAGCTGATCACATCCCTGCTTGCCGTCAGCTGTGTGACGGTGGCATTCTGCTCAAACCTGCTCATGATAAAGGACAAAACCTCCGGTGCACGCCATGACCTGACGATAACTCCGGTCAAAGCGGGAACAATGGGACTCGGCTACTACCTCTCCACGCTCGTTTCCACGCTGATAATCAGCTTCACGGCAACAGCGGTCTGCCTCGGATATATCGCCGCGACAGGATGGTATCTCAGCTTCTCAGATGTTCTTCTCACTCTGCTTGATGTATTCCTGCTATCCATGTTCGGAACAGCACTCTCCTCCTGCGTCAATTTCTTTCTCTCCACAGACGGGCAGGCTTCCGCCGTCGGCACAATAGTCAGCGCGGGCTACGGATTTATCTGCGGCGCATATATGCCGATATCAAATTTCTCGGGCGGACTGCAAAAAATACTTTCTTTTCTCCCGGGAACATACGGCACGAGCCTTATCCGCAATCATTTGATAGGCGGTTCTTTTGCCGAAATGAAAAAGCTCGGATTTCCCGACGAAGTATTGAAAGGAATACGCGACAGCGTCGATTGCAATCTCTATTTCTTCGGAAACAAGGTTGAAACGGGAACCATGTATGCTATTCTCTGCACAGGTATTGCGGTGCTTATCGGCATTTATGTTCTCATGAATATCATATCGAGCCGTCGTCACGCAAAATGAAAATATACAGAAATATTGCAGATATCATAACAGGACTGCGCATATGCGGTGCGATAGCTTTGCTTTTCCTCGTGCCGCTCTCGTCGGTCTACTATATCGTGTATACACTGACAGGACTGACAGATGTACTCGACGGCTGGGCGGCAAGGAAAAGCGGCACCGAGAGCGATTTCGGAGCCAAACTCGATTCCGTGGCAGACCTCATATTCTACACTGTCATGCTGATAAGACTCTTTCCTGTCATGTATGAAATGCTTCCGCATGCCATCTGGTGGTTTCTCGGTGCGGTGCTTTTCCTGCGGTTATGCGCATATGCAACCGCGGCTGTGAAATATCGCCGCTTTGCTTCTCTCCATACTTATCTCAACAAAGCAACAGGATTTGCCGTTTTTCTGATACCGTATTATCTCGCTCTGCCCTGCTATACAGTGCTTTGCTTTGCAGCATGTACAATAGCTGCGTTTTCTTCCGCAGAAGAGCTGATATTGCACATCATGGCAAAGGAATACAATGCAAAAACAAAGGGTATTTTTTTCAGAAATAACGCAGAAGGATAAATAAACAAAACCGACAGGAGCCCCTGTCGGTTTGTTATTTCAAATCTATTCCCGCTTTTTTTGCCTGTGAATGCTGAAATTTTCGCGGTATACGATAAATCTTGCCGTCTTTTTTTAACCTTGCTCCGGTCTGCTTGAAATGAAACGGCACGCCCGCCTTTTCACATTGTGCGCGAATGTCAAGCACCCAATCATAGTCGCAGATGCGGGCTTCGTTTCCCGATTCGCCGCCGCAGATAACACCCTCAATCTTATCCGAAAGATAAGGCGAAAGGTCTATTTTCGAAAGCAGCGGCTCGCAGATTATCATTTTGCGGCGTATTTTCGCCTCGAGAAAAATGGGAAGCCGCCTTTTTGCTTCTTCTTCGTTTTCCACGGTGCAGCATATCGTCACATTGCCGTAGCCCTCGCCCCAGTCGGCGGGAACACATTCGGCAAAGCGGACGATACGCTTCGTTATTATCAGAAAATCAAGGTCGGGACGGCGATGTATCATCTGCCAGCATTCGTCGCGCCATGCGTCCGCCTTATCGAGGAAAAAATCCGAGGTAAAGCAGGTGTATACAGGCTCGCCGTCGGGCTGAAGCTTATATGTTCCGTCACGGGAAAGACGCACCGGCAGGTCGAAATCTGCGTTTTTTGTCACCATGCGGCTGTCTTTTTCAAAGCGCGAATCTGTCCTGTAGACATAGCAATGCATACAGCCCGCGCTGTATTTGTCGCACCCGTGCCAAGGGTTCCAGAGTGCCATTTTATTTTGTTACCGTGACGATGAAGCCGTCCACATTGTTGCCGGAAACGGTATATTCTCCGCTTGCGGGAACGGGAACGAAGGTCACTGATTCACCGGACTGCGCAGGGCAGAAATATATGAGATAATCGACGCCCTCATAGCTGTATTCAAGCGGCTTGTCGGAATAAGAATAATTATTTCTGAGCAGGTCGATATATTCTTCAAGACAAAGATTGTTTTCCGTCATATATGCGGAATGAGGCACGCCGACATAGCGAAAATGCCATGATTCATGCAGAATTTTTGTTATATCCACCTTTGCGCCGTCATAGCGGAGAACAAAGCCGTATTTCGCACAGTTCTTTACAAGCCATTCCTGCTGAGCGGCGTTGAAATCGACTGTCGCACCCTTGTGCGTGAAAATCTTGAGGTCGATTGCAAGTCCCGTATGATGCTCGCTGAAGCCTGGATTTGTGGCGTAATATTTGCCGACCTCTTCGCCCATCTCTTCAATGGTGCGGTTATAAACACTCTGCTGGCGATTGTAATCGCGATAGCCGCTGGCTACTATTATCTTATCGGTTTTGCCGTCGGCGCCTGTCTCAAAGGTCTCCGGCAGAGCGGCTTTCAGATCGGTGAACATCTTGTTCATCGGCATTATGATATCGCGGCGCAGCCTTGCATCTATGCCGAGAACATAATTAGTATTATATCCCTCCTGACCCCAGAGAGAAACGATATCGCGCGATTCCTCCGCGGCTGTCGGAAATTTGTATTCAACGGAATTGTTTACGAGTATAAGCTTGCCCTTGTGAACATCATCAGTGGCATAGGGCTTGTTTACATAATTCTTGCGCCACTCCGGAACAACCGAGATCGGATCGACGGTGGTTTCGGTAGTAGCAGCGGTGGTGGTTTCCGCCGTTTTCTCGGGCTTCTTGCTTGCTATTGCCTTTATTGCGAGCACAAGCAGTACGATAACGAGCACTACAATAAGAAGGAGTGAAAGAAGTGCTGTCATACCCTCCTTATTCGGCTTGAATTTAATCTTTTTATGACCCTGAGGTCTTTTTGCTCCCTGCCCGCCTCCGGCATTTGCAGAGTAGCTTCTGTAATCGTTGTTTCTGTTTTCGTCGAAGTTCATTTTGTCCTCCGTTTTGCATCGGGTAATTGTAATATACATTTTACCATTAAAATCGGAAAATGTCTATAGGATTTTAAATTATTTTATTTTTTCGGAGAAATATCTGTCTTTTTGCTCCCACTTATTGATTATTTACAAAATTTATGGTATACTTATACCATTATAGAAAAGGACAGCACGGAAAATACAAAAACATTATCGGAAAGAGGATATTCAAATGAAACGGAAAGAACAAAACGGCGACATCGCCATTATGCTTCCGCCGGAGGGAAAATTCGCACGCTTCCTGTTCCGTCTGAAGCACAGCGAATATTTATATCTGCTGGCGGCGTTTTTCCTGCCGTTTACCATTCTGCTCGGTGTTTATGCCTGCCTCGGCACGCATCCGTTCGGAAACAGCAGCGTACTCACGCTTGACCTTCAGGCGCAGTATATTTACTATTATGAGGAAATACGCCGACTGCTGACGCAGGGCGGAAGCTGGCTTTATTCATGGAAGCGCACGCTCGGCGGCGAATTTATGGGTATCGTTGCATATTACGGCGCGAGCCCGCTCAATATAATATTCGCGCTTTTCCCGAAGGACAGAATAGCAGACGCCATGATGACCATCCAGCTTTGCAAGGTAGGCTTCATGGGACTCACCTTCGGCTACTATATCCATAAGACACGCTTCATCTCGCAGATGCACACAATAGCCTTTTCGCTGATGTATGCTCTCTGCGCATATTCCGTTGTTCAGCTGGCAAACCCCATGTGGCTCGACGCTATGATATTCCTGCCGCTGCTGATACTGGGGCTTGAAGCGTTGATAAACGAGAGGAAATTCATTCTCTATACCGCATCGCTTACTATGATTTTCATAACCAATTACTATATCGGTTATATGTGCGGTATATTCACCTTTTTCTATTTCCTTTATTATTACAGCCTCAAGCGCGATGAGCTTATATATAAGGGCGAAAAGAAAATATCTTTTTTCAAAACCTACGGCTTCCGCACATTTATGCGTTTTGCCTTCTTTACTCTGATTTCGCTTCTTATCGCGGCATTCATGCTTATCGCGGCATACTACTCACTCACCTTCGGTAAATCCGACTTCTCAAATCCCTCTTACAGTTTTTCGTTGCGGTTTGATTTTCTTGACCTCATCGTCAAGCTCCTGCCCGGCTCCTATGACTCTGTGCGTCCTACGGGACTTCCGATGATATACAGCGGTCTGCTCGCGCTCATCGCCATTCCGCTCTACTATATGTCTCCCGCAATCACAAAGAAGCAGAAGGTGTGTGCCTCCATGCTTCTCGCGGTACTGCTTTTCAGCTTCAGCATAAATGCCATAGACCTTGTATGGCACGGCTTCTCCGCTCCGAACTGGCTGAACTACAGATATTCGTTTGTTTTCTCGTTTTTCATCATAGTCATGGCATATGATGCCGTGGCTCATATAGAAAAAATAAAATTCGG
>OMEK01000643.1_pt1 | contig 11009 bp, 9 predicted proteins | sample 1645351 | NCBI WGS metagenome assembly OMEK01 (sample SAMEA103958146, study PRJEB25191) | human gut metagenome
TGGCCCGCGGCGGCGTGGGCATGACCACGCTGGCCTATGCGGCGGTCTGCCGCAGCGGGCTTTCGTTCGACAAGCAGCTGTGGCTGCGGCCCGAAATCGTGCCGGGGTTGCGCGACATCACCGACGCCGTGCACCGCGAAGGCGCGGCGGCGGGAATTCAGATCGGCCACTGCGGCAACATGACCCACCTGACCACGGCGGGGCAGATTCCGATCGGCGCGTCCACGGGCTTCAACCTCTACGCCTACACGCCGGTCCGGGGTATGCGGGCCGGCGAGATCGAGCAGGTGGCCCGCGACTTCGGGCGGGCCGTCCATACGGCCCACGACGCGGGATTCGACTCGGTGGAGGTACACGCCGGGCACGGCTACCTGATTTCGCAGTTCCTTTCGCCCTACACCAACCGCCGCCGCGACGAGTACGGCGGATCGCTCGAAAACCGCATGCGTTTCATGCGGATGTGTCTGGAGGAGGTCATGGAGGCCGCGGCGCAGACCGGGACGGCCGTGCTGGTGAAGCATAACATGTACGACGGATTCAAGGGCGGCATCGAAATCCCCGAAAGTCTCGAAATCGCCCGCGAGATCGAGCGTTTCGGTGTGGACGGCATCGTGCTGTCGGGCGGATTCGTGTCGAAGGCCCCGATGGCCGTGATGCGGGGGCTGATTCCGATCTACACCATGAGCTACTACTCGCCCCTCTGGTTGCGGGCCTTCATCCGCTACTGCGGCCCCTTCATGATCCGGCAGTTCCCCTTCTCGGAGTGCTACTTCCTGGAGGATGCCAAAAAATTCCGCGAAGCGCTGCAACTGCCGCTAATTTACGTGGGAGGTCTGGTGAGCCGCGAAGGAATCGAGCGGGCTCTGGACAGCGGGTTCGAACTGGTGCAGATGGCTCGGGCGCTCGTGAACGACCCGGCTTTCGTGAACAAGCTGCGCGAAGGCGATGCGGCGACCCGCAGCGAGTGCGACCACCGCAACTACTGCATCGCCCGCATGTATTCGGTCGATATGAAATGCTGCAAACATTGCGGCGACCTGCCCCGAAAAATCCGGGAGGAACTGGCAAAACTACCGTAATGACACGCAAGGGAACGATCGAAAAAGGGAGCCGGACCGCTCTGGTGACGGGTGCCGGCAGCGGCATCGGGCGCTGCATGGCCAGGCGGCTGGCCGAACTCGGATACCGGCTGATCCTCGCAGGACTCGATCCGGCGAAACTGGAAGCCGCAGCCGAAGAACTCCACGAACAATACGGATTGGCGGTAGAGGTCATCCCGATCGACCTGGCACGACCCGAAGCCGCACACGAACTTTTCGAGCGGGTACAGGCTCTCGGCCGTGAAGTCGATGTCCTGGTCAATAACGCCGGAGCTTTCTCGTTCCGCGACATTCTGCAAACACCCGTCGAGCGGATCGAAAGAATCCTCTGCCTCCATGCCCTGACCACGACCCTGACCTGTCGGCTGTTCGGCGCCGAAATGTCCCGCCGGGGCTGTGGAGGACATATCCTCAACATGGCCTCCTATTCGCTCTGGATGCCCTGGCCGGGACTGGCGCTGTACAGCGCCAGCAAATCCTACCTGCGTGGTTTTTCGGTAGCTTTCGCCAAGGAGGTGCGCGAACAGAACATCCGTGTCACGGCCGTCTGCCCGGCAGGTGTGGCCACCGACCTCTACGGACTGCCGCCCCGCTGGCAGCGCATCGGGCTGCGGCTGGGTGTGCTCATCACACCGGACAGTTGTGCCCGGCGAGCCTTGAAAGCCCTCTGGCGAGGACGCCGTTGCTGCGTACCCGGCTGGTGGAACCGGCTTTTCATACCCTTCTGCCGTCTGATGCCGATGTGCGTACTCCGGGTTGCCCGCAAGTACACGATGAAGCTTCAACGCTAACACACAGAACCCGATAAAAAAGAAGATAGACGGCCATGAAAAAATGGATCAAGATTCTGCTCGTCACCCTCGGCATCATCGCAGTACTCGTCGTGACGACGATTCTGCTGTTGCCTCCTATCGCGAAAAACTACCTTGAAAAACACAGCAAGGAACTCGTCGGCCGGCAAATAACCATCGAGAAACTGCGGTTCAACGTACTCAACGGCAAACTCCGAATCGACCAGATCGCCATGCTCGAACCGGACGACTCGACGACATTCGCATCGCTGGGAAATTTCTATACTCGAATACACCTGCTGCCCCTGCTGCGTCAGCGGATACACATCGACGCCGTACTGATCGACAAACCCTACCTGAACGTCTATCAGGATGGCACCAGCTTCAATTTCGACGACCTGCTGACCCGATTCCTGACCCCTGCGGACACGGTCGAAAAGGCCCCGTCGAACCCCTGGACAGTCGATATCGACGACATCAAGATACACAACGGCGAGCTGACTTACAAGGACATGCAGCGTAACGTCACGTGGGGCTTCAACGAGCTCGACATCGACGTACCGGGACTGCACCTCTCCGGACACGAACGGACGGACATGGGCATCGTGTTCAACTTCTCACGGGGCGGTTCGCTCCGCACCTCGCTGGAATACGACCAGGCGACGGCCGACTACGACCTCAGCCTGCTGCTTTCGAACCTCTCGCTGGCAGGCACGGCGGCCTATTTCAATCAGGTGATCGACATCGGCTCGGTAGAGGGCCTCGTCACGCTCGACCTGCATGTGAAAGGCAACGCCAACCACCTGCTCGACCTGCGCACGTACGGCATAGCGGCCGCATCGGGGCTGAAACTGCGCGACAGCCGCGACAACCGGATCATCGACGTCGATACGCTCAATTTCGACCTGCGGGACGGCAATCTGGGCACGATGCAGTACGATATTCGCCGAATCTATGCCGCCGGCATCCGCACCCAGTTCGAAATCTACCGGGGCGGCGGCAACAACCTGCTCGCTCTGATCAAAGCTCCCGAAGAGCGTCCGACGGAAACGGAAGCGACCATCGACGGTGAAACGACCGTAACCATCGAACGCGAAGAACCGGCCACGACGCAGCTCAATTTCACCGTCGGCGAACTGCTTCTGGACAAGGGAGAGATCGCCTTCACGGACAACACGTTCGAAAAACCGTTCCGATACCTCATTTCGGACATCCGGCTGTCGAGCCGCGACATCGATTTCAGCAAACAGAACGAACTGACGCTCGACGCCAAATTGCAACGCACGGGATCGGGCCATATCCGTTGGAAAGGCTCGCTTCAGAACCTCGACAACCACAACCTCATGGTCGCTCTGTCGAACATCAACCTCAAGGATTTCACCCCCTACTGCGAACATTTCACGGCCTACCCGCTCACGGGCGGCAACCTCACGTTCCGCAGCCAAAACATCATCGCTGACCGTTTTCTCAACGGCACGAACCACCTCGACATATTTCAATGCGAGGTCGACAAGAAACGCAAGGACCTGGAGCCTGAATTCAAGATTCCGCTCAAGCTGGGACTTTACATTCTCAAAGACCGCAAAGGACACGTCAAGATCGACCTGCCGGTGAAAGGCAACCTCGACTCCCCGGAATTCTCCTACCGCAAGATCGTGATGAAGGCGCTGGGCAACGTTCTGCTGAAAGTCGTGACGGCACCCTTCTCGTTCCTGACGGGCGGAGGCGACAATCTCGACCGCATCGAGGTCGATCCGCTGCAATTCTCCCTCAATACGGATCAATACGCCACGCTGGATAAGGTGGCCGACATACTGCGCGACAAGCCCGAAATGCAGATAGGCCTCGCGCAGCGGATCAACCGCAGCAAGGCCGTCGGACGGCTGGCAGAACTGAATCTCAAAATGGCCTGCTACAACTCGACCCTTCCGGCGGGCGAGCGGCTGTCGATGATCGACTTCGAGCGAATCCAGGAGACCAAGCTCAAATCGGACGAAGTGATGCGCTTCGCCGACTCGCTGCTCGCCCTGCGCGGCATCGACGGCAGCAAACTCTCCGGCAGCCGGAAAGCCCTCACGCTTTACGGAGACCAGGCCGTCGGACAGCTCGAAAAAATTCTCGTCCGCCGCGACAGCGCGATCGTCGAATACCTGACCCGATCGCAGGGAATACCCGTCACCGCGATCTCGGTACGGACGATTCCGGCACAGGAACTCGGCGATTACACGGGAAAAGATATTTATGCCATCCAGCTCGGTATGGAGGAAGAGAGCATCGACGTAACGGACGGCAATACGGCAGGCGATACGGAAACAACGGATACATCGGCTTCCGCGACGGCGGAAGTCCTCGCGACTGTACCGGAACAGGCGGCGGTACAACTCACGCAAACCGGAACTGCGAAGGAAACGGCGACTCCCGAACCTTCCGCTCCGACGGCAACAGCGACGCAGTCCACCCAGGCCGAGACTACGATCACCGAATCCGAGGCCGGAATTACGACGATAAAAACCCCGACAGCACATCCGGAAGAGCTGCAAACGAACGAATAACCGGAAACAGACCGAACAAACAAACGACGTAACGGGCACGTCGGACGGACAAACCACGACAGCGGGACAACGGTGCTAAGAACAAGGCCGCCACCGAAAAGCTCCTGCAACCGGGAAAAATCCGTCGGAAATTTCAACGAAGAACATCGCTGAAACCCGAAGCCGGGTCCTGCCCGGTGCATTCGGCCGGATAATTGCCGACAGGCCATAACGACACTACGAAACAGACCGACATGCTGCAAGGAATCGAAAATATCGTATTCGATCTCGGGGGCGTGATGATCGACCTCGACAGAGCACGCTGCGTGGAGGAATTCCACAAGATCGGATTCACCGAAATCGACGATTTGATCGACTCGTACCATCCGAAAGGATTTCTCGGACGGTTGGAACGGGGCGACGTGACGAACGACGACTTCTACGACTACGTGCGTCGGAGCGCAGGACGCGACATCGCGGACGATGAAATCCGCCGGGCCTTCACCTCCTTCCTGGCCGGCATCCCCCGCTACAAGCTGCAAATGGTGCGCACGCAGCGGGAACGGGGATTCCGGACCTATGCCCTCTCCAACATCAACGACGTGGTTTTTCCTTTCGTGCGAGACGTTCTCTTCACCCAGGAAGGTTTGCAACTGGACGACTATTTCGAGAAAGCCTATCTTTCATACGAAATGCACGAATTGAAACCCTCCCCCGAAATTTACCGCAAAATGATCGAAAAGAGCGGTATGCGCCCCGAAGCGACGCTCTTCATCGACGACAATGCGGAAAATCTTCACACGGCGCAGGAACTGGGATTCCACGTATATATGCCCCGGCCCCGCGAAGATTTCAGGTTTCTGTTCGACGACGGCCCGGGCAGATGATACCAAAAACGGAAAACCGTCATCCGAAACGAACGGCACATCGCTGCGATACGGGGAGGACATTCGGAATAATTCGAAACCGACTGCAAGCGGTTCGCTTGCAATAACAAAACGTTCCGGGATAACGGACGGTACGTCGTGGCACACGCGACCGGATATTCGAAATCCGGCCTGAAAAGGTCCCGAAACGGAAGTCGGGAAAAAGGAATCTCTCTTCGAAAAGATAATTTTAGCCGGAAAAGTTTGTTATAAACAAAAAAGACCTTATATTTGCACTCCGAAATCGCACTGATTTCCGCAATCGGCGGGACACACCTCGCAAGAGGTCCCCGGATTGGGAACGGGGTGTAGCGCAGTCCGGTTAGCGCACCTGCTTTGGGAGCAGGGGGTCGTGGGTTCGAATCCCGCCACCCCGACATGAAGAAAGTTGCTGTGAATTAATATTTGCAGTGACTTTTTTTTGTTTGGGTATAGTACTGAAACAACGCCGTTTTCAGGCAAATTTCACACAAAAACGGCAATCGGACACCAAGCGCGGTCTGGGGCCGGAAGTTACAGTCTGTCGGAAGTCGTGCGAGGAAACGGGAAGCAGGTACGATCGGATCGGAAAGGGCCTAAGCAGGGCGGAAGATAAAAGAAGCGCATAATTTTGCGGAAATAATTTTGTCTTTTCAGATTTTCGACTTATCTTTGTGCGCTCTTAAAATGATAAGGGTCCCAAATGTTCGGGGTGTAGCGCAGTCCGGTTAGCGCGCCAGCTTCGGGAGTTGGAGGTCGCTGGTTCGAATCCAGTCTCCCCGACAAAAATCAAAACCTTTGCCTTAAAAGGCAAAGGTTTTTTACTATGGGCATACGACGGCTATTCATCGCCGAAAGTAAGGGTACAAGAAAAAAGGATTCCGCTTTATCAAGCGGGGTCCTTGATTTTTGTACACCCAATAAGAGACTCGTCCGGAAGCGAAGCAGAGCGACGCAATCCAGTTTTCCCGACCGAGAGAAGGGATACGAAAACATTCCTTTTTTCATTTCCGGACAGCGACATGTCACACGGCAAACGAACAGCGATAAAAAACTGCCTGCGGAACAGCTTTTGTTTGTGTATTTCCCATCAAGGAGCTATTTGACAAGTCGCGAAGCAACGCAATCCAGATTCTTATTTTTATTTTCCAACGGCAATTCGTTTATACAAAGGCGGATGAAGATAAAAAGTCATTCGCGAACGACTTTTCTTCGTTTCGTCCAAGGGTTGCTGCTATCGGGAAAGTGGAGAAAAGCGACGCAATCCGAGGCTTCGAAAAATCAGAGTAATCTTTCCTTTACGGGAATTTTTATCGTCGTAAACTGCCGTTGTAGTCGGCGAAAGGCCACACGGACACAAAGAGTTTCATCAGGGAGTTCTCAATTTCAGGTCTGCCCCTCTTCTTCCGAAAACCGCCATATCATCCGGCTTTTCGGCAAAACCGGGACTGTAGCTTACAGGCAAGGTTTTTCACAGCCACCCACCGAACGCAGCGGCTGCCCGACTGCGCATCGACCGTCTATCGGAACCGGCGGAGCATCTTCCCGAAATCCAGTAATGCACGGGGCACAAAATTTGCGGATTACCCAAACACATTCTATGATTTACCGATATGAAACTGATAAAAACCATCGAAGAACGATGGAGCCCCCGCTCATACGACTCCCGTCCCGTCAATGAAGAACAACTGGCATTGCTGTTCGAAGCGGCACGCTGGGCTCCTTCCTGCAACAATGCCCAGGAGTGGGCATATTACTATACGACTCGCGAATATCCGGAAGCTCATGCCCGGCTCGCGGAGTGCCTCACCGGAGGCAATCGAGCCTGGGCGCCCGATGCTCCGGTGTTGCTGGTTTCCTGCGGATACAAGAATTTCCCGGGGACGGATGTCTATAACCGGCACTGGATGCACGATGTGGGCGCCGCGAACATCTCGATCGCCCTGCAAGCCGCCTCGATGGGAATGCAACTGCATCAGATGGCCGGCTTCGACGTGGAAGCCTGCGCCCGGCTGCTGGGCCTCGACACGGAAAAGATCGAACCTGTAACGATGATGACGCTCGGCTACCCCGGCCCGGCCGACCGGCTGGCGGAGCCGTTCCGCACCCGGGAAACGCTGCCCCGGGAACGCAAGGAAGTGAAGAGCTTCGTACATAAGCTCGAATAAGACCGGAACATCCGAACCGGAAAAAACCGTCCGCCTCACCGGACATAACGCAAAGAGAGGCTGTTTAACAAGTCCGATTTTAATGCTCCGTCGGAATGATCCTGACAGGGACGATTTTCAATTTCAGGGACCTGTTAGACAGTCTCTCTCCTATTGTGTTTCCGACTATTGCAATCGCTTGTAGTGACAGTACATCAGATGCTCCTGGTCGTCGTGCAGGTGCATACCGCCGCCCAGACAGAAACGCCACATCTTGCAATCGGCGCACTCCCCTTTGCGGGCCCATTCGCGGTCGCGGAACTTGTCGAAGCGATTCTGCCACACGTCCCAGAAACTGTCCCGGTAAATATTCCCCTGATGGAAATTGGCCCGGATGGAGGTACAGCCCGAAATCGCCCCGTCCACCCGGATCGAGGCAGCCGAAACCCCGGCGGCGCACTGGTAGAAATCGTCCCGCACCTCGCCTTCGTAACCGCCCAGAAAGCCTTCGCAGGCGTAACTCAAGTCGATGCGTCCCTCCTTACGGGTACGCTTTATGAACTCCAGCACCTCGCGGAACTGTGCGTCGGTAACCGCGAGCGTCGGATCGTCCTTGGCCCGGCCGACAGGGAAGATCGAGAAGATGCGCCAATATTTCACTCCTTCGGCGATCAACAGCTCCTTGAACTCTTCGAGTCGAGCGACCATCGGCGAAGTGACGCATGTAATCACGTCGTAGGTGAGCCGGGGCTCCCTCACGATCAACCGGATCGCGTCGAGCGCCTTTTCGAAACTGCGGGGATTGCGCCGGATGTAGTTATGAGCATCCTCAAAGCCGTCGAAACTGATCGAAATGGATCTCAACCCCGCATCCATCAGACTTCGCAAGCGGTCGGCGTCGAGCGCCAGACCGTTGGTCACCATCCCCCAGGCATAGCCCCGGCGGGTAACCTCCCGGCCGGCTTCCTCCAGATCGCTGCGCACGAGCACCTCTCCGCCGGAAAAGATCAACAGAACATCTTCCGGGCGGTTGTGGGGCGTAACCTCCTCATCGAGCACCTTCAGGAAATCCGCCAACGGCATATCCGGCACGCCGGGATCGACCCGACAGTCGCTGCCGCAGTGACGGCAAGCCAAATTACAACGTAACGTACACTCCCAAAAGAGCGTACGCAACTTGTGTTCGGCGATCTTCTCCGCATAAAGATCGGAAAAAAGGCGCAGCCCGATACGCTTGCGCAACCCGAGCTTTCGTCCCGTCATCGGCGATTATTCGTTTTTGGAAGCCGGAGCCTCTTTCTCACGGGCCCGTTGTGCCTTTTTAACCTCCTTGCGGGCTGTCTTCTCACGGATGGCCTGCTGACGTTCGACCTCCTCGACAGGTACCGGAGGACGCACGCCGTACATCAGGCGGATCTGTCTTTCGACCCGGGCCGAATCCGGAGCCTGGTCCTGCGGCCCTCCCTGAGGAGCGTTCTTCACTGTCGAACAAGCCGTTGCAAAACCCAGCATCGTCAATAGCGCCCATTTTACTTTCTTGCCCATAGCTTTCAAACTTTTTACAGATAATACGGATGAACAAATATAACTATTTTTTCGAGGAACAAAAAACGTGCAAAAATAATTGCGAAAAAATTTTGAGAATCAACACTTTTTACCTTTCTTTGCTGATACATTTTTAATCAATATTCATTTATGACAGGTCAAGTTAAATGGTTCGATAGCAAGAAAGGCTACGGATTCATTACCCGCGAAGACGGCAAAGAGGTCTTCGTACATTTTTCAGGCATCGTATCCGATTCTTTCAAAACGCTGAACGAAGGACAGAAAGTCGCTTTCGAACTTGGAAACGGAGCTAAAGGCGAACAAGCTATAAACGTCACCGTAATCGAGTAATCCATTTCATTACTCCCCAAAACGTATGGAGGCTCCCCCGGGAAGCCTCCATATTTTTTCCGGTACGAACGAAATAATTGTATTTTCGGCACGTTAATTTCATGCTGTCAATGAGCTATAAAATCAGATACGATATGACCAAACGAAACGAAGCGATCGCCATTCTCACGGGCGGCGGCCCGGCACCGGGCATGAATACGGTAGTGGGCAGCGTGGCAAAAACCTTCCTGCAGAAGGGATACAGCGTCATCGGACTCCACAAAGGTTTCACGGGGCTCTTCCGCGAAGCGCCCGCCACGGAGAACATCACCTTCCTCAAAGCGGACGAAATTTTCAACCTCGCGGGTTCGTTCCTGCGCATGAGCCGCTTCAAACCTTCGGACGAAGATTTCGAGAAGCGTTTCAACTGGCAGTTCTTCACCGAGAACAACATCAAGCTGCTGGTGACCATCGGCGGCGACGACACGGCATCGACGGCCAACCGCGTGGCCAAATTTCTGGAAGAAAAGCGTCATCCGATCGCTAACATACACGTCCCGAAAACCATCGACAACGACCTTCCGCTGCCCGACTGTGCACCGACCTTCGGCTACGAATCGGCCAAAGACAAGGGAGCGGTGATCGCCCGGGCCGTCTATGTCGATGCCCGCACCAGCGGCAACTGGTTCGTCATGTCGGCGATGGGCCGCAGCGCCGGACACCTGGCCTTCGGTATCGGCGAGGCGTGCCACTACCCGATGATCGTCATTCCCGAAATGTTCAACAAAACGCCGATCACCATCGACAAGATCATCCGTCTGATGGTTTCGTCCATCGTCAAGCGCCGGATCGTCGGCATGGACTACGGCGCGGCGGTCATCTCCGAAGGCGTGTTCCACGAATTGAGCGAGGCAGAACTCTCCTCGTGCGGCATTCACTTCACCTACGACGCGCACGGCCATCCCGAACTGGGCAAAGTGTCGAAAGCCTGTTTCTTCAGCATGCTGCTCGACCAACGGCTCGCGGAACTGAAACTCAACGTACAGACCCGCCCCGTGGAGTTGGGTTACGAAATCCGGGGGCAGACGCCGGTGGCATACGACCTGACGTACTGCTCGGAGCTGGGTATCGGCGTTTACAAGCTCTTCAGCGAAGGCAAGACGGGCTGCATGGTCTATGTGGACGGCTGCGGCAACGTCGAACCCCTCTACCTGAAAGACCTGCAAGACCCCGCGACGGGCAAGATCCTGCCCCGCATGGTGGACATCTCGTCCGACCGCTTCAAAGCCGTAGTAGATAATATCCTGATGGCTATTACCCCGCCCGACTACGAAGCGGCACGCCAATACCTGTCCAACCCCGAGGAGTACGACTTCTGCAAGATCCTCGGCTGGGACGAAACGGATCTTTAGCTCCCTTTTGTAACGGCGGAAAAACGGAAATCATACACTTCGGCGCCCGGAATATCAATATTCCGGGCGCCAGTCTTTCAGGTCCTGCGGACCGCCGCAAGACATCTTTATCATTCCTCATCCCGGTCTGCCCAGCGTTCAAGCGTCTGACGCACGGCCTCCTTATAGTCCTTGTCGGTAATCCGGTAAGTCCAGCGCACGGCGTTCGGGCGGTCGGGGAACTCTTCGAGCACCCATGCCGACTGATC
>OMEK01000647.1_pt1 | contig 10950 bp, 9 predicted proteins | sample 1645351 | NCBI WGS metagenome assembly OMEK01 (sample SAMEA103958146, study PRJEB25191) | human gut metagenome
TAAAATGAAGCTGACGGAGGAGCAAGAGGCTATCCTCCGGGGAGAAAAGGGAGAGACCCTCGGCAAGGTCATGGAAAGCCTGGTTCGCTATGGAGATCTCTTCGGTGCGGACTGCATGATCCCCGTGACCAGCGCCCACAACCACCTGGTGACCTCCTTTGGGCTCAAAGCCCTTGGCCCCGTGTATGAGCTGATGGAAAAGCTCATTGCCGCAGGCGCTCTGTCCAAACAGACCTTCTCCGCGGACCCCCGTCCCATGGATAAAAACGTGCCCAGCAGTTTTCTGCAGGACTTCGTGTTTGATCACTTCATGTACACCCGGCAGGAGTATTACGAAAAGCAGCTGAATCAGCTGGGTCTTATGGATAAGGATGCATTTACCTGCACCTGCTATATGAAAGAAGTGGGCAACACCCCCAAAAAGGGAGACATCCTCTCCTGGTCCGAAAGCTCCGCCGTGGTCTATGCCAACTCTGTTCTGGGGGCCAGATGCAACCGGAACTCCGGCATTATCGATCTGATGGGCTCTGTAGTAGGCTTTGTGCCCCGCTTCGGTCTGCTTACCGACGAGGGCCGCAGGGCTTCCTGGGTGGTGCGTATTGAAACCAGCAAAAAGCCAGAAGCCCAGCTCCTGGGTTCCGCCATCGGCATGAAAGTCATGGAGGATGTGCCCTATATCATCGGTCTGGACAAATGGCTGGGAGATACGCTTACCGACGCCGCCTGCGCCTATCTGAAAGACTTCGGCGCCGCCACCGCCTCCAACGGGGCCGTAGGTCTGTATCATGTAGAGAATCTGACTCCCGAGGCTAAGGAGCTTGGCCGTACTTTGCTACAGGAAGGCGCCCGGGAATATGTGATCGACGATGCGGAACTGCAGCGGATCTACGATGGGTACCCCGTTATCTGGAAGAACCCGCAGGCCACCCCCAAGCTCTGCTTCATGGGATGTCCCCATATGTCTTTACAACAGCTTATGGACTGGACAGATAAAGTGGAAAACGGGCTCAAAGCCGCCGGCAACAGCCGGGTGCTTATTCCCACGGTGTTCACCGCCGCCCCCGCCGTGCTGAAGGAGTTTGAAAAGACTCCCTATGCCCCCCGCCTGAAGGCTGCCGGTGTGGTCACCTCCTACATCTGCCCGCTGATGTATATGAACAATCCCCTGAGCCAGAAGCTTCCGGTGATCACCTCCAGCAATAAACTCCGCACCTACACCTCCGCCCGGTATTATACCGATGAGGAGATCCTCATAAAAATCACGAAAGGAGGCAACTGATATGAAGCAGTTTCAAGGACGGGTGGTAGCCCCCGGATGTGTGAAAGCCGAAGCTCTGGTTTCCCATGGAGGTCTCAATACCCTGGCCTCCTTCCAGAAAGCACTGCAGTTCGGTGACAAAAAGGCTACCTGCTCCGATCAGAACAATCCGGATCTCTATAACCGCCCCATGGCCGGGAAGGCGCTGTGCCTGCCCCAGACCATCGGCTCCACCACCGGGGGGCTTGTGCTCTACTGCGCCTGTTCCATGGGCCGCCAGCCCGCCTGCATGCTCTTTTCCAACCCCATAGATTCACTGGCCGGAGCCGGGGTCATTCTGGCGGATGTATGGCTGGATGGGGTCTCCATGCCCGTGGTGGATTCTTTAGGGGAAGAGTTTCTTCAGTATATACAAACCGGCATGACCGTTTCCGTAGGAGAAAACGGTCTGGTCACCATAGAATAAGCTGTACTTTGCAAGGAGGATATAGCATGATCTATCGAGAGTTTCAGGGCAGCAAACTTTCTCTTCTGGGGTTTGGATGCATGCGCCTGCCCCTTTTGGAGGGAGGAACCATCGACCAGAACACACTGGACGCCATGGTAGACGCCGCCATACGCAAAGGCGTCAACTACTTTGATACCGCCTGGCCCTACCACGGGGGCCACAGCGAAACTGCCATTGGCAAATCTCTCAGCCGCTATCCCCGGGAAAGCTGGTTCCTGGCGGACAAGTACCCCGGCCACCAGACGGCGGCTTCCTACGATCCTGCCGCCATTTTTGAGGCCCAGCTGAAAAAATGCGGTGTGGAATACTTCGACTTTTATCTGCTGCACAACGTTTGCGAAAACAGCATCGATGTGTATGAAGACCCCCAGTGGGGAATCATCGAATACTTCAAAGAGCAGAAGCGCCTGGGCCGCATCCGGCATTTGGGCTTCTCCTCCCATGCCCGTCCCGCCTGCCTGGAAAGCTTCCTGCAAAAATGGGGGCAGGATATGGAGTTCTGCCAGATCCAGCTGAACTTTCTGGACTGGACCCTTCAGGAAGGTGAAAAGAAGCTGGCTCTGCTGAAGCAATACGATCTGCCCGTATGGGTCATGGAACCCCTTCGCGGCGGAAAGCTGGCGCATTTGGCCCCCGAGTGGGAACAGAAGTTCCGCTCTCTGCGGCCCGAAGAAAGCATTCCCGGCTGGAGCTTCCGCTTTTTGCAGGATATCCCTCAGGTGCATATGATCCTCAGCGGCATGTCCGATCTGCCTCAGATGGAGGACAACCTGCGTACTTTTGAGGCAGAAAAGCCCCTGACCAAAGAGGAGCAGGCTTTGCTCTCCGCTCTGGCCGCTACACTGAAGGGAGATCTGCCCTGCACTGGCTGCCGGTACTGCACGGAAGTGTGCCCCATGGGATTGGATATTCCCAATCTGCTGCGGGAATACAGCGATGCAAAGGTTTCCACCAGCTTCACCGTGGCCATGTTCCTGGATACCCTGCCGGAAGAAAAACGGCCTTCCGCCTGCATTGGCTGCGGGCAGTGCCGCCGTATCTGTCCACAGGGCATAGACATTCCCATCCTCATGCAGGAATTCGCCGCCCTGGCAACCACGCTGCCAAGCTGGGCACAGGTCTGCAGGGAGCGGGAAGCCGCAGCCCGGGCTCTGGCCGAAAAGAAAGCATAACCCGTTTTCCGATATCCGCACCCCCACGGGTGCGGATATTTTTTCTCTGCCGGACACATGAAAATGCCGTAACAGACATGAAAACAGCCGGGTATTGTCCATTCGAAAATTCCCGGCCAATATTCATATGGGTAGACTGCAATTCTGGAATCTACTGTGAAAACCGTCGTATTCATATCCACGCAGACTTTCCAAAGGTATACATCAGCCCGCCTTTCAGCAGATCACGAAGTGTATGCCATAACCCGGAGGTATCTGCGCCCCCTTACTCCTTCCGGCCAAGCAGATATACCCCTACCGAGGCAAGTCCCAACCCCAGCATAACAAGGCCGGAACGGGTATCCAGTTTTCCCAGAAGCGCGCATACCGTCACCGCCACGCCCATAGCCGTAGGGATTGCCTTCAGCGCAATATCCCTGATGCGGCACCCTTCCTTATTTATTGGGACGGGAACGGATTTTGCCTGCATCAGAGTCTCTATGGAAACACCCAGTATCTCCGCCAGATACGGAATAGTGGCCGTATCCGGCAGGGAGCCACCCCGCTCCCATTTGGAGACCGCTTTGTCCGTAACATAGAGAGCCTCTGCCAGTTCTTTCTGCGTCATTCCCTTTTCTTTGCGGAGCGTGCATATGGTCTCCCCTATGGTTCTGTTTGTCATTATACCCCATCTCCTTTGCTGTTTTATATACTTCAGCATATACTTTTGCACCGCAAAAACCAATCTGCCTGCGGTAGAGTTTACTCTCCCCCGGGTTTACTTCAAAAACGGCCTCTGCCAAGGCAGGGGCCGCTGATAGTTTTTACTCCTTTACTTTTTGCTGTCCTTAAGATCCAGAAACATGGCCAAACCAAAGCCAAGCGCCAGCACCACCGCTCCGGTGATCAAATTTACAGGGGTAAGAATGGCAGCGGTGAACTGAGCCTTGATAATAATGGGATACGGAGAAGCGAGCATCAGACCCATAATGGCATAATATGTGGGCACCGGCTTATGGGCCAGCAGCCATTTGATGCCCCTGGATACCACCAGCAGCCCCAGCAGCACCCCAATGCCAAAGAACAGCAGGATCACAATGTTGCTGCCGAAGCCTGCACCCAAACCCTGTCCGCCCAAAAGGCCGAAGAGTCCGTTCTTTACATCGTTGACCCGGCCGATAAGATCATGATAATATCCCAGCACAAGCATGACCATGGAACCGGAAATACCGGGAACGATCATGGTCCCGGCGGCGATGAACCCCAGCGCCACTCCCAACGCTGCGCCCGCAAAGCTGACGCTGAGCTGCGCCTCTTTGGCGGAACCCGTCAGATGCGGCAGTATCACCATAACAGCCACCATGAGGGCAAAGAGCACCGCCCCCACAAAGGAGAACTTTTTCCCCTTCACGTTACGCAGAAGCATGGGCAGGCTCCCCAGGATCATGCCGATAAAAGCCATGGCTGTCTGGAAGGGATAGTTGGCAAAGCACCAGACCATTACGCCGGAAAGCAGCAGCATGCCCAGCGCAATGCCGATCACATAGGGGATCATAAACACAATGGCCTTGCGGCGGACGTTTTTATCCCGGCTGGTGATGGAAATAGCCTGTTCGTAAATACCCATGGTCAGGATCATGGAACCGCCGCTGACCCCGGGGATCAGAATGGCCAGGCCGATAAGCATACCTTTAATGATTGCAATAATGTACTTCATGGCCCTATTCTACCTGTTTTTACAGGCAAGGTCAATATACGCCCCATTAAAAAAGCATTGGAAGTCCGGTCGGACCGCCTCCGCAAACGCTCTTGACAACGCCGAGGAAATACGCTATTCTGTACTTACAAGCGCGGGGGCGCCAAGAGCCTGGCTCTTAGCTGAGAAGTACCCTTTGAACCTGTTGGATAATGCCATCGAAGGAAGCGGCACATAGGGGAATGTTTCGGCCGTCCTTTTGTGGCGGCCGATTTTATTTTACGGAGGATCTTATGAAAGACAATATTCGTTCCCTGGTGTTTGGTGCGGCTGCCATCGCCGTAGCCTTTGTGCTCTCCTATATCAAGCTTTTCTCCATGCCTTTGGGCGGGTCTGTAACTCTTTGCTCCATGCTGCCCATTATGCTCTATGCCCATATGTACGGCTGGAAAAAGGGCCTGCTGTGCGGTCTGGCTTACGGACTGCTCCAGTTTATCCAGAAGCCCGAGATCTATCACTGGGCTCAGGTACTTCTGGATTATCCTTTGGCTTTCATGTGCCTGGGGCTGGCCGGATGCACAAAGAATCTGCAGCTGGGCTGCGTAGTGGGTGTGCTGGGCCGGTTTGTCTGCCACACCATTTCCGGTGCGGTGTTCTTTGGGGATTACACCACTCTTTCCGGCTGGTGGGCTTCCATGGCTTATAACGGGGGCTACCTGCTGGTGGAGCTGGTACTTTGCATTATCCTCTCCTTCCCCGTAATGATGCTGCTGAAGAAAATCCCTTCCAGCAAATAACTTGCTGTTAATGAAAACCCGGTGCCGGACTTCCCCTTCCGGCGCCATTTTTATTGCAAAAAGCGTTGACAATTCGTATATCATATACTAAAATATCTCACAACACGTAGAGGCGCGGAACGCAAAAGTAGCCGGGACCCCGTCCGGAACAGATGCCGGCAAAAGGGCGCTCCGCCGAAATCCATTCTCAGGTCCGCTGAAAATGGGTTGGGCTGCGGCAAAATATGTCGCAGACTGTCACTTGTGATAAGTGGAGCGCTACCGTGAAGGAACCAATATTGTTTTTATGGTTTTTTGCCGCGGAAGTACTTTGCTTGCGCGGCTTTTTCATGGGCCGCAGCATTTAAGCAAAAGGAGAAAACAGACCATGCTGACCCATTCCCGCCGCCGGCTTTTGCTGCCGGTACTCATCTGCCTCATTTTTTTGCTGCTTCTGCCCCTTATCTCTCTGGGCGAAGAAGAAAACTCCTTCACCGTTACCAAAGACGGAGAATCTTCAGAATACGATTTTTCCGATCCGGACTCTGCCCTTTCCTATGCGGAAGGGTACGGTGATAATCTTTCTGCAGATCCGGACTTTTCCGTTCACATCCGTCAGGCTATTGCGGCCATCCGCCGGAACACGCCCGCTTACGCCACCATCTGGAGTCTGGTTCCGCCCCTGGTAGCTATTGTTCTGGCTCTTATCACCAAGGAGGTGTATGCCTCCCTGTTTATCGGTATTCTGATGGGCGGCCTCCTGTATGCCAACTTCGGGTTTGAAGGCACTATGGTCCATGTGTTTTCCACCGGTTTTGTAGGCAGTCTTTCCGACAGCTACAACGTAGGCATTCTGATGTTTCTGGTGCTGCTGGGCGCTTTGGTTTCCATGATGAACAAGGCCGGAGGATCTGCCGCCTTTGGCCGCTGGGCTGCCAGACACGTCAGGACCCGCCGCGGCGCACAGCTGTGCACCATTGCCCTGGGCGTGCTGATTTTTATTGACGACTACTTCAACTGCCTGACCGTAGGCTCTGTCATGCGGCCTTTGACAGACCGTCAGAAGATCTCCCGGGCCAAACTCTCTTACTTTATTGATGCCACCGCCGCTCCTGTATGCATCATCGCCCCCATTTCCTCCTGGGCAGCCGCCGTAGCAGGGTTTGCCAAGGGCGCCGGGGCACAAAACGGTCTTTCCCTGTTTATCAGCGCCATTCCTTACAACTTCTATGCCCTGTTGACCATCGTGATGATGGTGTACATTGCCTGTTCGGATATGGATTTCGGCCCCATGAAAATCTATGAGGATCGTGCCCGGATCGGTGAAAAGATGACCGAAGCTCTGGAAGAACAGGCGGACGCCTGCCGAGAGAATCCTCGAGGCAGGGTTATGGATCTGGTGATCCCCGTAGCCTTTCTGATCCTGGCCTGCGTGCTGGGAATGCTTTACTCCGGCGGTTATTTTACCCGGGAAAGTCAGGCATACGGCAATTTTGTAGAGGCCTTCTCCCAGTCTGATGCTTCCATCGGCCTGCTCTATGGGTCCTTTGCCACCATTCTTTTTACGGTGGTGTTCTTCCTTCTGCGGCGGGTGCTGCACTTCAAAGAATGCATGGCGTCCTTGCCCGAGGGCTTCTGCGCCATGGTGCCGGCCATAATGATCCTTACCTGTGCCTGGACCCTGAAGGCCATGACCGATAGTCTGGGGGCACGGATCTTCATCTCGCAGTTGGTGGAAAGCACGGCGGGTACCCTGGAATCCTTCCTTCCGGCCATGGTATTTCTCATTGCCGTAGGTCTTTCCTTTGCTACGGGAACCTCCTGGGGCACCTTTGGGATCCTGATTCCCATTGTGCTGAGCGTGTTTTCCGGAAATGACGGCCCCATCACCATTATCTCCGTTTCCGCCTGCATGGCCGGCGCCGTATGCGGGGATCACTGTTCCCCTATCTCCGATACCACCATTATGGCTTCTGCCGGGGCACAGTGTGTCCATGTGGTTCATGTATCCACCCAGCTGCCCTATGCCATGACCGTTGCGGGAGTTTCCTTTATATGCTATCTGCTGGCCGGATACATCCGCAGCTGGTATATCTGCCTGCCTTTGGGGATCCTGCTCATGTTGGGAACCCTGTTCTGCATCCGCCGTATGTCTCTCCGACGGCAGAAAGCATAACGCACCGGCTTTCGAATACCTATTTGCCGTTTTGCGTCATTCATTCCCTGTCTGCACAAAAAAACAGCCCGTCGGTTTCACCCACCGGCGGGCCTCTTTTTCATTCGGAACGTGCTTATTCCACTGCTACCAGCTCTACGTTGCTGGCCCCCCGGGCCTGCCCCAAAGTCGCCAGCATCTCATCCATAGAGATCACCATGCGGGACATATCTACCGAAAGCACCACATTGGCCTTGGAATGGATGGGCAAAGTCTGGCTGATGGTCAGGATATTGGCACCAGCTTTGGAAAGCATCCCCAGCAGTTCGCTGAGGGCCCCCTGCACGTGGCTGAGCATCAGGGAGATCACTGCCTTCTGGTTGATGTTTACTTCGCTGGGACAGAACACATAGTCCTTATACTTATAATAAGTGCTGCGGGAAATGCCTACCGTTTTTACCGCTTCGCTGATATCCTTGGTGCGGCCGCTGCGGATAAGCTCTCTGGCCTCCACCACCTTTTCATAATAATCGGGCAAGATCCGCTTGTCTACAATCAGATAGTCGCTGCCACCGGTCATTGGTACTCCCCTCTCGTTGCGTACTATGGATACTATTATATAGCGTCCACACAAAAAAGACAAGTGTTTTCAACCCATGTCCCAGGCCAAAATTTCTTTCATTTGGCAGCATAAAGGAGAAAAGCGGGAATATCTATCGTATGCCGGTAAGATAAGCACTACGTTTGCAGGGGGAAGCGTTTACCCGCAAAACTTTGAACAATACTCTAAATTGACTACATTAATTTACTATCTCATATGATTGAAACGAACCTGTAAGTACAATCAACTGCATGGAATGACAATTTCAATTCATATCCCACAGAAGTAAGAGGCCGTAAATGCACAATACACTTTTGTTCTTCAATAAACAGATAAATTACACTGTCCGTATTCGATCATTACGGGACAGCACCCTGTACTGCCCAGCAATGATTTGCTTTTTGCACGTCTCTCTGCGGTACAAACCAGCTTTTCTGATTGCTTCCGTCTTGCGTCGCTGTATTCGCTTACATTCCCTCAATGATCTCTGGCATCAAACCGGGCAATTCATCAAGCGTGATCGTATAATCTTCTATGCTGTTCGGAATTGCTGCCGTATTCTTTGCCATAACATGAACACTGCGATGCACCTTTGCAGAAGAATACTGGCCGTCTTTGCAATTGTGCTGCCACCAGTAAAGTTTTACAACTTCCATTGAACCTTCTGGACGCGCCGAGGAAGCATCGTTTACAAACAGCGTCCGCAGGCACTCCTTCAGGACCTGTGCATCTTCCTGTGAAAAACCTGTTTTCTCCGCCAAACGGACATTGATGGATCCTTTGACCTCATACAATCCAAAGCGTACAAAATGCTTCATTCCCATGGTATCGGAGGCGCGTTTCTCGCCCGGTTCTCCGTTAACACTCTTGGTGATTTGGAGCGACTCCACTTCGACCGGAGAAGCGCTGACCGCCTGATGGACGGAAACAGGACCGCGGACTCCAACCGAAACGCCGCTCTTTTCATTGCTCTTAAACGCAAACACCTGCCCGAAACTACGCACATCCATCCATTTTTCGCAGGCGGTCTGTGCATAAGCATCCCGGTCTTTGATTCCCTTGGTCGCTGCCGCTGCACGCTCGCTCAGGCTCTTAAAGCCATCGTCACAGCGATCGTCCGACTGCACAAAGATCGCATGACCCATGTCCTGCATCCGATTGCGGATTTTCCGTTTGATGCACACATCGGAGATCTCTCCGATACCGTTATAGTCTACTCTGGGACGGTTTCCATTCAGTGGGTCTCCATTTCCGTTTGCTTTTGTCACAGATACCAGTGCCAGAAAATCAATCTTATGCTCTAATGCCGCCATACTTATTCCTCCTTATTTGTTTCGTTTGTTTTGTTCTTTGCAAAAAAAGCGTTTCTTTGCAGTTCATAACCCATCAAGTAGAGATCAGACAACGGTTTGTTCAACTCCTCCTCCGGAAATTCCCGTATGATCCTTATGATCTCACCGCTCAAGCGTTCGTATCGCTTTGCCTGCCATGGTTCCACACGATTCAGATACGCTTGGTGCAGGTGGCGGTTGATCCGTTCGTATACAAAGAACGGTCTCTGACGAAACTCGCTCATAAACTTGATCGCGTTCGTTTGCCGATCCTCCTGCGTTTTTCGGTAATAGTCCTGTTCCGCACAATCCATGACCGCCAAAAGTCTGCCATACTGAAAGCTGCGGTCTCTCTTATCCAATTCCCAAGCCATTTCATCGCCTCCCTGTTTTGTGTCGTATCGATACTTTTGAATTGTGGAGCAAGCGGCGTGCAGAATCTGTCTCCAAACCGCTTTATTATAGGCGAGCGGCATGGATGCCCGCTCCACCAGCGCCTTTACAATATCCTGTGGGAATACGCCGCCGCTCACTTTACAGTTCAGCAGTCGCTGCAAATGCTGCCGCTGGATTCGATCATCAGTCTCCAAACGACCGTTTGCGCGCTGTGTGCCGAATGCGCATTCCACGATTTCAAACAGATTCGGCGCCTGAATGCCAAACTTTCCCTCATACCAGCAGCAATGCGCATCCCACATCTGCATCCGCTCTAAAAACGTACTGAGCGAGAGTTCATTATAATATGTAATGGAAAGACGCCCAGTCGTTGCCGCGTCAAAGCTTACAAGAACCGCAGAGTCTATGTCATTGAGCTGTCGATCCTTCCGAAAACTCAGCAACGTGCCTTTAAGCCGTTCTCGGTAATCGCTCGGTTTCCATAGTGCTGCAGTCTCTGCACCACGCAGTTTACGCATTGGTTTTGGAAGTGCTTCGCCCTGCGGATTCCAGCACAGGAAAATGCGATTTCCGGAAAACTCGCGCACACCCTGATCGGAAGCCAGCCAGCGTATGGTATTATGCGCCTTCTGTGAGGCAACGTATCCAATGGTCGCTGCCTGCCACTTTTCCGCAAAACGCCCGCGGTAGGTAAAGCCACTCGTATCATTGGCGGAGATCAGTTTTGCGTTTCCGTTTACAGGAATGACCCCCTTCGGATGCTGCACTGCGATTGGCTCTTCCTTCCCCTCGATCATACAAAGCGCACTGTCCCGCTCGGAGAGGCTGCCGCAATAGTAAGCGGCAAACGAAGCGAATAAATTTCTGTTTTTCCAGCAGGCGGGTTCCTCGTCCTCAAAGCCATGAACACGCCAGCAAACCATCAGTTTTTCATCATGCCCTTCTGCCGAATCCAGAATGCCGGCACCCGTCAGGTCATCAAGGATCGATCCTCCCGCTGCGTAGGAGAACACGGGCCGCAGGAAGGGGTGCGAATGCGGAGACTCCATCCATGCACACAGTGTCTGCAAATAAAGTG
>OMEK01000650.1_pt1 | contig 10920 bp, 10 predicted proteins | sample 1645351 | NCBI WGS metagenome assembly OMEK01 (sample SAMEA103958146, study PRJEB25191) | human gut metagenome
CCGACCTGCTGATTACAAATCAGCTGCTCTACCAGCTGAGCTACACCAGCATCTCAACGCTCGAATAATATATCACAAATCGAGCGTTGAGTCAAGCCCTAAATCAAAAAAAATCGAAAAAATCGTTTATTTTCCGCTTCTGAGCAGTTCTGTCATGACCGCCGCCGAATTCTTCGCGGCAAGGGCGGTGAATTTTGAATAATCCATGTGCGATGAGCCGTCCGCCGCGTCGGATATCGCGCGGATAACGCAGAACGGGACTTTGTTCACATAGCACACATGACCTATCGCCGCGCCCTCCATTTCGCAGGCTATCGCGCCGAAAGTTTCGGAGATATATTTCTTCTTCTCCGCGCTGTTGACAAAGCAGTCGCCCGAGGCAATTTTGCCCTTGACGCATCTGATGCCGCCGACGCCCTCGGCTGCAGCGCAGATTTTATCGGCAAGCTCGCCGTCGGCGGGGATATCAACTATATTTATGCCCGATATCATGCCGACCGGGTCGCCGAGCGGACTCGTGTCCATATCGTGCTCGACAACGAAGTCGCTGACCGCGATATCGCCGATATTGAGCTTCGTGCTCAGGCTTCCGGCAACGCCCGTGTTTATTATCCTATCCGGTGAATAGAGCAGGATCATAGTCTGGGCGCACATCGCCGCGAACACTTTGCCTATTCCGCACACGGCGGTCACTACTTCGCGCCCGCAGAGCGTGCCGCTCGTGAACTCGATGCCGCTGACTGTCTTTGTCTGCCTGTTCTCCATCTGCGCGTTGAGCGCCTCTATCTCGATTTTCATCGCTCCGATTATTCCGGTCATGGCTGTCTCCTTTTTATTCCGTGGGATATTTGAAATCCTGCTCGCGGCTCTCGAGCTCTTTGAGATACCGCGCCGCCTCTTTGTGCGCCGCCTCGATGCTGAGTTCTTTATAGTTGCCGCATTCCTTGCGCGATGCGCCGAACATCTCCGGCGCGTCAATAGTCTTTCTCAGCGCCTCTTTGACTTTTTCGAGCGCGCGCTCATGGTTCTGCGAGCGCATGAGCAGATAAAAGCCCGTGCGGCAGCCCATGGGGCCGAAGTATATGACATCTTCCGCCGCGTCCGAGTTGCGCAGGAACGTCGCGAGCATATGCTCCATGGAGTGCATCGTGATGTTATCCATATAGTCTCCGCAGTTCGGCTTGCGGGTGCGCAGATCGTATGTTGTGATATCGCCGTCGATGCGCGAGATGTACATCCCCGGGACTATATAGTCGTGATCGACCGAAAAGCTGGTTATTCTCTGCATAAAATACCCTCCTGTTTTCTGACAGATGAATTATACCACACGCCGGGCGCGGTTTCAATGAATATCGGCGCGCGGCGGAGCAAAAATAGAATTGAAGGAGGCTTTTATAAAATGGGAAAATTCTTTCTTGAAAACCGCGAGATACGCGAATGCTTTGACGCGCTGCCCGTTGAAGTACGCAACAAGATAATCGAGAGCGACCTCGAAATAAACAGCAAAGACGAGCTCGAGCTTGTCGCAAAAAGGCTCGAAAATCTTTCCAAATAGCCATTTTCTGTTGACTGATGCCGCGCACTCGTGTAAAATGGGTGTGCGGTATATTTTACACAGATTTTACAATAGAATTAGTATCGTGCTGTAAAACAACATACAAAAAGAGGCATCGCTATGATTATTGACAAATTCGAGAATCTTCCGCTCTATTTTTCCTGCCTGCCGGGGCTCGACAGGGCGGCGGAGTTCCTCGTCGGAGAGAATATTGCCGACGGACACTATGAGATAGACGGCGAAAAAATATTCGCAAACGTGTCGAGCTATGAGCCAAAGGAGTTTAACGGCGATATGCGCTTTGAGGCGCATAAAAAGTACGCCGATCTTCAGGCGGTTCTCGAGGGCGAAGAACGCATCGACTGGGCGCCGCTCGGCTCGCTCAAGGAAGAGAGCGAGGAATATTCAAAGGGCGGCGACATAGCATTTTACAGCGGGGACGAGCACATGAGAGTGACGCTCTCGGCGGGCGAATTTCTTATTCTGTTTCCCGGCGACGCGCACAAGCCCTGCATCCGCAGCGGCGGAAAAGTGAAGAAAGCGGTAGTAAAGCTCGCGCTCTAAAACGCGCTTTCGGGTGAAGCTATGAAGAAAAACGACAAGATAACAGTTATAACCTGCGCGGCAGCGTTCGCGCTGAATGTCGCGCTGTTTTCGGTCAAGCTCTATGTTGGTCTGTGCGCGAACAGCATCAGCATATATTCGGACGCCGTGAACAATATGTTCGACAGCCTCTCGGGGCTTGCGGCGTTCATCTGCTTCGCCGCGCTGCTCAGCTCATCGAGCGAGGGCACGCGCGCGATAATCAAAAAAGCGGAGCAGTTCTTTTCGTTCGTCATGTCGGTGATAATACTTCTCACGGGGCTGTATTTCGCATATAATTCGCTCGAGCGGCTGTTCTATCCGACGCCTATATCTTATCTGACGCGCTATCTCGTGATGCTAATAGTCACGGTCGCAGTGAAGTTCATCATGTTCTTCGCCTATCGCGGGGTCTACCGAATCACCGGCTCGCCGATAATAAAGGTCATGGCGGCGGACAGCATTCTCGACTGCTTCATAACCCTCGCCACGGTCATGAGTCTCACCGTCTCGCAGTATGTCGAGTTCGCGGTCGACGCGGTGTTCGGGCTTGTTATCAGCACGGTGCTGATAACCTCGGCAGTGAAGCTCGCGAAAAAATCGGGCGCGGTGATGCTCGACTTCGTCGGCAGCGGCAAACGCGAAGAGATATCTGAAATATTTGACTCCCTCGGCGTTGCGGTCGATTATATCACCTACCGCCGCACGGGGACGGAAATTGAAGCGTTTGCAAAGCCCAAATTCCCGGAAAATACAGACGAAAATGAAATAACTCAAAAACTTGTCAACGCCTGCAAAGAAAAAGGCGTGACGCTGCACATATTGAAAATCTGAAGAGTCATGAAAGGAGCAAAAATGAAAGAGAAAAAGAAAAAAGACCCGAAGAAGAAAAAGAGAGCGCTGATTATCACAGGCTCGATCCTCGGCGTTTTCGCGCTGTTTGTTATTACCGTCGTTATGATAACGATTATCGGCGACAAGGCGAACATCAAGCGCGCCGAAAGCTATGACCCGGTGGTCATTGAGAATCAGCTCGTACCCGAAAAAGACGAGAACGGCTACTGGACGTTCACGACCGACCGCGATCTCAAGATCATGCAGCTGACCGACATACATCTCGGTGGCGGCTGGCTCTCGCTCAAGAAGGACTCGCAGGCGATAAACGCAGTCGCCACTATGATTCAGGCAGAGAAGCCCGACCTCGTTATTATAACGGGCGACATGGCGTTCCCCGTTTTCTTCAAGGCGGCGACATTCAACAACAAGCTGCCCGCCAAAGAAATAGCCGCTCTCATGGAGCATCTCGGGGTCTACTGGACGGTCGCCTTCGGCAACCACGACACCGAGGCTTACAGCTACTACTCCCGCGAGCAGATTTCCGACTTCTACGGCAACTCCGGCTTCAAATACTGCCTGTTCCAGAAGGGTCCCGACGATGTTGACGGCTACGGCAACCAGGTCATAAACGTCAAGAACTCCAAGGGCATCCTCACCCAGTCGCTCTACATATTCGACAGCCACTCGTACACCGACGGCGACTTCCTTGGCATGATGTGGAAATACGACAACATCCATGAGAACCAGGTTCAGTGGTACAGAGACAACGTAAATCTCATGAACAAGCAGAACAACGAGCGTCTCAAGGAGCTGGGTCTGCCCGAGAATTCGGATGTCAAGTCCCTCGCGTTCTTCCACATTCCGCTGACCGAACAGCGCGACGCATGGTACGAATACATGGCAAACGGCTTCAAGGACACGGAAAATGTCAAGTATGTCTACGGCAAAGCCGGTGAGGGCAAAAAGATAATCTATTGCGGCATGGGTGAAGACGATCTGTTCGAGACGATACGGGAGCTTGGCTCGACGAAGGGACTCTTCTTCGGTCACGACCACGACAACAACTTCTCGATTTATTATAAAGGCATCCGCATGACTTACGGATACAGCATCGACTACCTCGCCTATTCAGGAATCAACAAGCGCGGTTCCCAGCGCGGCTGCACGATAATCACTGTCTCGCCCGACGGCACTTTCGACTGCAAGGCGGAAAACTACTATCAGGAGAAGTATCAGAGCCAGTACGAAAAAGAGCAGGTCACGATGCAGGATGTCACCGAGGCTTCGACTCATCTTTAATATAACGCCCGCAGGCTTATAAGCATAAAAAAGCAATCCTACCCGAGGAAAATCCCTTGGGTAGGATTTTTGTGTATACGGCACGGCGAAGCGGAGATTTAGGGTTGTTGTCCGGAGTTGCCGATTTTTCCTTGCTTTTTTAGATGTCCTTTTGTAGGGGTCGGCGACTCGACGACCCTTTGACGCGCCAGCGGCACGATGTTAGACTATAAAATTTTTACCCTCTGCCTTCGCTACCTACCTTAACTAAATATTTTATCTCTTACAGCGTTTCGACATTTTTTTGTTTGAAAAAGAAAACGCCTGCAAAAGAAAAGCAAACTGTGCCCGCAAGAAGGCAAGCAAGCACCGCTTAAAAGCAAGTCTTTTTGCGCCATGCTGCGAAAAAACCGCTTGAAATGCGAAAGCATTTCTGCGCGTCTTTTTCTTGCCTGTCATCAAAAATTCAATGCTTTTAAGTGCAAGCAGTTTTGCTGTGCAAAACCGACACTTGCTCACCTCCTTGCGGGCGGCTTCGCCCCGAGACACCCGCAACGCCGCGCCGCAGTACTTAGCTTGCGGCTCTCAATCAGTTGCTCGGCACATTCGCGCGCAAACGCGCCGGAGCTTGAACGAGTGCGCGCTCGTGCGTCTTGCTTCGCAAGCCGTTCAGCCCTCTCAAAACATAGTCGCCTATCGCCCTTGGAGCGGGCGCTATGCTCCTTGTTTTTCGCCAACATCGCCTCGCTTCATCCGCCACCGGCGGCGCTTCGGTGATGTTGCCCGCTCCTCAAAGAAATCTATCAAACACTGCGGCGCGGCTATTGTAAGTCTGATTATAAGTGTTAGTCGAGTCGCCCGCTTTTGCTTTGCTATAATTCAAGTGTTCCGCAAATTCCAATTTGCAAATGACATTTTTGAAACTATATTAAGCAAATTCGCGAGCATTGCTTTTTTGCTGTTATTCTTTAATTGTATTGAACTTATATTGACGCAAGAGTATAATTAATATATATTTTCAATTAACATCAATCCTAAAAAAGGAAGGTGCGGAAAATGAAAGAAGTGAAATCCCCAAAGAAGCCTCTGATATTCTACTACGGCATTGCGCTGCTCGTCATTGTGCTGTTCAATGTGATAGTGTCTCCCCTGCTCGTCAAGGCGCGGGTGACGGAAGTCGACTACGGCACATTCATGAGCATGATTGAGCAGAAAAAAATCGGCAATGTCGAGGTCGATGACGATCAGATAATCTTCACCGACAAGGACGACGCGAAGAAAATCTATAAGACCGGCGCGATGAACGACCCGACGCTGACTCAGCGGCTCTATGACTCCGGCGCAAAGTTCTCAAAGGATATCGAGACGACGACCTCGCCGTTGGTGAGCTTCCTGCTGACTTTTGTGCTCCCGCTGATAATCTTCATCGGACTCGGCCAGTATATGGGCAAGAAGCTGATGGAACAGGCGGGCGGCAAAAACTCCATGGCGTTCGGCTTCGGCAAGAGCAACGCGAAGGTCTATGTCCCGTCGACCCAGGGCATACATTTCAGCGACGTTGCAGGTGAAGACGAGGCGAAAGAGAGCCTTTCGGAGATAGTTGACTATCTTCACAATCCGAAGAAATATTCCGACGTCGGCGCGTCGATGCCCAAGGGCGTTCTGCTCGTCGGCCCTCCCGGAACAGGTAAAACAATGCTCGCAAAGGCTGTTGCGGGCGAAGCGAATGTGCCGTTTTTCTCGATGTCCGGTTCGGAATTCGTCGAGATGTTCGTCGGCATGGGTGCTTCAAAGGTCAGGGATCTTTTCAGCCAGGCAAAAGAGAAAGCCCCCTGCATAGTGTTCATCGATGAGATCGACGCCATCGGCAAGAAGCGCGACGGTCAGTTCAGCTCCAACGACGAGCGCGAGCAGACCCTCAACCAGCTGCTCACAGAAATGGACGGTTTCCAGGAAAATATCGGCGTTATCATCCTCGCGGCGACGAACCGCCCGGAGACGCTCGATCCCGCGCTCACCCGCCCCGGCCGTTTCGACAGGCGCGTACCCGTTGAGCTGCCCGACCTTGCGGGACGCGAGGCGATACTGAAAGTCCACGCAAAGAAGATAAAGACGGCAGACGACGTCAACTTCCACACGATAGCAAGAATGGCATCCGGCGCATCGGGCGCGGAGCTTGCCAATATTATAAATGAGGCGGCGCTGCGCGCGGTCAGGAACAACCGAACCGTCGTCAACGAATCCGACCTCGAAGAGAGCATTGAGACGGTCATTGCGGGATATCAGAAAAAGAACGCGGTGCTCTCGGACAGCGAAAAGAAGGTTGTCGCCTACCACGAGATAGGTCACGCGCTCGTTGCGGCGATGCAGTCGCACTCGGCGCCCGTGCAGAAGATAACGATAATCCCCCGCACCTCCGGCGCACTCGGCTACACGATGCAGGTCGACCAGGGCGACAAATATCTGCTGACAAAGCAGGAGCTTGAAAACAAGATTGCGACATTTACGGGCGGACGCGCCGCTGAAGAGCTCGTTTTCGGCGAGATAACGACAGGCGCATCGAACGACATCGAGCAGGCGACAAAGCTTGCCCGCGCGATGATAACCCGCTACGGCATGAGCGAAGATTTTGACATGGTGGCTCTTGAAACTGTATCGAACCAGTATCTCGGCGGCGACGCTTCACTCGCCTGCTCCGCCGATACGCAGAATGAAATAGACCGCAAGGTTGTTGAACTCGTAAAGCGCCAGCATGAGAAGGCTTCGAAAATCCTCGCGGACAACCGAGCAAAGCTCGACGAGCTGGCAAAATATCTCTATGAAAAAGAGACCATAACCGGCGAAGAATTCATGTCCATTCTCAACAAAGGAGGCGAAGAGGAATGAAAAGGCGTTCCGGCTTCGGATGGATGGAGCTTCTAATCGGCATTGCGCTCGCGGCGCTCGGAATATTCACTTTTGTCTATCCCGATAATGCAGTGACAACCCTCGTTATTATCTACGGCATAATCGCCATAATAACCGGCATTGCGGATGTTGTGCTCTATGTTCGCGTTGACAAGCATCTCGGCTTCGGCCCGACTGTATCGCTCATTTCGGGCATACTCAGCGTCATGGCGGGCGTCATGCTGCTCGTCTATCCCAACGCAGGCAAATGGGTGCTCTCGCTCCTGTTCCCGATATGGTTCATTGCGCACTGCCTCTCGAGGCTCTCGCACCTAAACACGATTCGGTTCATCGCGGGCAATTTCGTCTACTGGTTCACGATGATTGTCAACATCATCGGGCTTGTGCTCGGCGTTGTGATGATATTCAGCCCGAACATCTCGGTTGCGGCGGTTGCTTACATCGTCGGCGCATACCTCGTGCTGTTCGGTATCGACTGCATCATACTTGCGTTCAGTCGCATCGGCGAGGGCAAACAATACTGATAAAACAAAAGCAAGGTCAAGCGTAGTTTTGACCTTGCTTTTTTCTGCTTTCCAAACAGTGCCGCCGACGGTGGCATAGGGTCGTCGAGTCGCCGACCCCTACAAAGAATCTCAAATTCAGTATTGAGTCATATTGATAAAAGCGCCGGAGGCGGGAAGATTCCCTGTCTCCGGCATTTTTTTGTTCAGTCGGTCACGGACACGATATTTATCAGCACCTCGACCATCTTCGGCAATGCATCGACAGGTATCGCCTCATAGATACTGTGAAAATTCATGCCGCCGGTCGAGAGGTTCGGGCACGGCAGACCTTCAAACGAAAGGCGTGCGCCGTCCGTTCCGCCGCGTATCGGCACTATCTCCGGCTCAACGCCCGCATCGCGCATGGCTTTTTCGGCACGCTCGACGATGTCCATATGCTTCTCGATTATCTCTAACATATTATAATAGCTGTCTTTTATATTCAGCTCGAAAGTGCCCGAGCCGTACTTTTCGTTCAGGAAGCCGACAGTATCGGCGACGAACTTCTTGCGGCGCTCGAAGTTATTCTTATCGTGGTCGCGGATTATCATATGCGCGCTCGCCTCGGTCTCGTTGCCGGCGATACGCGCCAAATGATAGAAACCCTCGCGTCCCTCGGTATGCGCCGGGGTCTCCCACGCGGGGAGCATATTGACGAACTCCGCGAGATACAGCGCGGCATTTTTCATCTTGTTCTTGGCGGTTCCGGGATGGGTGTTGACTCCGTGAACCGTGATATCAGCGGCTGCGGCGTTGAAGTTTTCGCACTCGATACCACCGACCTCGCCGCCGTCGACAGTATAGGCAAAATCGGCGTTGAAGCGCGCAAAATCGAAGTGATCCGCACCGCTGCCTATCTCCTCATCGGGAGTGAAGCAGATGCTCAGCGCACCGTGGCGGATGTTTTCGTTCGCGTTGATTTCGGCGCACAGGGCGACTATCTCGGCAACGCCCGCTTTGTCGTCCGCGCCGAGCAGAGTGGTATGATCGGTAACTATAAGCTCGCGCCCGATATATTCATCGCCTACCATTGGGGCGTTCGTGCCGTCAAATTTGATTATCTGCGGCTTGACGTTCGCGCCGCTGACATCGGGCGAAGTGTCCATATGCGAGACAAGCCCTATCTTAGGGCAATTTTCGCAGCCATCGGACGCAGGGATATGCCCATAGACATAGCCCATTTCGTCGCGCATTGCATCGGCGACTCCCGCGCCGCGAAGCTCCTCGACAAGATAATCGGCAAGGACGAGCTGGGTCGCGGTCGAGGGCACGCTATCGCTCGACTCGTCGGAAGTGGTTTCGAATGTCACATATTTCAGAAATCTTTCGGTAACGGTCATTTTTATCATCTCCGTTTTTTTGTCGGTTCAATGATAACACAATCGGCGGAATTTGGCAACAGAGCGGTGAAATTTGGAGAAATATCGGTGTGTTTTGGGGCGTGAAATTTCAATCGTAAAGCCGATGTGATTTTGTATCGGCTGCGCCGACAGCGGACAGCCGCAAGGGTTGTCCCTACGGTATTAAAATTAAATATTCGTGAAGATTATGTGCCACCTATGCGGCATCGATGCGTCGAGGTCGCCGCACCCTACAAGCTGCATGTATTTTGCCGTCGAACGATATCCGCCCTACCGCATCGCATTCACATAGTCACTCCAAATACAGAAAAACTGATACCTAAAAAAACAGGCAAAGCGAAAACTGCCCGCGCCACTTGCGTGACACGGGCAGCGTTCAATTATGCTTTGAGCTTTGGATTATGACTTAACCCTCAACATAAGCATACTGGAAGTACCAGTAGCCATAGGGGCTGTGCCATGTACCCTTGAGGGTCGGGCTCTGCAGCCAGAAGTCGTTGTAGTATGCAACGGGGATGCAAGCATAATCCTCGGACATGATCTTCTCAGCCTCGTGGAGAGCCTCAAAGTGAGCCTTGGAATCGGCAACCTTGGACTTATCAATAGCGGCGTCGAATGCCTTGCTGTTGTACTTGCCATCGTTGTTACCGTTGGTCGAATAGAACAGCTCGATCATATTGGAAGCGTCGTTGTAGTCCATGATCCAACCGTTACGAGCCATCTCATAGTTACCGGCGCGGCGCTGAGGAGTGAAGGACGACCAGTCAACAACATCGATCTTCATGTTGATGCCAAGTTCCTTCTTGTAGACCTGCTGAAGATACTCAGCAACAGCCTTGTGGTAGCCGGAATCGTTGGTCGAATAAGTGATGGTCGGGAAGCCCTTACCGTCGGGATAGCCTGCCTCTGCGAGAGCCTTCTTAGCCTCTGCAACGTTGGCCTGATAGTCCTTGCTGACATAAGTGCTGCCGCCGTTTGCTGCGATAGCGTTGTCAAGGAACATGCCGTCGCCGCTGTCAACGATGCTGGGTCCGACATAGTTGTAAGCCGGGCTGTAGGTACCCTGCATGATGGTGTTGGCAATATACTCACGGTCAATAGCAAGGCTGAGAGCCTTACGGACATTGACATTGTTGAAGGGAGCCTTATTAAGATTCATGCTGAGGTAATAAGTGCCGAGGGTCGGATCGACATAGAAGTCGCCGCCGTCGGTTGACTTCTTGAGGCTCGGGATCTCCTCAGTAGGAACATCCTTTATCATAAGAGCCTCGCCGCTGGTATAAGCGGCATAAGAAGCGGCAGAATCCTCGAGAAGGAGGAAAGTAAGCTGCTCGGTAACGATCTTGCTGTTGTCCCAGCCGCCCTTATAGTTGGGGTTCTTCTTGCATATGATCTTCTCGCTGGGAGTCCACTCGGTGATCATGTAGGGACCGTTGCAGACATAGGTCTCGGGCTTGGTTGCCCAAGCGTCGCCGTTCTTCTCAACGGTAGCCTTCTGAACGGGGCTCATGGTACCGAAAGCAACGATCTTATCGAAATAAGAGCAGGGATAAGCAAGCTTGATGGTAAGGGTCTTGCCATCCTCGCTCGCCTTGACATTGAGCTTGTCGAGGTCGGGCTTTGTGGTCTGCTTGCCGTCCTTATCGGGATTGCCGATAGCATCCTGATAGCCTTCGATCATGCCGACAACAGTCTCGCCATAGGGTGCGGCGACATCGGGATTGGCAATTCTCTTCATGGTGTACTCAAAGTCCTTGGCGTTGAGCTCGGTGCCGTCGGACCACTTCAGGCCGTCACGCATAGTGAAGGTCCAAGTAAGACCGTCAGGGCTGACGGTTTAGGACTCAGCCTGTCC
>OMEK01000661.1_pt1 | contig 10838 bp, 5 predicted proteins | sample 1645351 | NCBI WGS metagenome assembly OMEK01 (sample SAMEA103958146, study PRJEB25191) | human gut metagenome
ACGTTGACTTCCTCTTTCCAGATGCGGCCCTCAAAGCCTTCCCACTGTTCAAAATCGATCATTGGAACCTCCTTGCTCCGTTCCTGACGCTCCGACCAATCTGCTTTGCAATAATTAGTTAGAGCAGTCTAACTATTCCGCCTTAAAAAAGCCGCCGATTGCGGTTTCTGAAAGACAGGGTGGTACAGGGCGCAGAGGTATTTGGATGGCAACCCCTGCGCTGTTTATGAGCCGCTGCAGACAGGCAATCGAGTCCGACTGCAACGGCCTGACAATATAATAACAGTGATTCTCAGAAAAAGCAAGAGGGAACCTGTGGATTTTCTACAAGGGATGGCGGTTTTTGTTATGAAAAATGCTCATGGAGGCCGCCGGAGAAAAATTTTTTGAAAATTTGAAAAACAGGCTTGACAGTCATGACAAACTATGGTATCCTGTTGTCACGGCGAGGTTAGTTAAATCTAACCAGAGCTCCTCCGATTCACTGCAAAGGGATGCCTGCAACTCTCTTTGAGGCGATTCGGTTCCTCCATTCCATTCTCCTATTTATTAAAAAGAGAAAGCGGCTTATGGTTTGCTCCGCTTTCCCTGCGCGCAGCGCGGGGCGCTCTGGTACGGCGCTCTGTGCAAAAAAAGAACAAAATGCGGGACACACAGACTTGACCACCTGTGCGCCCCGCTTTTTGTTTTGCAAAGGGAGAGGCAGAACGTCGGCAGAGCTGTCTCTTGACACCCCGGGTGAGTGTACTATAATAATGTGTGTCGGAAAAACGAGAAAAGTTGTTTTTCTTCGGAACGATAAAACGGGAGGAAATGAATGAAAAAATTAGCGAGGGCCATCGTGAAGATGCGCAGGCTCATCCTCATCGCGGCGGTCCTGCTGCTCATCCCGGCGGCAGTGGGAGCCATCGCCACGCCCATCAACTATGACATCCTTTCTTACCTGCCTCAGGAGCTGGACTCCCGCGTGGGTCAGCTGCTGCTGGAAACGGATTACCATCTGGCGTCCACCAACATGATAACCGTGGAGGGGATGCCCACCAACGAGCTGCTGGCCATGAAGGCCGAGATCGACGAGGTGCCGGACGTGCTGAACACCTTCTGGCTCAGCGACGTGCTGGACCCGGCGGTGCCGACGGAGATGCTGCCGGCGGATGTCCAGCAGTTTATGTTCGGCAAGAACGACTCCACCATCCTCATCGTCCAGCTGGGCGGCTCCAGCGTCAGCGAAGAGACGATGCAGGCCGTGGCCCAAATCAAGAAGATACTCCGGAAGGACTGCTTCTTCGGCGGCATCAGCGTCATCCTGAGCGACACCAAAGAGCTGGTCATGGGCGAGATGCCCTGGTATGTGCTCTGCGCCGTGGGCGGCTGTCTGCTGGTGCTGTTCCTCTCGCTGGAAAGCTGGCTCACGCCGTTTTTGTTCATGCTGGGGCTGCTCTTCCCGCTGGTCTATAACTTTGGCACGAATATTTTTCTCGGTCAGGTCTGCTTTATCACCGCGTCGCTGGCGGCTGTTCTGCAGCTGGGCGTGACGATGGATTTCTCCATCTTCCTGCTCCACCGCTACGACGAGGAAAAGGAGCTCTGTGCCTCCAACGAAGAGGCCATGGAGAACGCCATCTGTAAGACCATGAGCTCCATCACGGCGTCCAGTCTGACGACCATCGCGGGCTTTCTGGCCCTCTGTGCCATGCAGCTGACGCTGGGCGCAGACCTCGGCATCGTCATGGCAAAGGGCGTGGCGCTGGGCGTCATCTGCACCATCGTCATCCTGCCCTCGCTCATTCTCTTCTTCGATAAGTGGGTGGAAAAATACCGCCACCGCACCTTTATGCCCAAGCTCACCCACCTGAGCCATTTTGTCTCGAAGCACCCGATGCCCGTGGTGGTGGTGTTCGTCCTGCTGATGATCCCCTTCGGGCTGGCCCAGAGCAAGACCGATATTTACTACAACATTTTTGCCGCTCTTCCGCAGGATATGCCCGGCATCGTGGGTACGAACAAGCTGGGCGAAGACTTCGGCATGATGACCAACCACTTCATCCTCGTGCGGGAGGAGCTGACTGCCTCTGAGGTGTCCACCCTCTGCGATGAGATAAAGGCGGTGGACGGCATCACCCAGGTGGTGAGCCTCGACTCCATCACCGGCCCGGGCTTTGAGACGGAACTTCTGCCCGACGAGCTGATGAACATCGTCCAGAACGGCGGTTACAAGCTCATCCTTGCCAATGGCCGTTATAAGTCGGGCAGCGACGCGCTGAACGCGCAGGTGGACGAGCTGGTCCGCCTCGTCAAGGAGGCAGACCCCGAGGGCCTCGTCACCGGCGAGGGTGCCATGATGAAAGACCTCGTGGAGATCGCCGACGAGGACTTCAAAAATGTCAACATCTGGTCCATCGCGGCGGTGCTGGTCATCATCGCGCTGTCCTTCCGCAGCTTGTCGGTGCCGGTGCTGCTGGTGGCCAGCATCGAAGCGGCCATCGCCATCAACATGGGCATCCCGTACTTTATCGACGACTCGCTGCCCTTCATCGCCAGCATCGTCATCGGCACCATCCAGCTGGGCGCGACGGTGGACTACTCCATCCTCATGACCACCCGCTACCGCGAAGAGCGGCTGGCCCTCCGCTCGCCCAAGGCGGCGGCACAGCAGGCACTCGAGCACTGCAGCCAGAGCATCCTGACAAGCGGCCTGACCTTCTTCGCGGCCACTTTCGGCGTCGCGGCCATCAGCAAGGTGGAGCTGCTGGAAAGCATCTGTATGCTCATCTCCCGGGGTGCGCTCATCAGTATGGTGGTCATCCTGCTGGTGCTGCCCGCCGGCCTGATGCTGCTGGACGGCCTCATCTGCCGCACCACCTACCACTGGCTTAACGCCCCCAACGCTGCAAAGGAGTGAATGCTATGAGAAAAACTCAGAATTTTCTGCGCCGCGCTGGCTCTGCGGCGCTTGCCCTGACCCTGACGGTCAGCCTCTGTCAGCCCGCCTTTGCGGCGACCAAGGCGCCCTTCTCAAAGGATGAGACGGTGTATGCCGTCATGGCAGCGGATGGCTCTGTCACCAAGACCACCGTCAGCGAGCATCTTTACAATGCCGACGGCCTCGCCGGTGTGGAGGACAAGTCCACCCTGAAAAATATCGTGAACACCGAGAGCTTCGCCGAGTACACCCGGAACGGCGATACGCTGGTCTGGAACACCGACGACACCGATGTTTACTACAAGGGCGACACGGACCGTCAGCTGCCCATCTCTGCCAAAGTGACCTACACGCTGGACGGCAAGACCGCCCCGCTCAGCGAGCTTCTGGGCCAGAGCGGCCACCTCGTGCTCACCATCGACCTGACCAACAATGAGACCGGCAAGGTGACCGTGAACGGCAAAGAGCGCACCATCGTCGCCCCGCTGGTCACGGCAGTGGGCGTCGTGCTGGGCGATGACGCCAGCAACGTCAACGCCGTGAACGGCCTGCTGGAAAGTGCGGCCAAGAGCAGCGTCGCGGCCTTCGTCACCCTGCCGGGCGTGAAAGAGTCCCTCGACGGCCTGCTTCCCGAACAGGTGAACGGTGTGGCCGAGTACTTACAGGACAGTGTGACCGTGGAGGCCGACGTGGAGTCGCTGACGGCACCTCAAATCCTGCTGGCCTGTGCGGCGAGCGCCGAGACACTGGGGCAGGGGGATGAAGTCTTCGACCTCGACAGCCTCAACGATTTGACCGACGGCATCGCGGCGCTGAATGATGCCATGAACCAGCTTCTGGACGGTGCGTCGCAGCTGAAAGCAGGCGCGGCACAGCTTGCCGCCGGTTCGCTGGCTCTGCTGGACGGGGCCAACCAGCTGGACAGCGGCCTCGGACAGCTGACGGAAGGGCTGGACACCCTGACGTCCAACAACGCCGCCCTGACTTCCGGCGCACAGCAGGTGGCCGACGGCGTGCTGGACTCCGCCAACCAGACCCTCATGGAGAACGGCCTCATCGACACCCCCATGACGTGGGATACCTATGAAGCCGTTATTGACGACATCCTCTCGCTGGGCGACAAGACGCTGGCGGCAGGCCGCAGAAAGATGGTGCGCACCATCTGGGAGCAGGCTCCGCAGTTCAAGGCCAGCCAGCTGGACATCGCGCTCTACCTCGCGGCCACCAGGACCGACCACGACCTTGAGGCCGCTCTGCGCCTGATGCAGAGCTTTTCGCCCGATTTCATCATAGGCTGGCTGAAAAAGCTCACCGACAGCGACGCCCAGCAGAAGATCCACGACGAGCTGGTCTATCAGACCGCCAACAGCGAGGATATGGCCAGCGTCCGCGCCCTGAAAGAAAATCTGGGCCAGATACAGTTCTTCGTGTCCAGCGTCGGCCAGTACGCCGACGGCGTGGCTGCGGCCGCTGACGGCGCACACACTGCCAAGGCCGGAAGCGCTCAGCTGGCCGGCGGCGCGTCCGCCCTGTATGACGGTGTGCTCCAGCTCCAGAATGGAACCGACCAGCTCAGCGGCGGCCTCGTGCAGTTCAATGAGGAGGGCATTTCTCAGCTTACCGGTGCGCTGGACGCCGACCAGCTCCACGCCCTGCAGACTGTGGTGGAAGAGATGACCAGCCGCCTCGCCGACTACACCAGCTTTGCCGGTGTACCCGAGGGTGCGTCCAGCCGGGTGAAGTTCCTCTACAAGACCGCCGAGACGCCCGCCGAAACGGCTCCGGTGGAGACGGCGGCAGACACTGCCGCGGAGGGGAACTTCTTCCTCCGCCTGTGGCACCGCCTGCTGGCCCTGTTCGGGCTGTAAGGATAAAAGAATATAAAATGAAAACCGCCCGGACGCTCATCGTCCGGGCGGTTTTCTGCAAAGCAGAGGATGGAGGTTTTGAAAATGAGAAAATAGCTTAGTCGTTATACTCGAGGTAGGCACCCTTCATGGGGCTGGCGGCATGCTCACTGAACAGCCGCAGGGTGCCGCGCTTGTAACGGCGGGGCTTCGGCTTCCATGCAGCGCGGCGCTGAGCCAGCACGGCGTCGATCTCTTCGGGGGACTTGCGCTCCCCCTTGATGCCGATGATGTTCAGCTTGCGGGCGGGGATGTCGATTTCGATGAGGTCGCCCTCTTCCACCAGAGCGATGGGGCCGCCGGTCTGGGCCTCAGGGCTGCAGTGGCCGATGACGGGGCCGGTGGATGCACCGGAGAAGCGGCCATCCGTGATGAGGGCGATGCTGCGGCCCAGCTCCTTGTCCGAGCTGATGGCCTCGCTGGTGTAGAACATCTCCGGCATGCCGCTGCCCTGAGGGCCTTCGTAGCGGATGAAGACGGCGTCGCCCTTTTCCACCTTGTGGTGGAGCACGGCGTCCAGACATTCCTCTTCGCTGTCGAAGGGGCGAGCGCGGAGCACAGCCTGGAACATCTCCTTAGGGCAGGCGGTGTGTTTGATGACCGCGCCCTCCGGGGCAAGGTTGCCCTTCAGGATGGCGATGCTGCCGTCGGTGCCGATGGGGTCGGAAGCCGGGCGGATGATGTCGGCGCGGGTCAGCTTGATGCCGCAGCGGGCATTCGCCTCGTCCAGCAGCTGCTGGCAGTGCTCGTAGAAGCCGTTCGTCTTCAGCTCGTCCAGATTCTCGCCCAGCGTCTTGCCGGTGACGGTCATGGCGTCGAGATGGAGCACATCCCGGATCTCCTCCATGATGGCAGGCACACCGCCGGCATAGTAGAAGAACTCTGCGGGCCAGCGGCCAGCCGGGCGGATGTCCAGCAGGTACTTTGCGCCGCGATGGAGACGGTCGAAGGTGTTGCCGTCGATGGAGATGCCAAATTCATGGGCGATGGCAGGCAGATGGAGCAGGGCGTTAGTGGAGCCGGAGATGGCCGCGTGGACCATGATAGCGTTCTCGAAACTGTCCATCGTCACGACGTCGCTAGGGCGCAGGCCCTGTTTTGCGAGGACGACGGCCTGATAGCCGGCCCGGCGGGCGTACTCCACCAGGTCGGGGCTGGTGGCCGGCAGCAGGGCGCTGCCCGGCAGGGCCAGACCCAGAGCCTCAGCCATGATCTGCATGGTGGAGGCGGTGCCGATGAAGCTGCAGGCACCGCAGCTGGGGCAGGCATTGTGCTTGTAGTAGTCCAGCTGCTCGTTGGGGATCACGCCCGTCTTTTCCCATGCGTCGAACTTGCCGATCTGCTCCAGCGTCAGCAGCTCGTTGATGGCGCAGGCAGGGTCGTTGACCACATACTCCTTGGGCAGGGTGTGGGCTTCCATCACGCCGCCGGTGACCACGATGGCGCTCATATCCTTCAGGCGGCCAATGCTCATCAGCATGGCCGGCATGGACTTGTCGCAGCTGGCGATGAACACGCCGCCGTCGTAGACGCTGGCGTTGGCCTGTGCCTCCACCAGATTCGTAATGGCATCGCGGTGTGCCAGGGAGTAATTGATTCCATCGTGGCCCTGGGCGATACCGTCACACATATCAGTAGCAAAATATCTGGCTGCCTTACCGCCATTTTCATCCACAGCCTTTACCGCTTCTTCCACGAATATATTCAGATGGGCGGAGCCAGGATGGCTGTCTCCGTAGGAGCTTTCCACCATGACCTGCGGCTTGGACAGATCACTTACCTTCCAGCCCATTCCCATACGCAGCGGATCCATCTCCGGTGCCAGTTTTCTCACTTCTTCACTTCTAAGCATAATCGTCTCTCCTTTTCTTTAAGACACTACAAACCATACGATAGTAGCTCCGATCACTCCCACGATACCCACAATGGTCTCCATGGCAGTCCAGGTCTTGAGATTGGTCTTCTCATCCACCTCAAACAGAGATTTGGACAGCCAGAAGCCGGAATCGTTCACATGACTGAAGGCTGTGCCGCCTGCCGCAATGGCAATGGTGATCGTGGCAAGCTGTAACTGTGAGAAGCCGGATACCATAGGCATGGAAGCAATGATCCCCGCTGCCATGGTCATGGACACTGTGGCCGATCCCACAGAGATTCTGACCACTGCTGCCACCAGGAATGCTACCAGCACCATCGGCAGAGGCAGGCTGCCCACGAAATTACCGAACAATTCTCCGATCCCTGAGTTCTGCAGGATAAATCTCAGCATTCCGCCGCCGGCGATCAGCAGGATGATATTACCGCAGGAATGCAGGGAATTCGTCATAATGTTCGTGATCTCTTTTACGCTGAAGCCACCGGGCAGTCCCAAAAACAGCATGGCGCAGATTGTTGACAGTAAAAGAGCGATGACCGGAGTACCCAGGAATTCCAGGACCGGCTGTGCCGGCTTCATGAACGGGATCACAGAGGATAACGTATTCAGGATGATCAAAAACAGCGGAAGCAGGATGATACATACGATCAGCCAGAAATTCGGGTTTTTGCCGGTATTTTTCTGCTCTGCTTCTTTTTCATTTTCCAGATAGGAAGACGGTACCGGGCAATGGATTTTTTTACCGATAAATCCGGCGAACACCGGTCCTGCCAGGATCATCGCAGGAATACCGATGACGATGCCCAGTATGATGACATAGCTGAGCTCTACTCCCAGCATTTCCGCTACCAGCACCGGTCCCGGTGTGGGAGGCACAAAAGCATGTCCGATCGCCAGACCTGCCAACAGGGGAATGGAATAATTAAATACGGATTTATTCGTCTTGCGGGCAATTCCGAATGCCACGGGGATCAGGATCAGCAGACCGGATTCAAAGAATACCGGCATTCCCACGATCAGTCCCGTAATGCCTAATGCCCAGGGCGCTTTCTTCTCCCCGAACACCTTGAGCAGCGTATCCGCAATGACCTCCACGCCACCGGATACCTGCAGGATCGCTCCGAACATGGAGCCCAGACCGATCAGTATGGCAATGGTCTGCAAGGTATTGCCGACACCCTCTGCCAGAGTGTCCGTGATCATGGAAAAGGGCATTCCGGACACCAGGCCTATGATCAGTGCGGAAGACATGATTGCGATGAACGGCTGGATCTTAAGCTTAATGATCAAAAAAAGTAATACTGCGAAGCCTAACAGTGCTCCAATAATCAATCTTTCCGGCGAAGCAACAAACTCTGTCATTTTCATACCTCCTATTTTTCTGTAACCGTTTGTTCTCTCTATATGTCTGACATCTTTCTTTGTATCTTAAGTATAAATGTCTTCTCCGCCTTCTTCAAGTTGTTTCAAATCTACATCTTTTTTCCACATATCGCATAAAAAAAACAGCCCGATGGTGTTACCCAGGCTGGTTTTTCGTATAAATTTATCAATGCTTGTCATTTTATGGTCTTAACTTGTCTGATGACTTTTCTCTTTGTTCGATCAGTTCCAGGAGCTTCTGACGATTGTAGGTCAGATGCATGATCATGGCGCACTTTGCCCCCATGCTGTCTCCGCAGAGGATGGCATCGGTGATGGCTCTGTGTGTCTCTATGGTCTCCTTCATGAGCTGTCTGTTGGTCAGATTGGCAAAGGTCGTCACAGCAGTGTATATAATGGGTACAAGTACCTCAAACACGCGGTTGCCGCTGCATTTTGCAATAGCCTCATGAAATTCCATATCCTTGGGGATGTGATTCTTCCCTTCCAGATAGATCCGCTCGGTCTCATCACACAGCTCTTTGATATGCTGCTTCTCCTCTTCCGTGGCATTCCTGCTTGCCACAGCGGCGACCTCCGGCTCCAGCAGGATCCTGACCTCGAACAGTTCCATAGCCAGACGATACTTATCCTCGAACTGCGCCAGCCCCAAGGGATCCTCCGCCACCATCTCCGTGCTTCTGACATAGGTGCCAGAGCCTCGCTTCACCTCCAGGACACCCTTAGTCACCAAGCTCTTCACAGCCTCACGGATCGTGCTGCGCCCCACGCCGAACAATTCTGCCAGCTTGTACTCACTGGGCAGCTTTTCTCCGATGGCTATGTTCTCCTGCTTCATATACATCATCAGCTGGTCTTCGATCTGTGGAACCAGCAGTTCGTGATTTACCTTCTCATATTGATACGCCATATCAGCTCCTACTACCCTAAGAATCTTTTATAAGTATCCCCTCATTATTTACTGATCGCTTCGTGAGCTGCTGTTCCTCCAGTTCCTCATAGAACCGGTAATTATTCTTGCCGTTCTGTTTGACATAATACAATGCTTTGTCCGCTTTTATATAATATTCTTCAAAGTTGTCTCCCTGTCTGCACATGCACAGACCGCAGGACAGGGATGCCGCTGAAGTCTCCGCCGCAGCATTTTTTGCCGCACGAAAGCTGTCAAACAGCTTTCTCACCCGCATGTTTATCTCTGCTTCCGATACCTCCGGCAGATAGAACAGGAATTCATCTCCTCCCAACCGGCAGACCACGGCGTTCTTCATGCACTCTGTAAGCGTCGCTCCCACCAGTCTGAGGGCATGATCCCCCGCCTTATGTCCATAGACATCATTGATCTTCTTCAGATTATCCATATCCACAAATCCCAGACAGCCGCCCTGCTTCTGCATTTTCTCAAGGATCAGTGCCTCACCCTTATGACGCATGGGAAGACCTGTCAGATAATCCAGGCTTTCCCTGGCCTCTCTCTGTCTGGCCAGCTCCAGCTCGCGGATGCGGTCCATCGTCTGGATCAGAGTAACGACCAGCAGGACCACCAGTCCGGTTGCGATAAATATCCCGGACAGTGACACCACTCGATACACCGCTGTCACCTCCAGCATGACTGCGATCATGGCAGCTACCAGTCCGATCAGCGGAAGCTTGTAATGTTTCGCCGTTCCCTTGATGAGATCCCGGCAAATGGTGATAAATACCGTCAGGAAGGTTCCTGCGATCACCATGTGGGACAAAAACATTGTCGAGATAAAATCTGCGATATTCAGTACCTGTAAGGCCGTGCATAGTACAAAATTCACATAGGTGATACACTCTGCCACATGATAGACCTTCCGGTACCTTCCCTGCTGCACACTGTCAATATAGAACATGATCGGAACCGGGCAGAGCATCACAACGAAGAAGCACATATTCGACAGAATAGAAGCATTGGAAACAAACAGCTGGCGCAGCTTCGATTCTCCCAGCATCCACACTGCTCCCAGGAGCATGCACCATCCCAGGTACTCCAGATCAAATCTCGTCTTATATATAATATCAAGCACCAGACTGATGATCAGCACGACCAGTCCGGCAAACAGCATGGCGCAGGCGACCAGAGTTACCATAAAATAGCAGTGGAACATATATGCCCAGATATCTGATTTATCCCCACAATATACCGTGTTGACGACACCGGAATACTTGTCGGTAAAGGACTGCAGTTCAATCCGCACTTCCTGCCCCGCATCCTCGCCGGATGTCTCGCAGAACACATACCCACTGGCAGAATTTTTCCCAAAAGGTCTGGTATTCTCCGTATCATACACCGCCCTCAGTTCCCCACCGATGTAAATGCGCACATTCTCCAGAGAGGACCTGATGGCGATCGTATTTTCATGATAATCCTGTGGGAGCACTGACCGGATGACCATAGGCTCTCCGGCAGGCACATCACATTTGCCCGGAACCGGGATTTCCTCTTTGGTTCCGTCTGCCAGCACCCGGTAAAAGGTTCCGGTATAAGTAATGCTTTCCTCCGTGACCGGTTCCCTTTCACTTGGGTAAATATATTGTCCCAAAAGGAATGCCGCAAGCAGCACACATATCACTACATAAAATAAAATTCTTTTATACTTTCGGATCGTATATTTCTCTTCTGTCAACTTTTCTACCTCATTAAATGATACCGGGGCAGCCCCCGCTTTTATTCCCTTATCGGGGTTCTGTCCATGATCTTTCACCCACTTATCAACAAGTTTATCAC
>OMEK01000698.1_pt1 | contig 10570 bp, 6 predicted proteins | sample 1645351 | NCBI WGS metagenome assembly OMEK01 (sample SAMEA103958146, study PRJEB25191) | human gut metagenome
GACTGCGCCTGCATAAGCATTGCCAGCAGCGCATCCACCGCAATCTGCTCGCCCTCGATTTCGCTGCCCTTGATACTCACGCTGCTGCTGTCACAGTAGTCGCGCATGTTGACCAGCTGCTGCGGCTGATAATCATCAGGCAAAGGAGAATCCCGGTTGACCAGCAGCGGAAGCCCATCCGCCGTGAAGCCAACCGGGATTGTGTTTTCCACCTCCGCCGACAGGAGGATCATATCGTCCTCCGCGGGAGCTTCGGTGACTTGCGCGGCTTGGGTGGGCGCGGGCGTCGGTGTGGCATACGGCTGCGCGCTGTCAGAATAGAGCAGCTCGCGCGTATCTTCCCCGACGATGCCGTCCGCCGTCAGTCCATGCTGGCGCTGGAACAGCTGCACCGCCTCTTTCGTCGCCGGGCCGAACTGTCCATCGACGCTGCCGGTCAAATAGCCCAGCGCCTGCAAGCGCTCCTGCAATTGCCAGACGGCTTCCCCCTGTGCGCCGGAACGCAGCACCGGCACGGGCGTTGGCAGGGACGGGTCAATCGTGACCTGCATGACGTTGCCGTACCCCGGCACAGGCGTCGGCGTGCGGCTCTGCTCCACCTGCACATCACCATAGAGCCGGATTTCGCGCACGGCGAACACGATGACCGCGACCGCCAGTACGGCAAGCGCAATCAGGGCAATCAGCCGCTTTGTCGTCATTCCTCCGCTGGATTTCTGCTGCACGCTTGTCCCCTGCCTTTCTTCTTTCCTGACCACAGTATACGCTATTTTGGGCGTTTATGCAAGAGGGGGGGCGGAAAATGGGGGGAAAGTGGTTCATGATGTATCAATACTATATTTTTATAATCAATATATTTAATATTTTATTTTCATTGTGTTTACACATTGTTCAAACATTTGTGCTACACTATACTCATATTGTTTTTTTGAACAACTGTATTGTTGCTTTCCACTTTCCAGAGCGGGCAAATACGATTGAAAGGAGGGATGCAATTCCGCGCCGACGTCTCTGGAAATAGTATTACATCATAGAAAGGGCGACACGCATGAAAAAGTTTTCTTCTGTTCTCTTGGCTGTACTGCTGATTTTCTCCTGCTGGACGGCGGCGACCGCCGAATCCATCGACGCCGTTTCCGGCGCGCCGCTGGACAACGACATTGAGATTGTCTACAAGGAGCATTTCGACGATATGGTGACGCACTATGCGGACGAGCTGACCGAGGCTGAACTACTGGTCAGCGCCGACGTGTACGACGCCATCGGCATGATTCGCTTCGATTCCGAGGACAGTCTGGCGGCACGTCAGCGCATCTACGGCATTGCGTCGGCAGACGACCTTCATGCCATCCTGACAGGCTATTTTGACCCGAACGATGCCGCTTACACGGCGGATACGGCGCTGGATGCGCGCTTGCAGGCGATTCTCGCGGCGTGCGGGCTGAATCCGGAAGACTACGACATCAGCGTCATCCGCAATCTGAGCGGGATGCCCGAACCCATCACGGGGACGAACTGGTACTGCACGCTCATCCGCAAGGGCATCGAAGTGGCGGAGGACGAAACAAACCCGTATGACATGGTGATTGTGCTGTACGGCGACGAGCTGACGGTGGGCGCGTTTGTGCTGAATCCGGAGGTTTAACAAGGGCTAAAAAGACGGCAGGTGCGGATTCTTTCTCTGCACCTGCCGTTTAGTTTTGTTTTGGGATGGTCGGTCGCACCAATGGGTGCGACAATGTGCAAGTTGTAGATAGAGCAAGTTGGGGGGCGCTCCTGAGGGAGCGCGAAGTTACTGGCAGGGACGCTTCGCTGCCTGCGCCTTTGTTGAGCGCATTTGGCATACTGGTCGCCCGTGGAACGGTTGGGGCGTTGCCCCAAACCCCACCAGAGGCGCCGCCTCTGGACTCCGCAAGGGGCATTGCCACTTGACCCTTTTTTTTGCCGCCTGGCCTGAGCGCGATTTCCATCAATCGGGGTATTGAGGATTTTCCTGCTCATCATCCTCATCCTCGCGCCGTTCGGCGTAGGCGCGCACATCCTCCACATCCAGTCCCGCAAACACGCGCAAGCGCAATCTCGCCTGTCCGACCTCCAGAATGCTGTTATGCTGCAGCGGATGCGCCATTCCATCCTTCCGGTTCGCCACCGTCTCCCCATCGACAATGCAGCTGCACCCGCGCCACGGGATGATATACAGCCCATATCCGTTGCGGAACATCACATCCAGATGCCGGGGGGATACGCCGCGCGCAGGGACAACAATGTCGCAGCTCCGCACGCTGCCCAGCGTCCCGTCCGCCGGGACAGGCAGCAGCGTGTCCTGCGGGAGTGCGGCGCAGTCGCTTTCGACCACAAATTCCCCGATGCTGCCCGCGTCCGGCAGGGAACGCCGCTTTTTCTCGCGGCTTCGGTGATCCTTCCACAGCCACCAGAACGCGCGCAGGACAATAAGCACCCCCAGCGCGGCGAACCAGTAGCGCATCATCAGAGAGAGAATCTCGTAAATTTGAGAGGGCATGGGTCGCTCCTTACAGCGTTTCGCGCAGCTTTTGCAGCAGCGGGCGCAAATCGCCGACTGTCTCCGGGTCGTACTGCACGGCAATCGTCAGGTTTTCCGGGCGGAAAACGGTCTGCGCCGCGTCCAGCAGCTCTTCGGCGGTCAGCTCGTTGTACTGCGCGGCGGCAGCATCCAAATCCGCCTGTGCCGTGTCGCCGCTCATCCACGCCCAGCCGAGACGGTCGTTCAGCGCGGCGGTGTCGTCGGTCAGCATGGCGTTGTTCGTCGTAAACTGCGTCCGCAGCTGATTCAATCGCGCGGGGCGGACGTACATCGTCAGCCGGTGCAGATAGGCAAAGACCTTTGTCAGCGTGTCTTTCAGCCATTCCGACCGCACGTCATAGCGGATGACAAGGCGGCTGAATTGCCCGACGCGGCTGATTTGCGACTCGATTTCCGCAACGAGCGCCTGCTCCTCGCGCAAAGCCTGAAAGAGCATACTGTCGTCGTTCCCGGCGGTGATGGTGCTGAGAACCTCCGCCGCGACGGGGTAGACCTGCTCGCTGTCCACGTCAAACGCCAGCTGAACGCTCGCAAAATCGCTTTCAACCTCTTCCAGCAAATCACTCTGCTCGTCGCGCATACAGAAGCCGATGGGCAGCGACTGCGTGAACGGCGGCTGAGCGGTCGTGTTGCGCAGCTCGCTCAGCGCTTCGATGGCGGCCAGCTCCATGCCGTCGGAGAAATTGCCCGTCATGACCAGACAGGCGTTCTGCGGCTGGAAAATCATCTCTTGCCAGAGCTGAATGTCCGCTTCGGTCAGCGCCATCAGGCTCTCCGGTGTGCCCAGCGGGGGGAATGCGCCGTTCTCGGTCTTGCGGAAATCGCACGCCGCGCGGTCGAACAGATCGCCCTCGCCGTCCGCCTCCAATTGGCGCAGGACGACTTGCTTTTCGGCGGCAATCTGCTCCGGTGTCCACGCTACATTCGCGAAAAAGCGCAGGAAGTATTCCAGCGCCGCGTCAAAGAAGCGCGGCAGGCACTTCAGGCGGAACACCAGCCCTTCGGCATACGTCGCTGCATCGAGGTTCGTGCCGAAGCGGTTCAGCTCGCGCAGCAATCCTTCGCGGTTCAGTCCGCCCAGCCCGCGGAAGCACAGGTGTTCCAGCAGATTGCTGATGCCCTGTGTCTCTTCCGTTTCGTACAGCGGTCCGCCCTTCAAATACAGCCCAAATTCCAGACCGTGCAGGTGGCGCTGCGGCCAGCACAAAAGCGTCATGCCGTTTTGCAGGACATGCTCATGAATCGCGGACATGGGTTCGTCAGCTCCTTTGGCATAAAAGTTGTTTCATCTATTATACCGTATTGCGCGCGGGTTTGCAAGGGGAACGGGGGCGTCTCACGCGCAAGGGGGAGGGTTTCGCGGGCGAAAAAAGTGAACAATCTGAAAATTGTTAGCACTCTTTTGCGTTGAGTGCTAATTTTCGCTTGCATTTCGATGGAAATCGTGCTACAATACATCCAGCGGTCAGAAAGACTGCAACAATTATTACCGTTTATTTTCCGAGGAGGAATGATGTATGGCGATTGAAATGGAAAAGGGCTCTGTGTCGATTGACGCCCAAAATATTATGCCGGTCATTAAGCGCTGGCTGTATTCCGATAAGGACATTTTCCTGCGCGAGGTGGTCAGCAACGGCTGCGACGCCATCACGAAGTATCGCATGACGAATCCGGATGACGAGAGCGAAATGTCCGTCATGGTCACGGTGGACAAGGAGAACAAGATCCTGACCATCAGCGACACCGGCATCGGCATGACCGAGGACGAGGTGAAGCGCTATATCAATCAGGTCGCATTTTCTGGCGCGTCCGAGTTTATGAAGAAGTTCGAGGGCGACGAAAAGAAAGGCGACATTATCGGCCACTTCGGGCTGGGCTTTTACAGCGTGTTCATGGTGTCTGAGAACGTCGAAATCGAAACGCTGTCCTGTCAGGAGGGCGCGGAGCCGGTGCATTGGGAATCCAAGGACGGCATGGACTTCGCCATCAGCGAAGGTCACCGCACCGCGCACGGCACGTCGATTATCCTCCATATCTCCGATGAAGAGAAGGAGTTCCTCGAACTCTACCGCGTCCGCGAAGTGCTGACCCGCTACTGCGGCTACATGGCGTATCCGATTTACCTGATGGATGCAAACGCCAAGCCGGTGGAGCGCGAGGAAGAAATCCCCGGCGAAACCAACGAGGACGGCACGCCCAAGAAGCGCAAGGTCGTCGATGAACCCAAGCCGAGCCTGATTAACGACACCAAGCCGCTGTGGCTGAAAAAGCCGAGCGAGTGCGAGGACAAGGAGTACATCGACTTCTATCACAAGATGTTTGGCTGGGAAGATCCGCTGTTCTGGGTGCATCTGAACGTCGATTACCCCTTCAACCTCAAGGGCATCCTGTATTTTCCGAAGCTCCGCAACGATTTCGGCAAGTACGAAGGTCAGGTGAAGCTGTTCGCGGGTCAGGTGTTCGTGGCGGACAACGTGAAGGAAGTTATTCCGGAATTCCTGACGCTTTTGAAGGGCGTTATCGACTGTCCCGATCTGCCGCTGAACGTCAGCCGTTCCTTCCTGCAGAATGACGGCACAGTCAAGAAGCTGTCCGCGCACATCACCAAGAAGGTGGCGGATAAGCTCTGCGGGCTGTTCAACACCGAGCGCGAGACGTATCAGAAATACTGGGACGACATTGCGCCCTTCGTCAAGTTTGGCGCGATGCGTGATCAGAAGTTCTACGAGCAGGTCAAGAAGGCGATCCTCTACAAGACCACCGATGGCCGCTATCTGACGCTGGAAGAGTACAAGACCGCGAACGCCGACAAGGCGGACAAGAAGGTCTACTACACCAACGACCCGAAGCGTCAGGCGGCGAGCGTCGCGCTGTACACCAACCGCGGCATTGATGTTGTGGTGATGGATCACATCATCGACGGCAACTTCCAGTCCTTCATGGAATATTCCGGCGGCGAGGAAGGCTTGACCTTCGCGCGTGTGGACGCGGACGTGTCCGGCCTGCTGGAAGATTCCGAAGAGGGCAAGGAGCTGAATCAGGAGACGATTCAGGCGATGTTCCGCAAGGCGCTGGGCAAGGATGACCTGCCCGTGAACCTGCAGAGCCTGTCCGACGCGGAGCTGCCTGCGATGGTCACCGAGGACGAGCAGATTCGGCGCATGAAGGAAATGAGCCGCCTGTATGGTCAGTCGTTCGACATGCCCGACCGCTTCACGCTCGTGCTGAACCGCCGCAACAAGGCGATTCAGGAACTGGCGGCACGCGACCCGGAGAATGAGACGACGCAGCTGCTCTGCCAGCAGATTTACGATTTGGCGCGCATGAGCGCCCAGCCGCTGGAAGCGGACGAGATTACGGCATTCCTGAAGCGGAGCCAGAAGCTCGTCGCCATGGCGGTGGAGAAGGAATAAGCGAAACCAATCCACAATTCAATAGAAAGCGCCCGACGCGGGGGAAAACCTGCGCCGGGCGCTTTTGATGCACTTTGATGCGCTTTGTATATTCCGCCCGAAACTGGAGCAAAAGTGTGTGCTGAAATTTACAAAAATGAGGACTGGATTTTCCATTGTTTCTTTTTGACTGTGACGGTATAATGAAATCAATAAGGCGATTGCCTTACGTCGGTTTGCAATGCGATGCGCATTGCGGGAACTAAGGGAAGGAGAAAACGGTATGAAAAAGTTCTCAAGGGCACTGTCTCTCGTGATGACGCTGGCAATGCTGCTCAGCGGGATCGCGGCTGCGGAACAGCAGTACTTTAACAACGGCGGAGGCGGGGAATTCGTTGATCCGCATACCTTCACCAAGCCCTATACCGTGAACGAAGTCATCGTTCCGGCGGATGAGGCGACAGGGCAGGTTGAACTGGAAGCGCATGTGAAGAACATCATCGAGGTCGATGGACTGAAGTTCAAGGATTTGAACGGCAACGGCACGCTGGACGTGTACGAAGACTGGCGGCAGCCTGTGGACGCGCGCGTGGACGATCTGCTCAGCCAGATGACGCTGGATGAGGAAATCGGTCTGCTGTGGCACGCCTCTACCGGCGGCACGTTCACCAGCATGTATCCCTACACGGAGGAATGGCTCTATTCCAACGAACCTACATATACCGCCGCTGATGGCAGCTGCTACGTTCCGATGTATCACTCCATCATCAGCGATAACGTGACGACGTATCTGCACAACGTCAACGGTACGCCGGAAACGCTGATTTATGAAAACAATGCCTTCCAGGAAATCGCGGAAACGGCGCGTCTGGGCATTCCCGTTGTGCTGTCCTGCGACCGCAGCTACAACACATGGGCTGGCATGGTCAACATGCCGAACTACGCGGTTGGCATTGCGCATGACCCGGAACTGCTGTACAACCTTGTTGCACAGTACGCGAAGGAAGAGCGCGCCATCGGCTTCCATGTGCCGTTCCATTCCTATGGCGTGGAAATCGGCTCGTGGTACGGCGACGATGTGAACTACATCGCCAAGATGGTCGGCATCGAAACCAAGGCGTATGAAGAAAACGGCGTGAATGCCTGCACGAAGCACTTTGTGGCGCGCGGCGGCCGCTCCAACTACTTCAATGCGAAGTCTCCCGCGAATCTGGTGGATTCGTGGCTGGTTGGCTGGAAGAGCGCTGTCATCGACAACGGCTCCGGCTGGATCATGCTGAACAACGGCAAGTTCCTCAACGACTGCAATGTCTGCTACGACTCCGAGTCCATGGCGGTGCTGCGCCAGCAGCTGGGCTATGATGGCTGTGTCGTGACCGACTGGCCGATGTGGATGCAGGTTCCTTCTGCTTCCGGCACGACGCCTGAAGGCCTTGACCTGAGCACTGCTTCTGTCGGCGAACTGTATGCGACCATCTTCAACGCGGACGTTGATCAGGTTGGCTGCTTCTTCATGGTGGAAGACGATGTGCCTGTGGACTACGACGCGGTAATCGCCCGTTATCCCGGCATGATGCAGCCCATGTGGCCCAACGCTGTGAAGGAACAGCTGGAACTGGGCAACCTGACGCAGGAAACGATTGATAAGCACGCCAAGCGTGTGCTGCGCAACAAGTTTGAACTGGGTCTGTTTGAAGATCCCTACGGCAACCTTGAAGACGCGCTGGAACTGTGCGCTTCTGACGAATACAAGGCGCAGGCGTTCGACATGACGACGATTGAAGACGTTTATCGTGCGCGCACTGCCGAAATGAACGCCATGGAAATCCAGCTCCAGACCGAATCCACCGTCCTGCTGAAGAATGATAACATTCTGCCGCTGAAGGCGGAGCAGAAGGTGTATGTTGCGGGGACAAGCAAGGACACGGTTGCCATGGATAAGGAAGCCATTGCCGCGTATGCGACGGTGGTGGACAACATGGAAGACGCAGACGTGATTATTGCCCATGTGACCGCGATGGACGACGCGACGGAACTGCTGTTTGAGGATGCTGCGGATGCTGAAAAGCCCGTTGTCCTCTGCTACGACGGCGGCGTTTCCAACGAGCCTGATGCCTATGCGGTGAACAGCAGCGCGGCGGTGCTGTTCCTGACCTATGACTGCACACCTGACCACGGTTCTTCTATGGGCAACTTCTATCACAAGACGCTGCCGTCCGTGCTGGCGGATATGCTCTACGGTGTGAAGGCCCCCAGCGGCAAGACCGTGTTCGAGATGGCATGGACGAGCGAAGATGCTGAACTGGATTGGGGCGAGCTGCAGTTTGACACTGGCGTGGATACCAAGACTCGCCTGTACATGGCAGCCGTGGTTCGCAATAACCCGACTGCTGACCTGCCCACGAATCTCGGCGACGTGATGTATCCTGCGCACTTCGGTATGTGCTACGACCAGCCTGCTGACATTACCTGCAACACGCTGATTGCGCCGCAGGGTGTCCGTGAAGTCAGCGAAGAGACGTCTTCCGGCACCAGAATGGCGACAAAGGTTCTCAACCTGGCCAAGGCGGGCGAGACCTTTGAAATCAACTTCATCGCAGAAAACAACGGCGCTGACGGCTATATCAATGTCGAAGTGCTGGTGGACGGCGAACTGGCCGCGACGAAGATGATCGCTGTGTCTGCTGGCAGCTTCCGCGTTGTGACCATCCCGCTGACCCTCGATGCCGGCGAGCATGTGATCACCGTGGGCGGCATGACGGCGAACCTGACGGTTGAGTAATACGATGCACTGTGGGAGGGGAGATTCCGGAAGGAGTTTCTCCTCCCTTCCTTTGTGCAAACGCAGAAAAAAACGGTGCTTCCCATCACACGCGGGAAGCACCGTTTTGCATTATTCGCCTGTTTTCCGAACTGCACCTTTCCCCGGAAAATGCTCCTTCGTGAGCTTCACGACCATCCCAGACAGCAGCAGCAGCGCAATCAGGTTCGGGATGCTCATCAGCCCGTTGAATGTGTCCGCAATGTCCCAGAGCAGTCCCAAATCAAGCGTTGCGCCGAGAATCGACACGAACGAGTAAATCACGAGGAACGGGCGGACGACCTTGTTGCTCTTAAACAGAAACTGCACAAAGCGTGAGCCGTACAGCCCCCAGCCGATAATCGTCGAGAAGGCGAAGCAGCACAGCGCCACCGCCGTGAAAATCGACGACCAGCTGCCGTATGTCGTCGTGAAGCCGGAAATCGTCAGCTCCGCGCCCGCTGCCACGCCGTAGGTCACCGGCGTGCCGCTGCACAGGATGACCAGCGCCGTCAGGGTACAGATCACAATGGTATCGGCAAATACTTCAAAGATGCCGAACACGCCCTGCTTGACCGGCTTTTTGGTGTCAGCGCAGGCATGGGCAATGGAGCCGGTGCCAAGGCCCGCTTCGTTGGAAAATATTCCGCGGGAAACACCTTTCTGCATGCTCAGGAACAAGCTGCCCACTGCGCCGCCGGTAAAGGCCGCCGGGTTGAACGCCCCCGCCACAATGGAGGTGAACACCTCCGGAAGACGCGGCAGGTTGAGCAGCACCACACCCAGAGCCAGCACCACATAGGTCAGCGCCATAAAGGGCACCAGCTTTTCGCTGACACTGCCAATACGCTTCACGCCGCCCAGCAGCACCAGCGCCACCAGCATGGCCACTACAATGCCGATGACCAGGTTGACGGTTGCCATAGCTTTATCGCTCACAACGGCATACTGGTTCAGGGCGGCATCAATGGCGGTGATAATGGTGTTGACCTGCGTGGCGTTGCCGGTGCCGAACACCGTCAGCACGCCGAACAGAGCATAAATGGCGGCCAGCCAGCGCCAGTGTTTGGCAAGGCCATTTTTGATGTAATACATCGGGCCGCCCACCAGCTCGCCATTGGCATTGCGCTCCCGGAAGTGTACCGCCAGCGTGACTTCCGAAAATTTGGTGCACATGCCCAGCAGGGCGGAACACCACATCCAGAACACCGCGCCCGGCCCGCCAATGGCAATAGCCCCCGCCACACCGGCAATGTTGCCGGTACCCACGGTGGCCGCCAGCGCGGTACACACCGCCTGGAAGGGGGTCATTGCACCATCGGAAGCATCCCGCTTGCGGAACATGCGGCCAATCGTGGTTTTGATGGCATAGGGGAATTTGCGGATCTGGATAAAGCCGGTGCGCACACTGAGCAGCAGCCCCACGCCGATGATGCACACCATGGCGGGAACGCCCCAGATAAAGTTGTTGACTGCCTGGTTGACAGCCGCGATCGTTTGCAGCATATGTTGTACCCTTACTTTCCCTTACAAATCTCGTAATCTTTACATTATACCGAAAAAACTGTTCCCTGTCCAGTTTTTGCCGCCCGGTTTACGGGGTCTGCACGCAAAAAATGTTGCTCCTTGAGTTATACGATTTGTTTTGCGTTTGCATTGTATAACAAATAGTATAATTCAAGGTATAAATACAGCCCGTATTCCGGCTGCTTGGGGCGGAATGCGGGCTGTATCATTGAAGCAAGACTTTTTCTGTTTGATCTAAGGCAATACCGCATAATTCCCGCCTTGCGGCTTAAGCACCGCTCCGGCAGC
>OMEK01000706.1_pt1 | contig 10493 bp, 17 predicted proteins | sample 1645351 | NCBI WGS metagenome assembly OMEK01 (sample SAMEA103958146, study PRJEB25191) | human gut metagenome
CAAGACTTTTGCATTGAAAACCATGCAAAAGACTTGCCTAGTTTTTTTGCTTTGTTTATAGTTTCTCTTAAACCTAACAAATTAATGTAGGAAATTAATACAGAAAATTTTGTTAAAAAATTTTTCTATTAATTTCCACCAATCATATAAAAGAAAAAGGCTGCAAAAATTTCCTTTGATTTATATGGCAACAAAATTAAATTAATGATTATTATATTTTTTGTTGCGTTAATTGTAGGAAATTTTTGAAGGTTGGAATTGATAAAGCAATTCCTTTGATTTATATCAAAAGCATCGCCAGTCACTATTTAATTGGTTATTACTATAAATATTCCTACCTGCCTCAGCTTCGCCTGATTATCGTTTTTTTATTCGGATTCTCTATTTTTAATGTGTTTCACAAAAAGCAAATCGGTATTCTCGCCCCAATTTTCGCTTTGCTCAATTGTGGCTTGTGCGCTCCGCCCCTCGTGTCGCTTCGCTCACGAGTGGCTCCGCCTTTGTCAATTTGACAATTTTTTTATCCCTAGTGGACTATAATTATATTGAAAGGTGGTGCTGCAAATGGTAATTACATTAGATTCTGGGCATTATGGTAAATACAACCAAAGCCCCGTAATAAAAAGTTTTTATGAAAGCGAATTTAATTGGAAAATGACCAATAAATTAGCAAAATATTTAAAGCAATATGGAATTACTGTAAGGCTAACAAGAAGCGAACTCAATAGAGATAAAGCATTATTCGAAAGGGGATTAATGGCAAAAGGTTCTGATATGTTTATATCAATTCATGCAAATGCTTGTGATGATTCAGCAGTTGATTACCCAGTTGTAATCCGTGGATTTAATGAACGAAGCACCGATAAACTGGCCATGGAATTAGCCTTGGCAATAGAGGATATTATGGATACCCGACAAGCTGGAAGGACTTACGTAAGAAGAAAACAGAAAATTTATGATGAATATTATGGAGTACTTCGTGGGGCAAGGAAAGCAGGGGTAAAATATAGATTTATAATAGAACACAGTTTTTATACTAATAGGAGAGCTTGTTCGCTCTTAATGGATAATAATATGATTGATAGATTAGCTAAAAAAGAAGCTGAAATAATAGCTAGATATTTCAAAGTAAAATCAGATGCCGTGGAATTGCCAAAAGGCACTCATTTTATCAAAGTGCTTCAAGATAATTTAAACGTGAGGGATAAAGCTGATTGGAAGGCGAAGCCAGTTGCCCAAGTTAATAGGGGGGAAGTATTTACTGTTGTTGATACTGTTACTCCTAAAAATGGAAGTGTTAAAATGTATAAGTTGAAAAGTGGGGTTTACATAACTACTCACCCTCAATATGTAGATAGTTTTTATAAATAAGCATTATAAAAGCCTAGTTTGTTCTAGGCTTTTTTTAGGAATAAAACATAATTAAAAACTTAAATTTTCTAGGGCTTTTATTTATCAATACTTTTTTTTATAGATTGATTTAGTTGACTTATAGTATCATCTAACTTATCTATTTTTTTTTCAAATCTAAATAGTAGGTATATACTTAACACAATAGGGAAACCTAAATTTTCAATCATAGAGAATAGTTGATCCATAATATTTCCTATGCAATTACTAGGTCATATTCTGTAGTTTCTGCATTTACTATTTTTGCAGATACACAAGTTGCTATATCATATCCTTTAGGAGCAAATATATTTTTAGTCTTTATAAGCTCCATAGCTGTCTTGATTTCTTGTTCTGTTATATCAGCTTTAGGACTGTCAACAGATATAGTACAAGAATTTCCCAATGTGTTTTTAAAAGTCATGTATAAAGTTCTAGTTTCTTCCATGTTCGATTACCTCCTTTTATTTTTTAAATTATTCTGATAGAGAAGTATTATCTATTCTGTTAGTTGCACTAACTGTTACATCGGCTTTCATTAATCCTGATATAGAATTAACTACCGCCATAATGTCATCATTAGTAGCTGTATTTTTTATAGAGCCAAAAGTTTTAGTTTTATAAACTCTATCTCCGTCTACATTAGCCCCATAATCGTATTTTACTTTTACTGAACTTTGGTTAGGTGTTGCTACTACTGCCATATGAATCCCTCCTTTTTTCTTTTATTGTAACACGAACATATTGACAATTTTAAATTAGAAAAGTCCAAGGTCATTTTCCATTTCAAATTTTTGCTTGTAATTAATTTCCCCCATTTTGAAAAGATATTCAGCTTTTCTGTTTTGTATATAATCTTCAAATTGATAAAAACCAAAATGCTTTACCATAGATTGTTCGGTCATAACCCAAGTACCACCGAATTTTTTTATCTCCGTATTTTTTTTAATTTTACCCTTAGCAACCATTTTGCGTACTGTTGATGTGTCAATCATATAGATAAATGCTATTTCCGTTAGTGTGTAAAGGTGTTCAAAACTTCCATTTTGAACTGTCATAAAAAATCAACTCCTTTTTTAAAATTCACGTCTTCGTGATACAAAAGGGGTATACACCCCCCCTAGTATACCTTCGTGTGTTCTAGCTTCAAGTCCTTTTATCGTGAATCTGAAATTTTTTGAAAAAATAAAAATTTCCTCCGGAGATTTTCGCAAATTAAATTTTATATTAAGGGGAATTTTTTCGAGAAAAAATTTTAATCGGAATGCAATTTTATTGGATTGGAACAAATTTACACGGAAAATTTTTTTTGCACATAATAACACTTCCTTGGGGATAAGTCCCCAAGCAAATTTTAATTTGCTTTGGGGCGGAGCCACTCGTAAGCGAAGCGACACGAGGGGCGGAGCGGGAGCCGTGCAATGAACGAAGTGAATGCAGGGCGACCTACTAAAACCGGAAAGAGATTCAAGATAAAAAATGAAAGCAGAAAAAAATAATAATGACCAAAAAAATAAAGGAAGGCGGGAGGAAGGGAAACAAAAAAAAGCAAGATTCCAAAAAGGGTGGGGTGTTTATTCCTGCCATGGTCGTAAAAAAAAAATAGGGAAATAAAATAAACCAGCTCTTTTTTTTCCTACCTTGAGATAGTTGTTTTTTTAGTGGGAAAACTATCCACTCCCACGTAAAAAACAAATAAAATCAAAGGAAAAAAAAGAGCGGTCAAGTCGAAAATAAATCGGGGTATAAAAGAACCTTGGCAGGAATAAACACGTAGGGTGGGTGCCCTTAGGGAAAAGCAAAAAATTTAGAATGCGAATTTTCGGAGCCGTTCAAGAATGAAATGATGTGAAGGGCGGAGCCTGAATCTTCAAAAATTTTCGATACCACAAAAAAAGGGTGGGGTGTTTATTCCTGCCGTTGTCGTACAAGAAATTAGGGAAATAAAGTAAACTAGCTCTTTTTTTTTCCTACCTTGAGATAGTTGTTTTTTTAGTGGGAAAACTATCTGCTCCCACGTAAAAAACAAATAAAATCAAAGGAAAAAAAAGAGCGGCCAAGTCGAAAATAAATCGGGGTATAAAAGAAATTTGGCAGGAATAAACACGTAGGGTGGGGGGTTTTAAAAAGACATTAAGAGATCCAAATGAGAAGGTTGGTTTTATTTTTATTTATTATAAAAAACTAGATAAAGAAGCTTAGATAATCATAGGATAATATGTTTTCTTCGGATTGGTTATTATGTTTGGTGTTATATGAATACTCTAATAAGCTTATAAGAGGAAGTGTTTTTGCTGGTTATCCATTATATTTTATTTCCCCTAGAGTTCGCTTTTTAGTTATTTGAGACAAGTTTTATAGTGATTTATCGACCTAGAAATATAGCTTTTGTGTTAGGCAAACGGCTCACTCTCCCCCCTACCAAACGAAAATATAAAAATTATCATTTGATAAGGAAGATTTAAGATATAGCCCCCGCTACATGAGGTATCCGTTTCATCATTAAATCCCGAACTTTCGTCCAATTGCTACAGCTCACTTAGGTCTGGTATTATTGAGCATAGTATCACCTAACTTGCAATTCCCCCTAGTCTTACGACACCAGGACAGGCACAACCACTTCTAAAACTAATAGTAAGTTTGTCTAAGAAAAGTAGTCACCCTCTAACGGCCAATAATTCGCTGATAAATCGAATAGTTTTTTATAGTGTTCTTCCTCTAACCACTTTTAAGTAATAAAAAAATCCTAGTGAGCTTCGACTCACTAGGAATAATTTCGATTTAATGCTTGACTAATTTTTTTACGTATTATATAATCAATTTACGAAAAAAATCAGTTGGCTTTTAGCTTAACTTCGTAGTTGGTCGTGCTATCGGAGTTACTAATTTAATTTGCAGATTAAATTAGAACTGGATTTTTATAAGCAAGGTTTTAAACCTTGCTTTTTTTTTATTCATTTGTACCTTTATAATATATTCCCGGAATAAAAGTTACAAGTCTTTTTTTAAAATTTTTTAAAAAAAATTTTTTTGCATAAGAAAACCTCTTTAGTGAATAATATATATGAAGGGGTGATAATGTGCAAAATTCAAATAAACAAGAGCAGTGGGCAACAGATATTCGTATTAGAATGGCTTTGCTTTTAAATGGTTTCGAGGAAAAATGCAAGAGCCCGACTGATGAAGATTTGGAACTGGTTTCGAGAGTTCAAAAGATAATACATAATTCAAGCACCAATTATATAATTGATGAATACAAAGGATTAACAGATGAAGCTATGGTAAAAATGTTCGATATGAGCAACTCAAAATTCTGCAAGGTTTTTAGGCTGCTTTTTACTGGTAAAAATGCAATTTATGAAATGCAACAAAGACAAAGATTAGAATTTAAAAATAAATTGCAGGAAATAAAAGACAAATACGGGTTTAATGAGCTATAATTTAAGTACGTAATATTTCTATTTTTATATTATGTTATATGTCGAAATTGCAGATTTTTCCAAAAAGAGCCATGGTTAAAGGGTGACATGGCTCTTTTACCTTTTTTGGAAATAAATAGGATAATTATTTATATATCTGCTATAATATAAGTGTATTCTTTGTTTTATTTATTTAATTTATACTTAATAAACATCATTACCCTAAATTTATTTTTTCTTATAAGAAGCTTTTTTTACGTGTATTATTTTTATACTTCATGAGGAGGAGCAGTAATGCTCCTTTCTTCTCCGTATGTGTAACACATAAATGCTTTATTTGCTCTGTGAAGCATTTATTTAGCTTCTAAGAGGTTTTATTTATTAGGTTGAATTATTTATCTTTATAGGTTCAATTTTTCTCATATTGGCTTGAATGACTTTAAAACAATTTTTTGTAAAAATTTTTTTTCTATTATACTATTAATAGTAGCTTATCCATTAAAACCAGGATTAAAGCATTAGGTTGTCTACCAATATACATGAAAAAAAAGGTGTAAAGTTTCTGTATGGCTTTGCACCTTTTTTGTGTTACAATTTCTCTGAGGTGATATTATGGGGATTGATAAAGTTACTTTCAATAGATTAGACATTAAAGACCAAATAAAAGTTTTTAATTCAATACTAGATGAAGGCAACAATATAAAACAAGTCTGTTACAAAATTGGAATTTCATATTCAACGATAAGAGATAGATTTCAAAAAGGCAGATACCAATATAATAAATTTGAAAATCACTATGAGAAAACCGACAGAAATAAAACAAATAACATGGAATTAGAAAATACTATAAGAAGTGTTATAGCTAGAATTAACTCCGAAGAATTAGAGCCAAAAGAACTGGATCTTGAAGATGATATAGTTGTTCGCTCATTTAGGATTAGAAAAAAAATATTAGAAGATTTCATGGAATACTGTAACAATTCATCTTTGAAGCAATATGACATAATTTCCTTATTTCTGATAGAAGGAATGAATAAATATAAAAAAAAATAGGTGTGGGTTATAAAGCACCTATTTTTTTTCGTTGAAGATAGCTAGGCTATTTCTATTTAATTAAAAACAATAATAGAATTTTTATAATTAAAGTGTATAGATTTTAAAATAATTTAGCAATTATTAAAAGGATTTTATTCATAAAAAAAGAATTTTTTTAAAGAGGTGGTTTTTATGAAGGAAATATATCTTAACAATCTTAATGAAGAACAAATTGAGGTAATAAAGTTAATAGGATTTGAAGCTTTTTTAAAACTTTGCAATTACTTTTCAGGAGAAAGTATATATTTCCCAAAAATGAAAACGGCTAAAACAATTGAGCGAAACAATAAGATAAGGGCTGAATATAATGGCAAGAATATTCCTTACCTTTCAAGAAAATATAATATCTGCGAAAGGCAAATTAGAAGGATAATAAGTTCATAATTTTCCCCCAAAATAGATGTCTGCATAAAAAAAAGAGCAATAAATTTGCTCTTTTTTTCTTCCCAACTATTCACGACTACTAAATTTCCCTTATTTACATATCCTTAATCTTATTATAATTCATTATGTGCTTTTGTGCTACATTTTTTATATCTTCGTCAATTTCCTCGTTATTGTATCTCATATCAAAGCTATACATTATTTCTTTATTTTTATTCAATACAAAAATATAATCATTTACTCTAAAAACTGCTCCGGCTCTTAGCTTATCAATTTCTAGTCCGTCAATCCACATTTTAATTCACCCCTTTATTAGCTTTATTGTAAGTATACATTGAAACTATACTATCTACCTTCCATTTTAGTCCATTAGCTTCTATTTTTCCATTATATCTATATTCCCCTACATAAATTCTATTTTTTATTATACGATGTATGGTTTGCTTATTCATTCCATACATTTTCCCAATTTCGTTATAAGTTAATCCTTTTATTCTCAGCTTAAAAATATTTTTGACTATTTCAGCTTCTTCTTCATTTACTATAAATTTTTTATCTTCAATTCTGTAACCAAAAGGAGGGCGACCTCCCGGTATCAATTTATTTTTCGCATTTGCAATCCTTCCGGATTTCGTACGTTCTGCTATTATCTTTCGCTCAAACTCTGAAAAGCTTCCTAACATCTGCAAAAATAACATTCCTTGGGCCGTTGATGTGTCAAACTGCTCCGTTATGGAAATAAAGTCTATTCCCAGTCCTTGTGTATAGCCTATCATATTCATTAAGTTTCTAAGGCTTCGATGTATTCTATCAGATTTATATACTATAATAGCTTCAATGCCATTTTCTTTATCCTTTATAAACTCCATAAGGTTTTTATAATCTTCCCTAGTGTAATCATGCTTCGCAGATATAGCTTCGTCTTTAAATTCTTTTACTATCTCATAATCATTTAGTTTACAATATAAATTAATTTTTTCTCTTTGGGTTTCTATGCTAGTATTATCAACTTGATTTGCCGTTGAAATCCTTAAATAAGTCACTACCCTTTTGGCTGCCATTTATTTTTTCCTCCTAAAAAAAAGAAGCTAGAAGCTTCTTTATTGTGATATTAAAGTTATATTTGCCTCGTCGTCCATATCTAATATTATCATGTCAATTTTTTTATTATCTGTTAAAGTTTCATGAGATTTAATTCTACTTAATGTGATATTAAGTTTCATGCTTTGGGTTTCGATATATATATTATCCTCGTTTCTGAAATTCATAAGTATTTTCTCGACCTCCGATGTAAATATCATATGAAAATCATTGAATCTTACTTGTATTAATTCATTATCCTTGATGAACTGCTCTATTGTATCACCTATATTTATTTCAATTCCCTTGTCATATATCCCAAAGATCTCGTCGAGATCTTCTTCATATTGTTCTTTAATTACTTCATCAACTCCACTTAAAAGCTCACAAACTGAAATTTTTTTAATTAAAAATTTCTTAATTAGTTCCTCTAGGTCTTTATCATCTGTTTGCCCTAGTTGTATAATTTTCTTTCTATAAATAAGATTATAAGTCGCTGTAATACTTTGATTACAAGAGCCGTGTCGTTCTTCTATTATATCAAAATTTTCTGCTGAATACTCTATATCAACTGTTATATCTCCGTCCTTGTCTATTACTGGATTACATAGCATAAACTCCTTTTCAATTTCGTAATAATCATTAACGTGTAACTTAGCAACATAAGGCATTCCAAATAACATTTTACCTTCTGAATGAAATATAAATTCTGCCATTACCATTCGTCCTCCTCATAGTCTAATACGTAAACCTCGTACAATCTAACACTTTCAATAATAAATTGTATAATCCCCTTTTCGCTTTCTGAATAAGCATTATATATTTGTAAAAATCCGTTTGTGATTTGTTCAATAACAACATCATCACGGCCAAAACAATCCTTGATTTCTTTTTCTGTAATTAATTGCCCCTTTAACCTATTAATTCTTCCCATTACTCTTTCTATATAATTCATAATATCCCCCCTATTAAATTTTACATGAAGCTATCTTCATATGAGAAGTTAAACTCATAATCCATATTGTATAAGTTGAATAAATCTTTACTATGTATTTTAAGTTCGTCCTCTGTTGTTAAGAAGCCAATGTAATTTTTATAACTTTCTTTTGAGTTTCCACCAAATAAATATAAGCTATTATCTAATGTATTCTTTATTACATATAGATGATTAATTTTCCCTTTGTTCTTTAGTCCTTCTTCAATAACCTTTATTTCGTTTCCGTCTAATAACTTATATGCCCATAGTCCTTTACTGTTTTCTCTGTCAATTGCAATCATTTCAATTCCACCTTTCGTCTTTTTATTTATTTATTATTATTATGTCCAAAAGGTAAAATCTTAGTCACCGAAATTAAAATTTATGTGACGACTTCAAGCGACGTTAACTGTAACACTTTTGTAATACGAACGGGTTCAGCTTTAAACTGGCCCAAATTATTTAATTTTCAATGTTAAATACAAGTTAATTATAATATACAAAGACGAAAAAAACTCATAGAACTTCAATAAAAAAAATACAAAAAAAATCAATAAAAAGTATAAAAAAGCATAAACTGGCAATAATATAAATAGAAAATAAATACAGAAAAGAAAAGGAGAACCAAAAATGAAAAATACAAGAAACTTAGTAATAACTAATAAAGAGAGCTACCTAAAACCGGAAGAAGCAGTAAAAATCGGACACCACATATATAAAACTTACGGAATACCTACAACAATAGAAATAGCAGGAAAAAACAAACTAGACCTAAAAATTGACCTTATACAACTTGATGATGTAAATTATAAATCACTAAAAACAGACCTAGAAACTATAAACATATACATATATAAAACAACTCCAAAACACAATAGAAGAATCAGACTACAACAAAAGAACGATACAAGAATAGCCGAAGAAATGATGCTAAATAGAAAAATGAATCTACTAAACAATGAATCAATAAAGAGCTTATCATAAGCTCCCCCCGAAAGGGGGAACAGAAAAGCAAAAAAAAACAAAAAAACACCGGAAGGAGGAATAAAAAACCAAAAAAGGGAAATAATAAAAATAAACAAAGAAAACAAAGGAGAACAAAAAATGAAAACAGAAACAGAAGCAAGAAAACAAAACAGAGCAACAGCAGAGGACTACAAAAAAATAGCACACTACAACCTACAAAAAAGAAACTACTACAAAAGAAAAGAAAAAGAAGCTGAGGAAATCTACTACGAAACAGACGACGAAACACAAAAAGCCGAAAGCTACTACTACAAAACACTAGCAGAGCACCACGACCTACTAAAAAGAGAAGCCGAAAGCATAAGCGAGCACTACAAGAGAAAAGCAGAAGAAGAAAACGACGACGACCAAGAAGTGCCCTTCTAAAAAAAACACACAAGCAACAAAGAACCCCCCTCCCGAAGGAACACCAAGGGAGGGAAAAAACGCCCAAAAACAGACAAAGAACCCAAGGCAGACAAAAAAACCAAGGAAGGCAAAGCCGAAGGCACAAGGGGGGGAAGCACACAAAAAACCCAAAAGGCAGACAAAAACCCAAGGCAGACAAAAAACCCAAAAGGCAGAAAAAATACACCCCCCCTTATAAGCCTAACTGTCCCCACTAGGTTCAAGACCCCCAAGATGACAGAATGAGCTTGACCCCAAAGACGACCCACTACCTGTGGGGACAAGACCCCAAAGATGACAGAATGAGAATGACCCCAAAGCAGACCTAATATAAAGACCCCAAAGCGCAGCAGAGCGGGACAGGATAAGCAAAAAGTAGTAATCCTAAAAATTGTTTGGATTGAAAAATAAATGTTTAAGTACCTATACACCCCTTTTCTCTTTATAAGCTTAATAGAGTATTATTTTAACACCAAACATAATCTCCAATCCGATGATAAACTAATTTATAATGATAAGCTTATAAAAGGGGTTGCATTATTCTAGTTTGTTATGAATGCCTTATCAAAAATTGATCTGTCATTCCAACTGGTTATGCTTAAAACCTTTTAAGGAGGAAAGTGAGAGTGTAAAAAGCACACACTCACTTTCTTTATTTATATAAAACCAATCAGCACTCAGGCAAGACTTTTGCATTGAAAACCATGCAAAAGACTTGCCTAGTTTTTTTGCTTTGT
>OMEK01000713.1_pt1 | contig 10432 bp, 4 predicted proteins | sample 1645351 | NCBI WGS metagenome assembly OMEK01 (sample SAMEA103958146, study PRJEB25191) | human gut metagenome
TCAGGCTTTGGCATTTTTGAAACATTCCACTCATATCGATTACTTTGCTTGTATTAAATCCCGATATATTTAACTCTGTAAGATTTATACAATTATCAAACATATAACCCATATCTGTTACTTTATTTGTATTAAATCCTGATACATTTAATTTTGTTAGACCTTCACATGCTCCAAATGTACAATTCATACCGGTTACTTTACTTGTGTCAAATCCTGATACATTCAATTCTGTTAAACCTTTACATGCTCTAAACATATCATTCATATTTGTTACATTGCTTGTGTTAAATCCGCTTACATCAAGGCTACTTATTTTCTCACACCATTTAAACATAGCCGCCATACTTGTTACTTTACAAGTATCAAAACCACTTACATCTACGTTGCTTAATGAACTACAACCATTAAACATATTTGACATATCTATCACATTTTTCGTTTCAAAATTTTTAAACTCTACTTTTGTTAAAGATTCCAGATTAGAAAACATAGCCTTACATGTATCCGGCTGCATTTTCACATTATTCATGCTTACTACATAATATCTTGTTCCTATTCCAAACAACTGTACTGAACCATCTGCACCTACACTAATATCTGTACCTTTCAGAGTATTAATCTTAGAAGCAACGTCTGTAGGCAGCTCTTTTTTAGACATAAAATATATCTCTGTAGCATCATTTGAAATTGAAGTTCTAAATACCCATTTATCAAAAGTTGCCATCTGTTCTTCTGCTGCACTTACCTCCATATCGTTTAAAAATGCTATTCCAACAAATACGATTGCAATTGCAATAACCGCCATAATTGTGTGCCTTATACTTTTAATGATCTTCTTATTTATAATATAAGTCCTCCATTCTTTCTAATTTGTTATATTCTATTTTTTAGCACCTTTAACCCATTTACCATCAGCATCTACATAGTATTTGCCATTATCTACCCACTCCGATACTGCCATTGTTCCATCGGCTTTAACGTAATACGTACCGCTTATCCACTTAGAGGTTTCCATAACACCATTTGCATCTAAATGATACCATTTGTTATTTATGTATAACCATTTTGATGACTGCATCACTCCTGATGTATTAAAGTAATACCATTTATTACTCAGTTTCTGCCAGCCTGTCTGCATTACTCCATTGCCATCTACATAATACCATTTATCATTAAGCTTCAACCATTTTGCGGTCTGCATTACGCCACTGCCATCTACATAGTACCATTTGTTACTTGTTTTCAACCATTTGGAAGTTTTCATAACACCATTCAAATCAAAGTAATACCATTTATTGTCAATTCTCTTCCAGCCTGTTATCTTATTACCATTTTCATAATAATATTTTGTGCCTGATTCTTCATGCCATCCATCTGTTATCTCTGTATTCTCTTCGATATTCACCTGTTTTGTTCCTAAGAATACATTCTCTCCGCCGCCAATATTAATTGCATATACGTATACTGATTGTAGTCCTGTATAATCTGTATATATTTTCTCGGAATAACCATGGTTATCACCCACACTATATACCTTATTAACATCTGGTCTGTATCCGTTTGCGACTATAGTATGACATGGTACTCCCGATCCCGCCGGACCGCCTATATAAACATCTATATATATCGAGGTTGATATGTCATCTGAATCAAATGCCCAGCCACGTACATCTACGCTTCCGGCACCACCACTGATACTGTCAATTGTTCCTTTTGGATTATTGTATTTTTTCTTAAGATATTCCATCGAACAATATCCGCTATAGCCATTCCATTCTACATGAGCCCATGAACCATTTCCTTTGGTTACCTTTACATCAGTCCCCTCAGGAATAGTTGTAATTATCGAATATCCGGTACCATGTCCACTTCTCATTATCAATGATGAGTTGTCAGTATTAACAACATATGTCCCTGCGTATGATATTGAACAGTCACATGAATTTGATGCAACATTTCCTGAATACCTTAAAACACCACCCCATGGCTGTGATGAGCTGTAATAATATGATGTTACGGAAATCTCTTTGCCTGTCTGGTCTCCGGTCTGTGGATATCCATAATCTGTATGTGCACCCACAAGTTGCCCATTTCCTATGTATAATTCGGTATGTACTCCTTCACATAGAAGAATATCTCCTCTTATTAATTTAGACTTGTCTCCTATCTGGCTCCAAGGTATCCATATAAAACCATGCGTTGTAAAATATGAACGCATATTTCCGGTATAACTCACTTTACTTGTATCAATATCTGCTCCTGCATTTTTAAATGCCTGGATTATAAAAGATGAACAGTCGTAATCAGGTCCCCATCTGTTTACCTGACTATATCCATGCGAATTGTCATTTGCAATTTTCATCGCCCATGTTACCGCTTTTTCTACAATTGAAGAATCTGCTCTTACTGATATAGGTGATGATATCAGCATCGTGCCGGACAATACTAATGCCAGCACTGTAGAAATAATTTTCTTAAATCTGTTTCTCATGTATTTTAACCGCCTTTGCTTTTCCGAAATCTATATATGTTTATTATAACACTAAAATATGATATATGTATTGTTATTTTGATAATTATTTTAAGGTTTTTTCAGATTTCGGCATATTTCCGTCAGTCTTCACGTAATAGCTATTGCCTGTCCATTTTGATTTCTCAATAATTCCATCTTTGTAAAATAGTACCATTTACTGTCGATATCCTGCCAGCCTGTCTGCTTTACTCCTCTTGCATTGTTTCTATCTACATTTCTGTATACAATTTAAATGCCGTCTTTCATAAAGCCTGTCTGTGTAAAGTATCCCGGATTAGATGAACCTCCATCTATACGTGCATATTTTATATCACTTTTATACATTCCATACTTCGTTCCTTTTGCACCTGTAAGTTTATTACATCCATAAAATATGCTATCACCTTCTATGACATTATCAACATTAAATTTATTGCTTGCATATATTGTGCTGATATTTAAACAAGTATAGAACATACCTCCCATATGCGTTACTTCGGACGTATTAAAGCTGCTTATGTCCAATTGGCTTAATCCACTGCAATATGCAAACATATGTGACATATCTGTTACTTTAGATGTATCAAAACTACTTATATCTAATTTATTTAATGAACTGCAGCCACTAAACATATATCGCATATTAGTTACTTTTGATGTTTTAAATCTGCTTATATCCAATTGTTCCAATTTACTGCAGTCCCTGAACATATATTGCATCTCTATAACTCTTGATGTATCAAAATTACTTATATCCAGTTTATTTAATCCGCTGCAACCACTAAACATATGTGACATATCTGTTACTTTCGATGTATAAAAGTTGCTTAAATCCAATTGATTTAATTCACCACAATCTATAAACATATATCTCATGTCATATACATTAGATGTATTAAAACTGCTTACGTTTAACTGTTTCAACCCACTACATCCCATAAACATATACTTCATATCTGTTACATTAGATGTATTAAAACTGCTTAAATTTAATTCATTTAATTTGCTACATTCTTTAAACATAAAGCTCGTGGTTTTTACATTAGATGTATTAAAGTTATCTACATTTAACCGGCTCAACGATCTACAGCAGGCAAACATATATGACATATCTATTACTTTCGACGTATTAAAATTACTTATATTTAATTCACTTAAATTACCACATCCAAAAAACATATCTGACATATCTGTTACTTTCGATGTATTAAAATTGCTTAAATTTAACTCTTTTAATTTGCTGCACTTCTCAAACATGTTACGCATATTTGTTACATTTGATGTATTAAAGTTACCTAAATACAATTCAATTAATTCACTGCATGAGTAAAACATGTCTGACATATCTCTTACTTTTGATGTATCAAAATTGCTTATGTTTAACTCTTTTAATTCACTACAACCTGCAAACATGCAGGACATATTCGTTACATTTGACGTATCAAAATTTTTAAATTCTATATCCGATATTTTATAATCCATAAACATATACGGACAATTGTTAGGTCCCATTTTTTCATCAGTTATGCTTACAACATAATATTCTGTACCTATTGCATATACTTTTATTACACCATTATTATCCGAACTGATGTCTGTGCCTTTCTGCGAATTTAACTTAGCTGCCACATCAGCCGGCATATCTTTTTTACTTATGAAATGTATCTTTGTAGCAGTAGATGGGACTGCTTTTTTGAATGGCTCTATGCCAAACTTAATTGTCTGACCTTTTACGACTGTTTTTATCCATTTTCCATCTTCACCAACATAATATTTGTTATTGTCTACCCATTCAGACACTGCCATGCTTCCATCAGTTTTTACGTAGTATGTACTGCTTATCCATTTTGATGTCTGCATTTCACCTGTTTTATTTACATAGTACCACTTGCTATTTACGTTTATCCATTTCGATGTCTGCATTTCACCTGTTTTGCCTACATAGTACCACTTGTTTTTTGCATTTATCCACTTTGATGTCTGCATTTCACCTGTTTTGCCTACATAGTACCATTTACTATTTGTGTTTATCCACTTCGACTTCTGCAATACTGAATTAGAATCGTAATAATACCATTTATCGTCTATTTTCTTCCAGCCTGTTTTTACATTACTGCTTTTATCTTCAGATGCAGCTACATTATCAGATGTCACCTGTACAGCACTTATTGAATCTTCACCTTTAGATTCGACATATACTGCACTATGTTCCGTTTCTTCTGCATTCGCTTCCACCACACTAAAATACGATTTTCCCATGATGGCAGCCATAAACACTACTAACGTCGTAATCACATATCTTATTTTTTTAATTGCTTTTTCTTTGTGCATTCTTTTAATTCCTCCGTTTTGCAAAGCAGATGTTACATTAGCTTTCTACTTACTTTTTAGCACTCTTAACCCACTTGCCGTCAGCTCCGACATAATATTTGCCACCATCTACCCATTCAGATACTGCCATGGTTCCATCAGCTTTTACATAATAAGTATTGCTTATCCACTTAGATGTCTGCATTACACCACTGGCATCAAAACAATACCACTTTTTATTTATCTGCTGCCAACCTGTCTGCATTATTCCATCTTTACCTACATAATACCATTTATTGCTTAATTTCAGCCATTTTGACGTCTGCATTTCGCCTGACTCATTAACATAATACCATTTTCCACTTGATTTAACCCAGCAAGCAGAATACATTTCACCATTAGCATTAAATGCATACCATTTTTTATCAAGATTCATCCAGCCTGTCTGAAGACTTCCATCAAGTTTTTTATATGTCCACTTGTTTCCTTTTTTAATCCAACCAACTTTATTTAAATAGCCCGGTTTCGCACTTCCACCGTCTATACGCACATATGCACTCTTTGAACCTGAATACTTTGTGCCATTGCCTCCTGTAATGCTATAACAATTTCTAAACATATTATTCACAGTTGCGCTTCCTACATCAAATTTATTAACATATACCGATTTGAGTGCATTACAATTTTCAAACATGCTGTCAAATGATGTAGCTTTTGCAGTAGAGAAGCTTCTTAAGCTAACACTTGTTAAAGCTCTGCAATTTTTAAACATTCCATCAAATTTACTTCCATTTCTTGTATCAAATGAACTTAAATTGACTCCCTGCAATGATGTACAATCACCAAACATATAGCTGAAATCACTTATTTTCTTCGTATTAAGATTGCCAAGATTAACACTCTGTAATGATGTACACCCGTTAAACATATTCTCAATTGTGTATATAGAATCTGATGTTATCCAGCTTACATCTATACTTTTTAGCTGCTTACAGCCTTGAAACATCTTTGCCATTCTTGTAACATTCGCAGCCTTGGCTTTAGGCATCTTTATGCTTTTGAGTGACGAGCATCCTTCAAACATACTCTCAAGCCATTCTGCCTCGTTGAATTCAAAATTACTTATGTCTATGCTTTGTAATGAACTACAACCCATAAACATCCCCCACATTCCAGCCCTTGATGTTTTAAATTTGCTTACATCTATTGAGGTTAATGAACTGCAATTTTCAAACATTCCGTTAAAATTTGATACATATTCCGTATTAAAATGACTTACGTCTATACTTTTAAGTGATGTGCAGCCTGAAAACATGCAGCCCATATTACTGGCATTATCAGTTCTGAATGCTTTTAAATTAAGTGTTGTAAGTTTCCCACAATTCATAAACATGGCTCCCATATCTATGACATATCGCGTATTAAATCCTCTTAAATCAAGACTTGTTAGAGAGTCACAATTTTTAAACATATATCTCATACTGGTAACATATTCCGTATTAAAACTGCTTACATCCAGTTTTTCAAGCATAGAACATTCTGCAAACATTTGATCCATTTTTCTCGCACTACCCGTATTGAAACTGCTAAGATCAAGTTCCTTGAGATTACTACACTCACTAAACATGCCAACAAAACTGTCCACATTTTTAGTATTAATTCCGCTTAAATTAACTTTTGTAAGTTCCCTGCACTTTTCAAACATATCTCCCATATTAGTCACATTTTCCGTATTAAGTCCGCTCAGGTTAACCTCTGTGAGGTCATAGCAGTTACTAAACATCCCATACATATCTGTTACATATCGCGCATCAAGTCCACTTAAATCTATTTTCTTAAGGCTTTGACATCTTTCAAACATATAACTCATACTTTCTACATAACGTATATCAAAGTTGCGAAATTCAACCGTTTCTAATTGTGAATAATATTTAAAAAGCATATCACATTCATCTATAGCCATTATTGCATTATTCATGCTTACTACATAATATGTATCACCAACCAAATACACACATATGGAACTGTCACCATCAATGCTTATATCTGTACCTGTTAATTTATCTATCTTTGCAGATATATCTGACCTAATATCCTTTTTCGAAATAAATACAATATTTTTAGCACTGTCAGGAACTGCAGCCTTTAATTTAGATTTCTTTAACATGATAACTTTAGCATTATCTGCTGCCTGAACTTCCTTCATATCTGTAATAAATCCGGATACAACCAGCATTAATGCCATAATCACCAATGCCATAATATGCTTACCATATTTCTTATTATTAACTTTTAACTTCTTTAAAATATTCATAAACTTAACCTTTCTTTACCCATTTTCCGTCTGCGCCGACATAATATCTGCCATTATCTACCCATTGAGATATAGCCATTGTTCCGTCAGCTTTCACATAATATGTTCCACCTATCCACTTGGAAGTCTGCATATGACCTGCTGAATTAAAATAATACCATTTATTATTAATCTTACCCCAGCCTGTCTTCATCTCACCTGAAGTATTAAAATAGAACCAGTTGCCATTAATCTGCTTCCAGCCTGTCTGCATTATTCCTGAACCATTAAAATAATACCACTTATGCTTAACCTGTTTCCAGCCTTTTGTCTTTTTTCCGTCAATTTTAATGTAAGTCCAGCTATTGCCCTGCTTCTTCCAGCCTGTCCTTGTAAAATATCCGGGATTACTGCTTCCTCCATCTATGTGTGCAAATTCTGAACCGATGTTGTTCCCGCCAATTACATATTTTGTTCCACTTCCTCCTTCAAGGTCATAACAATATTCGAACATTTCCGGTGCTTCCACATTTACTTTAAAACTGCTGCTTGCACCGATTTTTTTTAGCTCATCACAAAACCAGAACATTTTCGTCATGTCCGTAACTTTAGATGTATCAAAATTAGCCAGATCTAAACTTTTTAATTTATCACAGCCATAAAACATCTGATACATACTCTTAACATTAGAAGTATTGAAATTAGACAAATCTAACTCTCTTATTTCATAGATATTTCGAAACATTCCTCCCATATTGGTTACTTTAGATGTATCAAAGTTGCTCACGTCTAATTCTGCTAAATTCCTACAGCTACCAAACATAACCGACATATTAGTAACTTTGGATGTATCAAAGTTACTCACATCTAAGTGTCTTAAGTTACCACAGCTTGCAAACATAGATGCCATGTCAGTTACTTTAGATGTGTCGAAGTTACTTACATCTATACTTGTAAGACCACAGCCTTCAAACATATATCTCATATCTGTTACATTGCGCGTATTAAAGCTTGATACATTGACATCTTTCAAATGTGTACAGCCCATAAACATATACTGCATATATGTTACTTTCTTAGTATTAAAATTCGACAGATTAAGAAAATTCAAACTCTCACAATCTGCAAACATATATTGCATGTCAGTTACATTACGTGTATCAAACTTACTTACATCTATACTTGTTATGTCATAACATCTCCTGAACATATATTTCATACTGGTTACATTTCCTGTATAGAAATTCGTAAAATCGATTTTTAAAAGTCTCATGTAATCAGAAAACATATATGCACATGTATCCGGCTGCATCGTCTTATTATTCATACTTACCACATATGCTTTATTTGTATCTATCAAAAATACCTTTACAGAGCCATCCTGCTTAACACTTATGTCCTGTCCTGACTGCTTATTAATTTCTGTTAATACATTTCCCCGCAAATCCTTCTTCGAAACAAAATGAATTTCTATTATTTTTAACGAATACGTAGATTCAGTAAATTTCTGCCGGCTAAACGTTACAATATCTGTAGTTTCTGCCGCAATAGTTTCTACACTGTTAAACCATATGTTGAATACAATCATAGCCATAATTGCAATCATAATTGTGCATATATGTCTACGTCTTATTTGACATACCATAGCTTTCTCTGACTTTTTCATAACTTCTCTCCATTTCCATTGTTTTTCTTAATACAAAATCTGCTTTTTTATATCTTTCCTGTGTACCTCATCATAAATTATCCACTGTTTCCAAAATATAGAATCTGTTATTTCATATTTTTATATAACCTGCGTACATTTATGAATCATTCAAATCATTAGTTATCAAAAAGCGGTAAGAAATCTGCACCCAACACTTCTTACCGCCTTTACTACTAGCTATATTTATATACTAGCATATAAAATTATTTTTTACCATATTAATTTTCAAAGTTCAATTAGTTCAGTACTAATTTATTAAACAATATTTATTAGTATTTACTACTATATCGATAATGTTTTTATGAATATTAATATTATAATATTTCTACTTATTAGCTTCAGTCTCTTTTTTATCTTCTTCGCAAATCACTGGTTTTTCTTTCTCCTCTAAATATTTCTTAGCATCTTTAAAGAAACTTGCTACTATCATTATTACTATTATTCCAATTGGAAATGCTGCAATAATCGATACCGATTGCAGGCTATACATTGAATTCTCTGAGAAAATTAATGCTATCGGGAATAATATAAACATAATCGCCCAGAATGTTCTGACTTTCTTATCAGGTTCTTCATCAACTTTTAATTTCTTATATGAGTATGATGATATTACCATTGTAAGTGCATCAAAAGTTGTTGAATAGAAAGCTATCATGGTTATTACCAGAAGAATAAGTCCTATGCTTGACAATGGCAACGTATCAAATATTTTCATAATAGCTGCTGAATAATCGCCATTTGCTGCAATACTTCCACTTACATCAAGGCCATGCTTCATCTGCTGTGCCAGACCATAGTTACCAAGAATAATAAATGATGTAAACGTTCCTGCAAGACCCCATCCATAGCCACCAAGTACCGTATTTTTAACTGTTCTTCCCTTACTAATTTTACCAATAAAGAATGGAGTAGCCACACACCATACCATCCAGTATGCCCAATAATAGATTGTCCAGTTCTGTGGAAATGAATTCTCACGAAGTGGATCTAACCAGGTTGCCATTCCAATGAAGTTCTGTGTCATATTTCCTATTGCCGAAAATCCTGTTTCTAAAATATATGTAGCTTCTTTACCACCGATTAAGAAGTATAATAACAATGCAAAGAATAGGTATGAACAGCCTGAAGCCAGTCTTGATACACCTTTCATTCCAAGTAAAACAGTTAGTGTATATACAAATGCTATAATCAGAAGAATTATAATTGTTAATGTTGTACCCTTGTTGAACCCGAACACTTCACTAAGTGCTGTAGATAACAGAGGAGTTGCAAGCGAAAATGTTGTAGCCGTACCTGCAATCAATGCAAATATTGCTATTAAATCAATAATTTTCCCCCAAATACCATCCACCTTATCTCCTAAAAGCGGTCTGCACCCTTCAGAGAATTTCTGTTTTTCTCTTCCTCTTATATGCAGCATAAATCCAAACGCTACAGCCAATACAATATAAAAGCTCCATGCTATTGGTCCCCAATGGAATAACGGATATGTAGATGCCCATTTCTGGATTCCGCCTAATTGCTCTATATATGGCTCATTTGCATATAATGCCCATTCACATAGAGAATAAAATAAGATATCTGCTGCCATAGTCGAAGTAAATAT
>OMEK01000726.1_pt1 | contig 10333 bp, 7 predicted proteins | sample 1645351 | NCBI WGS metagenome assembly OMEK01 (sample SAMEA103958146, study PRJEB25191) | human gut metagenome
CCGTTTTAGCCAGCACCTCACGAATCATCTTCATGGCCAGTTCATGAGCCGTCATCTTATATGTGGAAAGATAGGGTGTTGCATCAATAAACACCTCGTCGATGGAATAGACATGCACATCTTCTGGATCAACATAGCGCATATACACCTCGTAAATACGTGTACTGTATTTGATGTAGTGAGCCATACGGGGCTTGGCCACAATATAGTCTAAGGCAAGGTCATTGTTTGAATCAAGCTTACATTTTGAATAGGATTTTCCCTGATGCCCACGTTGTCGGTTTACCTCACGAACCTTCTGTACCACTTCAAACAACCGTGGTCTGCCGCCTAAACCGTACTGCTTCAAGGCAGGGGAAACAGCCAGGCAAATCGTCTTCTCCGTCCGTGTCGGGTCAGCAACGACAAGGCAGGTATCAAGCGGGTCCAATCCTCGTTCCACACATTCCACAGAAGCATAGAATGATTTCAAGTCTATGGCGATATATTGTTTTAGAATCTCTGAATCCATACTAAAAGTATAACCTTTATAGAACCAACATACATAGTAATATAAGAATTGCAGATATAGCTATCCACATCCATATATTTGTGCCTTTCTTTGATTTAAGCTCGGACATAGAATGTTCGAGTTCTTTTGCTTGCTCTTTTGCGTGATTAAGCTCTTTCAAAGTTTCTGCATTTTGCATGGTAGCCTTTTCCAAACTTTTTTGTAACAGAGTATTCGCATCTTGCATCTTAGTCAGATTCTTGCCTAAGTCTTCCTGCTGTTTTTGATGAATTATTTGAAGCTTTTTCTGGCTCTCATTGAGAGTTTTTAGCTGTTCTTGTAGACTCTGGTTCTGCTTTTGCGCAGCCTCAATTTGTTCTATATGTTTTTTATTTGCTATCTGCTGTTCTTCATCTGCTTTCTTTTGATTCTCTGTCAGGACACGAAGTTTATCTTGCAGTTCTTTGTTTAGTTTATTAGCGGCTTCTACTTGCTCGTTATGCTTCTTTGTTGCTATTTCTTGTGCCTCAGTTGCTTTCTTTTGATTTTCAGTAAGCACACGCAATTTCTCCTGCAATTCTTTGTTCTGTTTATGCCCGGCATCAATCTGTTCTTTGAATTGTTTTTTTATCTGTTCTGTTAAAATTGCCCTTGAATGCGTTTTCTTTTCATTGGCACTTTCTACCATTTCTGAAAAATATTGTCCTAAGCCATTTGGTGTAGGAGCACATTTATCTACCAGTTGTTTGATAAACAACTTTTCCTCCACATGGCCAATAGCTCCGATTATAGGTGTCTTTAGTTCTATAATTGCAGCCAATACTTTAAGGTCATCCAATTTCTCGATTCCTCCACCACCGCCTCTTACAATAGCAATTATATCATATTGTAATTTATCAACCTTTTTAAGCTGTGTCACTAACTCTGCTGAATTAGAGAAACTAACCCTGTATTCTTCAAAATCAATAGCAGTACGTGCAGCATTAATACCTGCCTCAAAATCACCCATAGTAATTGAAGTTTCAGCGAAAATTAGTGCTATCTTAGGACGTCGGTCTGATAATAGCAAATTTTCAATGATAGTATCGACATTCTTAAATCCTATTGATGACTTCTTCTGCCTTAATTCAGACTGTTTTATTTCATCCTCACTTATGGCTTGCTCTTTTACAATTTCAATGCGACTAACATTTAGTACAATTTGAATGAATCCTTTTGATGAGATATTTCGATTTAGTACGCCGCCTACACTTACGAGATTTCCGTTTTTCAAGTTCTCTCTCTGTTGTTGGGTTAGCCGTAGTGTGAGTTCTTCTTGACTATCTTCATCTCTTAAAGAGTCATAGCAATATGCCCAATTCCCTTGTTTTTGATTTGCCAGATAGATACCACGCAGATATACAATCTGAGCATTAACAGATTGTCTTGCTAAAACGGAATTGAATATACCAATAATTTCCGATGGCTTATAAATGTTCTGTGAAACAGAAGAGGACTCTTGTTTTATGATTTCATTCATATTATTCTACGTATGGCTTTGGATGATAAAAACAGACAGAAATTAATAGGTAGCATATTGTTACATGGTTCGTTATTCCCATTATTATTCCCCTTTGTTAGAATACCAACAACTTCGTTACCTATAATGGCTGGACCTCCACTACAACCTGCTTTAAGATGTGTGTTTGTTAATGCCCCAAAATAATTTTCTTGCTTATAACACTCTACAAAAGCATCACACTCAATTAAATCAAACCCAGACGTACTTGTTTTGAAACTTATACTCTTTAATTTCATTCCACTTTCAATAACGCCATTGTACAGTTTAAGTTCGCTTTTCACTTCTGGCATGGAGAATACTGCAAGGTCATATTTGGAGGCATCCTGTTCATTTACTTCATAAAACGAGGGCTGCGTAAGATAACGTTTCCTTTTTGATAAAAAAATAAAGGGATTTTCAGAATCCCTTATTACGTGCCCAGGAGTAATGAAATACCCATCAATTAGAAAACCACAACCATCTACGTAGTTGGTGTTTTGAATTGGTAATATGTATTGTAGTAAACTCATTTCAAATCATTAATTATATCTATTATCGCTTTTGAATGTAAGTTTTCGTTTTTCCCCTGTGGGTGTTCGGAACAAATCATAATTGTATTCTTAATTAAGTAAGCTGTAGATTTGTATTCTCCCCATGATTTACATTCAATGGCTTGATCGTAATTCTCATGATTTAGATATGATAGAAAATCCTGAACCCAGTTTTCACCTGTTAGGAATACAATTATCCTGGGGGAAAGTTGTTCAATCTCTATTTCCAATATTTTTAGACAAGTTTCTAATTGTGCGTAATACAGTTCGTTGTTTGGATTACCTCCATTGAATGGGGCGACCTTGCAGACATTACTCCATGCTATATAGCTTGACCAATCTTCTGGGTAATAATATTCAGAGACTCTTTTTATAACCCTCCAAAATGCAGACCGACGTGAATTGTAACCATTATTATTTCCCTCAGAGTTTTCTACCCACTGCATCTGGTCATCTCTATTAAAGATCCTATCAGCAGTATTCCCAAATAATACATCAATATCTTCTTCGTCAGTAATCCATCCATTTGTAGCTCTTCCTACAAACAGAATGCCGGCATGTTCACTCTCTGGAAAGTTACGTCCCCATTGCATACAGAAAAAAGCCTTGGAATATGAAAAACCTTTTACAGATTGTATAAGGCTCTCATATAAAGGATATAATCTCCTTCTTAATGTTTTTGCAAATTCTGCATTCATATGTTATCTATAGGTTGTGAGAATTCTCTTTCATGTCTTGTTTTTCCAATGGATAAACCTGCTATTACTTTTGCACCTGATCCTTCCAAAAGTCTCTTGAAATTTTCCATTGATCTTCCAGATGTAATTACATCGTCAAATAGTATAACATATTTATCCTTAAAATAATCCGAGTTTATACTAAATTGGGCTTGGGCAACTCCTCCCAAATGTTTAGCCTCACCTTCATTCAAAATGTAAACATAATCATAGCCATTTTTCATGCCGGTCAAAGAACAAAGATTTTCAGAAAAATCTTTGTATCTTCTTTCCGTTACAATTTTCTTGGATGACGGAATGCAAACAAGTGTTAGTTTAGAAGCTCTGCTTCCAAAAAACTTATTTATTACTCGCCTTAATAAAGGAAGAATTTCATTCATAGATCTTTTATGCCTGCTCTGGATTTCTAACTCAGATTGTGGCCTATTGGGATTTGCCTTAAAATCCCAGATTAAATTTCTTATATCCCATTCCCTTTCAGATGCGTCCCAGTCGCAAGTCGTAGGATAATAGTAATAGAGTGAAAAGCAATGAAGAGTAGAACGATTGGGTTGTGGCCACGAAGATACATAAGACTTTAAATTACTGATGTCCTGTTGCCGTTTGTATTCTTCCAAACGTATTCTTTCTTCTTCTAATTTTCTAAGTCTTTCAGCTTCTTCCGCTTTTCTTTTTTCCTCTTCAATGCGTTTCTTTTCTTCTTCCTCCCGCTTAATTCTTTCAGCTTCTTGTTTGGCTTTTTCTTTTATTTTCCTCTTTGTGGCATTTACAATTTCCTCTTTTTCAAAGCCTTTTAATAGAGAAATGTACACTATATCCGTATAACAGTCATAGCGACCTTTCTTTAAGCAATCTTTACGGCAGTTTCTTTTGAGGTTGATTAATGTCTGACAGTTTTCTTTCATTCGACTGACAGTAGAAATCAAATCAATAACGACATAACGAACTTGATCCTCAACAGAAATGGGCGATGGATTGATAAATCCATACGGAATACCTCTTATGTTGAGTTGTTCCATTAAATATTTAAAATGATAGTTTGCTACATCCTTTGTCAAAAGTTCGTCAATGGCAAATACTATTTTTATATTCTCATCTTTTTTATAAATCTCACTTAGTTTTCCTATAAAACCTAATAAATCATCATATACTCTTTGGATGAAATAACGCTGCTTTCTATAAAATTGAGGCAAATTTTCCTTATTGCTTTTGTAGGTAGGAAAATAACTTAAATCTACGCCATCAACCTCGCTATATCCCGAATTGAATAAATTCCATACCTTGTATGGTCCGCTTCCTTTTTCACCGTTTACTTTTAAAATTTCAAATGGTATCTCATAAATGTAGCACCCGTAATCTGAAAGTATTTTAGGCATAAGTTTTCTACATTCTGCAGCATATTCCTCTTGTGAATGTATCCATTTTTCATAGAAGGAGGCTTCATCGGCAGATTTTTCAAAAAGACAAATTTCGTCTTCACGCTCTACGATCTCATATATTGATAAATCAGCACTATTTTTTCCATCATCATATGTATAATATCTTTCAAGGGCTGGTAGTCCTTTGGGGTATTTCTTTTTTAGTTGATTATACTTTCTTTGTGCAACATCTAGTTTTTGTATTTCATCTATCTTATGAATAATTATTTCTTTGTCATTTCCATATGTGTTTTGACATTTGTATGCGGAAAGGCCAAACGGATATTGTTTTGCGATTTTAGCATACTCTTCATCTATGCATTTCAACGCATAAGCATCTAACTCGCTTAAATGGAGGCACAAATATTCTATATCACTTTGACTACGATGTGAAAATACCAAGAAACTTTTATGATATTTTTTTCGCCTTTCATTGGCTAAAACTTCATCTTCATATTGAATCCGTAAATCTTCCTTTCTTAGCTCAGCTTTAATACGATCTTCATCCATACGCAACTCGTTAATATGCAAATAAATTTTCTCGTATTCTTCTTTGTCTAGATTGTCTATTGAACGAGGTGCGGTTCTATTTATATGTTCTTGAGGAATGCACTTTTTTTGAAATTCTCTAAATCGAATTAAATCACTGGAATGAAAGGATTCCCATGCTATTTTCATTGGATTTATAAGAGGGTCGGATTTCTCTCCTTTTTTCAATCTTGCTTCATTCTCAAGGCGAATAGCATATTTGCTTTTCCTGTTACCAGGCAATGTTACAGAAACTCCGGGTATATCATTAAGCGAAAGTTTTTTTACTAACTCATAAAATGCGTGTGGATATAGAGAAGCGGCTTGGATAACATCTTGCCTACGCTTGTCATACGCCTTTTCTTCAGCAATTATTTTCTCAAAATCCAAAATTTCTTTTTTATGATTTACAACATACAATTTGTCATTATATGTTGGGCGGAGGTCAAAACAGCTAGAAAGAGTGCCTACAATCTGTTTGCCCCGCCATCTGCGAAATGCTTCAGAGTGGTTATTTACCAAATCATTGTATGTAGAAATAACCTCAGGATTAAGGAAGCCCAGGATACTATCAAATACACCCATATTGATTATCTTATCAAGGTTAATATCTCATCAGGTCTAACAATTGCATGAGAATAGCCTGATTGTAGCAACTCGCTCTTTTCTTTCGTTCCCCAAAAACAAGCCACACTTTCAATGCCTGCAGCATTCGATGCCTGAATATCAATGACTCTGTCACCAAAAGAGATAGCTTTTGAAGCAGGGATTTGCATAAATTCAAGGGCTTTTAGCATCGGAGCAGGATGCGGCTTTATTGGCTTTGCATCATGATAACTCACGATGTATTGGGCTGGAATATTATAAAAAGCTATTAGTCGCTCTATATAAGGACGTGGGGATGTACTGACAATGGCTGTTTTAATGTTATGCTTACGGATAACTTCTAAAACATCAGCCATGCCTGCATACATTGATGTTTGGGGAATCAAGTTATATACCTGACTCCATTCCCTTTTATGTCGTAGTTCTTCTAAACATGTGGTATCAACCAATGTCAAGTCCATATCGAAAATTATACTTCTCATAATCATTAAGTCATTGTTACTAATTTGGCTGGTTGTTTTTACCTGCCGACAATGGATTTTATTCTAATCAATATTCCAGTACGCATCTGGATCGCCATCAAATACATCATCTATATCTTGATCACTCCAACCTTCAACGTCTTGCGCATATGAGCCGTTATACCTTTCATATGTTTCTTCCTCATAAGGGTCATAGTCTGGCTCCTCATTATACGGTTCTTCATAGCATGAGCTGTAATCAGGATTGATCGTGTGTGCCAAAAAGAGACCTGTCACATTTTTTGCACCAAGTGATTTCAATTTATCTGCTGTTAAATTGAATGTTGTGCCTCTTGTGATAACATCATCTATTAAAAGAATATTCTTGTTCACGATTCCAGTTCCGTCAAATCCAAATGATTCAATTGGATTGCCGGTTTTTCCTGTAAGATAACCTGCATCTTTGTCATATTTATTAAATATGGCTTTTTGCTCAACAGAATATCCTTCTTTTCGGATAGCATCTGCTAACTTAGAAAATCTTATGGATGTCTTATGCTCTGTAGAACCAGGAATAAAGCAAACTACCCATTCGCTCTTTGAGTTGCCGGTAATCTCTTTTATTTTATCGAGAAAACTTTTCTTAATACTTTCTGAAAGTTCTCCATTTTTGAAAGCATAGACTATTTCTCTATCCTGCTCCTGTTGAATGTCAGCACTATATCTCTTTGGAAGATATTCTTTAAGATAATAATAATTGTACATATCCAACTGTTTAATGATTCGTCTTTCTCGTGATAAAACAATAAACTCAATAATGACCTTTACTAAAAAAGTGATTGTTGCTGAACTGGATTGATACTCTTATGAGCCTTTTCAATGATAGAACAGGCATCATCTATACCAGTAGAACGGAGAGCGTAAGCCTTCTGTTCCTTCACAAGTTTAATGTTACCTTGAACTTTTTCATTGGAAGTGTCTTCATCTGTCTTATACTCTACAGCAAAAAGAGGCTTTTTGGACTGAATAGTTGCATTAACAGCGTGCATAGTACCACCCTTTACACCTGTTTGGACTACGACAGTAGCATAAGATAGGCCGGCTTGCAATCTATCTCTTGCAACCAAACCGTATCTTCCGCAACTTTGGCCAACAGGGTATTCACTTAATAGCAAGCCTCTTTTTACAACGATCTCCTTTGCCAAATCGAGGTTTTCTTTGGGATATATTGAATCCCAATCAAGGCCATTTGCCAGAAATGCAGTAGTAGCTCCTCCTACGGCTAATGCACCCTGATGCCCAGTAGTATCGCATCCGATGGCAAGGCCTGAGACGATGTTATACCCTCGTTTGGCAAATTCACCAGAAAAATGTTTTCCTGCCAAAATGCCATTTCGAGTAGGCTCTCTGGTTCCAATGACAGCAATTCCAAGCTTTTTCAATACATCAAGATTACCCCTGTAATAGAGAAGTATGGGCGGGTCTAATTTGCCTTCTTCGTTTACGCAAGATTTCAAGATCTCTGGGAAAATGCTTTCATAAAAAGATATTATGCCAACATCTTCACTTTTACATTTTGAAATAATACGTAACGCTACTCGATGTGCATCTTCCAAGTCATCTGCAGTAATGGATTGCAGCTTTTTCCCTTTTAGACTTTTCCAAAATTTGCACAGGCTTTCCATTGTCGTAATGTGAGTGTCTGCTTGATCTGCAATTTTGAATATCGTTTTATTACCAACTCCATCTAACTGTTGAAGGGTAAGAATCATTTCTGTTGATAATGCCATTATTCTATATATTTTAATGTTAGAATTTCAGTTTCGGAAGTGAGTTGACTATGTCAACTGTCTGAACCGAAAGATTTATTACCGAGAGAAGGAGGTCATAAATGTAAGTAGGATTCTTATGCTCACGACTCCACTCATTAGGATCATTTATAATGAGAGATTTTGAATCCTGAGAAACAGCATATCGCTCCATAATCCATTCTATCGCTGATTTACCGTTGACTATATATTCATAGGCTTTCGCCGGAATATTCTCTATAGTAATATGATCATTGTAAATAATACGTGATTTATCAGGAACAAGTTTACCTTTTTCATTCCTAACTTTGGGGAATGTCATCTTATCTACAAAGAAATGGCTATACTTGGTGTAAGCAAAAGGCTTTTCAGCGGAATCTTCCTCAAATACAGCATCAGCGACCTTTGGAGTAACATCGGGACAGGGTGGAACTTGCTCGTAATTCAAGTGCAAATCAGCAAGAGCTTTCCCTGCCTTATAGAAAGCCATGAAGTCCTCCACATTGTCAACGATGGGAATACGTGGAAGAGATTTCTTAAGGTCAGCTGCAAAACGTTCGCGGTATTGCGGAGAATGCAAGATACCATAGACATAATAGAAAATATGCTCTTTAGTGATAGCCTTGGAATTGCCGAAGCGTTTACGCACTTCTTTTAGAATCCAGTCTGTTATGCCATCATGTCTTTTATAACGGTCTTTTGATTCATCTGTGTCAAAAAGCGAGCCTTGAATGTCTTTTCGCTCTTCATACCAATAAAGAGGAAAACATTGGCTTTTGCCGATGAGTTCAAGATCTGGTAGTTGATCAGTAATTATACAAGAAAAGTCCTTTGTTACACCAATACCACTAACACAAATTAATTTGTTAGAAGTGATGCCCGTAGGGAATAATCTTAGTTGCTGATATGTACGCTGAATTAAATCTTTTTGAAAAATAAAATTTTGCTTAGTAAAAGGTCGATAACAGGATTCTACAAACCGCGAATAGTCTAATTTGAATATCTCCTGTTTTTTTGCAGAGTTCTTAAACATATCTGTCCATACTATTTTTGTAGGATCAGTTTGTAATTCATAATTGGCATTTAATGCTAATTTCATACGCTCCGAATTATAGAACGAAATCAATGATTCTATTTTATTGCATAATGATTCTTTTGAAAAATCATACAAAAAAGTATCCTTATTGGTAGCAATACCTAATGATAAGGTAGAAAAGAAAGATTGCTCGTCTATTTTGAACTTCTTCTCAGGGGCTACTGGAATAAGCTGGTCAAAAATGCCATCGCGTTGATTTATCCAATCATGTTTCTCTGTTGGATTTATAACTTCCCAGTCAAGTGTACGACCATGTACCGACTTGAATTTTTTGATAAAGTTTAGCTTCTGTTCACGAGTCAGATAATCTCCTATATCATGATAGTGGATTGTAGCAGCTTTACTATTTTTCGCAGGATTCTTAACAAGAATTGTAATCGTTATAGGTGTACGAGAACCTCCTCCAAAAATCTTTCCACCTTCTTTGCGAGATAATTCCCCACTTGTCCGTTGATTTCCTCGAAGATTTAACACATAAATGTCCGTAAATTCAGATTCAAGACAGGCACGGAAACCATCTTGAGCATTACCGTCAAGCCATGAACCATTACTAATAAATGCCACTATGCCTCCATCTGAATTGTCTGCAATACGGTCAGTAGCCCATCTAAAAGCTTTAATATAACTATCATATAATGCTTTCGTCAAATTAGCTGAGGATTTTGCTGCATAAGTATCAGAAACTCGTTTATCCAATACGGGATAAGTCATATTTGCAGCATTATCATTTGCAGACTTTTGCCCTATCGAATAAGGAGGATTTCCAATGATAACACGAATTGGAGCTTTCTTTTGGCGCAAAACTCCTTCTGAATTTTCTTTGAAAAATTCTTGTGAAAGTGATTGTTGTTTGGTTTCTGCAAGTTGGAAAGTATCTGTTAAGCAAATTCCGTCGTAGTTCACATAGTGATCTGGCTTCATCAGGTCATGATATACTGCTTCTATATTTACATCGGCAATGTAATAGGCAAGCAAGACTATTTCATTGCAATGTATTTCATTGCGATACTTGCGTTCCATGTCTTCGGGTTTAATAAGTCCTGACTGGAGTAGGCGTGTGATGAATGTACCTGTTCCTGTGAATGGATCAAGAATGTG
>OMEK01000734.1_pt1 | contig 10227 bp, 10 predicted proteins | sample 1645351 | NCBI WGS metagenome assembly OMEK01 (sample SAMEA103958146, study PRJEB25191) | human gut metagenome
AATGTGCTCGGTGGACTCGTCGTTCCGGTGCCACTCCACATAATCCTGCACCTGCTGGGCGGTGATCTTCCCCTCTGCCGCAGGCAGGGTGATGACCTTGTGGCCGGTGGACTCGATGGCGCCGGTCTCGTGGCAGTTGATGTGGCCGCTGACGGCGGACAGCACGCCCTGCCAGGGCCGTAGGATCGAGGCGATGACCGTGGTGTTGGTCTGGGTGCCGCCCACCAGGAAGTGAACGTCAATGTCCTCCCGGCCGCATTTTGCCCTGATTTTGGCCGCGGCAGCAGAGCAGTATTCGTCCTCGCCATAGCCCAGGGTCTGCTCCATGTTGGTGGCGATCAGCCGCTCCAGCACTTTTTCATGGCAGCCCTCGCTGTAATCATTGTTGAAATAGATCATGTTCCGCGCTCCTTCATTTTCTTTTTTGTTCCGTACATGCTGTCGTCCGCCTGGCGGAGCAGCTGCTGCAGGTCCTTATCCGCCCCCTCGGCCCAGGCACAGCCCATGGCCGCCGAAATGGGGAGGTCGCTCCCGGCGGCCGCCGTCCACGGCGAATATTTCGGTGCCATCCACCGCCACCCGATAGCGGTTCCAGTGGGACTGGAGCAGCATGACCTGGGGCTCCTCCCCCTGGGGCAGCGCGCCGGTGAAGCACACGGCCCCCGTGCTGTCCTGCTCCTCCTGGGTCCATATGCCCTCCGGGGCGGGACTATTCTATCATAAAATTACCGTTTTGTACATAGGCTGCCCCGCGCGCCGGCGGCGCATTCATAATCCTCACCGTCCCTGAATAGGCTAGGACAGCACACAGCATCGGAGGTCAGGATATGACAGAGCAAATTGAAAAGCGAGCCTGTGAACTGGCTGTGTACATCATTGAAACGGGTGCCACCGTCCGCGCCGCCGCGCGGCATTTCGGCATCTCCAAATCCACCGTACACAAGGACATTGCCTTTCGGCTCCGGCGGCTGAACCCCACACTGTATGGGGCGGCCCGAGCCGTGCTGGATAAAAACAAGCAGGAGCGCCACATCCGCGGCGGGATGGCCACCCGGGAAAAGTATGCCAGACGGCATTCCCAATAATGCTCCGCCTCCGGGCCCCATGAAACGTGCCCGGCAGCCGAGCGAAAATTTGGGCGCGTTGCGAACAACGCACCCATTTTCACGGCATTGGAACCATCAGTCGATCTTGATGACGGACTTGACGATGTCCGCCTTATTGCGGACGCTCTCGTCCATGGCATACTGGATGTCGGACAGGGGGAAGATGTTGGAGACAATGCCCTTCAGGTTGACCAGCACCTCATCCTCCCTGGGAGCGGGAATGGGGCGCTGGGTAAAGCCGAAAAAGAGAATTCAGCAACTTTGCCAAATCGCAATGGGTACTTGTCGTACAGCGGCTCTACCGGCGCTGGAGGCAGGCATAGTGATAGGCCAGCTGAAAATCCCCCAGCTCCCGGAAGCATTGCTCCAGCAGGGGCACCGCCTCCATGGGGCAGCGCTTTTCCTCCAGCTGAAGGAGCTTTGCGGCGGCGGCATACTCCCCCTGGGCCATGAAAGCCCTGGCCCGCAGCAGCCGCCAGCGGGAAGCGGTGTTGTCCTGCGCCGCGTCCAGGTAGGCCGCCGCCCGCTGGGGGGCATCGGACCGCAGGGCGGCGTAGGCGTACAGGTACAGCCGGTCGTCCAGCTCCGGCAGCTGGGTCTGCTCCACCGGCAGGCGGAGCACCGCCCGGAGTGCCAGGCGGCGCTCCTTCAGCTCCGGCAGGAATTTGAGCTTTTCCTCCAGCTCCCGCTCCTGCTCCAGCAGATTTCCGGCGTAGGCCTCCCGGCCCTGGTTGATGCTCTCCTTTGCCAGGCGGAGCAGGGCAAGGGCGCGCAGCAAGCAGCGCTCCCGCTTTCCCCGTTCCCGCTCCTCCGGGTGCTGCTCCAGGAGCCGGAGCGTCTCGGCGGCGTCGCCGGCCTCATAGGCCCGCCACGCTCTTTCCAGCGGTGCTTCCTCCGCCTCTCCGTCCTCCAGGAAGAAGCTCAGGGGCTTGCCAAGGCGCTGCGCCAGATAGTGCAGGGTATCCATGGACGGCGCGGCGCTTCCGTTCTCGATCTGGGAGAGCATGTTGCGGGTAATGCGGTCGCCCACCAGCTGCCGCTGGCTCAGCCCCGCCTCCAGCCTGGCCTGACGCAGCTTTTCACCCAATTCCACCGTCCATCTCCCCTTTCTGAGATCATCTTACCACATCCGATATCTTTTTTCCACAGTTCCAAAAAAATTCATTTGCTATTTTCCCCGGAATGCTTTATAACTGTATTGAATAAAAACATAGGAGATTTTCCATGAGTATACCATCTGCAAAATATCTGAAAGTCAAAGCGGCCAACCGGCTGAAAACCGGGAAGGAGCCGCAAAAGGTCGTGCTGATCTACGCCGCCATTCTGGCCGCCGCGGCCCTGGCGGGAAATCTGGCGGGCTATCTGCTGGACGGGCAGATCTCCCAGGCCGTCGGCTTACAGGGCATGAACACCCGCGCCGTGCTCTCCACCGCCACCGTGGTGGTCACCATTGCCCAACTGCTGCTGGTAGAGGGTCTGGCCCTGGGTTACTGCGCCGCCATGCTCCGCATTGCCCGCGGGCAGTACGCCTCGGGGAGCACGCTGAAGGCCGGGCTGGAGCGCCTGTGGCTGCTGGTGCGCACCCGGCTGCTGGAGGGCGTGATCCTCACCGCCATGTCCTTTGCGCTATGCATGGTGGTGGTGAACATCTACATGCTGACCCCCTTCTCCAACCGGCTGGTCCTGTCCATGATGCCTCTGGTAGAGGCGGGCGAGCTGACCACCGAGGCCATGCTGTCCCTTTGGAGCACCGCCTACCAGGTGCTGCTGCCGGTCACCGTTCTCTACGTGGTGGCGCTGATCCCGCTGCTGTGGTACTTCTCCGCCGTCTACCGGCTGGTGGACTACCTGCTGATTGAAAAGCCCCAGCTGGGTGCGCTGGGCGCGCTGCAGGAAAGCCGGAGGCGGATGCGGGGCAACAAGCGGATGCTGCTGCGGGTCGATCTGAGCTTCTGGTGGTACTACCTGCTCCAGGCAGCCACCAAGGCGCTGCTCTACCCCGGTCTGATCCTGGCCGCCCTGGGCGTCACCCTCTCCGTTTCCCCCACCGTTTTCCTGGTCGCCGCCCTGGTCATTTACCTGGCTGCGGACTTCGCGGTGCGCTACTTCTTCAGCAACCGGGTCGCCGTGACCTATGCCCTGTTCTACGACAGCCTGTGCCCCAAGGAGGCCGAAACCGGCGCTGTGCTGGGCAATATCTTCCAGATGTAACATCATGCAAACTGCAAAAAAGTCCCCCAACCGCCGACGGTTGGGGGACTTTTCGTCAGGAGAGGATCAGCTTGTCGTCGGCCTCGTCGGAGCCGGAGGCTCTGCTGAACAGAGCCAGCAGCTGCTCAACGGTGAGGTTTTTCTTTTCCTCGCCGGAGACATCCACAACGATGTGGCCGTCGTACATCATAATCAGCCGGTTGCCATAGGCAATGGCATCGCGCATGTTGTGAGTAATCATCAGGGTCGTCAGGCCGTTCTGCTCCACGATGCGCTGGGTGGCCTCCAGCACCTTGGAAGCGGTTTTGGGATCCAGGGCGGCGGTGTGCTCATCCAGCAGCAGGAGCTTGGGCCTTTGCAGCGTGGCCATCAGCAGCGTCAGCGCCTGGCGCTGGCCGCCGGAGAGCAGGCCCACCTTGGTGGTCAGCCGGTCCTCCAGGCCCAGGTCCAGGGTCTTCAGCATGTCCCGGTATTTTTCCATATCCGCCTTGGGCACGCCCCAGCGGAACATGCTGCGCTTCTGCCCCCGGCGGGCGGCCAGGGCCAGATTCTCCGCGATCTGCATGTCGGCGGCGGTGCCGTTCATGGGATCCTGGAACACACGGCCCAGGAACGGAGCGCGCTTGTATTCGCACAGGCCGGAGATATCCACCCCGTCAATGAGGATCGCGCCGGAATCCACCGGCCAGACGCCGGAGACGGCATTGAGCATGGTGGACTTGCCCGCGCCGTTGCCGCCAATGACGGTGCAGAAATCGCCGGTTTGCAGGGTCAGGCTCAGATTTTGCAGCGCCTTCTTCTCGTTGATGGTGCCGGCGTTGAAGGTCTTGTATACGTTCTTGATTTCCAGCATGGCTCAGTCCTCCCCACTGCCCTTGGCTGCCCGGGCGTTCTGTTTGGCGATCCGGCCAAAGGAATTGCGCTTGGCCGCCCGCAGATTGGGCACCGCCAGGAAGATGGCCACCACGATGGCGGTGAGCAGCTTCATGTCGTCCGGCGGGAATTTCAGCCACAGGACCAGTACATACACCACATAGTAGATCACGCTGCCCAGCACCACAAAGGCCAGGCGCACCATGAAATTCATATGTCTGCCCAGCAGCGCCTCGCCCAGCACCTCGCCGATAATCACGGCGGCCAGGCCGATAACGATGGCGCCCGTGCCCATCTTCACATCCGCAAAGCCCTGATACTGGGACATGATGCCGCCGGACAGCGCCACCAGGCCATTGCTCAGCGCCAGGCCGATAACCTTCATGCGGTTGGTGTTGATGCCCTGGGCCCGGGCCATGTTGCCGTTGATGCCGGTGGCCCGCAGGGCGGAGCCATGCTCGGTGCCCAGATACAGGTACAGCGCCACCACCAGGGCCACGCACACCCCCAGCACGATCCAGATGGTGCGGCTGAGCAGCTTGGCATTGGAGGTAAAGAGGAAGGAGACCTTGTTGACGTTCACCGCCTGGTTTGCCTTGCCCATAATGTTCAGATTGATGGAATACAGGGAGATCTGGGTCAGGATGCCTGCCAGGATGTCCGGGATGCCCAGCTTGGTATGCAGGAACCCGGTGATCACGCCCGCCGCCATGCCCGCCAGGAAGGAGGCCAGCAGCGCCAGCTGGGGATTGACCCCCGCCATCACCAGCATGATGCACACCGCGCCGCCGGTGGCCATACTGCCGTCCACCGTCAGGTCGGACACACCCAGCATGCGGAACGTCAGGAACACGCCCAGCGCCAGCACGCCCCAGATCAGGCCCTGGGCCACGCCGCCGGGAAGGGCGCGCAGCAGCGCGGAAAATTTAAGGGAAGCAAAGTATTCGGGAATGGATACCGCGAGAGAACTCAGCATGGATGAACCTCCTACATTGTAGGTCTCCGCTTTACCGAAGACCCCCTCTTATTCAGCAGAAAAGCCCCCGGCAAGGTTGGTTGCCGGGAGTTTATTCTGTTTCTGTCTGTCCTTACTCCGTTTCGATGGCCTCGTAGCCCTCGGGCATCTCAAAGCCGATGGCATCCGCGAAATCGGGGTTGTACTTCTTGGCGGGGGATGCCGCATAGCCAATGGGCATGGTGGAAACATCCGCGCCGTTGACCAGGATGTCATAGGCCATCTCGCCGCAGACATGGCCGATGTCGTAGTAGCTGATGGACACGGTGGCCAGACCGCCCGCGCCGCACATGCCCTCCTCACCGCAGATCACGGGCAGGCCGGCGGCGGTGCAGACATTGTTGATGATGGTCATGTTGGAGGCAGCGGTATTGTCGGTGGGGATGTACATGGCGTCCGCACCCTCGACGGCGGAGGTAACCACCGCCTGGATATCATTGGAATCGGTGAAGGTGTACACGGTGGTGTCCACGCCCAGCTCGTCCATGCAGGCGATGAACTGGTCGGCCTGGAGCACGGAGTTGGGCTCCGCGGAGCAGTACAGCACGGAAACGCTCTTGGCCTCGGGCACCAGCTCCATCACGGTATCCGCATACATCTGGGCAGGAACGCCGTCGGAGGTGCCGGAGACATTGATGCCGGTGCCAACGGAGGCATCCATGTCATCAATGGCCAGGGCTGTGGCGTAGTCGGTGACGGAGGTGCCCAGGATGGGAATGGTGTCGGTGGCGGAGACGGCAGCCAGCAGCGCGGGCGTGGCGTTGGCCATGATCAGGTCGTACTCATTGGCCACAAAGCCGGTGACGATGGTGGAGCAGGTGGTGGACTCGCCCTGGGCGTTTTGCAGGTCAAACTTCACGTTGTCGCCCAGCTTTTCCGTCAGGGCATCCATAAAGCCTTCCGTGGCGGCGTCCAGCGCGGCATGCTGCACCAGCTGGCAGATGCCCACGGTATAGGTCTTCTCCTCTGCCTTGGCGGTGACGGCGGAGGCCATCCCCAGCACCAGAACGGCAGCAAGGACAAGGGCAATGATCTTTTTCATGTGATATCTCTCCTTTGCTCCCCGCCTTTTGGGCGGGCTTGCTTGATGGGGATAATATAGCACTTGTCCTTCCTTATGTCAATCGATATTTTTGATAAAAGCCATTTAAAATTTCAATTCATTGCAGTATACAAGAACCTGCCCTCATCCATGCCTGGATTTGGGCAGGTTGCCGCTTTTGGAAACTCTGATTAAATCGGCAAGAGCTGACAGCGAGAGATTTTTCACCAGATGAAAGTATCAAAAGTAGAGGAATACTGTATGTATTTCCCGCTTTTGATACTGCACAGCTGGGGAAAAAGATCCGCTGTTCAGCCGCAGACGATTTATTCAGAGGTTCCCTAATTATTCTGCGAATCCCGATCCGCACTTTGATTATACGCCCAGGAACGCATCAGGTGAATGGAGAGCGGCGTCTTTATTTGTATTATAGCGACTTTTTTCGAAATGTCACTCATCAGTTTTTTTGCTTACGTAAAAATTTTTATATCATTTTTGTGTATTTTCACTACATTGCCCACGCAGCAAAACAGCAGGGGGATCGCTGTCCTCCTGCTGTCTGGTTCTGTTTCCGATTCGCTTTTCAGCCCATGCAACGGCGTTGCGCTCAGGCAGCTCCTGTACTGCCTCCGCGGGTTCTTTCACCAAAGGCGGAGCATGTATTCTCTGCCGTCCAGTGTGTAGCGGATGGTGCGGCCGTCATCGTCCAGGCGGGCGTTCTCTGCCTCCAGGAAGATGTGATGGAGCCTTTGGTATTCCTTCGCCGCCTCCGGGGTGTAGGAGGCGGGGATATCCGAGGTCAGCAGGATGCTGCTGAACAGGGCGTTCACAGTGGCGAGGGTCTGCTTCTGCGCCTTTGTCAGGCGGCAGTTTTCGCTGCGCAGGAAGAACACGTCCGGGTCGCTTCCGTAGGCGCGGCCGTTCAGCTGGCGGCGGAAGAGGGTGTTTGCGATGGACTGCCTGGTGGAGACCCGCTCCCGGTGGAGCAGGCGCATGTGGGGCTTGTCGTTCCAGTCCAGCCCCACGTCGCAGCCGATCCGACAGTAATCCACCAGACCGAAGGCGGGCATCACCGGCACGCCGCAGCCCAGGATCTTCTTATCGCCGCACCAGTCCCGCAGGAGCTGCATTCCCCGCTGCATCCGGGCGGCCCGGGATTCCCGCGCATTGCCAAAGGGAGCAGCGCCATAGAGAAAGTCCAGCTTCACCAGGTCGAAGCCCCAGTCGCACAGCACCGTGTGAAATACATTCTCCAGGTATTGCAGAACCGCAGGGCAGTCGATATCCAGGGCATAGAAGCCGCTCCAGTTGCAGCCGCATTTCCAGGGCCGGCCGTCCACCTTCAGCAGCCAATCCGGGTGCTCCCGGAACAGGGCGGAGTCCGTCTCGCAGACAAAGGGGGCCAGCCATAGTCCCGCCTGGTAGCCCGCGGCGTGGATCTGCTCCACCAGCGCCCGCATGCCGCCGGGGAATTTCTGCGCATCCGGCTCCAGCCAGTCGCCGATCTTCGGCTCCCAGCCGTCGTCGATCTGGAACAGGCTCCCGGCGGGCATCATCCCGGCGCAGCCGGAAAGATCCTGCCGGATGGCCTGCTGGGTGATGGCCTGATAGCGGTTATACCAGCTGGAGTAGCCCCACAGCTTTTCCTGGGTTCGGGGGCGGATGCCCAGGGCCTCGAACCAGGCGTCGAATACCTCCGCTTCGGTTCCCTGGGCAAAAAACAGGCTGAACGCGGGATAGTCCCCGCCCCCGTGGCGCACCCCGGCGCAGTCCCGGGTGAGGCGCAGCACCCCCTGGCGGCTGCTGTAATGAAAAATCGTATACCCCGGCGTCTCATCCAGCGACGCGATCAGCCGGTAGGTGCCGCCCCGGCGGAAGTAGCAGTAGGAAAAGCCGTGGCTCTCGCCCCGCTTCTCAGAGTAATCCACGAAATGATAGTCGCCGTAGCGATCCAGGGCAAACCCGTTTTTGATGAAGCCGGGCACCCGTTTCAATCCCCGCTGAATGCTCCGCTTTCCCAGCTCCGGGCAGTAGGTCCATGTCTGGTAGCCGTTCATAAAGAGCTTTTCATCCGATTCCATCGCCCAGGGAAGTTCCGCCTCAACGGAACGCAGCGTCCCCTCCGGCAGGGGCAGGGTCATGCGCACACAGCCGCTCTGGGGCGTGACCTGGACGCACGCCTGCGCCGCACCGGCATCCGTCGCTCCATGGCAGCGCAGTTCAGGCATGGTGTTCTTCCCCGCGAAGCTGGCGGCTGATCTCGGCGGCCTTTTCGTCGGTCAGGATGAACTTTCTGCGGAACAGAAGCAGCGCGGCCAGCAGCACCAGCATAGGCAGCACCGTCATCATCAGCCGCAGCCCCAGCAGGGTGCCCGCGCTCTGGGCGGCCACAGCGCCGGTCTCCTCCGTGTCGCCCACCAGGCCGATCAGGTCAAGGCCGATGCCGGTCAGGAACACTGCCACGCCGGAGGCCGCCTTGACGACAAAGGTCTGCATGGAGAAAATCACACTTTCCTCCCGCCGCCCGGTTTTCAGCTGGCCGTAGTCAACGCTGTTGGAAAGGAAGAGGGTGGTCAGGACGCTGAGCATGCCGTTGCAGGCAAACACCACCACGCCGGGAACGCACAGCGCGATCAGATTGCCGGACAGCCCTGCCAGGCACAGCGCCAGCAGCAGCCCGTAGCCGCCCAGGGCCAGCACCAGGCTCAGGGTAAACACGCCGGTGTTGCTCAGCTTCTTGCGCAGCAGCGGATACAGCAGCATCATGCCCAGGATCTGCGCCGCGCCGCCGATGGTGGAAAACAGGGTGTAGCTTCCCTTCCAGCCCGCGCCGCCGAAGTCATACTTGAAGAAATAAATAACGAAGTTGGAGGTCAGATACAGCGCGGAGTTGATAAGCACAATGGACAGCACCACCACAATGGCCTGGTCGTTGGAAAACAGCGCCCGGAACATTTCCTTGACGGTGGCGGTCTTCATTTCCGTCTGGTTGCTCTCCTTCATCTCGGCGCAGCACACGATCTCCGTGACCACGAACACGACCGACACGATCAGCGTCACGTATTTGAAGCCGGCCCGCTCACTGTCGCCGCCCAGCGCGCCCACCAGCAGCATAGTGAACATAGCGATCAGCGCCGCGCCGACCCCCGCGCAGGTGCGCCCTACCACGGAAAGGTTCTCCCGGTCGGCCGGGGTGCTGGTGACGGCGGGGATCATGGACCAATAGGGAATGTCCATCATGGTATAGGTGACGCCCCAGAGGATGTAGACAATGCTGAAATAGGCCATCATGCCCGCCTGGCTCAGGTCGGGGGCGGCAAACAGCGCATAGAGCACCAGGGCATTGAGCACCGTTCCCGTGAGGATCCAGGGGCGGAAGCGGCCCCATCTGGTGCGGGTCTTTGCCACAATGACCCCCATAAAGGGGTCGTTCAGGGCGTCAAATACCCGGGCGATCATCAGAATGAGGCCAACAAAGGTGGCACTCAGCCGCAGCACATCCTGGTAAAAGTACATCACGTAGGAGGCGGACAGAGCATACACCATGTCCTTGCCCACCGCGCCGATGCCAAAGGCCGCTTTTTGCTTTGCTGTTAGTTTCATTTTCCGTTCCTCCCTAAAATCGTAAATTCTACCCGGACGCTTTCGCAGTCCGGTGCGCTGACCGTCAGGCTTGCCTTGCCGCTCTGGCCCTGTGTCCGCAGGTATGTGCCGCACATGCCGCCCTCGGCCACTGCCGTCTCCGGCCCCGCAAGCGCCAGCGCCCCCTGAACACGGAAGCACACCGGCAGCTGGGCATAGGGGGCGACGTTGCCGTTTTCATCCAGGATCCGCACCCGGACGGCGGCCATGTCATAGGTGTCACCCTCCCGCAGTACGTTGGCAGAGGGCCGAACCTCCAGATGCAGCCGGGCGCTGGGCTTCAGGGTCACGCTGGAAACCAGCCTGCCGTCCTTTTTGGCGTCGAACCGCCAGGCGGT
>OMEK01000736.1_pt1 | contig 10219 bp, 7 predicted proteins | sample 1645351 | NCBI WGS metagenome assembly OMEK01 (sample SAMEA103958146, study PRJEB25191) | human gut metagenome
CGGCAAGGCGGGTATCATCAAAGGTGCATTGCTGCAGTTCCGCCCCGGTCCAGTCAAAGCCGTTCAGTGCCATGCCGGAAAAATCATTGTAGCGGAACGCGCAGTTTTTGATTTTGCCAAACGGCTGGAACACCCCGCTTTTGCCCTGCAGCCCGCCCCACGCCATGGAGCGGAACGCACTGTTCAGCAGCCAGGCATCTTTCATGGTGGTAAAGCTGAACACCACGCCGGAAAAATTGCAGTGGTCAAAGGTACAGGCGCTGAAGCGGCAGTTCTGCACCCGCGTGCCCAGCCAGCGGCAGTGGTCAAACGCACAGTCCTCGAACTCGGCATTTTCCAGCAGCTCGCCGGGGTCATAATTGGCAAAGGTCTCCCCTTGATAAAATCGGCGTTCCGCCATCAAAACTCCTCCTTGTGCTGTTGGAAAAACTCAAAGGTATCCCGCACGCTTTCCAGCTCGGTCCAGCGGCGGGTGCGCACCGGGTCACTGTCCAGATCATAAATGCGGGCACCGGGGATTGCCAGCAAAAACGGCGAATGGGTGGCCAGCACAAACTGGCAGCCGTAAAACCGGGCCGAATCTGCCAAAAAATCCGCCAAAGCGATCTGCCGCGCGGCGGAAAGGCTGTTTTCCGGTTCATCCAACAGATAAAGGGCATCCCCGCGCAGTTTTTCCTGGAACATCAAAAAGGCGCTTTCGCCGTTGGAGTGGGTGCGGATGTTGGGAGACAAAGTTTTGCGCGCCACCTGAGATTTGGAATAGCGCCGTGCCGCGCTGACCTGCTTGAGCCGGTCATAATCCTCCATGCTGTGCATCTGGAATTTGGCGGTGCGGGCCTCGGTGTATTCATCAAACAGGCTGCCGCGGCGGGTATCAATGTTATCGTTGATGGCGCGCACATCCAACATATAGTCAAACACATCGTCGCTGGTCAAAATCAGGCTGCCCGCCGGGATGGCGTGCAGGGTGTGGAACTGGCACAGGGAGACATAATCCGGGAAGAAATCACTGCGGTTATACTGTGCCCCGCGCTGCAGGCGCAAAGCGTCCGCCATCACGTTGAGCGCTGTGGTTTTGCCGGAGCCGTTGCCGCCGTACAAAATGGTCACATCCGCCAGATCCAGTGCTTTCAAGCCCCGGCCCGCAAACAGGCCAAAGGGGTAGAAAGAATCATAGCAGGTCATTTTGGCCCGCGGCGACTCGGCAAGGTAGTTAGCCTCGCTGTTTTGGCTGGGAAAATAAAATTCCGAAAGATAGATCACATCTCTCTCCTCCCTTCCGGTTTCTTTCTCAAATTATACCATACCGCCGGGTAAAGGCAAATGCCTTGCATACAGGCAGCGGTTTTGGGGATACGGCAAAGATTTTGCGGGTCAAAAATAAAAGCATGTGCACCCGCCCTCCTCGAAAACCCAAAATTTTCGATTCGTTTTGTCATGCACATGCTTTTGTGTTATCTGATGATACGCTGCGGTTTATGCCGGGAGGCACCGGAGCGCCGGAAATTCAGCCTGTTTTTTATAAACACAGCCGAATTTTTGCCGTACAGCCGGTATAGATTATTTCTTCTGAACGTACTTGAGGCAGTCCAGCATAACAGCAACCAGAATAATGATGCCGGAGAACACGAACTGCAGGTTCGTATCAATACCCAAAGTGGTCAGAGAGTAAGTCAACGCGGTGAAGATGAACACACCGACAACCACGCCGGAAATCTTGCCGATACCGCCGGTGAAAGAAACGCCGCCCACAACGCAGGCCGCGATGGCGTCCATTTCCCAGCCCTGACCATATGCAGCGGAGCCGGAGCCCACCATACGGATGCATTCCAGCCAGGAGCCGAAGCCATACAGAATGCCTGCCAGAATAAACGCGCCTACCGTAACGCGGAATACCGAGATGCCGGAAACAGCAGCAGCTTCGGCGTTGCCGCCGACTGCGAACAGGTTTTTACCAAAGGTCGTCTTGTTCCAGATGAACCACACAATGATCACAGCTGCGATAGCCCACAGGATAATGGTGGGGAAACCGCCAATCTTGGGGATGATCATGCTGGGGATGTTGCCTTCGATACCGCCAAAGGAAACACCCTTGGTTGAATAGGTGACCAAGCCAAAAATGACCAGCATGTTCGCCATCGTAGAAATGAATGGGTGCATTTTGAACTTGGCTGTAAAGAAACCTGCGATGGTGGTAAAGACTGTGCACAGGACAATGCAGACAAGCAGCGCCAAAATAACGCGGGCAACGACCGGCAGCCCGGTAAAATCAAACACATGGCCAAAAACTGCACCGGTGTTGATTCCCTTGTGCATAATGATGGTAGCGGCAGTCATGCCCATACCAACCATACGGCCAATGGACAGGTCCGTGCCGGCCAGCAGGATCAGCCCGGCAACGCCCAAAGCCAGGAACATGCGCGGCGAAGCCTGCTGCAGAATGTTCAAAATATTGTTGACGGTAAGCAGCGGCACTTTCTTGCCGAACTGGGCAATCAGGCACAGTATAATAAAGATGATAACGATTGCAATGTACAGACCGTTGCGCAGCAAAAAGTCACGGCGATTAAATGTGTACTTGTAGTTTTCCCACTTTTGCGCCAGAGACTCGCCAACCGTAAACTTGGACAGGCGCAGCATATCGATCAGGTGATATTTGTAATCAAACGCGGCATGCCGGCGGTCCTTGATTGCCTGGCAGTCCTTATCCAACTGCATTTTGGCGTCGAACAGGCGGTTCTTGTGGACATACTTTTCGTCCTTGATTTCCTGCTGATTGCTCAGCTTGGAAAGCGCCGTCTCGTGTTCCTTTTTCAGCTGTTCTACAGTTGCCTGATATTTCTGCTGGGCTTGTACCTTTTCCTGCTTGCAGCTGGCCACCACCGCCTGGTAATAGTCGCTGTCATAATGGGCTTTCAAATAGGCTTCAGCATCAGCGATCAGCTTGTTGATCTGGCCCTTGTTTTTTTCTTCAACTGCCTTGGCCGCTGCCAATTCAGCCTTCAGTTTGGTCTCACGTTCCGTTTTTTCCTGCGCGGTATAGATGCGGTCGCGCTTCAGGTTATCCAGCTCATTCTGGATATTGACAGCTTTTTCAGTACCGTCAGTACGAAGTTCATCGATCTGCGCCTGGATTTTCCCAACATATTCATCGATTGGCTGGCGAAGCTTGGCTTCCTGCTCCGCCGAAAGAATTTTTGAAGTTTGTGTTGCAGTTGCCATAGATCATTATCCCCCATTACAGGTATTTTGCGCTGAGTCTCAAAAGCTCTTCCTGATTTGTTTCCTTGGTATTCACAATGCCGGAAAGATGTCCGTTGGACATAACGCCGATCCGGTTGGTGATACCCAGAATCTCAGGCATTTCAGAGGAAACAACAATAACCGTCTTTCCCTGTTTGGCCATCTTGATGATCAGCTCATAGATTTCGTACTTTGCGCCAACGTCTATACCGCGCGTAGGTTCATCCATCATAAAGACCTGGGGTTCGCGTTCCAGCCATTTGCCAAAAATGACCTTTTGCTGGTTGCCGCCAGACAAACTGGTGATCATATCGTCAGGTCCCATGCACTTGGTGTGCATGACCTTGATCTCCTTGCTTGTGGCTTTTACCATTTTGGGCATTGACAGCCCAAGGCCACCTTTGTACTGGTCCAGGTTGGCAATGGTAGTATTGAATGTCAAATCGCTCTTCAGGAACAGGCCGTTTGCTTTGCGTTCCTCGGTAATCAGGGCAAATCCATGCTCGATCGCTTCGTGGGCATTGTTGAAGTTCATCAGGTGGTCGCGGAAATACACACGCCCTGCCGCACGGGTACGCACGCCGAAAATGGTTTCCAGCAGCTCTGTACGTCCGGCGCCCACCAGGCCATACAGACCAAAAATTTCGCCCTCGCGCACATCAAAGCTGATATCCTGCAGATAAGGCGCATATTTGGTGGACAGATGCTGGATGGACAAGATCGGATCCCCGGGGATATTGTCCACCGGCGGGAAGCGGCTTTCCAGCGAACGGCCAACCATGGCGGTGATCAGCTCGCCCATGTTGGTGTCCTTACTGTCCTTGGTCATAACCAGGTTGCCGTCACGCAGAACCGAAATCTGGTCACAAATTTCAAAAATTTCGTCCATCTTATGTGAGATGTATATCAGCGCAATGCCCTGTTCTTTCAGCATGCGCATCATCTCAAAGAGTTTATTCACTTCCTGCACCGTCAGCGAAGAAGTCGGCTCATCCAGAACGATGACCTGGGCATTGTAAGAGATGGCTTTGGCAATTTCACACATCTGCCGCTGCGAAACCGACATATTACGCATGGGCTGGGTCAGATTGACAGTCATGCCCAGCTTGCGGAACAGATCGGCTGCTTTCTTCTTCATCTGCCCTTCGTCAACCACGCCCATAGAGTTGACCGGGTACCGCCCCAGGAACAGGTTATCAATCACACTGCGCTCCAGGCACTGGTTCAGTTCCTGATGCACCATTGCAATTCCGTTTTCCAGCGCGTCTTTCGGGCCGGAAAAACTGATCTCCTTGCCATTGAGGAAAATCTTGCCCTCATCCTTTTGATAAGTACCGAACAGACATTTCATCATGGTAGACTTACCGGCGCCGTTTTCGCCCATAAGCCCCATAACTGTACCGCGTTTTACATCCAGATTGATATGATCAAGTACTCGGTTGCGGCCAAACGACTTGCACATACCGCGAATTGACAAGACAATATCGTCTTTCGCTTCTGCCATTCTCGTCACTCCCGTCTTGCAAATTGGCAAACTGCCCTACGGCTGCTCACCTGTTTTCATAAAAAAACGCTATTAGGGAAAACTTCATTCTCCCCTATGGAGAAATACATTCTCCCTAATAGCGTTGCCGTTACTTAACTGTCAGTTATTGCTGTTACCGTTGGATCACTGGTTCAGCAGAGAAGTGTACGAAGCAGCGTTATCGGTCTTAACCATATTGATGGCAAAGGCATCGTATGCGCTGGGATTGCCCAGGCGGTTGGTGATGTTGGCCTCGGTCTGGCCGTCGCCGCCGATGTAGTCAATCTTCAGGTTCAGCAGATCATCATATTTCTCCAGCAGGGGCTGGTAAGTAGCGCTCAGGAAGTTATCCGCGGAGTTGTAGATATCCAGCCAAACGCTCTTTTCCGGGCTGGTAGTGGCATCCAGCTGGTTGGAAACAGGCTCATACGGCTTGGTAGAGTCGGTGAAGTCCGTGTAGTTGTCTGCCGTGACTGCCACGTTCAAAGCATAGTAGGAACGCTCGTCCTCATTGTAATAGTAAACATCGCTGCTCAGGACATTGCCTGCGGCATCCGGAGTGGCAATACCGGTGTTGATGTCTACGCCGTCCAGCGCATTACGCAGCAGGCGCAGGGTCAGGTAGGCCTGCACGTCAGCGTGCTGGCTGATCGTTCCGCCGTAACCGTCGGCAATGGCAGCAACTGCGTCAGCGTTTGCATCGTAGCCAAAGGTGGGAACGCCATTTTCCTGCGACCAGGAGTTAAACATTGCCATGCCCATGCCGTCATTGTTGGAAATAACGATATCGATGGAATCTCCCAGAGAAGAAGCCCAGGCGCTGATGGCGTTGCTGGCGGTGCCGGCATCCCAAGTAGCGCCGGCGGAATTCTTCATTTCCTGAGAAGCAAGCTCACGAACGGCGAAGGTCGTGCCATCCACATCAATGGTGCCGTCCTGAACCTGGGTAGCGGAACCATCCGCATTGGTACCGACAGGATCAGAAACAATGCCGCTGCTGCCTTCCACTGCGGTGCCCAAAGCGCTACGAACGCCACGGGTACGGGCAATCGAGTCATTATGGCCGATATCGCCGATTGCCAGAACATAGCCGATAACGCCGTCGCCGTTGCGGTCGATGGTGTCAGCATGTGCTTTAATGTAATCTGCGATCATCTTGCCCTGCAGTTCAGCACCCTGGTTGGCATCGAAACCGACATAATAAGTATTGCCGTTAAAGTTCAGTGCTTCCGTATCCAGCTCGCCTGTGGTGCTGTTGGAAGGCTGACGGTTAAACCACACCAGCGGCTTATCCTTATTTTCAACGGTACCGCTTTCAGTAGCCGTAGAGGTAGCTGCCGAAGTATCGGTAGATGTGCTTTCCGTGGATGTTGCGGCGCTGGAGGCACTGGATGCACTACTGCCGCAGGCAGCCAGGCTCAAGGTCATTGCAGCTGCCAAGGTCAACGCTAATGTTTTTTTCATAATGGTTCTCCTTCTTTATAGGTCGGGATGCTGCTTTCGCTCCCGCTCATTGTTTTTATGGTATAGCAAAACCGGAGGAAAAGCAAGGCGCATTTTGACTAAAATAGTTGCAGAATTTTGTACATATTCGGCATATTGCAACATCTTTGTGTTCTGTTTTTGTATGTTACGCCCATTCCGGCTGCATTTTTCCTGCAACGCCATGTCACAGTGCTGTACCCGCATTTCATATGTTCCACCCGGCAGCAGAGTATCCTGTATGTTCCCGCACCATTTATATATTAATATTCAATACTATGCCTGATTTTATAAAGGCAACACCGCACAATTCCCGCCTGACGGCTTAAGCACCGCCCCGACAGCTGCGGTACGGCATCTGCGTTGCCAAAATGCTCGATAATACACAAAGTATTATCTGCGCTTTTGGCTTAGTAGCTGCCGCACCTCGCTCGCCGTATCGGCACTTAGAATTATGCGATATTGCCTTAGCTCCTTTCAACTCCTCACTCCTACCTCCTAACTAAAAATTTTGGATCACACTATTATTCAGAATAGGGGATACCACATGAAAGAAAACGATATTTTACAGGCGCAGGATGTGCGGTTCCGGTATGATACGGAGCAGCCGAACTTTGCTGTGGACGGGGTGTCGATGGAAGTACACCGCGGCGAGTTTGTGGCTGTGCTGGGTGCCAACGGCTGCGGCAAATCGACCCTGGCCAAGCATTTTAACGCCATTCTGCTGCCGGAAAGCGGCACCGTGCTGGTGGAGGATATGGACACCCGCACCGATGAAAAGCTGTACGACATTCGCCAGAAAGTGGGCATGGTGTTCCAGAACCCGGACAACCAGATCGTTGCCACCGTGGTGGAAGAGGACGTTGCCTTTGCGCTGGAAAACCTTGGCGTGCCCACCGGGGAAATGCGCACCCGCGTGGATGACGCCATGAAGCTGGCGGGGATCTATGAACAGCGCAATAAAGCGCCGCACAAGCTTTCCGGCGGTCAAAAGCAGCGCGTTGCCATCGCGGGCGTGATTGCCATGCGGCCGGACTGCCTGATTCTGGATGAATCCACTGCCATGCTGGACCCCCGCGGCCGCGCCCAGGTAATGAAAACCATCCGCAACCTGCGGGATGCAGGCATTTCCATTGTGTCCATTACCCACTATATGGAGGAAGCCGCCCAGGCCGACCGCATATTGGTCATGAGCCGCGGACGCATTGTGATGGAGGGCACCCCCAAACAGGTCTTCAGCCAGACCAAGCGGCTGCATGGCTACCACCTGGATGTACCCCAGGCCACCGAGCTGCGGGATGAACTGGCCGCCGCCGGCCTGCCTATGCCGGAAAACATCATTACCCCCGAAGAATGCGCCAAGGCCATTTTTGACCTGCTGAAATAAAATGCCGTGCCTTTTGGGCGGCAACACCCCTGTAGGGCGGGGTCACCCGCCCCCGCCGCTTCTGCGAGGAAACCCAAACAACCAATTTTCCCCAACCAGAAAAGGCACAGACTGCACCCGGCAAAAGAGGGACCGGGGCGGTACCGTGCGGGAAGGAATGTAACGTGTCAGAGATCATTAAAGTGGAACATCTGCGCTATGTGTATAACGCCGGTATGCCGGACGAAACTGCAGCGCTGGATGATGTGAGCTTCTCGATTGAAAAAGGTGATTTTGTCGGTGTGATGGGCTCGACCGGGTCCGGCAAATCCACGCTGATCGCCCATTTCAACGGCCTGAACCGCCCCACCAGCGGCAAGATCATTATTGATGGCCGCGATATGTGGGCGGAGGGCGAAAACCTGCGGGATTTCCGCTTCCTTGTGGGGCTGGTCATGCAGTACCCGGAATACCAGCTGTTTGAAGAAACCTGCTGGAAGGATATCGCCTATGGCCCGCGCAACATGGGCTTGGATGAAGAAGAGATCACCCGCCGCGTCAAGCGCGCGGCAGAGTTTGTTGGCCTGGATGAATCGCTGCTGCAAAAAAGCCCGTTTGAACTTTCCGGTGGGCAAAAGCGCCGCGTTGCCATTGCGGGCGTTATGGCCATGGAGCCCAAGATCCTGGTGCTGGACGAACCCGCAGCAGGCCTTGACCCCGAAGGCCGCGATACCATCCTGAGCCAGATCCGCAACTACCACGAGCAGACCGGCATCACGGTCATTCTGGTCAGCCACTCAATGGAAGATATCGCCCGCTATGCCAACCGCGTACTGGTGATGAGCAAGGCGAAAGTGGCCATGTATGACACGGTGGAAAAGGTCTTTGCCCGCGCACCGGAGCTGCTGGAACTGGGGCTTTCCGTTCCGCAGGTCACCCAGGTGTTTTTGATGCTGAAAGCAATGGGCATGGAGATCGACACGGATGTGTACACCGTGCCCTATGCGGTCAAAACCGTGCTGAAAGCCTGGAACGCCAAACACCCGGACAAAGCCGTTCCGCTGCCGCAGAACCACAAAACCGTACAGGAAGGGGGCGCTGACTGATGCTGCGTGATATTACCATTGGCCAGCACTTCCCCGGCAACTCGGTGGTGCACCGCTGCGACCCGCGCTTAAAAATTATTGCCACCATTGCCTACATCATTGTGCTGTTTATGGCGTCCAACCCGCTGGGCATTGCGCTTTCGCTGGCGCTGCTGGCTCTGCTGTACAAAGTGGCGCAGATTCCCATCAAGCTGATCGTCAAGAGCTTAAAGCCGATCGTTCCCATTGTGCTGTTCACCGCGGTACTCAATCTGTTCTTCATCACCGGCGAGGGTGAACCGCTGGTACACTTTGGCTTTATCCACATCTACCGCGAGGGTGTGAGCTATGCGGTGCTGATGGCGGTGCGCATTGTGGCATTGATCGCCGGCACCAGCCTGTTGACCTATACCACCAGCCCCATCGTGCTGACGGATGCCATTGAACAGCTGCTCAAGCCTTTGGGCAGGCTGCACTTCCCGGTGCATGAGCTGGCCATGATGATGTCCATTGCACTTCGTTTTATACCTATATTATTAGAAGAAACGGATAAGATCATGAAAGCACAGATCGCCAGAGGTGCGGATTTCGAGAGCGGCAATCTATTCAAACGCGCCAAGGCAATGGTGCCCCTTTTAGTACCGCTGTTTATCTCTGCATTCCGCAGAGCCAACGACCTTGCCATGGCAATGGAGGCCAGATGCTATCGCGGCGGAGAGGGCAGGACGAAGATGAAACCGCTGATCTATCATAAGAGAGATTACATTGCTTACGGCTGTATTGCCGCATATATGGTGATTAGCATTGTGGTAGGAAGGTTACCTTTTTTACCGTAAATTTTTACTGCAAAACAATAATGCCCATAACAGATAGTATATCGTCAAATACAGGAAAGAATGCCGGGGAACCTAAGACAGGTGGCAGGAGAGAAGGCGGGTGAAATGCAGTGGAATCGGAAATGACAATGGAACAGCTGTCAAAGCAGACAGAAAAAGAGAAAAAGCGTGTCCGCCTGACCGTGGCCTACGACGGAACGAATTACCATGGTTGGCAGATCCAGAATAACGGGATCACCATCGAAAGCGAATTGAACCGGTGTCTGACCGATCTGCTGCGAGAGCCTGTTGAGGTCATCGGTGCCAGCCGGACAGATTCCGGGGTGCATGCACTGGGGAATATCGCTGTGTTTGACACGACCAGCCGGATGCCTGCGGAGAAAATCTCCTACGCATTGAACCAGAGACTTCCCGAGGATATCCGTATCCAGAAGTCCGAACAGGTGGAAAATGACTGGCATCCCCGGAAATGCGACAGCCGCAAGACTTATGAGTACCGGATCTACCGGGCAGAATTTCCCATGCCGGTGAAACGGCTGTATTCGCTGTTCACCTATCATGAACTGGATGTGAGCCGGATGCAGGAAGCTGCGGCTTACCTGGAGGGAGAACATGATTTCAAAAGCTTCTGCCAGACCGGTGCCCAGGTAGAATCCACCGTGCGTACCATCTATTCCGTGGA
>OMEK01000740.1_pt1 | contig 10192 bp, 6 predicted proteins | sample 1645351 | NCBI WGS metagenome assembly OMEK01 (sample SAMEA103958146, study PRJEB25191) | human gut metagenome
AAGAAGTTTTTGAGTGCTTTCAATTTCAGATTCACGGCTCTTTTTTTCAGCCTCAATTTTAACCTTATCGCCCTGCATAATATACAGTTCGCTTTGAGCCGTTGAAAGTTCAAATTTTATTTTTGAACTTTGTTCTGATGCCTTTCTTAGCTTTTCGTTAGCCTGTTCAAAATCTTCTTTAAGCTTTTGTGCCTGATTCTTGATACTTTCGATTTCGCTTGCTCTGCCGAGAAGTCCGGCACTTTTTGCAAGAGAACCACCAGTAAGTGAACCGCCGGCATTGACAACCTGTCCATCAAGTGTAACAACCTTAAAGCGATAACTATATCTCTTTGCAATATTTACAGCACAATCGAGATTTTCTGCTATAACGATTCTGCCAAGCAAAGAAGCAAGAATACCCTTATAACAATCCTTACAGGAGCATAATTCAGAAGCTATACCGATAAAGCCCTCACACTGCTCCAAGCCACGCTCATTGAAATTTCTTGCTTTAATAGTCGCAATCGGTAGGAAAGTCGCACGACCACCGTTACAGCGTTTCAAAAATGCAATGGCCTTTTTAGCGTCTGCGTCTGTATCTGTAACTATGTTCTGCATAGCACCGCCAAGAGCTGTTTCAACGGCTGTACTGTATTCCTTAGGAACAGAAATAACTCTTGAAACAGGACCGTGTATTCCAGTTAAACCACCGTTCTTAACTTCTCGCATAACCGTTTTAACGCTTGCAGCAAAACCCTCAAGATTGCGTTCCAAATCCTCTAAAAGCTTTGCTTTTCTGAAAAGCTGTTCACTGTCAAGACGAAGCTTTTCGGCACTGGCTTTCAATTCCTCGCATTGACGGCTTTTTTGCTCAAGCCTTAATTCACAACCCTTAGAAACATTAGTAAGCTCAGTTATTTTTTCATCGCAATCGGAAAGCATTCGTCCATAATCTGCGATAATCTTTTTGAGTGTTTCGATTTGAGATGTTCTTTCCTTAATGTTATTCTCAAAGGAATCCATTCTCGCACTTATTTCAGAAATTGATGTTCCCGAAGTCATATATTTAACATTAACCTCGGCAAGCTCTGCTGTCAGCTTAGAAAGCTCTGCATTTATTGACATAAGCTTGTCACTGCTTTCGCTTTCACCGTCACGCAAGGTATTAAGTTTTTCAAGATATGTATTAAGGCTATCCTTTAACCTTGAAAGCGTTGTTTCTTTTTCCTTAATAAGCTGATGTTTTTTCTCGATTTCTGCATCTATCTCAACAGAACTGCGTTTTGTTTCGTCTATATCTGATGCAATTCTTGAAACAGTTTCCTGATTATGAAATATGTCGTTTTGAAGAACATTAACCTCTGCACGCTTGCCAGCCGCCTCCTCGTCAAGACGGAAAGTTTCTGAACGCAAGGTTTCAATCTTCGCTGTAATATCGCTCTGCTTTGAGAAAAGTTCTTCAGTTTTAGCCTCAATATCCGTAAGAGCCTTTTGCGTTTCGTCATATTGGCTTTGTGCTATTGCTATTTTATCCTCCTGCTCTCTCAAGAGCCTTGTAGATTTATCAATAGTTTTCAGCCACAAGCCTATTTCAAGACCACGCTTCTCTTCCGCATATTCAAGATACGACTTTGCTTTCTCTGATTGTATTCTAAGTGGCTCTACACGACCTTCGAGTTCAGAAAGTATATCACGCAAACGAACAAGATTTTCTTCGGTTCTGCCAAGTCTGCGTTCTGCATCAGCTTTTCTGTAACGATAGCGTGAAATTCCTGCCGCTTCCTCGAAAATCTCTCGTCTGTCCTCACTCTTTGCTGCAACGATAGAATCAATCTTGCCCTGACTAATCATAGAATATCCGTCACGGCCAAGACCTGTATCCATAAACAATTCGTGAATATCCTGCAAGCGAACTACGGTATTATTTATAAGATATTCACTTGCGCCCGAACGATAATATCTTCTTGTAACGGAAACCTCGTCTTTGTCAAAATCAAGAGTTCTGTCGCTGTTGTCGATAGTAAGAGTTACCTGTGCAAAGCCTGTTCTTTTACGATTCTTTGCACCGTTAAATACGACATCTTCCATCTTTGAGCAGCGCAAAGTTTTCGGCGACTGCTCACCGAGAACCCAACGCATAGCGTCACTTATATTACTTTTTCCGCTTCCGTTAGGACCAACAACTGCTGTTATTCCCTTAGTAAAGCTAAGTCTGGTCTTATCCGGAAAAGTTTTAAAGCCTTGAAGCTCAAGGGATTTTAATATCACTGTATCACCACATCTACAAATTATATTTTGGAGTTTCGCTCCAAAATTGACGACAATTAACCGCTCTTATGGATAGTTTACATCATTGGCACTTGCCGAAGCTTCACCTCATATCTTTCCAAACGCATTTCTTGACGAACTATTACATTAAATCCAAGTCGATTTAATCTGTCAATATTCTTGCGTTTTTGTCCGACAAACCTTGAAACAGAACGAGGATTGACATAAACCTCTATAGTACCTTTATGTATACCGCTCTTTTCAAGCTCTTTTATGCAGTTGCTATACATAATCTCGCTTTCACAAAGTTCACGAAAGGCAGGGTGAAATGCTCCTGCCGCCATACCCTCACGCAGACTGTCGCTGTCATGAAGACCTAAGCGAATGACATTTATGTGTCGATTTTCAAAGTACAGCAAAAGTTCAGCACAAAGCTTTACAGCGTCCTCGAGCGTCTGCGGCTGATAATCATTAGACCTATATAGTTCATAAAGCTCTGTTCCCTTGATAACCACCGTAGGATAAATTCTGACCGTATCAGGATTGAGGTCGGCTATTTCGTAGGCACTTTCCCTGTCACGCTCATCATTGCTCTTATAAAGTCCTGTCATCATTTGCAGTCCAAGAGAAAAACCGTCCTCAGAAATCATCTTTGAGGAATTTATAATATCGGCTCTTGTATGACCTCTTTCGTTAGCCGCAAGAACCTCATCATTCATACTTTGAGCACCAAGCTCTATTGCAGTAACTCCATACTTATGAAGTATATCAAGAATCTCGCTATCAATAGCATCTGGACGGGTTGAAATTCTTATACCTGCAAATTCACCCGATTTAACGACAGGAGCAGCAGCTGAAAGCAGACTTTCCATATAATTCTTGTCAATAGCCGTAAAGCTTCCGCCAAAAAATGCAATTTCTGCATTTTTAGTATTTTCTTTCAGACTTTCTCTTGCGATAGTTATTGCATTTTTCACATCGTTTGTGCAGGGCTGGCTTTGCTGTCCTGTGATTTCACGCTGATTGCAGAAACTGCAATTATGCGGACAACCGTTGTGCGGTACAAAAATCGCTACATTTGAGTGCTTCAATATCCCATCAACTCCAATGCTTCCCTTGCCGCTTGCTGTTCAGCTTCCTTCTTGCTTCTTCCGCCACCCTTGCCAATTTTATTGCTGTTAAGTCTTACCTCAACAGTAAAATGCTTATCGTGGTCGGGACCACTCTCGCCAACAAGAACATATGTTATTTTTTCTTCAGGATTTTTCTGAATAATCTCCTGTAAGGTTGTCTTATAATCCTTAAAGCTAAAGCTTCTCGGAGAATCTAATTCAGGCTTTACAAAATCCATAATAAATCTTCCGGCTGGTTCTATTCCTCCGTCAAGGTAGATAGCTGCAATAAGTGCCTCAAAAGCATCAGCAAGGATTGACGGACGCTCATTGCCATGAAGATTTGCCTCACCGTGACTTAATCTTATAAAATCTCCGAGGTGTATTGTTCTTGCGAATTTAGATAATGTCTTTTCGCAGACAAGAGCCGCTCTCAGCTTACTGAGGTCGCCCTCTGGATAATTCGGACAATTCTTAAAAATATAGTCCGAAACCACAATACTAAGAACAGAATCACCTAAAAATTCAAGTCTTTCATTGCTTTTGTCACCGCGCTTAGATTCATTCGCATATGATGAATGAGTCAAAGCATTTTTCAGAAGCTTAATGTTTTTAAATTTATATTCGATAGCGTTTTCAAGCTCATCTAAGTTAGTTTTTCTTTGAGCATTCATAATTTATCAGCCTCCATTTTTCAGAACCTCCAGCTCACGCTGAATCTCTCCGATAACATCTTTTTCTGTATAATCTATAACCGATTTAATCGCACTGATAAAGGTATCCGCCTTAGCACTGCCATGTGTTTTAAGAACAGGCTTTGCCACACCCATAATAGGAGCAGCACCATAGTTATTGTAGTCCATATATGCTTTAAGCTCTTTCATATCTTTAAGAACAAGTGCAGCCGCAAGCTTTGTCTTAAAATTCTTCATAAACAGCTCTTTAATTTTAAGCATAAGAGCAGATGCAACACCCTCATACATCTTTACGATAATATTTCCAGTAAAGCCATCAGCAACAATTACATCAGCCGCATCGTGCGGAATATCTCTTGCTTCTATGTTTCCTATAAAGTTAATCGGTGCTTCTTTAAGCAATGCAAAAGCCTTGTGCTGAAGCTCACCGCCCTTGTGGTCCTCTGTGCCAACATTTGCGAGAGCAACACGAGGATTTTTAATTCCGCATATCTTATCCATATAAACCGAACCCATAATGCCAAATTGCTGTAGCATTTCAGGACGGCACTCAACATTTGCACCGCTGTCTATCAAAAGAACTTGTCCCTCTACCTTTGGCATAAGCGGAGAAAACGCAGGTCTTTTAATACCCTTAATACGCTTAACAATCATAGTTGCACCCATAATCAAAGCACCGCTGTTTCCAGCTGAAAGAAAGGCATCTGCACCACCACTTGCAAGAAGCTTCAAGCCAACAGCCATAGAGCTTTGATTTTTTGACTTCATAATATCGCCTGCCTCGTCCTCCATTGTTATCACATCTGGAGCATCTTCTATACTGATTCCTGCGATTGATATATTATTTTCTTTTGCGGTCTTTTCAATAATTTCCTTACTTCCTACAAGGATAATCTCAATATTATTATAAACCTCAAGAGCCTTAACACAGCCCTTAATTACTTCTAAAGGTGCATTATCTCCGCCAAATGCGTCAACTATAATTTTCATTGCAATTTACCAACCTTTCTTTTGATTTTAAGTAAGTGCGAAATCGACCTTTACTTTCTCAAGAGCATCTAAAGCACAAGCCGAATGTTTAGCTGCTCTTTCTCTTTTATCACGAATTTTTTCTTCAAGTGGAGGAAGTATTCCGATATTTGCACCCATTGGCTGAAAATCCTTAACACTCTCATCTGCAATATATCGTGACAAAGCACCTATCATTGTTTCTTTTGGGAGAGTTATTGTTTCGATATTATTTAGTCGTCTTACTGCATTAATTCCCGCAATAAGTCCGCTTGCACCAGATTCCATATAACCCTCTACACCCGTAATCTGTCCTGCAAAGAAAAAATTTGCATTTTCTTTCATAGAAAAATCTGAATTTAATATTCTCGGTGAATCAAGAAAAGTATTTCTGTGCATAACTCCATATCGAATAAATTCCGCATCATGCAAAGCAGGTATCATAGAGAAAACTCTCTTTTGCTCTGGAAATTTCAGATTTGTCTGAAATCCGACTAAATTATACAGCGATTTTTCTGCATTTTCTGTCCTAAGCTGTAGAACCGCCCAAGGTCTGTGTCCTGTTCTCGGGTCACGCAAGCCGACAGGCTTCATCGGTCCGAAACGGAGCGTGTCGCGCCCGCGGCGCGCCATGACCTCGACGGGCATGCAGCCCTCAAAGACGTTGCGGTCCTCAAAGCCGTGGACCTCCGCCTCCTCCGCACGGGTCAGCTCCCGGACAAACGTCTCGTACTGCTCCCGGTCCAGGGCGCAGTTGATGTAATCCGGGGTGCCCCGGTCATAGCGGGACTGCCACCAGGCCAGGTCCATATCCACCGACTCCGCCGTGACCAGCGGGGCGGCGGCATCAAAGAAATGCAGATAATCCGCGCCGAAATATTCGCCGATGGCACCGGACAGCGCGTCGGAGGTCAGCGGCCCCGTGGCGATGATGACGGGCGCTTCCGGCACCCGGGTCACCTCGCCGGGGATCACATGGATGCGGGGATTTTCTCTGATCCTCCGGGTGACCATGGCAGAAAAGCCTGCCCGATCCACCGCCAGGCAGCCGCCGGCCTCCACCCGGGTGGCCTCGGCGCACTCCAGGATGAGGCTGCCGCAGCGGCGCAGCTCTTCCTTCAGCAGTCCCACCGCGTTTTCCAGCCGGTCGCCCCGGAGGGAGTTGGAGCATACAAGCTCCGCAAAGTCCGGGCTGTGGTGCGCGGGGGTCATTTTTTCGGGCTTCATCTCGTACAGGTCCACGTCAATGCCGCGGCTTGCCAGCTGCCAGGCGGCCTCCGAGCCGGCGAGGCCCGCTCCTATCACCTTTACGTTCATGACTGCGCCCTCTTTTTCGTCTTGGCCGCCGTTTTTGTGGCTGGTTTCTTTGCAGCGGTTTTTTTCACCGCGGTTTTCTTTGCCGCCGTCTTCTTGGCCGCGGGCTTTTTCGCAGCGGCCTTCTTCGGCTCCTGGGGCATTTCCTCCCCGCTCTGCTCCGGCGCGGCTTCTTCCCCTGGCTCCTCCTTGGGCTTTTTCTTATAGTAACCCCGCTGATCCTCCGGGAGGAAACGGGAGCAGTTTTCATTGATGCAGAAGGGCTTCATTCTGCCCCGGCCGGACTTCTTGAACAGGGTCTGGCCGCACTCCGGGCAGTCCTCCGCCGTGGGCACGTCCCAGGTCATAAAGCCGCAGTCCGCCCCCCGCTCGCAGGCATAGTAGGCAAAGCCCCGCTTGGACTTGCGCTTGAGGATGGCGCTGCCGCACTTGGGGCAGCGACCGGGCATCCGCTCCACCAGAGGTTTGGCGTTTCTGCACTCCGGGAAGCCTGGGCAGGCAAGGAATTTGCCGAAGCGGCCGGTCTTGATGACCATTTTCCGGCCGCACAGCTCGCAGACCTCGTCGGTCTCCTCCTCCGGCACCTTCAGCCGTACGCCCTCCAGGGCGGTCTCGGCGTCCTTCAGCTCCTTTTCAAAATCATCGTAGAATGCATGGAGCAGGTCGATCCAGTTCTGCTTGCCCTCTTCCACCGCGTCCAGGCGGCTTTCCATATTGGCGGTAAATTCCACGTCGATGATATCCTGAAAGCGCTCCACCATCAGTCCCGTAACTACCTCACCCAGGGCGGTGGGGGCCAGGTGCTTGTCCTCCTTCACCACGTACTCCCGGTCCTCGATGGTGGAGATGGTGGCGGCGTAGGTGGAGGGGCGGCCAACGCCCTTCTCCTCCATTGCCTTTACCAGGCTGGCCTCGGTGAACCGGGCGGGGGGCTGTGTAAAGTGCTGCTGCTTGTCAAATTTGGTGGGGACGGTCTTCTCCCCGGTCTGGAGATCCGGCAGCGGGGAGCCGTTGGCCTCCGCCTCGTCATCCCGGCCCTCCTCATACACGGCAATAAAGCCGGGGAAGCGCAGGCTCTGGTTTGTTGCGCGGAAGGTATGCCCAGCGCATACCGTATCGATGGCCACGGTGTCATACACCGCATTGGCCATCTGGCTGGCCAGGAACCGGCTCCAGATCAGCTTATACAGCCGGTATTGATCCCCGGTCAGGCTGGAACGCACCCGCTCGGGGTCCAGCTCCACATGGGTGGGGCGGATGGCCTCGTGGGCATCCTGCGCCCCTGCCTTGGTCTTATAGACATGGAAGGAACCGTAATAATACTCCTTGCCGTAGCGGCTGCGGATAAAGTCAGCCGCGGCGGCCATCGCCTCATCGGAAAGGCGCAGAGAGTCGGTACGCATGTAGGTGATCAGGCCCAGCGTGCCCTCACCCTCCACGTCCACGCCCTCATACAGCTGCTGGGCGATCATCATGGTACGCTTGGGGGTCATATTCAGCTTGCGGGAGGCCTCCTGCTGCAAGGTGGAGGTGGTAAAGGGAGGGGCGGCGGAGCGCTTCTTTTCCGCCTTCTTCACATTGGTGACGGTAAACTCCCCGTCCTTCACGTCGTCGATCACCGCCTGGGTCTGCTGCTCGTTTTCCAGCTCCCGCTTTTTGTCCTCGCCATAATAGCGGGCCACAAAGCTGCCGGGCTTGCCCTGACGGTTCAGGGTCACATCCAGCGACCAGTACTCCCTGGGCTGGAACGCGCGGATCTCATTTTCCCGGTCCACCACCATCCGGGTGGCCACGGACTGGACACGTCCGGCGGAAAGCCCCCGGCGCACCTTTTTCCAAAGCAGCGGCGAGAGCTGATAGCCCACGATGCGGTCGAGAATGCGCCGGGCCTGCTGGGCGTCCACCAAGTCATAGTCGATGTCTCTGGGGTGCTGGATGGATTCGCGCACCACCCGCTGGGTGATCTCGTTGAAGGTGACCCGGTGCGCCTTCTCATTGGAGAGCCCCAAAAGCTCTTTCAGATGCCAGGAGATGGCTTCGCCCTCCCGGTCCGGGTCGGTTGCCAGATAGACAGTCTGAACCTGTCCGGCGGCGGTGCGCAGCTCCTTGATGAGCTCCTCTTTGCCCCGGACGGGGATATAATCGGGCTTGAAATCATGCTCCAGATCCACGCCCATCTTGCTTTTGGGCAGATCCCGCAGATGGCCCATGCTGGCCTTTACCAGATAGTCCGGGCCCAGATATTTTCCGATGGTCTTCGCCTTGGAGGGCGACTCCACGATCACCAGGTTTGTTGGTTTTGCCATGAACAACTTCCTTCTCCATGATTGTTTTTCCGGGCGTGTGTTACTTCCGCACCACCCGGTTGCCGGGCAGACGGACGATCACCTTTTTCAGCTCCAGCATGGTCAGATGCCGCAGAAGCGTGCCGGAGGGGATGCCGGTTTGGGCAATGAGATCGTCCACCCGTCTTTCCGTGCCGCCAAGGGCGGCGACAATGGCGCTCTCCTCCGACGATAGCGCGGGGAGGGCGGTTTTTATGTCAATATAAGGTGTCGGGGCCTTATTGTCAATGTCTTTTTTTCGCGGCTGGGGCGTTTTCTCCCTTTTTGGAGGGATCGCATCCGCAGGAGCGGACGGTTCCGGCGGCAATGGAGCGCTGCGGATCACCGCCTCCGCCTTTCGGATCTTATCCGGGAAGAGGGACTGGTATTCGCTGACAATCTCCCACCCGCTGGTAACGGGCATCGCTCCCTCGCTCAGGAGCTTGTTGCTTCCGGCAAAGGTGGGCAGGTCAATGTTGCCGGGGACGGCATACACATCCCGCCCCTGGCTCAGCGCCTGACGGGCGGTGTTCAGCGCGCCGCTGCGCTCCGGGGCTTCCACCACCACCGTGGCAATGCTCAGGCCGCTGATGATGCGGTTGCGCTTTGGGAAATTCCACTTGAAGCCCACGGTCTTGGGCAAAAATTCCGACACCAGGCAGCCATATCGCTCCACCTGGTAAAACAGCTCCCTGTTCTCTCTGGGGAAGATCACATCCACCCCGGTGCCCAGGATGCCCACCGTGGGGCTGCCCGCCTGAAGCGCGCCCCGCATGGCAGCCGCGTCGATCCCCGCCGCCAGGCCGGAGACCACCATGCCGCCGCAGGCGCTGATCTGCGCGCCCAGGCGTCCGGCCACCGCGCGGCCATAGGCCGTGCTCTTCCGGGTGCCCACCACGCTGATAACGGGGACCCCGTCAAACTGTGGAAAGGTCCCCTTATAATAAAGGACCAGCGGCGGATCGTAGATATTCTTCAGCCGCCGGGGATACTGCTCATCCTGGTAGGTAAGCAGTCGGATCCGCTCGCGCTGACAGTATTCCAGCACCGCCTGAAAGGGAGCTAGATTCTTCTCCGCCAGGGCGCTTCTGCCCTGGGCGGTGATGCCGGAAAAATACTGGAACTCCGCGGGGTCGGCGTGATAGACCTCCTCCGGGGTCTGGAAGGACTGCAACAGCAGCAGCTTCTGATGGTCGTTGAGGTTGGGCCGATGGGCCAGCCACAGCCAGTATTCCAGATCCAGCATGTCCGTCTCCTCTCTTTTTGCGCACTGACCTCAGCGCGCCTTCATCTGCCACATGGCAATTGCCGCCGCCACGGCGGCGTTCAGGGATTCGCAGTGAGGATTCATGGGGATGATCAGCTGCCTGTCCGCCGCTTCCAGAATCTCCCGGCGAACGCCCTGACCCTCGCTGCCGATGACCACTGCCATGGTGCTCAGATCGGCACTGCGGATATCCACCGCCCGGTCGCTCAGGGCCGTCACAGC
>OMEK01000750.1_pt1 | contig 10075 bp, 10 predicted proteins | sample 1645351 | NCBI WGS metagenome assembly OMEK01 (sample SAMEA103958146, study PRJEB25191) | human gut metagenome
ACGGGCAGCCCCCGGCGCGCTTCGGCCAGCGCCTTGAAGAAACAGCCCCCGACCTTCTCGACGGGGCGCAACGGAGTATCCGTATAGCGGAACAGCAGGGGCAGTTCGGGCCGTTCGCCGAAAGCCTCCCTGTAGGCGGCGGTAAATTCTTTCACATCCATATCTCTTCAATCATTGGTGACAACGTAATCCATAAAAACGTCGTGCGGCTCGACGGGCAGTTCCCCGACCAGCTGATGCGCATAGCAGACTCCGGCCTTCACGCCCCGGAAACCCGGCTGCGACAGGTATTTGTCGTAATATCCCCGGCCACGGCCCATACGCGCTCCGGCGGCGGTAAAAGCCACTCCCGGAACGACGATGAAGTCGATTTCCGCCGGATCGCACGGCCGCTCCGCAACCGACGGCTCGGCGATTCCGAAAGCGCCCCGGCAAAGTTCTCCGGGCGCATAGTCGTAAAACCGCATCGCATCGCCCTCGACCCGCGGCACGACGATGCGCTTCGCGGCGCTCCACCGCGCCAGCGCGGCACCGGTCTGCGGCTCGTCGGGCAGCGCGCAGAAAAACGCCGCGCAGCGGGCCGCCGAAAATCCGGGCAGACGCTCCACCCGGCCGAAGATGCGTTCCGACGCCGCGTCACGCTCTTCGGAAGAGAGCGAGAGGTTCCGTTTTTTCATCGCAGCGCGCAGTTCTTTCTTGGTCATAAAATCCCACCTTTTCGGCCTAAAATTCCCGCCCGTTTCTATTGTTATTCTGCAAACAATGGCTATCTTTGCGTCCGGGAACACAAAACTTTAACAAATATAAACAAATTTAAATCATTATGAGCTGTTTTTTATCTAATTCCTCGCTGGGCAAGAAGTTAGTGATGAGCGTAACGGGGTGTTTCCTCGTGCTCTTTATTCTCTTCCACATGTCCATGAACATTGTGGCGATCATCTCGCCTGAGGCTTACAACATGATCTGCGCGCTGCTCGGAGCCAACTGGTACGCTCTGGCCGGCACCGCAGTGCTGGCGGCAGGCGTCGTCGTGCACTTCATCTACGCGGTCATCCTCACCATGGAGAACCTCAAGGCGCGCGGCAGTCAGCGCTACGCCGTAACGGTAGTCGAACCGGGCGTGTCGTGGGCATCGAAAAACATGCTCGTACTGGGATTCATCATTCTGGGCGGTCTGGCGCTCCACCTCTTCAACTTCTGGGCTAAAATGCAGCTCGTGGAGGTATTGGGCGGCCACGAGAACTCTCTCGGACTCCATCCGGCGGACGGCGCTTCGCTGATCGCCTACACCTTCTCGCAGTGGTATTACGTGGTGATCTACCTCGTGTGGTTCTTCGCCCTCTGGTTCCACCTCACGCACGGCGTATGGTCGATGTTCCAGACCGTGGGATGGGCCAACGACACGTGGTATCCCCGCCTGAAGTGCATCGCCAACATCGTGGCGACGGTCATCTTCCTCGGCTTCGCCGCCGTCGTGGTGATCTACTTCATCAAGAGTGTCTGCCCCTGCTGCGCAGGCGCCTGCTAACCGATTATCCAGAACAATAAACACACAACAGATATGGCTTTCAAATTAGATGCTAAAATTCCTGCCGGCGCTCTCGCAGAAAAGTGGAGCAACCATAAGGCAGCTATCAAGGTCGTAAGCCCCGCAAACAAGCGCAAGCTCGACATCATCATCGTCGGAACGGGTCTGGGCGGTGCATCCGCAGCCGCTTCGCTCGGCGAACTGGGATATAACGTAAAGGTATTCTGCATTCAGGATTCGCCCCGCCGCGCGCACTCGATCGCCGCGCAGGGCGGTATCAACGCCGCGAAGAACTACCAGAACGACAACGACTCGGTATACCGTCTGTTCTACGACACGATCAAGGGCGGCGACTACCGCGCCCGCGAAGCCAACGTCTACCGCATGGCCGAAGTCGCCAACCTGATCATCGACCAGTGCGTGGGACAGGGCGTGCCTTTCGCCCGCGAATACGGCGGCCTGCTGGCCAACCGTTCGTTCGGCGGCGCGCAGGTTTCGCGTACGTTCTACGCCCGCGGCCAGACGGGTCAGCAGCTCCTGCTGGGCGCCTACTCGGTACTCAACAAGGAGATCGCCGCCGGCACGGTGAAGAGCTATCCCCGTCACGAGATGCTCGACATCGTCGTGGAGGACGGCGAAGCCAAGGGCATCATCGCCCGCAACCTCGTCACCGGTGAGATCGAGCGCCACGGCGCACACGCCGTCGTGATCGCAACGGGCGGATACGGCAACGTATTCTTCCTCTCGACCAACGCCATGGCGTCGAACGGCTCGGCTGCATTCCAGTGCTACCGCAAGGGCGCAGGCTTCGCCAATCCCTGCTTCACGCAGATCCACCCCACCTGCATCCCGGTTCACGGCGACCAGCAGTCGAAGCTGACGCTGATGTCCGAATCGCTGCGTAACGACGGCCGCATCTGGGTACCCAAGAAGAAGGAGGATGTGGAGAAGCTCCGCGCCAAACTCAAAAAGGCTTCCGAAATCGCGGAGGAGGACAGGGATTACTACCTCGAACGCCGGTATCCTGCGTTCGGTAACCTCGTTCCCCGCGACGTGGCTTCCCGTGCCGCCAAGGAGCGTTGCGATGCCGGTTTCGGCGTGAACGAAACGGGGTTGGCCGTGTTCCTCGATTTCAAGACCGCGATCGAGCGTCTGGGCAAGGATGTCATCAAACAACGTTACGGCAACCTGTTCGACATGTACGAGGAGATCACCGACGTAAATCCCTACGAACAGCCGATGCAGATCTTCCCTGCCGTACACTATACGATGGGCGGTATCTGGGTCGATTACAACCTGATGACTACGATCCCGGGTCTCTACGCCATCGGTGAGGCCAACTTCTCGGATCACGGTGCCAACCGCCTGGGTGCTTCGGCGCTGATGCAGGGTCTGGCGGACGGTTATTTCGTGCTGCCTTATACGATCGGCGACTACCTGTCGCACAAGATCCAGGCTCCGAAGGTGAAGACCGATACCAAGGCCTTCGACGAGGCAGAGAAGGGTGTGAAGGATAAGATTTCGAAGTTGCTTTCCATCAACGGCAAGCAGTCGGTGGACGATATTCACAAGAAGCTGGGACACATCATGTGGGAGAACGTCGGCATGGCGCGTTCGAAGGAGTCGCTCGAGAAGGCGATCGTCGAGATCCAGGCGCTGCGCAAGGAGTTCTGGAAGGATGTGAAGGTCGTAGGCAAGGCGAACGAGTTCAACGTCGAGTTGGAGAAGGCGCTGCGTCTGGCCGATTTCCTGGAGCTGGGCGAGCTGATGGCACGCGACGCGCTGAACCGCGAGGAGTCGTGCGGCGGACATTTCCGCGTCGAGCATCAGACCGAAGAGGGCGAGGCCAAACGCGACGACGAGCACTTCGTATATGCCGCCGTGTGGGAGTACAAGGGCGAGAACGAAGCGCCGGAGCTCACGAAGGAGCCGCTGAACTTCGAGTTCGTACACCCCGCACAGCGTAACTACAAGGACTAATTCTTCTGTCGTCTAACTTTAATACACAATTTGAAACTATGAATTTCACGTTAAAGATATGGCGCCAGAAAGACGCCAAGGCAAAAGGGGCATTCGAAACCTACAAAGTCGAGAACATCTCCGCCGACACCTCGTTTCTCGAGATGCTGGATATTCTGAACAACAACCTGATCCACGAGGGCAAGGAGCCCGTGGCGTTCGACCACGACTGCCGCGAGGGTATCTGCGGTATGTGCTCGCTGCACATCGACGGCCGTGCGCACGGCCCGGGCGACGGCGCCACGACCTGCCAGATTTACATGCGCCGTTTCAAAGACGGGGCGACGATCGTCATCGAGCCCTGGCGTTCGGCGGCTTTCCCCGTAATCAAGGACCTCGTGGTGGATCGCAGTGCCTACGATAAGATTCTTCAGGCCGGCGGCTTCATCTCGGTCCGTACGAATGCCGTGCAGGATGCCAACAACATTCCCATCCCGAAGGCCGATGCCGACGTTGCGATGGATGCCGCTGCCTGCATCGGTTGCGGTGCCTGCGCTGCGACCTGTAAGAACGGCTCGGCGATGCTTTTCGTCGCCGCCCGTGTGTCGTCGCTCGCGAAACTGCCGCAGGGACGTGTCGAGGGTGCCCGCCGCGCCAAGGCGATGGTGGCCAAGATGGACGAACTGGGCTTCGGTAACTGTACCAATACGGGAGCTTGCCAGGCCGAGTGTCCGAAGATGATTTCGATTTCGCACATCGCCCGTCTGAACCGGGAGTTCCTCTCGGCGAAGTTCGAGGACTAATCGTTTGAAGAATAGATGCAAACAAGCCCGGAGCGAAACTCCGGGCTTGTTTGCGTATGGCGGGATCCGAAACTCGCCGAAATTGCGGGGCTGCGGCTGATTTACGCTGTTCGCCTTTCCGGTCGTTGCAGCAAGGAGGCCCGCCGGGAGATTGCCGGCTGGCGATTCGGCCGGATTCGAGGTCGGGGTTGAAAATATGGGGCATAACGACCTTTATGCCCCATTCCGAACCGGTCGTTGTCGCCGCCGGAGCCGAGAATCTGTTTTCCTTCCTACTTTTTTATGTAGCTCTTCAACGCTTCGACGTACTCCTCGAAAGCATCCACGCCTGTCGGGGTAATGCGGCAGAGCGTGCGGGGCATTTTTCCCCGAAAGGTCTTTTCGACCGTGATGTAGCCGGCTTTTTGCAGTTTGTCGATCTGTACGCTCAGGTTGCCCGCCGAAGCTCCCGTCTGTTCCCGGATGAAAACGAAGTCGGCCTCTTCGACCCCGAGGAGGATCGACATTACCGCCAGGCGCAGTTCCGAGTGCAGCAGGGGATTCAGTTCCTTGAACATCTTTTGTGCGATTGGTAGTTGATGATATGTCCCGGGACGACCATCATGATGAAAAATACGCCGGCAAAGATAAGGATTTCGTTGTTCAGGAGTCCGGCGGTTATCTCAATTCCGTCAGAAGTTGCGATTTTTTTCAGGAAATAGTCGTATAAAGGGAAGAGGACTGAAAGAGCCATACAGGTAAGTCCTGCGACGATGTATATTTTCGAACGAACGATCATTCCGGTTGTTGCCGTTGCCGTAGCCATCACCAGTGTAATGAGTTCGAAAAGACTGTGTCGGTAGGAGAGTCCGTGAAATAGCGAAAAGAGGAAGATCGGAATCAATGATAATGAGGATACTAACCAGACCTTGCCGACGATGCGGTCGATCTCCGTGCGGGGCTCCGTCGGCTTCTTGTCCGGGAACAACCGCATCAGCAGACAGCCGATGATGGGAATGAGAAACCAGGTGAAGCACCAGGCGGGATGGCATCCGGCGATGTTGAACCAGTAATTGAGCAGGGCGATCCCGACGGTCGTATAGCCCCATACGAGGAACGGGCGTCCCGCATGGTTTTCCAGCCGGTTGCGGGTGTTTTGAATCATGCGCGAGATGAGTTCCATACTCTCTCGTGTGTCTAATTTTCTCTCTTCCATACGCAGTGAGTTTTGATGATTATATATTTTAGCATGCCGCTTTTTTCTTTGCAGATTCGGGTATCCGTTCGTTGGCAGCCGTTTTTGACTGTGTTTACAAGGCATCCCTCGCCCCGAATGATTTCGGGCTGTTGTCCGACCGTATCGGAAATCGAGTTTTTTCGTGCGGTCCGACCGTCGGCGGATCACTCCGCATCGTCATCGTCCGAGAGTTTTGTCAGGTGGAATATCAGATCCAGAATAAGACCGAGCCCCCAGCCTGCCATGACCCACAGCACCCACCAATAGTGGGGCGTCGTGAGGGCATTGACTCCGGCCAGAAATGCACAAATTACTGCGTATGTTATCCATTCCCGGATGAGCCGGCGCTTTCTGCGTGCGGCTTTCGCATCGATTTTTCGAGTTGTTTCCATAGCTTTCGGTTTTTGTTGGTATTACAAATATAAACTACTTTATTTTATAAACCAAATAAAATGCCTGAAAAATTGAAATTTTACGATGATTCGGGGCAGGGGGCGTTGAGGATGAAATGTACGGGGTAGGCCGAAAGGCTTTACCGAGATCTGTTAAATTATGGTATTATATGCGACCGTTTTTTTTGAATTCGGCGGTAGCCGCAATTTTGCGGGCCGTTATTCGATGCCGGGTTCACCCTGAACTTTTTTCTTGGGAGGGCGCGAGAAACGTCCGAGCATTGTCGGTCAGATTCGGATCGGAGGGCAGTATATTGATTGAGATATATCTTTCGTGGCCCTTTATTCGACGGTTGCAGCGTCGAATCCGAAGGGACGTTTATTCGCGGGCTTGTGGCCGCGTTTATAATTCGCCCCTTGCCTGCATCCTTTTCCCGGAGGGGATTTGGGGTGCTGTGCTTTCGAAGAGGTACATTAAAGTATATAATCGCGCCGCATACTTTATCCGAGCAGGATCAGGCTGAGGGCCATGATCGCCATGCCGCTCATCACGCCGTAGATCGAGATGTGGGCTTCGCCGTATTCGCGGGCGGCCGGCAGCAGTTCGTCGATTGAGATGAAAACCATGATTCCGGCGACGCCTGCCAGGATGCAGCCCATCATGACGGGAGACATGAACGGCATGAGGATAAAATAGGCGAGCAGGGCGCCGACCGGCTCTGCCAAACCCGATAGGAGCGAATAGCGGAAGGCTTTCATCCGGTCGCCGGTGGCGTAAAAGACGGGGATCGAAACCGCGATACCTTCGGGTATGTTGTGTATGGCAATGGCGACGGCGATGGCGATACCCAGCGTGGGATTTTCGACGGCGGTGGCGAAGGTGGCGATGCCTTCCGGGAAGTTGTGGATGCCGATAGCCAGGGCGGTCATCAGTCCCATGCGCATCAGTTTGGCATTTTTCGGTTTCTTCTCCAGCTCTTCGATCATATGGGCTTCGTGCGGGTTCTCGACCGAAGGCACCAGCCGGTCGATGACGCCGATCAGCAGTACGCCGCCGAAAAAGGCCAGGGTCGTAATACCCATCCCGGTTTGGGGTCCGTAGATGGCTCCGATAGCCTCCCGTGCCTGTTGGAACAGTTCGACGAACGAAACGTAGATCATCACGCCGCCCGACAGTCCCAACGAGAACGAAAGCAGTCGCTTGTTGGTACGGTGAGCGAAAAGGGCTATTGTGCTGCCGATACCGGTTGCCAGGCCGGCGCCAAGGGTGAGCATCAGGGGTACAAAAAGAGTGTGAGCCATCTCGAATACTGTTTTTCAGTTGGTCTTTGCAAAGATAGTGCAAGCCGAAAGCTGTGTCAAATTTATTTGGATGCAACCGAGGCGCCGCCTGTTTTCTGTAAAGATCGTGCACGCGGAAGCCGTTCGGTTTTGTCGGAAGCGGCCAGGGGCTGCCTATTTGCCGTAAAGTTAGTGAATTTTATCCTTTCTTTGCCGGAGAACATCGAATAAGGAGTGTGCGTTGTGTGAAAATCCCGTCGTATGGCGATCGATTCACTACTTTCGGCAGGAGAAGATCACTATTCCCGGCGAGTCGCGTGTTTTCCCGATCCGGTCTTTTTTTGCGGCGCTTGAAAATATCGAGCGCAGTGCACGATGAAATTATTCTTGAAGAAATTTTATTTAATTTGTTGATAAGTAGTGTTATATGTATTTTTAGGGTGGAAGTGGACGATATTTTTCGGAAAAGATGGTGCGAATGGTGTAATAATTGTTACCTTTACCCAATAAACAAGGCAGGTTCATTCTGATCTTTATCTTCTTTGCATTTTCCCGGACCTATATCCCGTCCGGATTTTTCCATCGTTGAAATCGACCTTTGTAAACTTTCTTTGTTTAGGCAATTTCGCTTGAGTATGTCTGTCGCAGGCAGAAGAGAGCCGTTGCCGGGTTTTAACGATGTCCCGAAATTGAGATTATTTTTTTACTTGCATACGCCCGTTCTGACCGCCCTTTTTCAGCGTGGTTCGGGCAGATTGCGCTGTCGGGGAACAAGGTGTGCGTGACTGCGGTTTCGACCGGGAACAGGAAACTTCCTCGCTTCCGTTTTTCCGCTTCCGCACCGGATGCCTCCGCGACAGATGAAAACTCCGTCGTACGACGGAATTATACGATGATTATGACATTTAACGAATTGAAAATTACCGACCCTATTTTGAAGGCGATCGGTGAAAAAGGATACCTGGCTCCTACGCCCATTCAACAAAAGGGTATTCCCGTGGCGCTCGATGGGCGCGATATGCTGGGCATCGCCCAGACCGGGACGGGTAAGACGGCGGCGTTCGCCATTCCGATCCTGCAGCATTTGAGCAGTGGGATGCAGGCAGAGCCGACCGACGTGCCGCGCCGCAACCGGCGGGGGCGGAATCATGGTCGGGAATACGGAGTGCGGCCGATCCGGGCCCTGATCCTGACCCCTACCCGGGAGTTGGCCGTGCAGATCGGCGACAGTTTTTCGGATTACGGAAAATATGTCGGTCTGAAGCATCTGACGATTTTCGGCGGTGTGAAACAAGGCCCGCAGGTCGAGGCGCTTCGTGGCGGCGTGGATATTCTGATAGCTACGCCGGGGCGTCTGCACGATCTGATCGGACAGAGGTTCGTCGAACTCGACGCGATTACGCATTTCGTGCTGGACGAAGCCGACCGGATGCTCGACATGGGATTCGTCGCCGACATCAAACGTCTGCTGCCGCTGCTGCCGAAGTCGCGCCAGACCCTCTTTTTTTCGGCGACGATGCCTGCGGACATAGTGGCGCTCTCGAAAAGTATGCTGACCGACCCCGTGCGGGTGGAGGTGACTCCGGTTGCGTCGGCGGTGGATGCGATCGATCAGCGGGTCTATTTCGTGGAGAAGCCGGAGAAGAAGAAACTGCTCGTATCTCTGCTCCGCGAGGAGGATAAGTCCGTTCTCGTCTTCTCCCGCACCAAACACGGAGCGGACAATATTTCGCGTCTGCTCTCCAAGTCGGGTATTCGAAGCGAGGCGATTCATGGCAACAAGTCGCAGAATCACCGCCAGCGCGTACTCACGGATTTCAAGTCCGGCAAGATCCGGGTGATGGTCGCTACGGACATCGCTGCCCGTGGCATCGACATCCGGGAACTGGAGATCGTCATCAATTACGATCTGCCGGATGTGCCGGAAACGTACGTACACCGTATCGGCCGCACCGGTCGTGCCGGACATTCCGGAACCGCCCTTACGTTCTGCACCCCGGACGAGCGGCCGCTTATGAAAGACATACAGCGGCTGACGGGCAAAAAACTCAATGCGGAAACATACCGTGCATAATAATCTTTAAGTTGAATTTAATGGCAAAATCGCAAACATTCGGAAAAAGAGAGAACGAAAAGAAAAAGCAGGCCAAGCGCCTCGAAAAACAGAAACGCAGGGAAGAACGTCAGGCCGGAGGAAGCTCTTCGCTCGACGATATGATCGCCTATGTGGACGAGAACGGGAATATTACCGACACTCCGCCCCAGCTGCGGCCGAAAGTCGAGATCCAGCTCGAGGATATCGTGATAGCCACGCCTAAAAAGGAAGATATTGCGGCCGAACCGCTGAAAGGGCGTGTCGAGTATTTCAATACCGAGAAGGGGTACGGGTTTATCAAGGACCTGGCTTCGACGGAAAAATATTTTTTCCATATATCTTCGGCTCCCGAAGGGATCGGCGAGGGGCGGATCGTCCTTTTCGAACTCATGCGGGGTACACGCGGTATGAATGCGGTGAAAATCGCATTTGCGCAATAAACATTTATCCACAGTCAAAATAGAAAAAAATGAACATTTACGTATCGAATTTGAACTTCCGCACCCGGGGCGAGAGTTTGCAGACTTTATTCGGGGAGTACGGAGAAGTATCTTCCGCCAACATCATCACCGACCGCGAAACCGGCCGCTCGCGCGGCTTCGGTTTCGTCGAAATGCCGGACGAGTCGGCCGCACGGAACGCGATTAACGCGTTGAACGGTTTCGAGCTCGACGAGCGGGCTATCAACGTCAATGAGGCCCGTCCGAAGACCGAGCGCAGCGACCGGGGTGGTTACGGCTCCAATCAGGGCGGCAGTTACGGGCGCAACCGGTATTGATTCAGATCGGCCGGAAAGAGCGG
>OMEK01000755.1_pt1 | contig 10011 bp, 10 predicted proteins | sample 1645351 | NCBI WGS metagenome assembly OMEK01 (sample SAMEA103958146, study PRJEB25191) | human gut metagenome
ACGAATCCTGCGCCGCCGAGACCGCCTATACGCTGGTGGGTACCGTTCAGGGCAAGGATGGCAAGACTGCCGAAGTATCCTTCGAGCATGTTGTACCTCAGGGCTTTGATCTGGCCACCGCTTCCTACGATGAGCTGGTCAATGCCGCTTATGAGCTGGAAGAGGGCGCTGCCATGGAAGGCACCTTCCGTCTCTATGGCAAAGTGGTCAAGATCGATACCCCCTATAGCGAAGAGTATAAGAACATCACCGTGACCATTGCCGTGGCCGGTATGGATGATAAGCCTGTCCAGTGCTACCGTCTTTCTGGCGAAGGCGTGGAAACGTTGGCCGAAGGCGAGTGGATCACCGTAGAAGGCTCCATCAAGAACTACAAGGGCACCGTGGAGTTTGACAAGGGCTGCGCGCTGGTAGGCCGCGGGGAGATCCTGGATCAGAGCAAGTTGATGGAGAAGGCCTACGCTCTGGAAGAAGGCGCCGCAATGGCTGCTCCTACCGCTCTCAAGGGTGTGATCACCAAGATCGATACTCCCTACAGCGAGGAATACAAGAACATCACCGTCACCATCGTCTGCGATGGCATCGAGGATAAGGCTATTCAGTGCTTCCGCCTTTCCGGCGAAGGCGCCGACAAGCTGGCCGAGGGTGATGAGATCGCCGTACTGGGTACCATCAAGAATTACAAGGGCACCATCGAGTTCGATAAGGGCTGCCTGCTCATCCCCGTAGAGTCCGTTTCTGCCGCCAAGACCCTTTCCAGAGCCTATGCGCTGGAGGAAGGCGCTGAACTCAAGGGCGTCAAGACCGTGACCGGCACCATCATCAAGATCGATACCGCTTACAGCGAAGAGTACAAGAACATCACCGTCACCATCGCAGCCGCAGGGCTTGCCGATATGCCTATCCAGTGCTACCGCCTCACCGGCGAAGGCGCAGATAAGCTGGCCGAAGGCGACGTGATCACCGTTTCCGGCGTGATCAAGAACTACAAGGGCACCATCGAATTCGATAAGGGCTGCACCTTCGTAAAGTAACAAATCTGTATATGAAAAGGATCGTCTTCGGACGATCCTTTTTTGTATTAAGAGTCATGAAAGCCTTTTTTGTAAGAGCCCTGCCTGCAAGGCATATAAGCAGGAAAACTGATATCTGAAAGCCAATGATCGGTAAATAAAATACATTCTTTCCGGATGAAATAACAACTTGACAGAGGGCATGAAAAAGTCTATTATATGTCCTTGTGCGAAAAGAAGAAATATAGGGGATATAAGAAGCAGTCCCCTGAAGGAGTAAACAATGTCTGCCTTGATGTCTGCGGCTATGGCTCTGCTCATCGGTCTTTTGATGACCAGACTCTTTAAGTATCTGCATTTGAATTTTCCGGATGTGACCGCATTTCTGCTGGCGGGTCTGCTGGTGGGGCCGTTCTGCCTGGGCAGATTGCATATCCCGGGGCTGGGCTTTCCTACCTTTGCGGATGCAGAAAAGCTCAGCACCATATCCAACTGCGCCCTGGGTTTTATCGCTTTTTCCATCGGCAACGAGTTTTGCCTGAATCAGTTAAAATCCATTGGAAAGCAGGCGGTCGTGGTGGGCATTGTGCAGGGCATCACGGCAGCGCTGCTGGTAGATGCAGCGCTCATTGGACTGCATTTTCTCATGCCCGATACTCTCAGCATTCCTGCGGCCATCACACTGGGCGCCATTGCTACGGCTACCGCCCCTGCGGCCACGCTGATGGTCGTCCGGCAGTATAAGGCCAGAGGCAAACTGACGGATATCCTGCTGCCTGTGGTAGCGCTGGATGATGCTGTGGGTCTGGCGGTATTTTCCGTTTCCTTCGGCATTGCATCCTCCCTTATCAGCGGACATACGGATATTATTTCCATTGCGGTGGAACCGCTGATCGAGATCTTGTGTTCGCTGCTGCTGGGAGCCCTTATGGGATGGGTGCTGACTCAATTGGAACGCACCTTTTTCTCCAACTCCAATCGTCTGTCCCTGACCATTGCGTTTGTGCTGCTGACGGTGGCCCTGTCTATGGTGGAGTTTGATATCGGCCCTGTCCATGTGGCTTTTTCCACGCTGCTGGTGTGTATGGCTTTGGGTACCGTTTTCTGCAATATCTGCCCTCTGGCAGCCGATCTGATGGAGCGGGCGGATAAGTGGACGGCCCCCCTGTTTGCCTTGTTTTTTGTGATCAGCGGCGCAGAGCTGGATCTGAGCGTATTTAAGGATGGCGCAGTCATTCTGGTAGGTATTGTGTATATTCTTTTCCGTTCCGGCGGTAAGTATATAGGCGCCTATGCAAGCTGTGCAGCTACCGGCTGCGAAGAAAAGGTAAAGAAGTATCTGGGCATTACGCTGCTGCCTCAGGCTGGTGTAGCCCTGGGCATGTGTGTTACCGCCGCTACCCTGGGTGATAAGGATGGCGCTCTTATCCGCAACATTGTGCTGTTCAGCGTGCTGATCTATGAGCTGGTAGGGCCGCTGCTTACCAAGTGGGCGCTGACCAGATCCGGAGATATCCAGCCCATGAGTCTGGAAGTGAAAAACCGCCGGGAGCAGAAGCTCAAGGAGATCAAAAACAGAAAGACCCGGTGAGACGGGAAATTTCAATAATCAATAATATAGTGAAACGGCTGTGCAATGGGAGTATTCGTTGGCACAGCCGTTTTATACGTAGAGAGTGTATCACAGACTGTCTAACTTTCCCATGGCGCATTATATATAAAACGGTTCCCCGGATGGCTGTTGACAAGCATGTGTTTCCGGACTATAATAAAAGTGATGATTGCAAAACGAGCAATGTAAAACGATTGATTTACATAACGAGGATATCATGCCGCCGAAGCCGAAATTCACCAGAGAAGAAATTGTACAGACTGCATTGAAAGTTGTATCTCAAAAAGGAGCAGAGGCCCTTACCGCCAAAGAATTGGGGGAGGCACTGGGCAGCTCAGCCCGCCCCATCTTCACCCTGTTCAACAGCATGAAGGAAGTGCAGGAAGAGGTACGCAAAGCCGCCATGCATAGATTTGAAAACTTTGCGGCGCAGAAGCTGCCCGATATGCCCCTGTTCAAGCAGGTAGGGATGCAGATGGTTCTCTTTGGCGCAAGGGAGCCGAAATTGTATCAGCTGCTCTTCATGCAGGAGAATAGAAACGCCGTCAGCTTTAACGACGTTTTTGGCGATCTGGGACCCACGGCTCAAAAGTGTATTGAGCTGATCCGGGAAGAATACAGCATGACGGAGGAGGAAGCGAAGCTTCTCTTTGAAAACGTATGGATCTATACCTTCGGGGTCGGTGCTTTGTGCGCTACACGAGTGTGCAGGTTTTCCGAAGCACAGTTGGGGCAAATGCTCTCTACCGAATTCCAAGCCATGATGCTGCTTGTGAAATCCCGGAAGGGAAAATGCCATGGAGCCGAATGAAACGCAATGGGTCCTGTGCCCGGAGTGCCATGGAAAGATACGGACGCAGATTCGGAGGGATACGGTTTTAGAAAACTTTCCCCTGTTCTGTCCCAAATGCAAAATGACCTTCCTGATCTCCATGCGGGATTGTAAAGTCCGATATGCTCAAAAGCCGGACGCTGAGACGCAGAGCTGAGCCTGATAAAAATCAGATTCGCTTTGCGTCATTTTTTATGTAACAGTATTGAGAGTCGTTAAGGATAATAATGCGCAAGAGCGCTGTGCCTTGAAGAAAACGAACATCACAGAGAGAAGAGGAACAAAAAGTGAAAGAAAGATCTGTAAGACTACTATTTACTGCAGGCGGTTTGATGCTGCTGGCTGGGGGCATCGCCGTTTTTATGAAAGGGTGGCTGTATGCTGCATTACTGGGGGCTGCGGCCTTTGGATGCTTTGCCGGAGCCTTAAATTTCAGGAACAAACAAGGCAGGGAAGGGTGAGCCTGTAAAAATGGAGCAGACCTTTTCTACTCTTGCCTCGGTAGTGCAGACACAATACGAGCTGCACCTTCATGAAATGCAACGGTCTGCGGTGGGGGGCGGCTCCGAAACCTGGGTTTTACGCTGCGAAGAGGGAGATTATGTCATAAAGTTTCCGGCGGCCAGCCGCATCCATCACCCGGAAGCAGAACCGGAACTGTGCGCATTTTTGCGTATGCATGGCATCCCCGCCTGCGATTTTTTGAAAAACAAAAAGGGAAGCTATATCTCACGGAATACCGACGGGCGCGTATTCACTGTACAGCGGCGCTTTCCGGGTGTGACTCCGGGATGGAACTGTGCATCGAATACACTGTTGATGGAATCGGCAGAACTGCTGGGAAGGATCCATGCCGTACTACAGGCATATCCGCCGCTTCCGGAAGGAATAGGAGCAGGCTTTTTTTATGATATGACGCCTCGGCGAGCCCTGGACTCCTATCGCCGCTTTCTGGCCGCTGCCATTCAGCTTGGGGAAAAGGAGAACGCCGCAGAGTTGGAATGGCGGATCGATTTTGCGGAACAGGTCCCGGCATGGCAATTCGATCTGAATCGGCTGACCTTGCGGAATACACACGGAGATTGTTGCATCAACCAGTTCCTCTGCGAAAATGGGCACCTGACCGCCGTTATCGATTGGACAACAGCCTGTGTGCATCCCGTTATCTGGGAGATCATGCGCTCATTCGTTTACAGTGCGCCATCCTGTGCACAGGGAAGAGTGGATACGGAGCTTCTGGAGCGTTACGTATGCGCTTATTGCAGGTATGGCACACTGAACGACTATGACCGGGAAAATCTTTTTCGCCTGTATCTGTATCAAATCGCTGTCTGTGACTATTATGGGCAGTATTACGCTTCTTCCGATCCCAACAGAGCGATCTATCTTAGGCAGGCGCAGCATGGGACACGGCTGCTGAAGTACGCCGGCTCCGTCCTTTACCGGGAATAGGGTTTGAAAGAGCTATAAAAGCCGGAAGGAGCCGGTTGACAGGTGAGTGGAAGCAGTAACCGGCTTTGGAGACATTGCGAGATATAGCTGTCGGACTGAACGCCGCACAGATTCTGGCAAACAGATTGTTTATGTATGGAGGAGAAAATGAGCAAATACCACATGCTGTGGATGTATGTACAGAACAGCGGTAAACAGCAGCTTATGCTGTCATTCGATGAGATCGAGAAAATTGCGGGCATACCGTTGGATCATTCTTTTCTGAAATATAAAAAGGAACTGTGCGCATATGGGTATGAAGTTGAAAAGATATCCATGAAGGCGCAGACCGTGAGTTTTGTGCGCAAATAGAGCGGAGTATGGAGATTGCGTTGATCAACAGGCACAATTTCACCCGGGAATCTTTAGACGCCTTTTCCCGTTATCAGGTGGTAAAAAACGTGTATCGGGTGAAAGAAGGGGAGATGTATCTGGCGTACCGGCCTTTTGTGGAAACCTGGACGTTGGAACGGAAAAGGGAGAAAGCCGCAGAAATACTGGCTGGGGATCACATTGTTTATGGCGCATTTGAAAAAAACGGGGATATCGTAGGAATCATGCTGCTGCTTCCGGTACTGGAGCACGACCGAATGATCCTGGACAGCTTCCATGTTTCCACACATAAACGCAGGCAGGGGCATTGGCCGGGCGCTGTTCGCAGCGGCAAAGGAAGAGGCGATCCGGTGTGGAGCAAAAGCCCTGTATGTATCGGCCTGTTCTGCCCGGGAGACGATTGATTTTTATACGGCCATGGGATTTACGCTCAGCCCGCATCCCATACGCTGCTGTGTGGAGGCCGAGCCGTATGACATTCAGATGGAATGTACTCTTTAGCCTTACAACGGGAGCAGAAGACATCTTTTTTGCTTTCTATGCGCAGATAACCTTGCTGCTGCCGGGTCTTCATATGCAGGTAACTGCCGATGCATTGATTGCAGAACAAAATTAGAATCGGGGAAGCTGCAAACAGCGATCCGAAATTTTAATAAACAGGGAGAAGCAAAATGAAAACACTTACTACCATTCAAAAGATTTCCAGGTTGGGAAAAACGCTCAGCAAAATTGCGTTTGTATTTTCAGTGATCGGCTTTGTTGGCTGTCTGGCGGGGCTATGCGGCATGGGGCTCGGCGGAGGAACCCTGATTAAAATCGGTGGCGTTACCCTCCATGGATGGATCCTCAACGACTATGGGTATAGCATGGGAAGCATAGCTGCAGCACTTGCCGCGTGGGTGATTGTTTGCGCAGGGGAGGCAGTGCTGGCAAAGTTTGCCGAAAGATATTTTAAAAATGAACTGAAGGCCGGGACTCCCTTCACCTTTGCCGGTGCAAAGGAAATGTTGCGGCTCGGCATTCTGATCCTTGCTGTTCCTACCGGCTGTGCAGTGTCAGGCAGTATTGTGGAAGGCCTTGTTACCGGTTTTATGGAAGTGGAAAAGGCGGCGGTCATGGACATGCGCTTTGGTAATGAGGCGAGCATTGTGTTGGGTGTCATGTTCATCCTTGCGGCACTGCTTTGCCGGTACGGGGCAGAACTCAGACAGAGCGATTGTTAATAAAGCAGACAAGAACTTGCGGACCGAAGGATCAATGCGATACATGCATGACGCATAAGGAGAAAGAAAATATGGAGAAATATTCTTATATCACTTTAAGACAGCAGCCGCAGCTGAAAGAGAGGGCAGCCGAATGGTTTCATCAGAAATGGAATGTGCCAAAGGAAGCGTATCTGAAATGCATGGACGAGTACCTGAACGGAGAAACAGAATATGGCTGGTTTCTTTGTCTGGACGGGGATACGCTCATTGGCGGATTGGGTGTTATCGAAAATGATTTTCATGACAGAAAAGATCTGACTCCCAATATCTGTGCCGTATATACCGAAAGGGAATACCGCTCCAGGGGCATTACGGGGCGGCTGCTTTGCATGGCTGTGGAGGATCTGAAGGTCAAAGGGATCTCTCCGGTATATCTGCTCACAAATCACACCGGCTTTTACGAGCGGTATGGCTGGGAGTTTTTATGCATGGTGCAGGGAGATGGGGAAGAAGAACTTTCAAGAATGTACACACACAGGTGATGCAAGGCAGACAGCGGCGTTCTGTGAAGAAGTTTTTGACCCCTGGACGGGAGAGCTTGTTCCTAATATCGGCAGCGGCCTGACTGCCTTTGACCTGAGGGTATACTATGCTTACCAACAGATCGGTATGACCACAGCAACGGTGCAGGTGTCTCTGACGGAATTTCTATCCATCGTACTTCAGGGCTCGGCGGCAGGCGTATGGACAGCTCGCTATGATCCGCCAAAGCTGATGCTTCTCGGGGACAGGGGCCGGCGCTGGGCCTGTTTTACATCAGCGTTACGGCGAGCGCAGGGTTTTCCTCATTGCTGGAACCTGCTTCCTGTGCGACGGTTTCAAACCTGATCCACAAAGAACAGTATGAAAGGCAAGTAAACTGGTGCAGCTGGCGGGTTATGTATTGCCTCCGGCACTGCTCCTCCTTCTGGGCGGTGCCTGTATGTGCACCCTGTCGCCGTGTATTTTTCGTTCCAATAAGATCAGAACTTTGAAAAAGCCGGATAAGAATCTTTCGATTCAGGCGCAAGCAGCATATTTGTAAAAAGCGCATAGAAGAGCAGGGGAGAGAACCCTGCTCTTTTGCTTCCGGAAGCGGTTCAGGTCAGTTCTATGGGCACGGAACAGTCCGCTTCCACCTGGCCGGGTAAGACACGGCAATCCAGCGCCCCCAGCTGTACACCGGCTTCTGCCGCTTCCCGTAAGGCATCGGCAAAAGCAGGGTGCGTTTCCCGGTTGGGGCGCAGAAGGGAAACGCCCTTCATCTGAATAATAAACAGGATTCCCGCATCCGATCCGTTTTTCTTTGCTCGTATAAGCTCCCGAAGGTGTTTGACGCCCCGTTCCGTGGGGGCATCAGGAAAGTAAGCTATACCGTTTCGTTCCAGCGTAACACCCTTGATCTCCAAAAAGAAAGGGCCATGGTTCGTTTCTCCTGCAAAGTCAAAACGGGAGCTGCCATAGACCTGTTCCTGCCGCAAAGACAATATCTGCGGGCAGCGATTCAGGAGAAATTCCTTTGCAATGGCATTGGGGGCCTGACTGTCCATGTTGATGAGAGTATCGCCCTTATACACACTGACCAGATCATAGGGGGTTCGCCGGGCAGGGTTTTCACCTTTGGACAACAGCACCCGGGTTCCGGGGATAAGAAGCTCTTTGCATCGCCCGGTATTCTTTACGTGGACGGTAAGCTCCTGCCCATCCAGAAGCACCTGTGCAACGAAGCGGTTCGGCCTTGCCAGAAAAATGGCGTCTTTTATGGAAGAATATCGCATACAGGCAGTATACTCCCTGCAAAAGGGGATTGCAACCACATCCGCAAAGCGATACAATGAAGCCAGAAAATAGAAGGAGGAACCGGAATGGCTTCTGTTATATACGCCCATCGGGGCGCCTCCGGCTACGCGCCGGAAAACACACTGGAATCCTTTAAGCTGGCCATGGAAATGGGGGCCGATGGCTTTGAACTGGATGTGCATGTAAGCAGGGACGGTGAACTCATCGTCATTCATGATGAGACCGTAGACAGGACCACCAACGGTACCGGGCGGATCATGGACATGACCCTGCAGCAGATCAAGGCACTGGATGCCAGCAACCATATGGAAAAGTACGCCGGTGCCCGGATCCCCACACTGGAGGAGGTATATTCTCTCATTCAGGGTACGGATCTGCTGATCAATTGCGAACTGAAAACGGATGCGATCCAGTATCCGGATATCGAAAAAAAGTGTCTGGATCTGGCCCGCCGCATGGGAGTAGAGGGGCAGCTGCTGTACTCCTCCTTTAACCACTATACTCTTATGCAGCTTAAAACTCTGGATCCTGCGGTATCCACGGGGGCCCTGTACAGCAATGCCATCTATGAACCGTGGAACTATGTCAGGCCCTTGGGCATCGACAATATCCATCCTCACTGGGCCAACCTGTATATCCCCGGCCTCATCGAGGGCTGCCTGAAAAATGGCGTGGGCATCAATCCCTGGACGGTCAATGACGAACAGGTCATGAAGCATTGCCTGCACCATGGCATCGGTATTATCACCAACTATCCGGACAAGGCGCTGGCACTGCGCCGGGCAGGGGAGAAAAAGTAATATAGAAAAAAACGATTCAACGTTCTTTTCTACCAATAAAAAAAGAAAAAAGCACTTGCCCTGCTCTGCTTCTCATGGTATACTACCTCTTGCTGTGGGAGCAGATGGGTGCTGGTGTGCCCCCTGGTCTTCAAAACCAGTGAGAGCGGTGAAGAGCCGTTTAGGTGGGTTCGATCCCCACATGTTCCCGCCAAAAGTGCCCTTTTGGGCACTTTAACTTTTATTGCTACAGGTTTCTTCCAAATATATCATCGAAGAAACAGATTATTCCGGTTTGACGATTGACTTTTTGCATGGAATAGGGTATAGTCTTATTGAGAAAAATGTTTTAGAATTAAATGGAATAAAAAGGACGACGACCGCAGGAGATCTCCTCAGCAGGAGGAGAGCCGAAGGGAATAAACAGCCGGACTTTGCCGCCCGGCTGCGAATATCTCAGGCCAAAGGACTGTGATTCGACTATCTCTGGAAAGCCAATTGGCACCGAAGGAGCAACCGGGATCTATGGGGATAGACCCGGGAATCTCTCAGGTAGATGCACAGAGTCAGGCAGGAGTGTTTCGTGCTCCTCCGTGACTCTGTTTTTTATTCCATTGATTCTAAAGGGCGAAAGGAAGGGTTCCAAAGGTGCTGCATCAAGCGGATTTTCTGATTTTGACCAACAATCCGTTGGTGGTAAAGTGCCTGGGGAACGACTATGAGATCCGCTTCGAAAAAGATTATTCCTATCGGGATATCCTGATCGAAGCAAGGGATCTTGTGTATAAGGGGCACACCTTGTATACACACCCCCTTTCCGGCAGCGTCAAGCCCAACGAGACCCCATATAAATCCATCGTTGTATCCGATGTGCCCCATGGCTTCAATGCGGATATGGCAAACATGA
>OMEK01000763.1_pt1 | contig 9934 bp, 8 predicted proteins | sample 1645351 | NCBI WGS metagenome assembly OMEK01 (sample SAMEA103958146, study PRJEB25191) | human gut metagenome
CACCCCGTGAACGGCGAAGAGCCCTGCATCTACTACGGCTTCCAGCCGGACATGACCCGCGCGCGGTGGGAAGCGCTGTTCCACGCACAGGATATTCCCGGGATGCTGGCCGGGATGCAGAAATACCCGGTGCATCCGGGCGACACCATCCTGATCGAGGGCGGTATGCCCCACGCCATCGGCGCGGGCTGCTTCCTCGTGGAGATCCAGGAGCCGACGGATTATACGATCCGGGTGGAGCGCACGACGCCCAGCGGCTTTGCCGTGGCCGACAGTATGTGCCATCAGGGGCTTGGCTTTGAAAAGATGTTCGAATGCTTCCACTACGAGCCGCACAGCCGCGAGGAAATCCACGACCGCTGGTTCATCGAACCGGAAACGGTGCTGAAAACGGCGGGCGGAAGCATCACGACGCTGGTGGGCTATCGCAATACGCCGCTCTTCCGTCTGGACGAAGTAAACGTCTCCGACACCCTGACGGTGGACTGCCCGCCGCGCGGCAGCGGCATCTATGTGCTGGAAGGCGCAGGAACCCTGAGCGCAAATGGCCGCAGCCTGCCTCTGAAAAAGACCGACCAGCTCTTTGTCCCCGCTGGAACGGGAAGATTTACACTGTATGCGGAGGCTCCGCTGAGGGTCCTGCATTTCTTTGGCCCTGAACAGAAAAAATAAATTCCAATGTAAAAAAGACCTCCGCAGCCCTGAAAGGCGGCGGAGGTCTTCTGCTATAGGGGAGAGGTCACTTCCGTGCTATCATCTCGGTATACAATCGATGCCATTATCAACAAAAAGATCGTCAGCCGCGTCCTTTTCATACATGGATCATCCTCTCGAGTTGTTTGTGGTTACAATAAGACGCTGGAGTATGCGCAGATGGTGTTGGGTGGGGAGATCGAGCATTATCTCTCCCTCAGCTGTGACCACGGCAGGCTGAAAGATCAATGACATAACAAACACAGCCCCGCTTTGGCGAAGGAGAAGCCAAAGCGGGGCTGTATTCAATGAAGGAGAAATGAAGGGAATATCAGGTTTTACAGGTCCAGTTCAAACTGCTCCACCGTAACAGTTGCTTTGCCATCGGCAGCAAAGGTGATGCCATCGGCAGACTGCGGGGTGTAGATCCATGCGGTCATGGTCTGCTCACCGTCATTGACAAAGACCTCCACGCTGTTTTTATCCAGCAGAATGCGGAGCTTGAGCGCACCGTTCTGGCTGCGTACTTTGCAGCTGCGGCTGTGAACGATGTCTGCACGGGAACCGGCATGGCTGCGGTCCAGCGTCAGCTCGGAGGTGTAGGGGTCGTAGGTCAGGCTGGTGTGATGGTCTGCGTCAGCAGCCAGTTTCAGGGTAAAGGAACGGTATTCGCCGGGCTGCACCGTGACGGTCAGGTCGGCCACCCGACCCTTGATACCTTCCAGAGAGGTTTCGTTTTGCACCGTCACATTTTCGTGGAAGGTTCGCTTACCGTGGACGGCATCCAGCTCCCGCACCGGGGTCTGAACGATGCGCCCGTCCTTGATGTGCAGCTCGCGGGGGCAGATGGTCTGCCCGAACCACTTGCAGCCCTGGGGCTTATCCTCGGTGTCCGACCAGGTCTGCAGCCATGCGGTCATGAGCCGGCGGCCATCCGGGGCAAGGGTGGTCTGGGTGGCGTAGAAGTCGATGCCGCCATCCATCTGCTGCACATTTTCCCTGGTGAAGGTGTGGGTGGCTTCGTCGTAGCTGCCGATGAAGGCAATGACGTTGTGGCCGTTGTGGAACTCGCCCTTGGGCAGCATCTCCATGGGCCCCAGCATCAGGACCTGCTTGCCGTCCAGCGGGAAGAAGTCCGGGCACTCCCACATTTTGCCGTACTGATTGTTGCAGCGTTCCAGCACCGTGACAAAGTGCCAGTCGAAGCCGTCCTTGCTCTGGAACAGTGCCGCTGCGCCGCTGCCGTCCTCGGCCAGGCAGACGGTGACGACAGAGTAGGTGCCATCGGCCTCACGCCAGATCTTGGGGTCCCGGAAGTCGAACCTGCTGAAGCCTTCCGGCAGGTCTTTCTGGGTCAGCACCGGGTTGCAGGCAGGCTTTTCGTAGTCGAGACCATCACCGATGGCAATGCTCTGGGTCTGGATGTCCCGCATCTCCCCATTGGGCTGCTTTTCTGCCACCACGCTGGTGTACATCAGCAGCTGCTTGCCGTCATCCATCTCGGTGGCAGAGCCGGAGAAACAGCCGGGGCCATTGTCTGCCGGGGAATCCGGTGCGAGCGCACAGGGCAGATACTCCCAGTGCAGCAGGTCGGTGCTGACCGCGTGACCCCAGTGCATGGGCGCCCACCGCACATCGTAGGGGTTATACTGATAGAACTGGTGATACTTCCCTTTATAATAAGAGAAGCCGTTGGGGTCGTTGAGCCAGCCCACATAGGGAGTCATGTGGTAAGCAGGGCGTTCCGCCGGGGAAATGGCAGCGCCGTGCTCGGCCTCGTAGGCACGGGCTTTTTGTAAAGTCAAATCGTTCATGGAATCCTCCAAAGGAAAGAATTCTTATGCGTAGTAAGCATCCAGATATTTCTGCATAATGCCCAGATAGTCGGACAGGCCGTAGGCTTCCAGCTTGCTCAGATATTCGTTCCACTCTGCATCCGTAGTGCCGTTCATGATCCAGTTGGCCTTCTGCGTATTCATGTAGGTCTGCAGATCTGCCTGCAGGTTAGAGACCTGCTCGGTGTCCTCGTTGCTCATAAAGACATTGGGATAGACATAATCGTTGTTCATATCCGGGGTGTAGATCTCCTTGATCCAGTCCAGACGATACTGTGCATCGTCCGGGCAGGTAACGTATACACCATAGTAATCATCCAGAACCGCCAGAGGTCCACTGACACACTGCGCTTCACGGACTTCCACGGGAGAAGCATCGCCCAGAGGAGCGTGCTTCAGCATGGGCTCGCCCTTATCGTTGGTGGACAGTTCAAAAATGTTAAAGCCTTCCGCATCGCCGTAAGTACCCCAGTTGTTCTGCGGAGACTGGAGGGGTGCGTACATCTGATCCAGCCATGCACAAACCAGTGCAGGATTAGCTGCCTTTGCGGTGACAACGCATCTGCCGCGGGCAAAGCCGCTGGTGAAAGAGCCGTTCTGCGGGGTGATATTGCGGGTATCGGCGGTCAGGGCAGGCAGCGGCTCCCAGTCGGTCAGGTTGTCGATGTTGGCAACATCCCAGCTGAAGCAGACACCATAGCGGCCAGCCTTGCCCTTGGAAACATAGGTGGACCACTCCTGCGTGAAGCACTCCGGGTCGATGAGCTTCTCGGCATACAGCTTGTGCAGCCAGTCCAGACCATCGCGGTAGCCCTGCTGGGTGGCGGCACAGATGACTTTCCGGTCGTTGGTAACGGCAATATGACGGTCCTTGTCAGCGTCGCCGTAGCCTTCGCCAAAGCCATTGATGAGGATGCTGGGGTCCTGATCGCCGTTGTTGACGATGCAGGACATGGGGATGATGTCGCCGTCAATGCCATACTCTGCCTTGATGGAAGCGGCGTTATCACGGAATGCCATCAGCACCTGCTCAAACTCGTCCACCGTGGTGGGCATCGACAGACCGAGGAAGTTCAGCCACTTGGTATTGATGAAGCTCATGTTGCCAATGGTCTGGATGGCGGTCTTTTCTGAGCCGAGCTGCTCGATCCAGGGCAGTGCCCAGATGTGGCCATCGCTGTCGGTGCACATGGTGCGGTACTCCGGGTACTGCTCAAAGACCTTCTGGAGATAAGGCATATTGTTGTCAATGTAGTCTTCCAGATTGAGGATGACACCCTGATCTGCGTAGCGCAGCAGATTGCTGTCGGTAAAATCAGCAGTAAAAACAAAATCCGTCAGGGTGTTGGGGTTGGACATATTCAGGGTGATCTTATCGCTCCACTGGTCGGACTGGATGGCGGTCCAGTCGATGTGCACATTGGTCTGCTCTTCCAGACGCTTGAAGATGGTGCGGTTGTTCGGCTCGGGTTCGCTGCCCACAGGGAAGCTGGTCATACCGGTAAAGGTGACCTTTTCGGACAGCGGAAATGTAACGGCACCAGTCACATCCACAGCTGCGGCAGCAGAATTGTTGCTGCCGGTGGATTTGCCGCCGCCACAGGCAGACAGAGCAGCGGCAGAGCCCGCCAGAGCGCAGACCTTGAGGAAGTTGCGGCGAGAGATCAGCTTTTTCATGGTATTTTCTCCTTTTTCGTGTTTCTTTTTTCGTGTAACAGATGAGCGTACCTGCTTATAAAATTCTGGAATATCCTCAGCCTTTAATGGAACCAGCCATGATGCCGGCATCAAAATACTTCTGGAAGAAGGGATACATCACCAGCAGCGGCAGACTGGAAATAATAATGGTTGCATATTTGAGCAGCTCTGCCATCTTCGCACGTTCGGCAGTACTCTGGATATCTGCGATCATGCCGGATTCCGGCTGGCTCTGGATCAGGATGGAACGCAGCACCAGCTGCAGCGGCTGCTTCGATGCGCTGTTCAGGTAGATCATGGCGTCAAAGTAGCTGTTCCACATTGCCACGAACTGCCACAGAGCCAGAACTGCCACCACCGGCATACAGACGGGCAGCAGGATCTTGAAGAAGTAAAGCATCTCGCTGGCTCCATCCACATCCGCAGCTTCGCGCAGCTCACGCGGGATGCCTTGATAATAGGTACGGGCAATGATCATGTTCCACACGCTGAATGCTCCCGGCAGAATGACCGCCCACATGGAATCCAGCAGACCCAGATTGTTGATGAGCAGGTAGGTGGGGATCAGACCGCCGCTGAAAAACATCGTGATCACAAACAAGGCGTTGAAGATCTTTTTGCCTTTGAAGTCCGGCAGCGACATGGGATAAGCGGCAAGCATCGTCACAGCTACCGAGATGATGGTGAAGATGATCGAGTAAAGGATTGCGTTCTTGAAGCCGACCCAGATCTGCTTGTCCGAAACGACACGCTGGTAAGCATCCAGACTCCACTTGCTGAAATCAAAGGAGATGCCCTTGTTTTGCAGAGTGACCGGGTCCATAAAGGACGCGATGACGATGTAGATCATCGGAACGATGATCGCCAGCAGGAACAAGCCCAGAAGTGCGTAGCCGCAGTACAGGATGATCTTATCTTGTCTGGTGTAGAGGGCCATTTTTGATTTTTTCTGTTTTGCCATGGTAAACCCCTCCTTACAAGCCCTTGCCATCGTTCATTTTGGCAACGACCTTGTTCACTGCGATCAGCAGGATGACGTTGACAATGGTGTTGAACAGACCGACTGCCGTGGAAAAGCTGTAATCGCCGTCCAACAGGCCCTTTTTATAAACGTACGTTGCAATGATCTCGGCAGTGTTCAGGTTCAGGTCAGTTTGCAGGGCATAGGCTTTTTCAAAACCGATGCTCATGATGTTGCCTGCCTGCAGGATGAACTGAATAACGACCATATCCTTAATGGCGGGCCACTCCACCGTCATGATCTGCTGGATCAGGTTTGCGCCGTCGATCATCGCAGCTTCCTTCAGATCTTTGCTGGCGTTAGAAAGGGATGCGGTGTACATGATGGATGCCCAGCCGGCACCCTGCCAGATGCCGCTGATGATGTAGATGGGGCGGAACGCTTCCGGCAGCGTCATGAAGTTGATGCTGGTGTGAAGCAGGCCGTTCACCGGACCGGTGACACTCAGCAGCACCCGGACGATACCGCACAGCACGATGACCGAGATGAAGTTGGGCATATACAGCACCAGCTGCACCTTCTGCTTGATCTTCTTGCTCTCGATACGGTTGAGCAGGAATGCCAGCAGGATGGGGATCGGGAAGCCCCACAGCAGACCGTAGACGCTCAGCTTCAGGGTGTTGATCAGATAGCGCTGGAAGTCCGGCGAGGACATGAAGCGGGTAAAGTTTTTGAAGCCTACCCACTCGCTGCCCCAGATGCCCTTGAAGGGATTGTACTTCTGGAACGCGATCAGCACACCGCCCATGGGAGCGTACTTGAACACCAGCGTCAGCGCCACGGCAGGCAGCAGGAACAACAGGTAAAGCTGCCAATGCCGTTTGATGTAGACCCATGTGTTGTGCAGCTTGCGTTCTGCTGTCAGCACAGCCGTTTCCGGCGAGGCCGTCTTTGCTTTCATGAATCATTCTCCTCCTTTTTGATTTGCTTGCCGCTTGATTTGCGTTTTACATTTGCACCTTTGAATTTTACGTTTTTCACTTTGATTGTGCAAATGTAAAACTCTGTAATTCATTTATATCACGCAAGCAAGCGAATGTCAACGATAATTCATGGTATATATCAAAAAATACTGTGGATTTGTACAGATGCACAAATTCGAAAGTGCGTAAATATGCAAAATGATGATTTGCATTTTTACATTTGACTAATTTGTGCATTTGCACTATACTGGAGTCACAAAGAATAAGATCCGTCACCAGACTTTATCTATAAAAGAAAGAACATCCGCTCCTATGTTATAAAGAAAGAGGATGACTTATGGCAACCAAGGTCACCATTCAGGATATTGCAAGCGAACTGCAGCTTTCCCGCAACACAGTTTCAAAGGCCATCAACAACACCGGTGTGCTGGCAGATGCCACACGGGAGAAGATCCTGCGCAAAGCCGCCGAAATGGGCTATAAGCAGTTTGCCTATCTGCCGCTGTTTCAGGAAGACGCTGCAAAAACAGCAGGGCCTTTCATTCTGCCGAGTGACAAACGGGAGATCGCCATGCTGACGACCCGGTTTCTGAACAACTCTCACTTTTCCTCCATGATGCTGGATCGTTTCCAGTCGGAAATCGACCATCTGCACAGCGGCATGACCATTCATCGCATTTCTCCCATAGAGCTGAAAGAGAAAAAACTTCCATCTTCTCTCAACATCCAGCACACAGCCGGCATCATCTGTTTTGAAGTATTCGACTATGACTACGCACAGATGCTGTGCGATCTGGATGTTCCGCTGCTGTTTGTAGACACCCCTGTGATGGATATGCGTCCTCCTCTTAAAGCCGACCGCCTTTATATGGAAAACCGCATTGAGATCCAGAATGCGGTGGTCCACATGGTCCAGCACGGCAAAAAACGCATCAGCTTTGCGGGGGATAAAAACCACTGTCAGTCCTTCTTTGAGCGTTATATGGCTTATAAGGATGCAGTGGAGCACTTTGGTCTGACAGAAGGCCTGAGCACCTGTGCGATGCCATCTGGACAGCAGAACTATCCGGTATCCCTGTACGAAACCATACGTCGGTTCAAAACGATGCCGGATGCCTTTGTCTGCGCCAATGACTTTGTTGCCATGGATCTGGTCAAGGCATTGAATGAGCTGGGGTATTCGGTTCCCGATGATATCTGGGTCTGCGGCTTCGATGACAGTCAGGAGGCTTCCTACTTTGTCCCCCGTCTGACTTCGATCCATATCCATGGACAGATCATGGGCTACACCGCTGCCAATCTGCTTATGACCCGCATCGAAGAGCCATCGCTGAACTATCGCACCGTCTATACGGAAACCAACCTGATCCTGCGCGAATCCACAGGAGATTGAGCGAAAGGAGAACCCCCATGCGTGACCTGTGCAATACGGACAAGCCGCTGTTTGCTGTGCTGACGAAATTGACTTACAGTGCTTACCTGAACATCTTATGGCTCGTGTGCAGCCTGCCCATCGTTACCATAGGGGCTTCTACGACCGCATTGTTCTACGTCACACTCAAAATGGCGGAAGATCGGGACGATGGTCTGACCCGGATGTTTTTTAAGGCGTTCCGGGAAAATTTTAAGCCTGCCACAAAACTCTGGCTTATCCTGCTGGCAGTCGGCAGTTTCCTGGCTGCGGATGGCTTTGTGCTGCGCCGAATGTGGAGCGAAAACATTTTCTGGACGCTGCTCACTGCAGTGCTTATTGGTGCGGCAGTTCTGTACGGCATCGTTCTGCTGTATGCCTTTCCTCTGCTGGCACGGTTTGAAAACACCACCTTCGGCATCCTGAAAACAGCGTTTCTCGTGGGTGTCCGGTATCTGTTTTGCACCCTGCTGATGGCGGCGGTCTATGGCATCATGGGGTACGTCATAGTGTTTGTGTTCACGCCTGCATTCCTGCTGGGCATGGGCTTCTGCGCCATGCTCTGCTCCTTTCTGATGCTTCGGATCCTCTATCTGATCGGTGGAGACCCTGATGCAGTACACGAGGAATACGACCATGACAAAAACTGACCGGGATACGCTCCGCTCCCTCCATGGGCGCAAAAAGTGGGAGCACATCTGGGCATATTACAAGCTGCCCATTGCGATCGTGCTCATCGTCGTCTATATCCTCGGGTATGCAGCCTACCGTCATGTGACGAAAAAAGAGGATGTGCTTTACCTTGGTCTGGTAAATATCACTGCCGGGTCTGATCTGACGGAACAGCTTACCACCGGCTTTGCCGAGGCGCAGGGTCTGACCAAAAAGCAACAGGTCGATCTGCTGTCCGGCTTGCTGCTCAGCGAAAGCGAACGCGCAGAGGAGCAGTATGTATATGCTTCGGAGATGAAGCTGCTGGGTGCAGTCAGTGCCCAGCGGTTAGATGTTGTTCTGATGGACGAATATGCACGGGATCGACTGTTGGCAGATGATTATTTTCTCGATCTGCGGACGTTGGATGCGTCTTTCCATGCACTGTCGGGTTTGAACGCCGGTGGGACCGTGCTGGATATTTCGGACGCGCCGTTTGTCAGGCAGGCAGGTTTTTCTGGCAAGGTCTATCTTGGGGTAGTGCAGAATGCACCGCACCCGGAGCGTGCAGCCGCTTACATTCATTATCTGTTCCAGCGGTGATCGTTGGGTTTTAGCTTATAGGATAAAAATAAGGAGAAAACGCATGGACATTTTAACGATTGGTGAAGTTTTGATCGACCTGACCCAGACCGGCAAGGATGCGCGCGGCATTCCTCAGTTTGCCGCAAACCCCGGCGGTGCCCCGGCCAATCTGGCGGTGGCAGCCGCCCGGCTGGGCGCACAGACTGCCTTTATCGGCAAGGTGGGTGCAGATGCCTTTGGCCGCTACCTGAAAGAGGTTCTGGCAGAGAACAAGGTGGACGTTTCCGGCATGGCGGTGGATGCAGACCACCCCACCACCATGGCGGTGGTCTCGGTGGATGCTACCGGCGAGCGGGATTTCAGCTTCTACCGCAGCGCCAACGCTGACGTGATGCTGAGCAAAGAGGACATTTCGGAGGGCGCTCTGAAAGCTGCCAAAATCGTCCACTTCGGTTCTGTCAGCCTGACCGCGGACCCTTCCCGCACCGCTACGCTGGATGCCGCCACCCGTGCCAAAAAGATGGGTGCTGTCATTACTTATGACCCGAACTACCGTGCCAACCTTTGGAAGAACAAAGAGGAAGCCATTGCCCAGATGAAAGCTCCCCTGCCACTGGTGGATATTCTGAAAGTGTCCGATGAAGAGCTGCCTCTGCTCACCGGCACCACTGATTGCGAAAGCGGCACAGCACAGCTGGCACAGAATGGCATCCGGCTGATTTTCGTCACCTTGGGTGCAAACGGCGTATTCTACCGCTTTGGGGACAAGACCGGCCATGTGGCAGGCGTCCCCTGCAAGGTGGGTGATACCAACGGCGCAGGCGATACCTTCTTTGGGGCTGCCCTGTCCAAGCTCTGCAAGGAGGAGTTGGACACCCTGACGGTGGACAAGCTGGAAGGCATTCTGGCTTTTGCCAACAAAGCGGCCAGCATTACCACCAGCCGCCACGGCGCCATCCCCGCCATGCCCACCCTTGAGGAGGTAGTGTAAGACCTCCCCTTTCAGGGGCGCCAGAGACACATAAACCTCCCCTGAAAGGTTTAGCAGGTGTAACCATTCGTAGAATGGCGTACAGCTGCTTAATGCAAAGCTGAGGCGGCGCATCGCGCCGGAGGG